>Ga0302288_1000156_pt1 | contig 64175 bp, 41 predicted proteins | sample III_Fen_N1_1_FD_194549 | JGI IMG/M metagenome (GOLD analysis project Ga0302288, IMG submission 194549) | Peat permafrost microbial communities from Stordalen Mire near Abisko, Sweden - III_Fen_N1_1 | ecosystem: Environmental > Terrestrial > Soil > Wetlands > Permafrost | place: Sweden: Abisko... | reverse complement strand
CTCAAGCTGCTGTTGAAGGTAAATTAGCAACACGTGCCGATGCAACGAAACATCAAGGTGATTTCCGTAAAGTAGTTGAAGGTGTAAATAATACTTTAGATTCGGTTATTGGACCATTAAATGTATCCGCCGAATATGTTGATAGAATTTCGAAAGGCGATATTCCAGCAAAAATTACTGATAACTATAATGGAGATTTCAACGAAATTAAGACTAACTTAAATCAATGTATAGATGCTGTTAATCTACTAGTTTCTGATGCTAAAATGTTATCGCAAGCTGCAGTAGAAGGAAAACTTGCAACACGTGCCGATGCAAGTAAACATCAAGGTGACTTTAAAGCAATTGTTGTAGGTGTTAACAATACATTAGATTCAGTTATTGGACCATTAAATGTCGCAGCCGAATATGTAGATAGAATTTCGAAAGGCGATATTCCAGCAAAAATTACCGATAATTATAATGGTGATTTTAATGAAATCAAGAATAATTTGAATAATTGTATTGAAATCATGGAAAGTCTACTTAAAGAAGCAAATAAAGTTGTAATTGCTGCTGCCGATGGAGAATTAGACCAAAGAGCAAATGCTGAGTTATTTGTTGGTGGATGGAAAGAACTTGTAGTCGGAATCAACGACACTATTACAAATATTGTTAATCCATTAATGGTTACTGCCGATTACGTTGATAAAGTAAGCAAAGGAATTATCCCTCCTCAAATTACAGATACTTACAAAGGTCAATATAACATCATTAAAATAAACCTTAATTCGGTTGTGAAAATGATGAGTGAACTATTAGCAGAAACCGATAAAATAATTAAAGCAGCAGCCGATGGTGAATTAGATCAACGTGCAAATGCTACCTTATTCTTAGGTGGATGGAATCAACTTGTCTCTGGAGTTAACGACACTATTACAAATATTGTAAATCCATTAATGGTTACTGCCGATTATGTCGATAAAATTAGTAAAGGAAATATTCCTTCACAAATTACAGATAATTATAAAGGTCAATACAATATTATTAAAACAAATTTAAATGCATGTATTATAGCTGTTAATTCTCTTGTTTCTGATGCCAAAATGTTATCTCAAGCTGCCGTTGATGGTAAATTAGCAACACGTGCCGATGCTTCTAAACATCAAGGTGACTTTAGGGCAATAGTTCAAGGCGTAAATAATACACTTGATGCAGTTATTGGACCATTAAATGTTGCAGCCAATTATGTAAAACGTATAAGTATTGGTGATATGCCTCCAATTATTACCGATAATTACAATGGCGATTTCAACGAAATAAAAAATAACTTAAATATTACAATTAATGCTTTAAATAGTATAGTTGAAAATGCAAAACTAGTTGCAATTGGCGATTTAGATGTTGAACTTAAAACTCGTTCGGATAAAGACGAATTGATGAAAGCATTAATTCAAATGGTTAAAGCTATGAGCGATGTAACTGTTCAAACAAAAATAATTGCTAGTGGCGATATGACAGTACAGATTAAACCACGTTCCGATAAAGACGAATTACTAATTTCTTTAGCAGAAATGGTAAAAGCTATTAGCGATATTGTAACGCAAGTTCAAGGATCGAGCGATAATATTGCAGATGCAAGTCAACAAATGAGTTCGAATTCGCAACAAGTATCGGAAGGTGCATCGGAACAAGCATCAGCTGCCGAAGAAGTATCGTCTTCGATGGAACAAATGGCTTCGAATATTCAACAAAATACCGATAATGCTCAGCAAACCGAAAAGATTGCTGCAAAAGCTGCCGAAGATATTTTGGTTGGAAGTCAAAATGTAAATGTTACCGTAGTATCGATGAAAAAGATTGCTGAAAAAGTATCGATTATTGGTGATATTGCATTCCAAACTAATATCTTAGCACTTAATGCAGCTGTTGAAGCTGCTCGAGCTGGAGAACATGGAAAAGGTTTTGCGGTTGTTGCTGCAGAGGTTCGTAAATTGGCAGAAAGAAGTCATATTGCGGCTGGCGAAATTAACGAATTAACCAAAACGAGTGTTGATATCGCAGATAAAGCTGGTCGTTTATTAGAATCGATTGTTCCAGATATTCAAAAAACGGCTAAACTAGTACAAGAGATCACCGCAGCTAGTATAGAACAAAATTCAGGTGCTAATCAAATTAATAATGCAGTTAATCAGTTAAATAAAGTAACACAACAAAATGCTGCAAGTGCCGAAGAAATGGCAACAAGTAGCGAAGAGTTGTCGAGCCAAGCTGATAGCTTAAAAGATTTGATAGGATTCTTTAAAGTGAATAATGAAGGTGCACATTCGTCAAAACCAAAATCGATTAAACCAACTTCGATGAAAGCTATAATGACAAAATCGAGCAAATCAAAATCGTCAGGTAATTCGGGAGTTGTTGCATCAAAAAGTGCTGGAGTTGATTTAGTAATGGATCAACACGACGGCGACTACGAACGATTCTAAAATTGATACACGGTCGGTAGAGACGCACGGTGTGCGTCTTTGAAATTGAACTGAAATACCAGAGACGCACGCCGTGCGTCTCTACTCAAAGAGCCAACGAAAATGTATCGTTGGCTCTTTTTAACAACATTATTCTTACAATAAAATAACTGTGTTATGCAATCAAAAATCAAACTTATAATAGTCGACGATGTTCAAATGACAAGATTTGATTTGTGGTTGAAATTTCGTAAAATCGATACTATAGAAATAATTGCCGAAGCAGAAAATGGTAAACTATTTCTCGATTTATTGTCGATTCATAAACCAGATGTTGTTTTAATGGATATAATGATGCCAATAATGGATGGTCTTGAAGCAACAAAAAAAGCATTATCGATAAATCCATTTCTTAAAATTATAGCATTTACTACAAGTAACGAAGAAAGCACATTAGATAAAATGATTCTATCTGGTGCAAAAGGTTTTTTATTAAAATCGGCAAGTATCGAAGAATTGCAAAAGGCTATTGAAACGGTAATGAAAGGCAATACGTATATCTCGACAGGATTAGTAAGTGCAGGTAAATTGTAAGTATTTAAATTTAAATTCACAATCTTGAATTATGGAAAAGATTAAAATAATAATTGTCGACGATGTCGAAATGACAAGAGTTGGTTTGTCGATATTACTTAAAAAGAATGATAAGTTCGAAGTAATAGGAGAAGCTCCCAATGGAGTGCAATTCCTAAGTTTATTATCAACAAGTTCTCCCGATTTGGTATTAATGGACGTGAATATGCCAATTATGGGTGGAATAGAAGCTACAAGAGAAGCTAAGAAACGATATCCTACTATTAAATTTATTGCATTAACTAACGACGATGGCGAAGAGTATATCGAAGATATGGTTATTGCAGGTGCCAAAGGTTTTTTAATGAAAAAAGTATCGGCCGAAGAATTACATAAAGCAATAGAAGTTGTAATGAACGAAGGAACGTATTTAGCTCCAGAACTTGTTTCATATTATAATAGAGCAAGTATGGTTCAAAAGGATTTTCGTAAAATATCGTTAACAGCAGGCGAAGAAACCGTTTTGAATTTTCTCTGTAAAGGATATTCTTTGAAAGAAATAGCAGAAAAATTAATGGTAAGTCCAAACTTTGTTGATATTCAATGTAAAAACTTATCGGAAAAGACAAGTACGAAAAATGCGGTTGGCCTAGTGCTGTATGCTATTAAAAACAAGATGGTTATTTTATAGTTGTGAATTATTAGATATGAATTATTAGTTTTTAACTATTAGTCTTTCGTTTTAACATATACAGCAAATCAATGATAGGTATAAACAATTTCAAAAGCATTCATCCAAAGCAGATAAACAAAACAATGATTTTGGTTTATGCTTGTTTATTACTAATTGGAATTGTATCAATTTGGGTTACAGTGAACGATTCGCAAAAAGACATGAAAATGAAACTTCTTGGAGAATCAAGGATTGTGGCAAATTTTCTTAAACAAAGTAAAATATCATCATTAAAAGCAACAATTTCCGATTCATCATCTGCTAATTACAAGATTTTAAAAAATCAAATGAATTCGGCAGGTAAATCAATTGTCGATTGTCGTTTTATTTATTTAATGGGAATGAAAGACAATAAGGTTGTCTTCTTTGTCGATTCCGAACCAAAAGATTCGAAAGATTGTTCTCCTCCTGGACAAATATATAACGAAGCACCTCAAGCTATCGCAAATGTTTTTGCTTATAAAAAAGAAATATGTATCGGTCCTTTTACCGATAGGTGGGGAATGTGGGTAAGTACATTTATTCCAATTATGGAACCAGAAAATGGAAAAGTAATTGCCGTTTTAGGTGTCGATGTTGACTCAAAAGATTGGAATTATCATGTCATAAAAGATTGTTCGTTATCGTTAAGTCTATTAGTTTTTGCATTAGTATTTATTTTTTGGTCTTTTGCTTTAGGGCGCAAAGCAAGAGTTATGAAATACAGAAACAATCTGTTATCCGAAAGCGAAGAAAAGTTTCGAAAAATGTTTTCGACTCATAAATCGGTTATGCTATTATTGAATCCATATACTAGCGAAATTGTTGATGCCAATAATACCGCAGTTGAGTTTTATGGTTATAGTCGAGAGCAAATTTGCTCGATGAAAATAGGCGAAATAAATACCTTGAATCAAAAACAGATTACCGAAGTCTTAGATCAAGCAATAAAATGCGAGAAGAATCAATTTGTTTTTAAGCATAAACTTGCAAATGGATCTATTCGTGATGTTTCGGTAAATGCATCGCCATTCGAAACAAATAAAGGTGAATTCCTATTTGCTATTATTACTGATATAACTGAAAAAATAAAGGCAGAGGAAAAAAATAAAAATAACGATGAAATGCAAAGTAAAGTTTTGCATAATATTACCGAAATAATAGATTCAAATTTGGGCGAAATCGATTATAATAAAATGGCTCAATGTATTTTGGAGATATCGGGTGCTAAGAATGTAAGTTTTAATGTGTTTGATGAGAATGGTGAGAACTTTACTACTGTAGCATTGTCTGGAATATCGTCTACTGTTAAAAAAGCTTCTTCAATGTTGGGTTACGAATTGATTGGTAAGAAATGGAAATACGATCGAATACGCGAAAGCAAGATAAAAGATAGAACAATTACAATGTTTAAATCATTGCACGATTTAACAGGTGAAAATTTTTCTAATACTGTTTCAACCTTGATTGAAAAAACCTTTAATCTAGGTGAAGTTGCAATTGTTCGAATTTCGAAAAAACAAAAAGCTTTAGGCGACTTTACCTTACTTTTTGCAAGAGGCGAAACTATTAAAAACATTCAGTTTGTTGAATTATATGCCAATCAAGTAGGTTTGTTTTTGTCCCGAATGAAGGTAGAAGAAGCATTTGTCGAAAGTGTAAGTCTCAATCAATCCTTACTGCAAACAATTCCATTTGGAATGGATATAGTTGACGAATTCGGAAATATTCTTTTTATAAGCGATAGCTTAAAACATCATTTGCCACAGAAATTTACTCGCCAAAAATGTTGGGAATTATATCGTGACGATAAAAAACAATGTTTCGATTGTCCATTACATAAAGGCATTAAAATTGGTGAAACACAATCGTATATATCTAATAATGTATTAGGAGGAAAAACTTTCGAAGTTGTTCATACAGGTATGATCTTCGAAGGCAAAAAAGCAATGCTCGAAATATTTATTGATATAACTGAACGAAAGAAAGCCGAATTAGCAAAAATAAAAGCCGATACAAAATTACGAACTTTAATGGTTGCTATAGAACAAAGCCCAGTAACTACTGTTATTACAGATATTTCGGGAAATATTGAATATGTGAATCCAAAATTTACCGAATCAACAGGTTATACTTTTGAAGAAGCAATAGGTCAAAATCCAAGAATATTAAAAACAGATACTATTTCAAGTTCCGAATATAAAGAATTATGGGAAACAATTATATCTGGCGATAATTGGCAAGGTATTTTTCGAAATAAGAAAAAAAGTGGCGAGCACTATTGGGAGTCAGCAGTAATTTCGCCAGTAAAAGATGAAGATGGTGTAATAACACATTTTCTAGCTGTAAAAGAAGATATTACCTTGCGAAAACAAATCGAAGACGATCTTTTAAAAGCAAAAGAAGATGCAGAAATGGCTAGTATTTCTAAATCTGAATTTTTAGCGACTATGAGTCACGAAATTCGAACTCCACTCAATGGTATTATTGGATTTTCCGAAATACTATTAAAAACAAAATTGTCGGAACAACAGAACGAATTTGCTAAAAATGTAAATATTTCTGCAATTTCATTACTCGATTTAATTAACGATATTCTCGATTTATCAAAAATAGAAGCAGGTAAATTAGAACTTACAATTGAAAAAATAGATATTATTTCTTTAGCAGAAAATATTATTGATATTTTAAGATTTAGAGTTTCTGAAAAAGGAATTGAATTATTATTACAAATAACTTCAAGAGTACCTCGTTTTATATTTGCCGATCCTATTCGTTTACGACAAGTTTTGGTTAATTTGTTGGGAAATGCATCTAAATTTACCGAAGAGGGAGAAATTGAATTAAAAATTGATGCTGCATTAATAGAAGGTAACGATAAAGAAATCGAAATTATATTTTCTATTCGCGATACTGGAATTGGTATTGCACCTAATAAACAAAAGGAAATTTTTAACGCATTCTCGCAAGCCGATAGTTCTACAAATAGAAAATATGGTGGAACAGGACTTGGACTTTCTATTTCGAGCGATTTAGTTGGAAAAATGAATTCTCAAATTCAATTAGAAAGTAAAGAAGGTATTGGAAGTTGTTTCTCTTTTTCTATTACAGTTCCATTTGAACATTGCGAAAAATGTAAAAGCTACGATGTAAGCTGGGCAAAAAAAGTTCTCATAATTGACGATAATACTAGTAATAGAAATATTGTTGAATCGATCTTACAATCTAAAAATGTGAAATGCGAAAAAGCAGCCAACGGAATTGTAGCATTAGAAATGATTGATAAAACAAGCGATTATGATGTTGTAATTGTCGATTATACAATGCCTTATGTTGGAGGTGTTAATGTAATTAAAAATATAAGATCTAACGAAAAAACCAAGAATCTACCAATAATTTTAATGCACAATAGTATTGATGATGCTCAAATAAAGCTCGAGTGTAAAGAACAAAATGTTGCTTTTATCCTTCAAAAACCTTTAAGAATAATGCAATTGTTCGATACATTTACTAAAATAAATTCGAAACTCGATTATGTTCAAGAAGAAGTAACTGATACTATTGTTAATGAATTTACGATTTCGAACAACAAAGTTAAAATGTTAATTGTTGATGATAATCAAATGAATTTAAACCTGGTATCATCGTTAGTTTCATTACAAATGCCATTGGTCGAAATAATAAAAACTACAAAACCAACCGAAGTTACAAATCTCTATAATTTACACAAACCCGATATTATTCTTTTAGATATACAAATGCCTATTAAGAATGGCTATGAAGTTGCAAAAGAATTACGAGCAACGGTTCAAGATTATAAAAAACGAGTACCAATTATAGCTTTAACAGCTGGAACTGTTGCAGGTGAAAAGGAGCGATGTTTAGAAGCTGGAATGGACGATTATTTATCGAAACCAATAAATTCGAAACAACTGTTTGCTGTATTCGATAAATATTTAAATGGGAATACAGAATTAAAAATAACGCAGAATTCAGAAGTGGTTAATCTACAAAGTGTTGGAATACATTTTGATAGAGCCGAAATGTTAAAGACTTACGATAACGATGAAACCATAGTCGATACCTTTTTAAAAATGGCATTCGATTCTATGCCAACATATTTAGCCGATTTGCAGATTGCCGTTTCTCAAAACGATACAAAACAAATTAAATTCAATGCTCATACATTAAAAGGTATGGCTCGAGGAATTTGCTTTAATATAATGGCTGAATACGCATTACAATTGGAAAAAAACTATGAAACAGAACCAAAAACAACTAATGAATTATGTATATTGCTTACAAATGAATTTGATTTTTTAAAGAAAGAATATACTTTGTAAATTCAAGAGTCTTGTAAAGCAATAACATTTAAATAATAGATAAGTCTAAATGAATACTATAAATAAGGAAATATCGGAAATTCTTTTGCATAAACACGATTACAACGTTTCTAAATTAGAACTTACGTTTTTCGATAAATGTATTGAAAAAAGATTGAAAGATAACGACTTGCAATCTAAGGAAGATTATATTTCTTTATTATCGAATAATGATGAATCTATTAATTTACTAGATTCACTTCAAATTAGTTATAGCGAATTTTTTAGAAATTATCTTACTTTTTCGGTACTTGAAAGAAATGTGTTACCATTATTAATTCAAAAAAGAATCGCAAGTCTTGATAAAGAAATACGAATTTGGTCAGCTGCTTCTGCTTCTGGGCAAGAAGCATATAGTGTTTCGATGTTGTTCCACGAATATTTTAATCAAGATATTCAATATAGAATTTTTGCAACAGATCAACGTGCAGTGCAAATAGAAGATGCGCAATTGGGATATTTTTCAGAAAATCATATTCAAAATCTAACAGTAAAGCGATTAGATAGATGGTTTACTAAAATTGGAACAGAAATCTACAAAATAAAGCCAGAGCTTAAAACTAAATTAGAATTTTCTGTATTCGATTTATTCGATGAAAGATATAGTTGTCCTCCATCAAGTATTTTTGGTAATTTCGATATAATTTTTTGTTCAAATCTATTGTTTTATTATAAACCAAAGTTTCAAAAATATATACTCGATAAGATTTCGAAAAGTCTTAATTATGATGGTTATATTATTGTTGGTGAGGTAGAAAGATCGTTACTTCTACAACATAACTTTAAAGAAATATATCCAAATTCAGCGATCTTTCAAAAAAAATAGTATATTTAAACAATTGAAATAGCCATGAGCAAAACTTTCACTACACGCAATACTGATAATAACGTACAGATGCTTCGACAAGCTAAGAATAACATACCTACTTCGACCGTCACCCTGAGCCTGTCGAAGGGTCTTGATCTCAACTAATTACTAAATTATAATTAAATGAATTTAAAAAATTTAAAAATAGGCACTCAACTTCGAATTGGTTTTTCTGCAATGTTATTTTTTGTAATTGTACTTGGTGCAATTTCATATATACAAACAAATGATATGCATCAGCAAATCGATACAATGTATAATCATCCATTGCAAGTGCGTAAAGCAATTGGCGATTTAAAAGTTGATGTCGTTGAAATACAGAGAAATATGAAAGATGTATTTATTGTTCAGAATAATAAAAATATCGAAAATAATCTGAATCAAATAGAATTACTTCAAGCAAATGGATTTGATCAAATTGAGATTCTCTATCAGCGTTTTTTAGGTAAAAAAGTAGAAGTAGATACATTAAAACAACAGTATATTTTATGGACTACTTTACGTCATGAAACTATTCGAATGATTCATGAAGGTAAAATGCTCGAAGCATCTAATCAAACTTCATCAGAAGGTGAATTAGGTAAACAAGCCGAAGTTGTATTAAAAGCATTAGATCAAATCGATGATTTTGCAAAACAAAAAGCTGAAAAATTATATCAAACCTCTTCATTGTTAAATCAAACACTTATTAACCAACTTCTTTTAATTGTTTTTGTTATTATCGTATTATCACTTATAATCTATAATTTTCTATTTAGAAATATTCGAAAACCAATTGATGAATTAAAGAAAGCTTCACAACGTTTCCATATTGGTGATATGAGTTCAAGAAGTACCTATAGCTCACTTAATGAGTTTGGTGAATTATCTAATTCGTTTAATATAATGGTCGAAGGAATTCATTCTAATGCAATATTAAATGAGAAAATTAGAAATATTTCGAATGTAATGCTTAATGAAGATGATGCGAAGAAATTTTTCCAAAAAACAATTTTAGCTTTATCAACTGAAACAAATTCGCAAATGGTTGCTGTTTATATCTTGAGCGACAATAAACAACAATTCGACTTATACGAATCGTTAGGATTAAATGAATATGCACGTCAATCTTTTTATGCAAATTCATTAGAAGGCGAATTTGGAAAAGTACTTTCCTCGAAGAAAATACAACATATAAGTAATATACCCGAAGATTCGAAATTCTTATTTAATTCTGTAAGTGGAACCATTATTCCCAAAGATATTTTAACAATTCCAATAGTATCGAATAACGAAGTTATAGCAATTATTTCTTTAGCAAGTATAACTCCATATTCATCTATATCAATACAATTAATAGATAAGCTTTTAGTAACACTTTATGCTAGAATCGAAGGTGTTTTAACATTTCAAAAAAACTTGGAATTTTCTAAAAAGCTTGAATTACAAAATAGGGAACTAGAATCTCAAAAGGCAGAATTAAGTGCTCAATCTTCTGAATTAATTGAGCAAAATAACGAACTCGAAATTCAGAAAAATCAGTTGAACGAGGCTAGTCAATTGAAAACAAATTTCTTATCGAATATGAGCCACGAACTTCGTACTCCGCTCAATTCGGTTATTGCTCTTTCGGGAGTATTAAATCGTAGACTTATTGACAGAATTCCAGAAGAAGAATATAGCTATTTGGAGGTAATAGAACGTAATGGAAAACATTTACTTGAACTTATTAACGATATTTTAGATATTTCTAGAATAGAGGCAGGACGCGAAGAAATAGAAATTACTACGTTTAATACAAATTCGTTAATAACAGATGTAGCTAATTTAATTCGACCACAAGCAAAGCAAAAAAATGTCGATTTAAAATTCGAAAACACAATTTCGGAAATTCTCTTAATTAGCGACGCCGATAAATGTAAGCATATTCTCCAAAATTTAATTGGAAATGCTGTTAAGTTTACAGAAACAGGAATGGTGGAAATACAGTGTATTACAATTAATAATACGCTTGAAATTAAAATAATTGATACTGGTATTGGTATTGCAGAAGAAAATGTACCTCATATTTTTGACGAATTCCGTCAAGCTGATGGAAGTACTTCGCGTCGTTTTGGAGGTTCTGGTTTGGGCTTAGCAATTGCAAAAAAATATGCAAATCTTTTAGGCGGTACAATTACGGTAAAAAGTCAATTAGAAATAGGATCTGAATTTACCCTCGTTTTACCTTTAGTTTATTCTGCCGATAATGTAATTGTTGAAAAACTACAACATAGTATTAAAAGTCCTATTATACTTGAACCAATTCAAAAAAAGGTAAATAATTCAACTATCAAAACGATTCTATTAGTCGAAGATAGTGAACCAGCAATTATTCAATTAAGGGACTTTTTAGAGTTAAGTGGTTATAATATTCTAATAGCTCGCAACGGTGCCGAAGCTCTTCAGATTATTTCTCAAACCATTCCCGATGCAATGATATTAGATTTAATGATGCCTGGGGTTGACGGCTTTACCGTTCTTGAAACATTGAGAAATGAAGATAGAACTGCTGCTATCCCCGTTCTAATATTAACAGCAAAACATATAACTAAAGACGATCTTAAAACACTAAAACGCAATAATGTTCATCAGCTAATACAAAAAGGCGATGTAAATAGAAATGAACTACTATCGGCAATAAAATCAATGGTTTCGCACGACATTGAAGAAACACCAAAAGTTCAAAAAGTTCTACCTCAAATCGAAGGAAAACCTATGGTTTTGGTTGTAGAAGACAATCCAGATAATATGATTACTGTAAAAGCAATTTTAGCCGATAATTATATTGTATATGAAGCAATAGATGGTAAATCGGGAATCGAAATGGCAATGAAACACAAACCACATTTGGTTTTAATGGATATTGCACTGCCTGGAGTTGATGGAATTCAAGCATTTAGGGAAATTAGACATAATGTTCACTTAAGCCATATTCCAATTATAGCACTTACTGCAAGTGCTATGACATCCGATCGCGAAACTATTCTTTCGCATGGATTCGATGCATATTTAGCAAAACCGATAAACGAAAAACAATTCTTTAAAACCATAAACGAAATACTGTATGGAAAATAAAAATATTACCATATTAGTTATCGACGACATTCAAGACAACCTGATTAGTCTTAAAGCACTTATTCGAGAATCGTTTTCCGATGCTTTGATATTTACGGCATTATCGGGTGCAAAAGGTATTGAAATTGCATCAGAAAAAGATCCTGATGTAATATTACTCGATATCGTTATGCCCGAGATGGATGGTTTCGAAGTTTGTAAAAGACTTAAAGCTAATTCTAAACTCGTTGATATTCCAGTTGTTTTTGTTACTGCATTAAAAGGAGATAAAGATAGTCGAATATATGCTCTTGAATGTGGAGCAGAAGCCTTTCTCGCAAAACCAATAGAACCAAGTGAACTTACTGCACAGATTCGTGCAATGGTCAAAATTAAAGCGGCAAAAGTCTATAAACGTGATGAAAAAGAAAGACTTACATTTTTAGTTGAAGAACAAACACGCGAACTTAATGCAAAACATAAAGCTACACTTAATTTACTCTATTCAATTCGAAAAGAAAACGATGCGCGAATAAAAACTGAAGAAGCTCTTCGTGAAAGTGAGGAAAACTACAAATCTTTAATTGATTCTGGACAAGCTTTAATTTGGACAGCAGGTCTAGATAAAAAATGCAATTATTTCAATTATCACTGGCTCCAATTTACTGGACGTACTCTTGAACAAGAAATAGGCGATGGTTGGGTCGAAGGAGTTCATCCCGATGATTTAGAATTTTGCTTTAAAACCTATGTTGACGCGTTCGATAAACGTATTCCATTTTCTATGGATTATCGACTAAAACATAATAGTGGAAATTACCGATGGATTCAAGATAACGGTTCACCCCGATATGATAAAAAAGAGCAATTTATAGGCTACATCGGCAATTGTCTTGATATTGATCAGCAAAGAAATGCAAATGAAGTTATACGTGAAAATGAGGAACGATTTAGGGCAGTTTCTGAATATTCTTTTAATTCCATTTGTATAGTAAATATTGCAGGAAAAATTATCTGGACAAACGATGCAATGCTTCGAATGGGAAAATATTCGAGCGAACAAATATATGGAGCTGAATCTTTCGCATCGTTTATTGCACCTGAATCGTTACCATTTGTTTTAAGTAATTTTATGAAATTCGTAAATGGAGATGAGTACGAACATTTTTATGAGTTTTATTTTTTACGTTCTAATGGAGAAAAGCGATTAGCCGAAAAACACATGACCCATTATAAGGATCGATACGGTAATGTGAATTTGGTGATTAGTATGTTAGATATCACCGAAAGAAAAGAAATGGAAGTAGCACTCCATAATTCATTTATGCGTTATCAAATGTTTTTCGAAAACACTGGTAGTTCAAATTCAATATTCGATTCAAAATGCTGTTTAATTCTTCAAAATAAAGAATCGATTGCACAATTTGGTATATCGCCAGAAGATGCAGTTGGTAAATCTGTTTACGACCTTTTTGGACAAAAAACAGGGGAAGTAGTTTACAAACGAATGAAACGAGTACTTGAAACAGGTATAGGCGAATCGTTCGATACTCATTTTAATCTTGAAACGGGAAATAAATGGTTTAGATCAACCTATCAAGCATTACACGACGAATATAATTCAAGAATTGGTATTCAGGTAATATCGCAAGATATAACTCAGAAAAAACAAATTGAACTTCTTCAAATACTGTCAGCAAATATTATCGACATTCTTAATTCAGATAAAAATTCTACCGAAATATTAACCGAAATTCTTGCAGAAATAAAAAGAGTTACCAATTTATCTGCAATGGGTATTAGATTTAAAAGAGGTGAAGATTTTCCATATATTTCTACTTTAGGTTTTTCGAACGAATTCATAGAAAAAGAAAAAAGTTTACTTATTCGAAATAAGAAACAAAATATATGTAGATCGATTGATGGTACAGCGATGTTATGTTGTACTTGTGGAATGGTAATTTCAGGTAAATATAATGCCGTTGATTCTCCATTAACAACAGTAGGATCTTTTTGGACAAATAATAGTTATCCTCTTTTAAATTTAACAATTGATGATGAACCTCGATTTAATCCTCGAAATACTTGTATACATTCGGGATATGGATCTATTGCTATAATTCCAATTAAAGCCAAAGATTCAGTAGTTGGTACACTTCAACTAAACGAAAAACGAACAAATGCTTTTACTCTCGAAATGATTCATGCATTAGAGTCTATTTGCCAAAATATTGGTAATACTTTAATGCGTAAAGAAGCCGAAGTTGCATTACGTAATAGCGAAGCGCAATTAAAAGAGGCAATGAAAATTGCTAAACTTGGTGCTTGGGAATTAGATATAGAAAAAGAAGAATTTACATTTTATGATACTTATATTGAGCTATTAAAAGCAAAACCTAATTTAGATGATAAATTAATAATTTCGTTAAAAGATTATGCTCAATTTTTTGTCGAACCAATAGAACGTGAGAGAGTTAAAATCGAAACACAAAAAGCAATTGTAACAACAGATTCCAATTATGTTAATAAGTTAGAAAGTTCTATTATTACAACTACTGGCGAAAAAAGAAATACTGAAGTAACCATTCGTGTTCAAAAAGACGAAAATGGTAAAACAGTTAAAACATTTGGCGTTGTTCAAGATATAACTGAACGAATTAAATCTGAGGCTTTATTTAAAGAAAATAATTCTCGTTTGGAACTTGCAATGCAAGTAGCAAATATGGCTTGGTGGGAAATGGATGTTATTACTGGTAATGTAAAATTCGAAAAGCGTAAGGCTGAAATGTTGGGTTATAGTTCGGACCAATTTAAACATTATACAGATTTTATGGCATTAGTTCATCCAGAAGATTACGAAAAAGCTATGGATGCAATGCGTGGTCATTTTGACGGTCGTTATTCAATATATGAACTTGAATATCGAATACTTTGCAAATCGGGTGAATATAAATGGTTTTACGATATAGGTTCAATTGTTAAAAAAGACATTAACGGAAAACCAATAACCGTTACAGGAATTGTTATAGATATTACTGATAGAAAAAGATCAGAAACAGCAATACAACAGTCCGAAGAAAAATTTTCAAAATTATTCAAATCGAGTCCCGATGCTATTATGCTCGTTCGTCTTAACGATTCGATTATAATAGATGCAAACGACGTTGTTTGTAAATTATCTGGATTTTCGAGAGACGAATTCATTGGAAAATCGATGTTACAAGTTAATTTTTGGGTAAACCTATCGGATCGAAATCGATATTTAGATTTGTTGCTAAAAAATCAACATGTAGAAAATTTCGAAACAGAAATTCGTATGAAATCTGGCGAAATTAAAATTGGATTATTGTCGTCGGAACTTATTCCATTAGATGGAGAAGCATATATTCTTGCTATTATTCGCGATATAACAGATCGTAAAAAAGCAGAAGATTTATTATTCGAAACAAAAGAAAAATTTGCCAAGGTTTTTGAAAATGCTCCAGTTCTTATTAGTATTACAGACATAAATACTGGCGAATATATCGACGTAAACGAATACGCATGTATCATTTCGGAATTTTCGAAAGAGGAAATAATTGGAAAAACAGCTACTAATTTAGATTGGATCTCGAAATCGAGTAGAAATTTGTTACTCGATACATTAGAAACAAATGGCCGAATTCAAGATTTAGAACTTTCGTTTAAAAGTAAAACAGGTAAAGAAATAATTGGTATTGTAAATGGACAAAAAATTATAATCGAAAATAAAGAATGCTTACTGACAATTACTGTAGATATTACAGAACGGAAAAAATTAAATGAAGCATTAAAGCGTAGCGAAGCAATTCAATCTAAAATGGTTGCAAATATTGGCGATGTTATAGCAATAATAGATTGTAATGGAATTAATACCTATAATAGTCCAAATATCGAAAAATGGTTTGGATGGAAACCAGAGGATTTAGTAGGGAAAAATGCCTTTGAGCTTGTTCATCCTCAGGATTTAGATAGAATAAAACTGTTTTTTAATTCCTTTATTGAAATTGAAAATACTACAGACTCAATTGAGTTTCGTTATCGTTGTAAAACGGGAGAATATACTTGGATAAAATTTACGGGAATAAACTTATTACACGATGCTGAAATTAATGGAATTCTAGGTAATTATCATGATATAACTAAAAGAATAAAAACGCAAGATCTTATTGTAGAGAGCGAAACGAAATTTCGCTTATTGTATTCAAGTATGAGTCAAGGATTGGCACTACATGAAATAATCGTTGATGAAGATGGTAAACCTATTGATTATGTATTTCTCGAAATTAATGATAGTTATACCTCTTTGTTAGGTGTAACGCGCGAAATGGCAATAGGTAAACGGATAAAAGTAGTTATGCCATCGGTTGAACAATATTGGATAGATGTATTTGGAAAAGTAGCCTTGACTGGCGAACCTATGGAATATGAAAACTATCTTGAAACAACAGGTAAATATTATTCGACTTACAGTTATAGTCCAAAACAAAATCAATTTGCTGTTCTAGTTACCGATATTACAGAACGAAAACACGCAGAAGAAGCATTAGCAAATCAAAAATATTTCTTCGAACAAATGTTTATGCAATCGTCTATCAGTACACAAATACTTGATGCCGAAGGTTGGTGTGAAAGAATAAATCCAAAATTAACAGAATTATTTGGCGTAGAACCACAGCACATAGAAGGTAAGATTTATAATATTTATAAAGATGAAAGTATATTAAAAGCAGGAATCGATAGATATCTTAATCATTCATTTAAAGAAGGAAAACCAACAGAATGGGAAGTGTTTTTCGATATAGGTCAAGCAGCAGATTCTCAAAATATACAACTTAAAGATCGTAAAATCGAATGGTTTTATAATTGGGCTTATCCAATTTTCAATAAAACTGGAAAAATTAGTAATGTCATAATTCAACATCAAAATATAACAGAACGTAAGAATTTAGAAGAACATTTTAAAAAAGAACATGCAAATCTTTCGGCTATTATTGATAATTCGAAAAATGGCATTTGGTCAGTTACAAACGAATTCTGTTTAATTCGTTCGAACAAAGCTTTTAATAAATTTGCTAAAGATATTTGGGGAGTTGAACTTTATGAAGGTATTAATATGCTTTCATTTTTGCCATCGGAAGAGATTGTTGAGTATAATCAATTATATTCTTTAGTTCTGACAGGCGAAAATGTTTCGGTTATAAAAATTGCAATGATTGAAAATTATAACTTTTATTACGAAATCTCTTTTAATCCAATAAAAGTTGATACAGTTATAATTGGAGTTTCTTGTCAATTGCAAGATATTACACAAAGAATAATTGATGAACAAACAATCTTAAGACGTACTCAAGAATTACGACTTTTAATAGATAGTTCCATAGATTACATATTCTCTATTGATAAAGTATATCGAATTGTAACTTGTAATAAAAGTTTTAGAGGTGGTGTAAATGCTATAATAGGTCGACCACCAATGGTTGGCGAAAGTATTTTGTTCTCGGAATTAGATGGAATTTATAGAACTGTTTGGCAAGATGTTTTTGAAAGAGTTCTCGATGGTGAATCATTAAACTTCGAGTCAGAGCCAAAATGGTTTAATGGTAAAAATATAGTTTTAAGTAGCGAATTAAATCCAATATACGATACACAAGGCGACGTTATTGGTATTGTTGGTGTTGTTCGAGATATAACACAGGCTAAAACTTTAGAACGTAGAATATTAAATGCTACAATCGAAGCAGAAGAACGCGAACGAAATCATTTTGCTCGCGAATTGCACGAAGGTTTAGGACCGATATTGTCGGTAATAAAATTGTATTTCCAATGGTTAAATAAGCCTAATATTCAAACTTCTAAAGAAAGTTTAATGGAGAATATTCAGGCAACTATTGCCGATGCCATTGCTACAACAAAAGAAATATCATATAAATTAAGTCCTCATGTACTCGAACATTTTGGAATCGAAAATGCAGTTAATAATTTCATAGAAAAAATAAGAAGCAATAATACTATTCATTTTACTTTCGATAATACATTAAAATCCAGAATAGAAAAAGATATTGAAATATCTATTTATAGAGTTATTACAGAGTGTATCAATAATTCAATTAAATATGCAAATGCAAAAAATATAACAATAAGTTTAACCCACGAAAATAATATTCTTTATTTAAGTTTTTCCGACGATGGAATTGGTTTCGATACTTTAAAAGTTAAAGAACAAGGTATGGGATTAGGACTAATGAATATGCAAAATAGAGTTACCATGTTAGGTGGAGCTTTTATTTTAAAATCGAGTATTGGAAATGGAGTTTCGATATTTGTTGAAATACCATATAAAGGTATTGAATAATAGTTTAAATTTAGAAGTACATTTATAAATTTAAAACAGTAATAATTTTTATATACAAACTATGTTAAAACCCTCAATTGTCGTTGTCGACGATCATCAAATTTTTAGAAAAGGAATTGTTTCTTTGTTAGCTAACGAGAATCTTGCAAATATAGTTGGCGAAGCCTCAAATGGTCAAGAATTTCTTACACTTTTATCTAAAATTCCATTACCAGATTTAGTTTTAATGGATATAGATATGCCTAAAATGAATGGAGAAGAAGCAACTCGTTTGGCTGTAGAAAAGTATCCTTCAATTAAGATTGTTGCATTATCGATGTTTGGCGATGAAGGACATTATTATAAAATGGTAAATGCTGGAGTAAGAGGTTTCCTTTTGAAAAATGCTGATATTATAGAACTTGAAACAGCTATTTCAACGGTTTCAGCTGGCGATACTTATTTTTCGAATGAACTTTTACGAAAAATTATTTCAAATCATAAGTTTAATACTACACCAGAACCTAAAGTAGAAAGTTCAATAATTACAAGTAGAGAGCAAGAGGTTTTATTATTAATTTGTGCTGGATTTACTAACGAAGATATCGCTGAAAAGCTTTGTATTAGTCCTACTACAGTAAAAGGTCACAGAACACATTTATTAGAGAAAACTGATTGTAAAAACACAGCATCTTTAATAATGTTTGCAATTAAACATAAAATGGTTGATGTTTGATAATTAATAAATAGGTCTTACTATAATTACTTTACTATTGGGTATAAGTACTAGATTTAAGTTGATTCACTTTATGGAGCAATTTTTATTCAAAGAAATGTTAGATTGTTATGCACATTGAAATACAAAAGAAGAATCGAGCATTCGACAAAAAGCGTGCGACGGGTGAAAAACGATGCACAAAGAGTTAACTAGCATTTTTTGTCTTGATTTTTTGTTACTTTTTTATCAAGAAAAAAGTAAGGCAAAGAAAAAAATATAAAAAAGAACAGATTCTAATTAAGATTGAATTATTCAGTAGATTAAAATTTAAAAAGACCAATCTTGACAAGCAGGATTGGTCTTTTTTATTTTGAATAAATTCAGATTACAATGGAATATTGCAATGTTTTTTAGCTGGCATACTATCGCGTTTTGTCGAAACCGTTTGTAAAGCTCTAATGATTTTATAACGAGTCATTGCTGGTTCGATAACATCATCAACAAAACCATATTTAGCTGCTTGGTATGGAGTAATGAATAAGTTGTTGTATTCATCTTTTTTCTCTTGAGCAACTTTAGCTTTTTCTTCTGGGGTTGTACAAGCAGCAATTTCTTTACCATAAAGAACTTCAACAGCACCATCGGCACCCATAACTGCAATTTCAGCACTTGGCCAAGCAAAGTTTACATCGCCTTGTAATTGTTTGCAACTCATTACGATATGAGCTCCACCATACGATTTACGCATAGTTACTGTAATTTTTGGTACAGTTGCTTCACCATAAGCAAATAATAATTTTGCACCATGAATAATTGCACCACCATATTCTTGTTGGCTTCCAGGTAGGAATCCAGGTACATCAACTAAGGTTACAATTGGAATATTAAATGCATCGCAGAAACGAACAAAACGACCAGCTTTTCTCGATGCCTCTGTATCGAGAACTCCTGCAAGGTTTTTTGGTTGATTTGCTACGATTCCAACTGAACGTCCGTCGAAACGAGCAAATCCTACAATAATGTTTTTTGCATAATCTTTATGCACTTCATAGAAAATACTATCATCAACAATCAATTTAATGATTTCATGTGAATCGTATGGTTTATTAGCATTGTCAGGTATGATTGAATTCAACTCCTCAATAACTCTGTCAATTGGATCATTTGTTGGAACTAATGGAGCATCTTCTAAATTGTTTTGTGGGATAAACGAAAGTAATTCTCTAATTGAAAATAACAATTCTTCTTCGCTTGCAGAAACAAAATGAGCAACTCCCGATTTTGATGCGTGAACTCGAGCACCACCAAGATTATCAACTGTAATATCTTCGGCTGTTACTGTTTTAACAACTTTAGGTCCTGTTAAGAACATATAGCTATTTTCTTCTGTCATATAAATAAAGTCGGTAAGGGCAGGGGAGTATACTGCTCCACCAGCACAAGGTCCAACAATTGCCGATATTTGTGGAATCACACCCGAAGCTTTAATATTTCTTTGGAAAATTTCAGCATATCCAGCTAAACTTTGAATACCTTCTTGAATACGAGCTCCACCTGAATCGTTTAATCCAATACATGGAACACCTGCTTTCAGAGCCATATCTTGAACTTTACAGATTTTTTCTGCCATTGTCTCAGATAAAGAACCGCCAAAAACGGTAAAATCTTGTGCAAAAACAAATACAACTCTTCCATTAATTGTTCCACTTCCGGTTACGACACCATCAGTAAGATATTGTTCTTTATCTAAATTGAAGTTAGTACAACGATGTAATTTAAACATATCGAATTCATCGAAACTACCTTCATCAAGCAATATTTCAATTCGTTCACGAGCCGTTAATTTACCTTTATCGTGTTGCGACTTAATTCTTTTTTCACCACCGCCAAGTAAGGCTTTTGCTCTTAAATTTTTAAGTTCTTGTAACTTTTCTTGATTATTCATCTGTCTGTTTTTTTATTATTTTTTCTTTGGATCTTCGCAAATTTCAGTTAATACACCAAATGTAGATTTTGGATGTAAGAATGCAATATTTAAACCTTCAGCACCTTTTCTTGGGGTTTTGTCTATTAGTTGAATACCTTTCGATGCTATTCCATCAATCATTGGTTGAACGCTATCAACAGCATATGCTATATGATGAACTCCTTCTCCTTTGTTTGTAACAAATTTTCCAACTGGACCTTCTGGATCTGTTGATTCCAACAATTCGATTTTTGTTTGTCCAACCATAAAGAAAGCTGTCTTTACTTTTTGTTCAGGAACTTCTTCAACACTGTAGCATTTTAATCCCAAAACTTCTTCGTAATACTTAATTTGTTCATCCAAATTTTTAACAGCAATACCAATGTGTTCTATGTGTGTAGGTTTCATTGAATTATATTATTATATTATTATAAATATGTGATTTTAAAAGACCAAACAAAGATATTTGATTTTGTGGGAATACAAGGTTTTTGTGGAAAAATGTTCATAAAAAAAGGCTTGAATATTTTACTATTCAAGCCTTCATTTATAAGTAGCAGAACTACTATTCGTTAATGTCGATTCTCATTTTATAGAATGATCTCCAAGCGAAGTACATTGATATTACTAATAATATACCAGCAATAATCCAATGAACAAAAGTGTAATGTCTAACACCATCAGCACCTACATCCGACATATTTACTGCAATTTCTACAGCTAATAAACCAAATAATGTAGAGAATTTAATGATAGGGTTTAACGCTACCGAAGTTGTATCTTTAAAAGGATCACCTACAGTATCACCAATAACCGAAGCATCGTGAAGTGGAGTGTTTTTCTCTTTTAAATCAACTTCAACAAGTTTTTTAGCATTATCCCATGATCCACCAGCGTTAGCCATGTAAAGAGCTTGGAATAAACCAAATACTGCTATCGAAATCAAATATGCTACGAAGAAGTTTGGATCGAATAATGCAAAAGCTAAAGTAGCTGTCATTAAACAAATGAAAATGTTCCACATACCTTTTTGAGCATATTCAGTACATATTCTAACAACTTCTATTGAATCGTTTTGATCAGCTTCTGTTTTACTTAAGTTCATGTTTTTCTTGATGTATGCAACTGCACGGTAAGCACCAGTTGTTACAGCTTGAATAGATGCTCCCGAGAACCAGAAAACCATTGCACCACCAGTAATAAGACCTAATAATATAGGAGCTTGAGTTAATTCAAGATTTAACATACCAGCTTTCTTTAATAAAAGGATGATAGAGAAAATCATTGTTGTAGCTCCAACAACAGCAGTACCAATTAATACAGGTTTTGCAGTTGCTTTGAATGTATTACCAGCAGAATCGTTAGCTTCAAGATAATGTTTACCACCTTCAAAATCAGGAGTGAATCCAAAATCACGTTTTATTTCTTCGCTGATGCCTGGGATATGTTCTGTTTGAGCTAATTCGAATACTGATTGAGCATTGTCAGTTACAGGACCATAGCTATCAACAGCAATAGTAACAGGACCCATACATAAGAATCCAAATGCAACAAGTCCGAAAGCAAAGATACTTGGATAACCCATTGCATCGCCTAAACCAAGGTGTTCACTAATGAAATATCCACCAGCCATAAGACCTACCATTAATAATCCCATCCAATAAGCAGCAAAATTACCTGCAACAATACCAGAAAGAATAGTTAAAGAAGCGCCACCTTCGCGAGAAGCTGTAACGATTTCGTGTACATGATCTGATTTAGAACTTGTGAATTTTTTAGTAAACTCTGGAATAAGAACAGCAGCAAGAGTTCCAAAACTGATGATTGTAGCAAGTTTAACCCATAAATGTGGATGAACAATTCCACCAATAGTTACATCACCAATTAATGCATAACTCATTGCATAACTAATTGCAATACAAGAAATCGCAGCAATCCAAATTAAACGAGTTAATGGTTCTTCGAAATCGAAATCTAAAGACTTGCCATATTGTTTTTCTGAAATAGCATTATTTACGAAATAAGAAATACCAGAGAAGATATCCATTAAGAAACGCATTCCAAATATCCAAACAATAAGTTTAGCTTGAAGGTCAACTTCTTTAACAGCAAGAGAAATGAAAGAGATAAGAGCAACACCAGTTACACCATAAGTTTCGAAAGCATCAGCAGTTGGACCAACGCTATCTCCAGCATTGTCACCAGTACAGTCAGCAATAACGCCAGGGTTACGTGGATCATCTTCTTTTACTTGGAAAACGATTTTCATTAAGTCAGAACCTATATCTGCAATTTTAGTGAAGATTCCACCAGCAATACGAAGTACCGAAGCACCAAGTGATTCACCAATTGCAAATCCTAAGAAGCAATATCCAACAATCTCGCGAGGAACGAAAAGTAAGATGATAATCATCATAACTAACTCCAAAGAGATAAGGAATAATCCTACAGAAATACCAGAACGTAAAGGAATATTTACAACATCCCAAGGACGTCTTTTTAAAGATGCAAATGCTGTACGGCAGTTAGCATAGGTGTTAACACGAATACCAAACCAAGCTACAGCGTAAGAACCTGCCATACCCACAATCGAGAATAGAAGAACTAATACAACTACAACTGGTGCAGAATATGCACTTTCTGGTGTATGAGCCATTACTAAATAATAAACAAGAGCAATAGCAATAATTCCGAAAAGAATTGCTAAGAATTTACCTTGTTGTAATAAATAGGTACGGCATGTTTTGTAAATTGTGTCAGCAACATCTAACATCGATTTGTGAGCTGGTAAAGCCTTAATTTGACTAAACAAGTACAAACTGATTCCAAGTGTTCCAACAATAACAAAAGAACCAAAAAGTAAAAGATGCCAACCATCTATTCCACCAAAATGTGGGAATGTCGCTTGACTAAGATCTGGAATTTTTAGGTCAGCCTCGCTCGAGAACCCAAGTAGGGACGAGAACAAAAGTAAACCTAGTGTCGATAGGTATTTGTAAATTTTCATAGAATTAAATTAAAGATTAACGGTTTGAACTATATTAATTGAAAAATTTTTAATCCAATTTCGGGTATCGCAAGTGGCCTCTTTGATTTTGCGATTTTGTAGTAAACACATTTTTTTGCAATGCAAATATATTCATTTATAAAGTCAAGACTAATTTTTTAGTAAAATTATTTCAAAAAAAAAACATTGGTGGTTTAGTATGTTTATATATAACTATTTACATTATGCAAGTGATTAAATAGGATGTTAAAAAATTAATGGTTTTTCTTTCATTTTATTCGAAAAATACTGTTTTTTTAATAAAATGAAAGTACTTAATATTCTGCTGGCATCGTTAAAACCTCTTCATAAGTAAAAACGGGTCCATCTTTACAAACATACGTTTTACCAACTGTGCAATGTCCACATTTACCAACTCCACATTTCATTCTATTTTCTAAAGTTGTAAAAATGTTTTTATTCTCAAATCCATTTTTTGCTAGAATTGGCATCGACATCTTTATTAGTATTGGTGGACCTGCAACTATTGCAATTGCATTTTCGCTTTTCGGAGCATTTTGTTCAACTATAGTAGGTACAAACCCTACATGACCTTTCCATTCCGGAATTTCACCACCTGGATCAACTGTAACAAATAGATTTATATCGCCTCGATTTTGCCATTCTTCTAGTTCATGTTTATAAACCAAATCTTTCGTTGTGCGAGCTCCATAATAAATTGAAATTTCTCCGAACTTATCGCGATGGTCAAGTAGATTCCAAATTACACAGCGAAGTGGAGGTAAACCAATTCCACCAGTTATGAATACTATGTTTTTTCCATACCATTCCTCAATTGGGAATGTATTTCCATATGGCCCACGCAAAGTTATTATATCATTTTGTTCGCATGATGCTAATGCTTTTGTAACTCTTCCAGAAGCACGAAATGTACATTCAATATATCCTTCTCTTGTTGGAGATGATGCTATACAAAAAGTACTTTCACCTTCGCCAAGAATTCCATATTCTGCAAATTGTCCAGCTTTAAACGAAAATTGTTTTGCTTCATCAGGATTTACGAATTCTAATCTATAGGTGCGAACTTGAGGTGCTTCCTCAACTATGTTCGCAATTCTCATTTTATAAGGGATGTAGGTGTTTTTGATACTCATAACTTACTCCTTTGTCACGTTTAAAATGTTTTCAAATATATTTAAATGGGCTGGACAAACTCTTATACAGCGTCCGCAACCTACACAACTAACAATTCCAAGGTTTTCAACCGAATATTTAAATTTGTGCATCAATCGTTGACGACGACGTTCTGTTTGATTTTTACGAGGATTATGTCCCGAATTATGTTTAGTAAATAAACTTAAACCACATGCATCCCAGCAACGTTTGCGACTTCCCTCATCACCGTCGCTTTCGTCTTGAATATCGAAACATGTACAAGTTGGACATGCAAAAGCACAAGCTCCACAACCATAACAACCCATCGATTCGTGTTTCCATTGAGCATTGTCGTATGCTGTTTTTATTCTTTCTTTTATTTCTTCGAGAGAAAATTGATACGTTATTTTTGCTAAAAACTCATCTTTAGTTTTTGGTTCTGTTGCAGTAAATAAATCTGATGAACTTTCTACAACTGCTTTTCCTTTTTCTGTAATTATTTCGGCATAATATTCATTGCCCATTTGAGTAAGCAAAATATCGCTTCCAGCAGTACTTCCAGGATTTAATTCTACCGAAGTGCAAAAACAAGCATCGTCTGCTTTGGGACAGCTTATTGTAATTAAGGTTAAAAGTTCTTTTCTTCTAGCAAAATATGCATCGGGATTTTCTTTTAAGAAAAACTCAGAAATATAATCGAAGGCTGAGCTATCACAAGGTCTTAATCCCCAAACAACAACTTCAGGAATTTGAGAAAGAGTATCTGTTATTTCAATTCCTGTATCTGTTTTCTTATAGGTAAATAATTCTTCCACCTTAGGAAAAACAACCGATTTAGCCGAAAATTGAGTTTGAATATAATCTTTTTCAACTTGGTCGTAAGATGATATTCTTTCAAAGAAAACTTTTCCGCTCTTTTTAGTGATTGGCGCTATTATAACTTTTCCCGATTTTATCAAATTGTCGAATAACTTTGGTATATCGCTCGACTGTAACAGTTTTGTTTCCATCTGTATTGAACTAATATCTAACAACTAATATCTAATAACTAACATCTATCTAATAAATCCTTCTTTATCATTTGGATTAAAGCTGTTTAGGGCATATCCATTCGATGCAGAATATCCTGTTTTAGATCCAAATTCTTTCGATAAATCTAAATTCATTTTTGCTGTTAATAAATGAACTGGTATTCCAACGGGACATATTCGTCCACATTCGCCACAATTTATACAACGTCCAGCTAAGTGCATTGCACGCATTGTGTGCCATTCCATATTTCCAGATGTTTGTGCACTTACTTTAATCCATTGTGGTTGATTACTTTCAACAGTACATTGCGGACAATAACACATTGGGCAAACTGCGCGACAAGCATAACATTTTATACAAGTAGAGAATAAATCTTTCCAATATTCCCATCTCTCTTGACGCGACATTGTATTTATTTTTTCTATCAATTCTTTTTCTTCGTCAGTTAGTTGTGGGAAATTTGCTTGAACATATTTCTCAACTTCAGCAATCGATTCAAATAAAATAAATTCTTGATTTGCATTGATTGTCATTACCGTCAACTCGATATTCCAAAACTGATTTTCGGAAAGTAATTGAAGTATTGAACGAAGAGTTGCAACATTTCCAAATATTCCTACTTTTTTAGCTTGTTTTACCTCTGGTTTATGTAAATATACTGCAAGATTATTTTTGCAATATGAATTATATATCAATAGTTTAACTTGCTCTACCGATTCAACAAAACAAGGTACAGCTCCTTTGCTCATACCATCTTGAAATCCAATCATCAACGATATAGTGCCTTTTTCGAAAAGCTCGGCTACTTTATTTTGTAATTGCTCCATTATCTAATTGATTAAATGAGTTATAATCGAGGTTTTTGAATTCGGTAAATGGTCCTAATTCTCTTACTTTTGTAGTTACTTCGTTAACCAAATCGGCCCATTTTGCTCCTTCTGCAGCCGATACCCACGAGAAGGTAATTCTTTCTGTATCAAATCCCATAAATTCAATAAGCGAACGAAATACCATCCAGCGACGACGAGCATGAAAATTTCCCGAAGTGTAATGACAATCGTTTGGATGACAGCCCGAAATGATAATTCCATCGGAGCCATTTTGAAAGGCTTTCATAAGTAACATAAAGTCTATTCGACCAGTGCAGGGAAAGCGAATAATGCGAACATTTGTTGCATATTTAGCTCTACTAGTTCCTGCAAGATCGGCACCAGCATAGGTACACCAGTTACACACAAAGGCTACAATTTTGGGTTCAAATTGCGACATATTGTTTTGTTAAAAAGGTTTGTTTAATAATGACATTACTTCACCAAGCATTTGTTCGTTCGAGAATCCTTGCAAGTCTATCGATTTGTTGCGACACATTGCCACACAAGTTCCACATCCTTGACATAATCCCGAATTTACTTTCGCTGCATATCTTAAAACATTGCCAGCTCGATCTTTTATCTCTTCTTTTTCGATTGCTAGATAAGGACATACATCTTGACATAGTAAACATCCTGTACAATTTGTATTATTTACTGCTGCTACAGATGGTTCTCTCGACATTTCGTTATTCGAAAATAAAGCAATCGCTTTACTTGCCGATGCCGATGCTTGTGAAACCGATTCAGGAATATCTTTAGCACTTTGGCATGCACCAGCCAACATAATTCCAGCAGTATTAGTTTCCACCGGTTTTAATTTTGGATGTGCTTCAGCAAAGAAATGATGTTTATCGTAACTGATATGCATTTTTTGAGCAACAGATTCTGCATCTTTGTTGGCAACAATTGCTGTTGCAAGTACAACCATATCTGCTTCAATATCAACAGGAGTAGAATTCAATAATGTATCAACTCCTTTAACGATTAATTTACCGTTATGCTCATAAACTTTCGATACGCGACCTCTAATATATTCTACATGGTCGTCTTCAATTGCACGACGAACAAATTCATCGTATCCTTTTCCAGCAGCACGAATGTCCATATAGAATACATAAGCTTTACCATCGTGATTTTTGTGTTTGTATAACATTGCATGCTTAGCAGTATACATACAGCAAATTTTTGAGCAATATTCAATTCCTTTAGCTTTATCTCTCGAACCAGCACAAGCAATGAAAACAATCTTTTCTGGAACTTTACCATCGCTTGGACGACGAATTACACCAGCAGTTGGACCCGATGCCGATGCTAATCGTTCGAATTGCATTCCATCGATTACGTCTTTAAATTCTCCATATCCATATTCTGGGAAGAAATCTGTGTGTTTTAAATCGAATCCAGTTGCGGTAACAATTGCTCCAACTTTTACATCAATAAATGTATCTTGAATGGTATAATCAATTGCTTCGGCTTTACAAACTTTTTGGCAAATACCACATTTACCTCCTTTGGTAAACCAAGTACAGTTTGCTCTGTCAATAACAGGTTTGTTTGGAACAGCTTGAGGAAATGGAGTGTAAATGGCTGTTCTATTGCTTAAACCTGCATTAAATTCATCAGGTATTTTTTTGCTAGGACATTTTTGCCAACATTCACCACAACCAGTACATTTAACATGGTCGACGCTTTTGGCTTTCATTTTAATTTTTACTTCAAAATTTCCAATAAAACCACTAACACTTTCAACTTCGGCGTAAGTATGTAATGTAATATTCGGATGTTGAGAAACTTCAACCATTCGTGGAGTAAGAATACATTGCGAACAATCGAGAGTAGGAAAGGTCTCAGAAAGTTGCGACATGTGTCCACCAATAGATGGTTGTTTTTCAACCATAATAACTTTGTGTCCAGCATTTGCAATATCAAGTGCTGCTTGAATTCCAGCAATTCCACCACCAATAACTAATGCGGTTTTCGTTACAGGAACTTTAATTGGAAATAATGGTGCATTTCGGCGAACTTTAGCAACCAATGTTCTAACAATATCGATAGCTTTTTCTGTTGTTTCTTCCGAACGTTCATGAACCCACGAACAATGTTCGCGAATATTAGCCATCTCGCAAAGATATGGATTGATTCCTCCTTCGGCAGTTGCTTTTCGGAATGTCGATTCGTGCATTCTTGGCGAACACGCTGCTACAACAATTCCTGTTAATTTATGTTCCTTAATAGCTTGAACAATCTTGTCTTGTCCTGGAGCTGAACACATATATTTATATTCAGTGCTAAATGCTACACCTTGCATTTTTGAGGCTACTTCGGCAACTTTTACAACATCTACTGTTGCTGAAATGTTTTCACCACAATGACAGATAAATACTCCTATTCTTGCCATATTCTATGCCTCCTTTTTAATAACACATTTCACTGCTGTATCTGTTGGGACAAAATGCTTGTTTAAACCAAGTTTGTCGGCTGATATTCCCATGCTTAATCCCAAAGCCTGAGTGATAAATAACACTGGAATGTTAATGTCTTTTTTAATTTGTTCTTTGATGTTTGGGCGGCGCATATCAAGATTCATGTGGCACATCGGACATGCTACTATTATTGATTCTGCTCCATTTTCTGCTGCATTCTCAAGAATTTTGCCCGAAAGTTTTGCAACAAAATCGGTTTTTGAAACTGAAAATCCAGCACCACAGCATTCAGTTTTGAATGCCCATTTAACAGGTATTGCACCTGCAATTTTCATCACTTCCTCCATTTCTATTGGATCTTCGGAACGTTTTATTGACGATATTTCTTTAGGGCGAACTAATAAACATCCATAATAACAAGCTGTCTTTTGATTCAGTTTATTTACGACATGTTTATCGACTTCGGGGAAAATATATTTTTCAAGAAATTCTATTACGGACAACAGTTTTATAGTTCCCGAAAATGACATTTCTAAATAACTTTCTATTTTTGATTTAGTCACAAAATGACTGTTCATTTCTAATTGCGATTGCGATAATCGGCTGTAACAAGCTGCGCAGGGAATAACAATTTCGGTTAAACCTTGTTTTTCTGCCAATGCAATAGATCGAGCGGGGAGTGCAATTGCTAAATCGTGGTTTAATGTGTGTGCAGCAGAAGCTCCACAACAGTTCCAATCGTTTATTGTTTCGAGCGTTATTCCGCACTTTTCGGCAACCGCAAAAAGCGAATCGCTGTATTCTTTGCTTGTACCTTCAAGCGAACATCCAGGGTAGTATCCTATTTTCATTGTTCACCTCCTTTATTCTCGCTTGTTCTTTTAAATAATTTTTCAATTGCTTTAAGGTTTTTAACCTTGTGTGGAAATAAACTCAATTTTCCTTTCGACAACATTGCAGGTGCTACAGAAACATCTTGCATGAGGTTCATTGTTTTAAGTTTATAATTTAGGGTTAATCCCATTTCGTGTAATTTTCCATTTTTAGCAATCGATTCTAAAAACGATTCATGGAATTTTAAAATATCTTTTGCTTTTGGATTTACTTTTCCTTGACGAATAGATTCTTGACGTAAATAATCCATTACTTTTGAAAGCAACACTTCTTGTGGACAACGATGGTAACACATGTCGCAAGCTAAACATAGCCATATTGACATTGATTTTAATAATTTGTCTTCGTAACCTGGAAGTTCTAATTGAAGCATTCTCAATAACTGATTTGGCATAATGTCCATTTCTTCGTTAAGTGGACAACCAGCAGTACATTTACCGCATTGATAGCATTCGGTAATGTTAACTCCAGTGGCTTTTATTATTCTGCCCTTTAAACCCTTAGGTTCATCATGATGACCTGTATCGTGCACGGTGAAAAGTTTAAAATTGTACTTATTTGTATACTATTGTAAAAATAGAATTTAATATTTTTTTAACAAAAAAAAGCCCTGAAAAAACAGGGCTTTTAAAAATAAATTATTTGAAAGTATCAAGTGTTGTTTTGATAATACCGATACATTCTCTGATTTGCGTTTCTGTTATTACTAAAGGTGGAGCAAAACGAATAATATGACCATGTGTAGGTTTTGCTAACAAACCGTTTTCTGCTAAAGCTAAACATACATCCCAAGCTTCTTTTCCATTGTGAGGTTTTATAACGATTGCGTTTAATAAACCTTTACCACGAACAAGTTCAATCATTGGATGATTGAAAGCTTCTAATTCTGTACGGAATATTTTTCCTAGCTTTTCAGAATTTTCTTCTAATTTTTCGTCTTTTACAACACGAAGTGCAGCCATTGCAACAGCACAAGCAATTGGATTTCCACCATAGGTAGAACCATGTTCGCCTGGTTTAATTGTTAACATAATTTTGTCATCAGCTAAAACTGCTGATACTGGGAAAGCTCCACCAGAAATTGCTTTTCCTAATATAAGGATGTCGGGACGAACACCTTCGTGATCGCAAGCTAACATTTTACCAGTACGTGCAATACCTGTTTGAATTTCATCAGCAATGAAAAGAACATTATTCTTTTTACATAATTCGTAAGCTTTTTTCAAATATCCTTCTTGTGGACAATAAACACCAGCTTCACCTTGGATTGGCTCTACTAAAAATCCTGCAACATTTGGATCTTTTAATGCTTCTTCTAAGGCAGCGATGTCATCGTATGCAATTTTAATAAATCCAGGTGTAAATGGACCAAATCCACCATACGAATCAGGATCGGTTGACATTGAAACAATCGTTACTGTACGACCATGGAAGTTACCATCACATACAATAATTTTTGCTTGATCATCGGCAATACCTTTAACTTTATATGCCCATTTTCTGCAAAGCTTAATTGCTGTTTCATCTGCTTCAGCTCCCGAGTTCATTGGAAGAACTTTGTCGTAGCCAAAATATTTGGTTATAAACTCTTCGAATTCGCCTAATATATTATTATAGAACGCTCTCGATGTTAATGTTAATTTTTTCGCTTGTTCAACCATTGCATCCACAATTTTTGGATGACAGTGTCCTTGATTAACTGCAGAATATGCAGAAAGGAAATCGTAATAACGTTTGCCATTTACATCCCACATAAACACACCTTCGCCTCTTTCAAGAACGACTGGTAGTGGATGATAGTTGTGAGCGCCATATTTGCTCTCACGTTCGATGTAATCTTGAGGCGACATTTTAGCCATTTCAAATACTTTTTTAATGATAAATACTTATGTTAATTTGTAGTGCAAATTTAAACAAAAATATTTCTTTATTAATGCGAAAAAATCACATTTTTTTGATGTGACAAAATTAAATAAAATATCTACAAAAACATTATTAATTGTAATCAAATAATTAATAAAATTAGTAAATATGTAATCTACTTAGTTGTTGTATTTATTATCTGTAGTTTTCTTTTGATAGAAAAGAAAACTATTGTATTTTTGCGTATAAATCCAATAAAATGAGTTTTTTTAAAAACGATATTTCAATAAGGGAAAAGTTAGTCGTATATTTTACACTTCTTTGTATTTCTTCAATTCTATTTCTTGGTATATATATATATAATAGTTCGTATAATGCAGTATTAGATAGAACTTCGAATCAATTAACATCTGTTCGTGAATTTAAAAAACATCAAGTTGAAATGTTTTTTAATGATAGACTTCGAGATATGCAGTTTTTGCAAAAATCATTCGATTCAAAGCATTCTTCAGTCAATGAACTATCTAATCAACAAGTCATTCAAATCCTATTAAAAAGTGATTATTATAGTTTTGTATCTTTTTATTCTACATCAACAAAGTTAGTTTCCATGATTTCTATGGATACATCTGCTTCTTCACCTTCAAAAATATTTCAGATAAGAGATAGTTCAAAAATATTTTCAAAAATATTGACTAAAGTTTCGGCAACTAAAAAAATGTTAATTTCCGATTATGTTTCAATATTTAAGCAACATACAATAATAGTATCAACTCTATGTGTCGATTCTAAAGGAGAAATTATTGGCTTACTATCGCTTGGAATTCCCGATGAAGTCGTTAATAAGCAAATTTTTATAAATACCTCTTTAACCGGAATGGGTTATAGTGGTGAATCGTATATCGTAGGTGATGATTTTCTAATGCGTAGTAAATCACGTTTCGATTCTATTTCAGTAATGAAACAAATTGTAAAAACAAAACAATCTATCGATGCATTTTCTTCAAAACAAGGAATAATTGTTGACAAAGATTATAGGAATATTGATGTATTATGTTCTTATGCTTTTTTACATATTCAAGATTTAAAATGGGCAATTTTGGTTGAAATTGATTTAAAAGAATTAATTAATCCTGTCCATCAACAACGTAATGATATTCTTACAATTATAGCAATAGTTTCGATTGTTGTATTGCTTTTAGCATTTGTAATCTCATATAGAATCACAGTTCCGTTAGTTAACCTTTCGAAAGTTGCACTTGAAATATCGAACGGAAAATATGGTAAAACATTACCAGTTAAGAGTAATGATGAAATTGGTGAATTGACCGAGAGTTTTAATTTAATGTCAACAAGAATTAAAGAACAAACTAGTGAAATTATAGAAAGAGAAAAACGTCTTGATCGTTTTTATGAAGCTACAAAAGATGGAATAATTATTCATGATGGACTTTTGCCATTGTTAGTAAATAAAGGTCTTGCATCGCTAACAAAATATGATATTGAGGAATTAATGAAATTAAAAATATCCGATATTTTTTATATGCAAGAACACGAAGACGAATATATAGATGTAGACAAATCATTAACTTTTGAATCAACATGTTTTAGAAAAGATGGTTCATTTTTTCATGTCGAAATAAAGAAAAGTCCAATTTTATTTGAAGGAAATCGTGTAAGTAGTACCGTTATTCATGATATTTCAGATAGAATTAAAGCCCAAACGGCTTTAAATTTAGAACGACAAAAGCAATTATCGTCCTTTATCGATGGTCAAGAAAATGAAAGAAAAAGGGTTTCTCGAGAATTACATGATGGATTGGGCCAGTCGTTAATAGCAATAAAAATGCGACTCGAGAGTATAGATGAAGAGGATGATAGATCGAAAACAGCTTCAACTATAGAATTGACTAAAGCATTTGTAGGTAGTACAATAGATGAAGTTCGACGGATGTCTAATAATTTAATGCCATCGAGTTTAGCCGAATTTGGAATTGTTACTGCAGTTTCAAATTTAGCAGAACAATCATCAGTAAATTCAAAAATGACAATTACCTTTGATCATAAATCGGTTCCTAAGAATTTAGATGAGAAAATTCAAATGTATTTGTTTAGAATTATTCAAGAAGCCATTCACAATTCAGTAAAACACGCAGAAGCAACAATGCTACAAATTTTGTTACTTTGTGAAGATAAATCACTTATACTAATAATTGAAGATAATGGAAAAGGTTTCCAAGGAAATCATGCAACATTAGTAAAAGGTAACGGATTATATCACATGCGTGAAAGAGTGCAAATGTTGAAAGGTAACATTGAATTTACGTCAAATACTAACAGAGGTTTAACAATACATATTAAGATTCCTATATAAAGCATTCAGCTATGGAAAGAATAAAAGTAATACTAGTCGACGATCATCAAATAGTTCGTGATGGAATTAAATCATTAATTACAGATGATCCAAATATAAATATAATAACTGAAGCATCTTCAGCATCAGAATTACGAGATAAATTGGAAACTTATAGACCTGATGTTATTTTGATGGATATTAATTTACCTGATTCTACAGGAATAGAATTAACAAAAGAACTTAAAGAGTTGAAACCAGAGATTAAAGTTTTGATCCTTTCGATGCACATGGGCGAAGATTTTATTGTAAATGCTATTGAGGCTGGTGCAAAAGGTTATTTACCAAAAACGACTTCGAAAAAAGAACTTATAACGGCAATAAATACAATTTCTAAAGGCGAAGATTATTTTAACGAAAGCATTTCTAATATATTAATTAAAAGTTATGTTAAACGTGCTCAAACGCCTAAAAAAGAGGAAGAAAAGATAATTGACTTAACTCGTCGCGAGAAGGAGATTATTACTCTATTTGCACTTGGAATGAGTAACAAAGAAATTGCTGATAAACTATTTATAAGTATTCGTACTGTTGAATCTCATAAGAATAATATTATGAATAAACTTGAACTTAAATCGACTGTCGATTTAGTGAAGTTTGCACTTAAAAATAATTATATAGAGTTAAGCTAATTAAGCGTTTAGATTCGGATACCAATAACAAGCATATCGTCTGTTTGTTTTCCTTTTCCTTTAAAATCTATATGCGTTTTTTCTAAGACTTCTCTTTGGGTTTCCATTGATTTATCGTTCATAGAAACTAATAATTCTTTGAAGTTTTTAGAGAAATATTTTAATCCTGTTTCACCACCAAATTGATCTATATATCCATCAGAGAAAATATAGTATAAATCGTTTGGCAACATTTCAATTTCATTATTTGAAAAAGGAACCTCAGCATTTTTATGAATACCTATAGGCATTTTATTAGCATTAAAAACGGTTAATTCTCCATTTCTAATTTGGTATAGTGGATTATTTGCTCCAGCATATTGTAAATGATTATTTTCGAAATCAAATAAGCATAACGCCAAATCCATACCATCGGCTGCTTCACCCGATTTTCCTGTTTGATTTAATGTTGTGATGATAAAGTTTCTTAAACTATTTAGCAAATCGTTTGCTGAAAAAGAATCTTTATAGCTTAACATCTGTGATATTTGGTTCAATCCACTCATTCCCAGCATACTCATAAATGCACCTGGGACACCATGACCTGTACAGTCTGCTGCAGCAATTAGTAATTTCTTACCGTCACTACTTTCTTTAAACCAGAAAAAGTCTCCACTTACTATATCTCGTGGTTTGAATAAAATAAAGTAATCGTTAAAATGTTTCCTTAAAATTTCGCTTGATGAAAGTAATGCTTTTTGAATTCTTTCAGCATAAAGTATACTATTAGTAATACTTTCTTTTTGCTTCATTATTTCTTGCTCAGCAAGCTTAATTTCAGTTATATCGGTATCGATTATTACAAGCTTAAATAAATCCCCATTTTCATCTACAATTGGTGTTAATGCCGTTTGAACAAATTGAGAAATTTCGTCTTCTATTGCAATTTCAGTCGTATAAGGAATTGTTTCTTTTCGTGCAATACTGTTTGCAACAATTTCTTTAATATCTACATTTTTGCTAATTTCAAATATACTCTTACCTACAATTTCTGCAGGATCGGATATTATTCTTTTATACAATTTTGAAAAACCTTCGTTTGTCCATTCTAAATTGCAATTAGAATCATAAATAGAAACAGCATTTGTTGTTTCTCGAGCTACAATTGAAAGTTTTATAAGTTCTTTATTCTTTTGATCGAGTTCTTTTTTTATTCTTTCTTGTTCAAGTTTACCATTTTGAACTTCAAAAGCTTTATTTACCATTGGGGGTAAATCTTCGTTTAAGCGTCCCGACTTTGGAACAAAATCGACAGCGCCCGATTTCATTGCTTCGATAGCTCGTTCTACTGTTTTATCAGCAGTTAAGAAAATGTATGCATATTCTTTCCCAAAATCTTTAACCGCTTTCATTATTTCAATTCCTTCCATCTCAGGTAATTGATAACTCATTATTACAACAATAGATAAATCGTCGTTGCTTTTAAGAAATTCGAAAGCCTCAAGGCCATTAAAAATTTTAGAAACAGTATATTTTTCGGGATCAAAAAAACTCTCAATAAACGAACCTTGCATTTTATTTTCAATAACAACTAAAATGCTAATTTTCTTGGTAGTATCTTCCATAATTAATATGTTTTGCAGAAATTAAATCATTTGAAATAATGAACAAAAATGTACATTTATTGAACTTCTTATTCGTACAATTAAGATGTTAAGTTTCAAAAAATGGAATTCTTTTATTTCTTAATATTCAAAAGTACCTTTTGACGAATTTATAGTAAGTTTTTTGCCTTGATGTTCTTTGCAATAACCTACAATTTTAGCGTCAATTCCAAATGATTTTGCAATTGAAATTATTTCGGGAGCATTAGATTCTGAAACATATAATTCGTATCGATGTCCCATATTAAAAACTTTGTACATTTCCTGCCAGTCAGTTCCCGATTCTTTTTGAATTAGGTCGAAAAGTGGAGGTATATCAAAAAGATTGTTTTTTATAATATGTACATTATCGGCAAAATGAAGAACTTTTGTTTGTGCACCACCAGAACAATGAACCATTCCATGAATAGTATGTTTCATTTGGCTTAAAATAGCTTTGATTACTGGAGCATATGTACGAGTAGGGGAAAGTACTAATTTCCCAGCATCAATTCCTAGATTTTCTAATGCATCGGTTAATGTTTTAGAACCAGAATATACAACAGAATCATTAATACCAGTATCGTAACTTTCGGGATATTTCGTAGCTAAATATTTTCCAAATACATCATGACGTGCTGAAGTAAGTCCATTACTTCCCATTCCACCATTATAACTTGTTTCGTAAGTTGCTTGTCCGTATGATGATAAACCAACAATAACATCTCCTGCTTGTATTGTATGATTTGAAATTACATCACTACGCTTCATTCTGCAAACTACAGTACTATCTACAATAATTGTTCGTACTAAATCGCCAACATCTGCGGTTTCACCACCAGTACTCCAAATACCAATTCCGTTGTCTCTTAATAATTGAAGAATTTCCTCTGTTCCATTTATTATTGCAGCAATAACTTCACCTGGTATGAGTCGTTTATTTCGACCAATTGTCGATGATAATAGAATGTTATCTGTTGCTCCAACACAAAGTAAATCGTCAACATTCATTATTATTGCGTCTTGAGCAATTCCTTTCCATACAGAAATATCGCCAGTTTCGCGCCAATACATATATGCTAAACTACTTTTTGTACCTGCACCATCAGCATGCATTATGGTACAGAAAGAATCATCTCCAGCTAAATAATCGGGAACAATTTTACAAAATGCTTGTGGAAAAAGACCTTTATCGATGTTTTTGATTGCATTATGAACGTCTTCTTTTCCTGCTGAAACGCCACGTTGCAAATATCTTGATTCTACTGGTGTAGACATATTATTCTGGTTTCTTGTAATTTGTTGAAATAACTTTAAATTCAGTTCTGCGATTTATTTGATGAGCCGTTTCTCTTTTATCTTTCGGCATTTTTTCAATAAAATCTTTTGTTAAAACAGTTCCTTCATCAAGGAATGGGTATAAGAAATTGATTTTTCTATCAACTTTTCTTGGTCTAGTTTCTCCATAACCCTTAGGTACTAAACGTGCAGTATCGATTCCTTTTTTAATTAAAAAACTAACGACAGATTCTGCTCTTTTTTGAGAAAGTTCTAAGTTCGTCATTTTTGCAATAGGGCGATTATCTGTGTGTGAACTTAATTCTACAACAATGTTCGGATTGTCATTCATTAATTCAACCATTTTTTCGAGAGAAACAATCGATTCTGGACGTAAATCCCATTTCCCTAAATCATAAAGTACATTTGGCAATTCAATTGGAATATCAAGCGCAGCCATATATAAATCTAGTTTAAAATCTTTATTGTTTTCAATTCCATCTGTCGATATTTTGCCTTTGGCATTTAAAAAACCTTTTGCAGAAGCCATTACAACATAATTTGTACTAGGTTTTACTACGAATTTATAAGCTCCTGTAGAATCAGTTACTATTTCATTAACAGAACCATCATTTCCAATTAATTTGATAGCAACTCCTTTCATTGGTTTACCAAGATTTTCATCTTTTAAAATACCTCCTACTGAGAATGTAAGTGATGGTAAATTAAATTGCCAAATATCATCATAACCTTTTGAGCCTTTTCGATTTGAAGTAAAAAATCCTCGTTCAGCATTTTTTACATACACAATGCCAAAGTCATCGGCAGTAGAATTCATGGGATACATAAGATTAACAATTTGGTCTTTGTTTTTTGGATCTTTGTTAATTCTAAACATATCTAAACCACCCATTCCATGATGTCCATCTGAAGAAAAGAAAAATGTATTATCCTGTCTTACATATGGATACATGTCGTTACCTCTGGTGTTAATTACATCTCCAGCATTTATAGGTTCTCCCCATTTATCGGCTTTAGTCTTTCTTTCAACATACCATATATCAAATCCGCCAAAACCTTTAGGAATATTAGAACTAAAGTATAATTTCAATCCATCGGGCGAAATTGCTGGTTGAGCAACTGAAAAAGTATCGTAGACTAGACTTAATACTTTTACTTCAATTGCATTACTCCAAACATCTCCAGATTTAGTCGCAAGAAATATCTTACAATTATTTTTATATTTCTCAGAATTCTCACAACGTGTAAAGTACATTTCCGAATAATCAGAACTTATTGACGGACTTCCTTGATCTCCATCTTTATTTAAATTTAATGAGGATGGAGAACTCCATTCTCCTTGTGCATTTCTACTACTTGAAAATAGTTGAGCAAATGGTTGACCTGTCGAGGTATTAATTTTAGCTGTAGCAGAATCCTGATAACACGAAGTAAATACAATTTGAGATTCAGCAGAATCTGCAAATGTTACATTAAAATCACTTTTGTCAGTATTTATATATGAATTATTTGTGATTTTATATTTTGATGGATTAATCATCCATTTTTTAGCTACATGGCAAGATTTTAAGCCTGCTTCAATCCTTGCATCTTCAGGAACAGCTTTTTTGTAATTTAAATATTGTTCAATTGCTTCATCATATTTTTCATCTTGTCTTAAAGCTTCAGCATAATACAAGAAACTTAGTGGATTCCTGTATTTTAATTCAACAGATTTAGCAAACCATAATTCCGCTAATTCTGGTTTAGATAATACTCTAAAACAAAAACCTACATTATAAGCAATTTTACCTTTTATATCTATTTCTTCGGTTAATTTAGAATAAGCATTTCGGTATAAATCAATAGCTTTAATATATTGTCCAGCTTCGAAAGCTGCATCGGCCTTCTCAGTTATTTTCTGAGAAAAAAGTGCAATTGGAGTAAATAATAATAAGATTGCAAATAGTTTAATTTTCATCCGTAAAGTTTTTAAAATTTGTAAAGTCGGATATTATAAATATATGTATTTCAGGTAATTAATTGATTGTAATTAGTGAAACTATGTAATGGTAATTTTGTGAAAATAAATTACACATCATTGCAAATGTACTATTTCTTCTAAATATTTCTATGCTAATGAAGAACAAATTTCTTGAAAAAATCAATAAAACATTACATTTGTAAAAAAAACGAATAAATGAAAAATAGAATTACATCTTTATTTGGAATAAAATATCCTATTATTCAAGGTGGAATGGTTTGGTGTAGTGGCTGGAAGTTGGCTTCAGCAGTCAGTAATTGTGGTGGTTTAGGTTTATTAGGTGCAGGTAGTATGCATCCCGATGTATTATTGGAACATATCCACAAAATGAAACAAGCTACCCAAAAACCTTGGGGAATTAATGTTCCTTTATTATATCCGGAACTTGATAAAATAATTGATATAATTATAAAAGAAGAAGTTAAAATTGTTTTTACATCGGCAGGTTCACCTAAAAAATATACTTCATTACTTAAAAAACATGGAATAACTGTAGTACATGTTGTTTCTAATTCAACTTTTGCTCAAAAATGCGAAGAAGCAGGAGTCGATGCAATTGTTGCTGAAGGTTTTGAAGCTGGCGGACATAATGGTCGAGAAGAAACAACTACGATGGTACTTATTCCACTTGTTCAAAAAGCAACTTCTCTGCCAATAATAGCTGCTGGTGGAATTGGAACTGGTAGAGGCATTATAGCGGCTTTGGCATTAGGTGCCGAAGGTGTTCAAATCGGTTCTCGCTTTGCTGTTGCAGCAGAATCATCGGCTCACGAAATTTTTAAAAATAAAGTAATAACTTCAGTTGAAGGCGATAGTATATTAATCCATAAGAAATTAGCACCTGTACGTTTGTTGAAAAACGAATTTTCTCAATCGGTACAAGCTATGGAAGAAAATGGTGCAACCGTTGACGAATTACGTGCACATTTAGGAAAAGGTAGAGCAAAAAAAGCTATCTTTGAAGGTAATCTTCCCGAAGGTGAAATAGAAATTGGTCAAATTGCTGCAGGAATTAAAGACATTAAAACGGTTCAAGAAATATTTGATGAAATGATAACAGAATATTCAAACATAAAATCTACTTTAATAACTGAGTCAGATTTATTTTAATTGTTTGAAACTCGAAAAATATATATGATAGAAATTAAAAAATTCACTCTTGATAATGGACTTACCGTTGTTGTAAATGAAGACAAAACAACACCGTTTGTCGCATTTAATTTGTTATATGACGTTGGTTCAAAAGACGAAACAGAAGATAAAACTGGTTTTGCACATTTATTCGAACATTTAATGTTTGGAGGATCAGCAAATATTCCAAGTTTTGACGAACCACTTCAAAGGGTAGGTGGTGAAAATAATGCATTTACAAATACTGATATTACAAATTATTATATCACACTTCCAAAAGAAAATATTGAAACTGCATTTTGGTTGGAAAGCGATAGAATGCTTTGTTTAGACTTTTCGCAAAAGAATTTAAATATTCAGAAAAATGTAGTTTGTGAAGAATATCGTCAACGTTATTTAAATAAACCATATGGTGATACATGGTTGTATTTAAGACCTTTAGTTTATAAAGTACATCCGTATCAATGGGCAACTATTGGAAAAAATATAGAACAAATTGAAAATGCTACATTGGGCGATGTAAAAGAATTCTTTTTTAAATACTATGCTCCTAATAATGCAGTACTTTCTATTTCAGGAAATATTACAGTTGAAGAAGTTAAAGTTTTAGCTGAAAAATGGTTTGGTCCTATAGAACGTCGAAGAGTACCTTATAGAAATATACCTCAGGAACCTAAACAGACTGAAAAAAGAACGTTAACTGTTCATAAAAATGTACCTTACCCATCGATATATAAAACATTTAAGATGTGTAAACGATTAGATAACGATTATTATATAACAGATTTTATTTCTGATATATTATCTAATGGGAAATCATCGCGTTTATATAAAAAGTTAGTTCAAGAAAAGAAATTATTTAGCGATATAAATGCATATATTACTGGAGAAACCGAAGAAGGGTTGTTTGTGTTTTCTGGTAATATAATGAAAGGTGTAAGAGTTGAGGATGCAGAAAAAGCGATAGACGATGAAGTAAATAAATTGAAAGAAGGATTTTTGTTTGAATATGAACTATTAAAAGTTAAAAATAAAATAGAATCGACTATTCAATTTAGTGAAACTAATATTTTAAATAAAGCAATGAATATTGCTAAATTTGAACTATTTGGAGATGCAAATTTAATAAACTCGGAATTTGCTAATTATTCTAAAGTTCAGATTTTAGATATCAAACGTGTAGCAAACGAATTGTTTGTTGACGAGAATTGTTGTACTTTATATTATTTGCCTAATGAGTGATATGTTAGATCGTAAATTAGAACCTCAATTTAAAATTATCGATAAAATCGATATTGTAAAAGCAGAGAAAAAGACTTTGGCAAACGGTATTCCTGTTTATTCAATTAATGCTGGTGAACACGAATTAGTTAAAGTTGATATTATATTTGAAGCTGGTGAATGGAGTCAAAAAATTCCAATGTTGGCATATTCTGTAGTTTCTATGCTTTGTGAAGGTTCATTATTTCATACCGCAGAAGAAATTGCTGATAAATTCGATTTTTTAGGTTCTTATATTTATTATAATACCCAAAAACATACTGCAACAATTACAATTTATTCATTGCAAAAACATTTAGAAGAAACGTTGCAATTAATTGAAGAAATTATTAAATATCCACTGTTTCCTGAAAAAGAATTCGAGACATTTAATAATAAAAGGAAACAGCAGTATACAATAGATAATCAGAAGGTTGAATTGCTAGCACAAAAACATTTTTGTCGTGCACTTTTTGGTAATGAACATCCATATGGAATGTATCCAGAGCTCGAAGATTTCGATAGAATTAATACAAATAATATTCGTTCGTTTCATGCTCAGTATTTTATAGCCGAAAATTGTAAAATTATTATTGCTGGGAAAATTGATGAATCGCATATTGATCTTTTAAATAGATTTTTAGGCGATATTGATTGGCAGAAAATGTTTATTCAACAATCGTTAAAGCACGATATTCATCCTTCGATAGAAAAACAAATATTTATTGAAAAGAAAGATTCAGTTCAATCTGCAATTAGAATTGGAAAAGTTACAATCAATAAATTTGATGCTGATTTTCCAAAATTACAGATAGTAAATACAATTTTAGGTGGATATTTTGGTTCTCGATTAATGACAAATATACGTGAAGAAAAAGGATATACTTATGGTATTGGATCTGGGTTAGTTTCATATAAAAATGCAGGTTATTTTGTTATTACTTCCGAAATCGGAAAAAATGTGACACAAGATGCAATTAAAGAGGTGTATTTTGAAATTGATCGGTTACAAACAGAACTTGTACCTGAAAAAGAATTAGAAGTTGTACGTAATTATTTGATGGGAAATGTTCTTCGAAATTTTGATGGTCCATTTGCACTTTCAGATACATTGAAAACTATATTAGAATATGATTTTGGTTACGAATATTTTGAAACATATGTTGAAACGTTAAAAACAATAACACCAAAACAAATACAATCAATCGCAGTAAAACATTTAGAAAAATCTTCTTTATATGAAATTATCGCAGGTTAAATATTCATTATTAGCAATTTTATTTTCAGTTAATTGCTTAAATACAAAGGCTGTCGTTTTGCCACCAACAATTAAATTTGTGTCAATAGATCCATTAACAAATAACATTACAATTTCTTGGTATAAAAGTCTGGAAACTAATGTAGATTCACTTTTTATAACACATTTGATTAAAACGACACCGAGTCCCAAAGGTGCTCCAAAGATATTATACTATACACAATATAATACCGATAATTCGTATACTGTGAATGTGTTACAAATTCCAGCGGTTGGAACAAGTACAATAAAAGGAGTATTATCCTTTGCAATTGATGCAAAGAAAAGTGGTCAGTCTAGTACAAATTTAAGCTTTTACCATTCTACAATATTTGCAACAGCAACATTTCAAAATTGTCCTAATCGAAATCTAATTTCATGGAAAAAATATTATGGTACAAAACCTGATATAAATGGAAATCCAATAAAAATTATTGTAAATAAATACAACATTTATAAGGCTGAAATTAGTGGAAATGTTTTAATTGGAAGCGTATCTGGGAATGATTCAATATTTTATCATTCAATATCGCAAGGCAATGGTCAATTTGATTATTTCGTTGAAGCAGAATTGGTTGATGCTAAAGGAGTCGTTCAGAAATCAACATCGAATTTAGCATCAACAAATGTTATTCTACCAAAATTTCCTTCATTTTTAACGGGAAATACATCTGAAGTTTTAACAAATGATAGTTTAAAACTTTCGTTTAATGTTGATTTTAATTCGGATATTTCTCAATATAGATTGTTTAAATCAGATCAGTTAAAAGGAACATATTCGGCAGTAAATTTTGGATATAAAATGGTTAATGCTTGGAAACAAATTTTGTATTACGATACAACAAAATCGGTTGGTTTAACTCAAAGTTTTTATAAACTTAGTGCAGTTGATGATTGTGGAGATACAGTAATGATAACTAATGTGATATCGAATATTGTTCTTACTGCTGAAAAATCGGGAAGTTCGAATGTAATTTCTTGGGTTGGTTTTTATGAATGGCCTTTAGGAATTAATCGTTACGAATTATATCGATCAATAGACAAACAAGAACCATATTTAACAAATACCGAAAATAATGTAAGTGGAAATGTATTTACATTTACAGATGTAATGGATCTTTTATCTGGTAAAGGTAACGAACAGTGTTATTATGTTACTGCAATACCAAATGAAGAACCTTCTGGAAAAATATTTAGTAAGTCGAATAAAGTATGTATAAAGCAAGAAGATAGAGTGTTTATTCCTGATGCGTTTAATCCTGTGAGTAAGGTTGTTGCTAATAAAACATTTAGACCTATAATTGCTTTTGTTAATACAGATAATTATCAGTTTTCTGTTTATAATAGATTAGGTGAAAAAATATTTGCAACAAATGATCCTAATGTTGGTTGGGATGGTTTATTTAAAAACGAAATGGTTGCTGAAGGTTCTTATATTTATTATGTAAAATATAATAATTCGGATGGTAATCCCGAAGAAAAACGAGGAACTTTCTTTGTTGTTTTTAGCGAATAGATAAAAAAAAAGCGAAAATCTAAAATCAGATTTTCGCTTTTTTTTATGCTTTTAATAATTAGTCGATTGAGGTATAGGCTGATTCATGATGTAACGCAAAATCTAATCCCATTGCTTCTTCTTTATCAGTAACTCTCACTCCAACTAGTTTGTCTACTATTTTGAATAAGACATAAGTCATTATTATCGAATAAACAGTTACAACTAAAAACATTACAAATTGTACCCACATTTGATGTACATTGCCAGATAATAAACCAGAACAATTTGATTGAATTAAAGGTGTTGCAAGCACACCTGTTAAAAGACATCCAATAATTCCACCAACTCCATGTACTCCAAATGCATCTAGGGTGTCGTCATAACCGAAACGTACTTTAACAAAACCAACCATATAGAAACAAATTACAGAAGCTACAATTCCAATTACTATTGCACCACCAATACCAACAAAACCAGCAGCTTGAGTAATAGTTGCTAATCCTGCAACAGCACCCGTTGCGATACCTACAACTGTAGGTTTTTTATTCAGAACCCAATCAAGAATTGCCCATGTTAATGCGGCTGTTGCAGCAGCTACATGTGTTACAAGAAATGCATTTGCAGCTAATCCATCAGCAGCTAAACCACTTCCAGCATTAAACCCAATCCATCCAAACCATAGTAAACCAGTTCCAATCGCAACAAAAGGAATATTGTGAGGTGGTAGAGGAGCATTTCTATAATGACGACGTTTACCAATCATTAAAGCAACAACTAAAGATGCAATACCAGCATTGATATGAACAACTGTTCCGCCAGCAAAATCTAATGCTCCCATTTTATATAACCATCCATCAGAAGACCATATCCAATGTGCAACAGGATCGTAAACAAATGTTGCCCACAGTACAATAAAAAGTACATATCCCGAGAATTTAATCCTTTCTGCAAATGCGCCAATTATAAGTGCTGGAGTAATAACAGCAAACATACATTGATAAATTACAAATAAAATATGTGGTATGCGTTCGTGTGGTTGAGATACAAAATAAGGACTAACATCATTTAATTTTATATTTCTTAAAAATGCCCAATCGAATCCACCAATAAATGGTTTTAATAATCCTGTTGTTGAACCGAATGTTATACTATATCCAAAGATTACCCATTGAATTGTAATAATTGCCATAGCGAAAAAACATTTCATAAAAATATTTAAAACGTTTTTTTGTCTAACTAATCCACCATAAAAAAGAGCTAAACCAGGAATAGTCATTAATAAAACTAAACCACTAGCCATTATTATCCATGCAGTATTTCCAGAATTTATTACAGGTGCAACTTCTGATGTTCCCTGTGCAAATACAGGTACAATACTTGCGAATAGTAAACTTACAATTGATATTATGTATTTACTTGTCTTCATCTTTTTATCTATTGTTTTAAATTATAAACTACAATTAATCTTTTACATATAATGCTTCCGGTCCACGTTCCCCATTACGAATTCTAACTGAATCTGCAATTTCAGATATGAATATTTTACCATCACCAAGTTCACCAGTTGATGCTGATTTGCATATTGCTTCTATTGCTGGTTCTACAAATTGATCTCTACAAACAAAAGAAATAACACGACGTTGTATAAATCGAGTTTCATAAACCTTTGCTCTAAAAATTGATCCTGATTTTTCATTTCCAACTCCAGTTACATCCCAATAAGTAATAAAGTCGATATCTGCCTCATGAAGTGCATCTTTAACTTCTTCAAATTGTGACTTGCGAATTATGGCTTCTACCTTTTTCATTTTTTTGAATAATTATATAAAGTGAATAATGTAAATCTATCCTGTTTTATTAGCTTATAATATGTTATTAATAATTGTAATAAGTTAATAAATATTACATGATATATTGAATAAGCTTATAAAATATAACATTGCAAATTTATAATATATTTAATAATCTACAAATAAAAATAGGTGATATTCTTAAAAAGTATATAAAAAATTACGAGAGGTACTTAAAAAGGGGGGGGGTAGCTCAAAAAAAATGATTTTGTGTTTTAATAAAAATTATTTATTAGTTTGATTTTACATACTAAAAAAAAACCTCAGATTTCTCTGAGGTTTGATGTTAATGTGAATTTAATGATTTATGATTGTTATTATCGTCTTTTACTTTAAAAAAGCCAATTAAATCTTTTAAGTAATCTGCTTGATCTGAAAGTTCTTCTGAACTTGTTGCCATTTCTTCTGCAGATGCAGCATTTTGTTGCGTTACTCTATTTAGCTGATTTATAGCATTGTTTATTTGATTAGCACCTGAGTTTTGTTCGAGACTTGCAGCGGTTATTTCTTGCACTAATTTTGCTGTTTTTTGTACATCAGGAACTATTGCATTTAAAAGTTGTCCTGCTTTATCTGCAACTTCAACACTTGAACGTGTAAGTTCATTTATTTCGCTTGCAGCAACATGACTACGCTCAGCAAGTTTTCTTACTTCTGCTGCAACAACCGCAAAACCTTTTCCATGTTCACCAGCTCGTGCAGCTTCTACAGCAGCATTTAAAGCTAAAATGTTGGTTTGAAATGCTATATCACTAATAATAGATACTTTTTCGACAATTTTCTTCATTACCATAATTGTCATTCCAACATTTTTATTTCCTTCAATAATATCTTGAGCTACTTTTACTGCAATTTTTTCTGTTTCTTGAGAATTCTCAGTATTTTGTTGAATAATCGATGCCATTTCTTCCATGCTAGAAGAAACTTCTTCTGCTGCAGAAGCTTGTTGAGATGCACCATCGGAAACCTGTTGAGCATTTTCACTCATCTGCAAACTTGCATTTGCAATATCATCGCTCGAAGTTTGAACTTGGCCTACAATATCACCTACTGCTTTTATCATTTCGGCTAAGGCTATAATTTGCTCGTCTTTTTCTGAACGAGGTTTTATATCAATTGTCATATCGCCTTTTGCAAATAATTTTGTCTTTTCGGAAATTTCTTTCGTTGCTTTAACCATGCCTATAAGCGCTTGCATAAGTTCATCCTTATTCGAACGCATTGTTAAATTTACGTCTAAATCGCCTATTGCTATAAGTTTTGTTTTGTCAGTCACTTCGCGCATTGCATTTACCATTTGAATTAATGCTTTCATTAATTCATCTTTTTCTGAGCGTATTTGTAAGTCAACATTTAAATCGCCAATTGCTATGCGTTTTGCATTTTCCGAAATGCTATTCAAAGCATCAATTGTAAGGTTTAAATTGTTTTTAATATCGTTAAAATCACCATTATATGTTTCTGTTATTTTAGCTGGAATATCGCCTTTCGAAATTCTATCGAAATAATTTGCCGACATTGTTAAAGGTCCAATAACTGCATCTAAAGTATTGTTAACACCTACAATTATTTCTTTAAAATCTCCTTGATGTTTTGTAGCATCAGCGCGAGCTGATAATTTACCATCGACAGCAGATTTAGAGAGCATTCCAGCATCAGCAACAAGTAAATTAACTGCTTCGATACAAGTATTTAAATTCGTTTTAATTTCATTGAAATCGCCATTAAAATCTTGGGTGATTTTTTCAGGAATATCACCTTTTGCAATTCTATTTATATAATTTGCAGCAACATTTAATGGATTAATTACAGCATCAAGAGTGTTATTTACACCTTCTACAATTTCGCGGAAATCGCCCTGATGTTTTGAAGCATCGGCACGTGTAGCTAACTTACCTTCAACAGCTGCTTTTGCAAGTTCTTTCGAATCATCAATCAATAAATTTACTGATGATACCATTCCTTTAAATGCTTTAATTAACTCATCTTTATCGGAACGCATTTCCAAATCAACATTTAAGTCACCTTCGGAAATCATTTTTGCACTCGCAGTTATATTGTGTAGTGTATCTATTAATTGGTTTAAGTTGTTTTTAATTTCGTTGAAATCGCCATTATAATCTTCAATTATTATATCGGGTATGTCACCTTTCGAAATTCTTGCAATGTATTCCGAAGATACATTTAATGGTCTAATAAGTGCATCGAGAGTTTGATTTATTCCGACTATAATTTCTCTAAATTCGATATCAATATTTTCTGGTGTACCTCTCACATCTAACTGACCAGCAACAGCCGCATCGGTTAGCTTTTTAGATTCACTCAAAATTGATTTTATGATTGATTGAACCGTTTCTTTTCTCTTCTTGATTAGTTCTTTTTCTCTGTTTTTTATGAATAAAATTGTTGTAATAATTATAACAATTATTATTAATGAATAGAACCAAATTGTTTTATAAAATGGAGGTATAATTTTAATGTATAATGAAACTCCTTGCTCGTTCCAAACACCTTCGCCATTAGCTGCACGTACTTTAAATGTGTATGTTCCTCCAGGAAGATTTGTGTAAGAAGCGAAACGTTTAGAAGCATCAGCATCAATCCAATTTTTATCAAAACCTTCCATTTTATATTGGAATTTGTTTTTTATTGGATTTACATAATCTAACGCAGCAAATTCGAAAGAAAAAACACTTTGTTTGTATGATAGAATAAGGGTATCGGTTAAAAAGATGGGTTTTGTTAATACAATATCACCATTTATTTTAGTATTAACGGGAACAGATTTACTGAAAATTTTAAAGTCGCTAATTGCAACTTGTGGAATTATAGCATTACTATTTAATTTTAATGGATCGAAAACAGTTAATCCTTTTGAACCACCAAAATACAATAATCCGTTGTTGTCTTTATAGCAAGAACGTTCGCTAAAAATACTTCCTTGCAAACCGTTTTCTTCAAAATATGTAGTTATTTCTTTTGTTTTAGGGTTAAATTTTGAAAGTCCATTAGCCGTACTTACCCAAATATTTTTGTTATTATCTTCATTAATTCCCTGAATCATATCGTTAGGTAATCCACTTTTTCTATCGTAAGCAGTAAAAATACCTGTTTTAGTATCAAATCTATTTAATCCTCCACCACCAGTTCCTACCCATAGAATTCCATCTGAAGCTTCAAAAACATACATTACAACATTATTGCTGATTGATTTTGTATTACCACGTTGATTTTCGAAATATTTTTTTTCTCCAGTTTTAGGGTCGATTCTTAATAAACCTCGACCATTTGTACCAACCCAAAGTATACCGTATTTATCTTTCATTAAACTCCAACCTACATTTTTCATAAAAGATTGGTCAATTGGTATATACGTAAATATTTTGGTTTTAAAGTTAAACTTATTCAAACCTCCACCCCAAGTAGATAACCATATTTCACTTTCGTTTAAAGGTACAATAGCTGTAATTGCATTGTTACTTATTTGGTTTGGTTTCGAAGTATTGTCGTATCTATAATTTTCAGCATTACCGGTTTTGGGATCAAAGAGAAATAGTCCATTTCCATCAGTTCCAAGCCAAAGTTTTCCATCTGGACCTAATTCTAAAGAAATAAGACTGTTAAAATCAAATTTACAAGATTTTGGAGTGTCGTATTTTGTGATTTTTCCTGTTTTTGTATTCATTGAATTTAAACTTCCACCACGAGTAGCTATCCACGTAATATCGCCTTCTTGACGAACAGCCATAACATTATCGTTCGAAATTGAATTTGAATTACCAGCTTCGTTTTTTATAAGACGAAATTTGCGACTCTTTTCGTCATAAAGGTTCAAACCATTGCTTTCTGTTCCTATCCAAATTAAACCAGAACGATCTTTAAAAATGCTTAATACTTTATCGTTATTGATACTGTATTTATCAGTTTTATTATACATATATGTAGAGAATCGTTTTGTTTGTTTATTATAAATACAAAGTCCACCTCCACGAGTTGCACACCACATTGTACCATCGGAATTTTCGAAAACCGACCAAACTGTTTCACAAGAAAGCGAATTAGGATCGTTTGGATTATGATGGAATTGTTGAACTTTTTTTGTTGTCGGATTAAATCTATTCATTCCACCTTCATAAGTTCCAATCCAAAAATCACCATCTTTATCGATACATATGTTCATCATTATATCGTTTGATAACGTTTCAGGATCTCCATTTACATGTTTATAAACAGTAAAATCGTCGGTTTGTTCGCTATATAAATCTAAGCCACCACCATCAACACCTATCCAAATCTGATGTTGACTATCTTCAACAATTGCTCTAATTGAGCTTCCACTTAACGAACGAGGATTTGTTGGATTGTTTTTATATCTTTTAAATTTGCCAGTATTTTTATCTAAAATTGCAAGTCCGCCACCAAAAGTACCAACCCATAGTCTTTTCTTACTATCTTCAAAAATCGAAAAAACATCATTAAATGGAATAGACGTTTCATCATTTGGATTATTCATATAGGTTGTAAATTCTTCGGTTTTTTTATCGAACATGCTTAATCCACCACCAGCAGTTCCAACCCATATGTTTCCTTTAGAATCTTCACAAATAGTTTTAACTTGATTACTATAAAGTGAATGTTCGTTCGAAGCATCGGGTTTATATACTTTAAAAGTATATCCATCAAATTTATTAAGACCATCGTGAGTTGCTAGCCAAATAAAACCTTCTTTATCTTGCATTATAGTGTTAATGCATGATTCTGAAATTCCATCACTAATTGTAATATGTTTAAACCGCATGTCAATGCGTTGTGCTAAAACTGTTATATTTATTAATATAATTGAAGTTAATACAAGTATATTCTTCATAATTTTAAACTTTAAATATAATTGAAAGTAAATATAATCTTTTTGATAAATTTAATATTGCTCAACTATACTGTCTTTCTTTTAAAATGTTGCAATAATTTTAAGAAGAAATTCTTTTGTTAATAAGTATTGTACGTAAATTGTGTTCACCGTAACAATACTCAGTAATTGTCGTATAGTTGGTTTTTACAAATCAAAATTTAAAAATTATGAAACATTTTCTACTCTTAGCTTTTTTGCTTTTATTTGGATTAATATCTTATAGTCAGACTGATAGCTTGGTCGAGGGTTTTTCCGTAAACATTCCATCAATGTTTTATACATATTCCGATAAATTGAAGGCCGTTGTTGAAAAAGGTGAGCTAACAATTGTATCTACAGGGAAAACATCATGGGAAGATATGAAAGTGAATACAAAGATGTTCGATATGAGTAAACATACTTTCATTAGTTTTAAAGTAAAAAGCGATGCAAATGTTACAGTTCGAATCGATTTAGTAGAACAAAATGGAAGTGATGTAAAGGTAAGTAATGGCGTTCCTATTAGTAAAAGTATAAAGGGTGATGGAAATTGGGTATACATGTATTTAGATTATACTGGTCATTTTGATCAAGCATGGCCAGCTCCAGCAATCTTAAATACAAAAAAGTTGACAGGTTTGGCTATTATTCTTAATCCTGGAGCATCTTTTACGGGAAAAGTAACATTTGATAGTATCGCAATAGGTCGTGCAGCAATGCCTCCTAGAAAACGTTTGGATAAATATATTAACTTAGATCAAATTGGATTTTATCCTGAATCAGACAAAATTGCAATTGTAAATGGATCGAATGCAAAAGTTTTTTCTATTTTTCGATTATCAGATAATAAAGAAGTTTTTAAAGATACTTTATCGAAACCCGATTATTGGAAATATGCCGATGAAACAATTCGTAGAGCTACATTTACCAACTTTAAAGATACCGGCACTTATAAATTATTCGTTGAAGGTTTAGGTTATTCTTTTCCTTTTCATATTTCCCAAAATGTTTATGGAAAGCTTGCTGAATCAGCAATAAAAGCTTTTTATTATCAACGTTGCGATGCTGAATTAACACCTGAATATGCTGGAATTTGGGCACGTAAAGCAGGACAACCCGATACAGGTGTTTTAATACATTCTTCTGCAGCATCATTAAAAATGCCCGAAGGTAAAAAGATAAATTCAATGCGTGGATGGTATGATGCTGGCGATTATAATAAATACATTGTAAATTCTGGAATCACTGTTTATACCTTATTAAGCATTTTTGAAAATTTCCCAACCTATTCAAATAATTTGAAAATATCGATACCAGAAACTAAAAATAATATACCTGATTTACTTGATGAAATTCTTTGGAATCTTCGATGGATGTTAACCATGCAAGATAGAAATGATGGAGGAGTTTATCATAAACTTACACATGCGAATTTTACAGGAATGGTTTTGCCTGATAAAGTTAAAGAAACTCGATATGTTGTTCAAAAATCAACCTCTGCATCGCTCGATTTTTGTGCTGTAATGGCCCAAGCAGCTAGGGTTCTTAAACCTTATGGTAAACAATTACCTGGTTTGGCCGATTCATGTATGATGGCTTCGGTGAAAGCTTGGAGCTGGGCTAAATTAAATCCTAAAGCATATTACGATCAAAATGAAAATAATAAAACATTTAAACCAGAAATTTCAACTGGAGCATATGGAGATGGATATTTAGTAGATGAATTTATGTGGGCAGCTACCGAATTATTTATATCTACAGGAAATGATTTAATGATTCCTGATATTCAGAATTTCAAAGGTTCATTTACTGTTCCTGACTGGGCTAACGTTCAAACTCTAGGTATGATGTCGATAGTTCGTTACAAAAAATATCTTGGAGGTAAATTAGATACTACAAAATATAAAAATGCATTACTCGATTTGACTAATACAATGGTAAACTATTCACAAACAAGTGCTTTTAGAACAGCAATGGGTCAAGATGCTCATGATTTTTCGTGGGGAAGTAATGCAATGGCATCGAACGAATCTATTTTATTGTTAAATGCTTATGCAACGACAAGAGATAAAAAATATTTAAATGCTGCATATTCAAATCTTGATTATTTGTTAGGTCGTAATGCCTTGAATTATTGTTTTGTAACAGGCGAGGGTAGTAAGTCACCGGTTTTTCCACATCATAGATTAAGTGAAGGAGATAATAATGTAAAACCTGTTCCCGGATTATTAGTTGGAGGTCCACAACCAGGTAGAGAAGATGGTTGTTCGTATCCTTGGGAAGCACCAGCAAAAAATTATACCGATGAAGTTTGCAGCTATAGTACAAACGAAATTGCAATTAATTGGAATGCACCTTTAGCTAATATTGTATGTTCGTTTGAAGCTTATAATAAAAATTTAGGAAATGATCCAGTTGCAAATCCTCGTACAAAACTAATGTTTCCCGATTTGTCGAATCTGCCTAAAACTGATACTGCAAAGGCAACAGATTACAATCCAATCTTAGTTTTTCCAAATCTTAAAACCAATAATCTACGTTGTATGTTTGCTGTAACAGAACCTTCGCTAATCGAAGTTAAAGATGCAACTGGACATGTTTTAGCTTCAGATAAAATAACGCAAACGGGAACAATATTACGTAATTATCCAATCGTTTTTGAGACTGGAACATATTACATTTCTATAAAAAATAATACAATAAATAAAACGAAAACGATTATTATTAATAAATAAAATCAACATTTTTGTTTGAGAACGCAGAGCATATTGTTCTGCGTTCTTTGTTTATACACTATATTTGAAGCAAATTTTCGAAATCGTAAATGAACCAAATTTTACATACAATTCTTGATTATCTATTAAATGTTCTAAAAGCTACAGGAATTCAATTATTTATTCTTTTAGGGCCGTTATTGTTCCTTTCATTTTTAATGAATTATATAGCAAAAGCAAATGAAAGTCTGAGCTATAAAGTATTAGGTCGAACAATATATCTCTACGGATTTGGCTGGTTAGGAACTTCGGTACACGAACTTGGTCATGCTATTTTTGCAATTATATTTCGCCATAAAATTAATGATATTGTGCTCTTCTCACCGAATTCTGAAGGAGGATCTTTAGGACATGTAAATCATAGCTACAATAAGAAAAGCATTTACCAGAATATTGGAAATCTTTTTATTGGAATAGGACCAATAATTTTAGGTTCGTTAACACTTTTATTAATTACCTATTTTCTTTACCAATTTAATTTAGCAACAATTTCGGTTACGATAAATATTGAATCGTTTTTGCATTTCGAAAATTTTAAAGCAATGATTATTCAACTTTGGCATAGCATTTATCAGTATTTTCGATTTGTTTTATTTGGAGAATTACGTACTTGGTGGCGTATTTCTCTTTTATTTTATTGTTTGTATTCAATTGGAAGTTCAATAACTCTAAGTCCCTCTGATATTAAAAGTGCTTTTAGAGGACTTTTGTATTTTATTGTTGTACTCATCATTTTTAATCTTATAACAATATGGATTGGGAATTTTACACAATCATTGTTTTATAAAGCAAGTTCATACTTTTCAATTTTATATTTCCTATTACTAATTAACATGATTGTTAATATTCTATTCATAGTTATTTTATTGATTTTAAATGGAATTAAGTCAATTTTTGTTTAAAATATTCTTGTTTAAAACTCTTTTGTAACTGTTTCCATTATCGAATTTGAATCTTAAGCTAATTATCTATTTTTGGCAGTGAAAAGCTAATTGTAAATCGTGAAAGTCTGTATAGCCGAAAAGCCAAGTGTAGCAAAAGAAATTGCTCGAATATTGCAAGCCAATACTCGACGTGATGGCTATTTTGAAGGCAATGGTTATCAAATAACATGGACTTTTGGACATCTTTGTACACTTAAAAATCCCGAAGATTATACACCTGATTGGAAAGCATGGCGAATGTATGCTTTGCCAATGATTCCACCACGTTTTGGTATTAAAATAATCGAAAATGAGGGTGTTCAAAAACAATTTAACACGATTAAAAAACTAGTTTCGGAATGCGATGAAGTTATTAATTGTGGTGATGCTGGAATTGAAGGAGAACTAATTCAACGTTGGGTTCTTACGAAAGCAGATTGTACAAAACCATTGAAACGATTATGGATTTCTTCGATGACTGATGAAGCCATTAAAGAAGGTTTTGAAAAACTGAAAGAAGGCAAAGATTTCGATCGATTATATGCAGCTGGAAATGCGCGTGCCATTGGAGATTGGCTCTTAGGAATGAATGCAAGTCGCTTATATACATTAAAATATGCCGATGGAAAAGGTGTATTGTCGATCGGAAGAGTACAAACTCCAACATTAGCATTAATTGTTCGTAGATTCGAAGAAATTCAAAACTTTATTTCCAAACCATTTTGGGAAATCAAAACCAATTATAGAGATGTTATTTTTACATCAACCATTGGTCGGTTTGAAACGGTTGAAGATGCATCTAGAATTATTGAAGAAATTAAAACAAATCTCTTCGAAGTTGTTTCTTTTGAACAAAAGAAGGGTAGTGAGGCTCCACCTAAATTGTTCGATTTAACGGCATTACAAGTTGAGTGTAATAAGAAATATAGCTTTACTGCCGACGATACTCTAAAGTATATTCAGAGTTTGTACGAGAAAAAAATGGTTACTTATCCTCGTGTTGATACAACATTTCTTCCAATTGATGTGTATCCCAAAGTTGAAGGTATATTAAGAAATTTAGAGCCATATGCAAATTTTACAGCTTTATTACTTGGCAAGCCAATAAAGAAAAGTAAAAAGGTCTTTGATGATACTAAAATTACAGATCACCATGCTATTATTCCAACAGGCATAAAACCAGCAGGATTAATGCTTCAAGAAAAACAGGTTTACGATTTAATTGCACGTCGTTTTATTTCGGTATTCTATCCCGATTGTATCGTGTCGAACACTACAGTGATAGGTTTGGTTGGTGTACATGAATTTAAAGCTACTGGTAAGGTTATTTTAGAAGATGGCTGGCGAGTATTATATCCTAAAAAAGAAAACGATAAAGATTCGGAAAACGAAATAGACGAAGGTCAGATAATGCCAATCTTCGAGAAAGGAGAGAAAGGCGAACATGTTCCCGATTTGCTCGAAAAACAAACACAACCTCCGAAAATGCTTACTGAAGCAACATTGCTTCGAGCAATGGAAACTGCTGGAAAACAGGTAGAAGACGATAAACTTCGTGAGTTAATGAAGGAGAATGGAATTGGTCGACCATCAACACGAGCCAATATTATTGAAACGTTGTTTAAACGAAAATTTGTAACACGCGAAAAGAAAAATCTTGTACCTACGCAAACAGGTATTCAATTGATTAATACGATTCAGAATGAATTGTTAAAATCGGCAGAATTAACAGGAATGTGGGAAAAGAAATTAAGGCTTATTGAAAAAGGAGAATACGATCCAAAGATATTTCTTGAAGAAATGAAAGCAATGGTTTATAATCTTGTAATTGAAGTTCAGAAAGAATCGCACAGAACAATTGCAATTGAACAAGATGTAAAAGTTGAAGAAAAGAAGACAGAAAAGGCAGATAAACCAAAATCGACCGAGACGAAAAAAACGACTAAAAAACAAACAATACCAAAGGTTGATATCGTTGTCGAAATGCATTGTCCGAAATGTAAAAAGGGAACAATGCTTAAAGGTAAAACAGCATTTGGTTGTAGTGAATATAAAACAGGTTGTACTTTTAAAGTTTTATTTGAACAATTTGGTAAAACACTGAATGAAAAACAAATTTTTACTTTGATAGAAAAAGGTAAGCTTCCTAAAATAAAAGATTTAATTGTAGATGGTCAAACTGTTGAATCAGTGTTGCTTTTAGACGACTCGTTTAATGTTATCCTTGAATCTAAAAAAGAAAAAAAACTTGTTGGATTTGATTTTCCAAGTTCGAGTTAAATAATATCTTCAATAGCAATTTCATTTCCCTGAAATTGTATTTTATCTCCAATTTGTTTATTTAGTATTTGTTTTCCAATTGGCGAATCTGTTGAAATTACATAAACAGATTTTGCATTTACTGCGATTTTACCAATACCTATAGATAAAAAATAAAAGCCTTTATTGGTTTTTAAAAGACTTCCAAATTGAGCCTTTGTAAACTTTTTATTGATGTCAATTTTGTATAGTTCTTCTTTTAAACGAATAGCATTCGATAATTGAGCAGTATTTTTGTCAATTTCAATTTGCATCATTTCGCGAGTTGTTTCGTATTTGTCGCCAGCACTGCTTTTCGTGTCAGAATCTCGAGTTTCTTTTGCCGAATCTATTGCATTTTTAGAAATAATAATCTTTTCATTAATAATAGTCAATAACATTGCAACTATTTCTGATTTGAAAATTTGCATAAAATCGAATCTAAATTAGTATAAACAAAAAAGGACAACCGAAGTTGCCCTTTAGTAAAAATCCCTAAATGAAATTTACTGAATAGTAGCTGAAAGTTCGCTACCTACTTTAAAGCTAACAACTTTTTTAGCTTTAATTTCGATTGCTTTACCTGTTTGTGGGTTTCTTCCAGTTCTAGCAGCACGAACTGAAGTTCCAAATGTACCAAAACCTACTAAAGAAACTTTATCGTTTCCTTTTAATGCTTTAGTAATTGAAGCTACAATACCGTCTAATGCTTTTTTTGAATCTGTTTTTGTTAATCCTGATTCTGCAGCGATTGCATCGATTAATTCTGTTTTGTTCATAATGCGTTTCTTTATATGGTTAATATTTAATACAAATATATATTTTATTTTGAATTAACATCATCAAAAGCCCAAAATTCCTACTATTCATATATAATTTCATAATTTAGGTTAGAACCTTTCCTTAGCATTGCTGCAACACCACAATATGTTTCTTGCGACATTTTAATTGCTTTGTCTACATTTGTATGATTCAGATTATCAGATGTTTTAAAGTAATATTTTATAATTATATCTGAATAAATTTTTGGATGTTCATTCGTCATTTCAGCTTCTATTTTTATATGAAAGTTTGTTAAAGTTTCTCTCATTTTTTTTAATAATGACACGATATCCATCCCTGTACAGCCTGCTAAACCGGCTAATAAAAGCTTTTTAGGTGATGGACCAAAGTCATTTCCACCAAATTCAGTTGAAGCATCAACAATGCTTTTAAACCCATCTATATCGTTTTCGAACGACATTCCACTTTTCCATGTGGTTGTAATTTCGTGTTTCATATTCAAATGTATTAAGTTGTAAAAAACTAAATTTTAGACGTTTAATAATAAAAATCTTACGATGCTATTTAATTTTTATCCATTTTTTAATTCAACCATTTTTAAGTAAAAAAAATATGTATATTTGCAACCTCAAAATAACGGTCTGGTAGCTCAGCTGGATAGAGCAACAGATTTCTAATCTGTTGGTCGTGGGTTCGAATCCCGCCCGGATCACTTTTAGGGTATTAAAACCGAATAAAAGCCTGTAAATTTAATGATTTACAGGCTTTTTCATTTTTAAGGGTATTAAAAACTAGTAAAAAAACAGTTATTTTATGACCCCAATTAGGACCCCAAAATTTATTTTTAGATTTGGGGTCTGAAAATGGTGTAAATAATTGATTGTTAATTTACTATTCATAAAAATTACTACGTTTTCATACATTTTACCAGTTCTGGGGTCTGAAAAGTTCAGACCCCAAAGAATAGTATAAATTTTAACGTTACATTTTATGAAAAACGAAAGAGACACGTTTTCTGTATCCTTCTTCATTAGAAGAGAAAGAATTGTAAATGGCTATTTGCCTGTTTACTGTTACATCACTTTAAAAGGTGATAAGTCCAAATTTAACACTAAACTTCATGTTCCTGAGAAAAATTGGGATTCAAGTAGTGGAAAACCTAAAGGAAGTACAATTGAAGTCCGAGAGTTAATTCAAAAGCTTGATGAAATTAAATCATGTATTTTTCAGATTTATCACGATTTCAAAATTTCGGGCAAAGCTTTTACAAACTTGAATATCAGAAATAAGTTTATGGGAATTGCTGATGAATTGACAACCGACCCTTCCGACAAATACACGTTAATGATGTTATTCGATTATCATCAAGAAATATCGAAAAATACCTACGTAAAAGAAACTCTAGAACATTACATGGTTAGTAAACGTTATTTTCAAGAATTTCTTGAAACGGAATACAAAAAATCGGATATCAAAATTAATGACCTTAATTATAAATTTATAACCGATTTCGAGACATTTATTTACAAAAGAAACAAACGAAGAGATATTTCAAAAACCTGCAAAAACAACACGATTATGCGTCACATAATCAGATTACGAAAATTGGTTTCAATAGCTCAGAATAATGAATGGATTGATAGAGATCCATTTGTCCGTTTTAAAGTAAAATACACTCCTAGTACACGTACATATTTAACTGCTGAAGAACTTGAAAGGATTGAAGAACTTGAAATATCGGTTCCTCGATTACAAAAAGTTAAAGATCTATTTGTTTTTAGTTGCTATACTGGATTGGCTTATATTGATGTTACAAATTTAACAACTCATAATCTTAAAGTTGGAATCGATAAAGAAATTTGGATACATACCCAAAGACAAAAAACGAAAAATTCAGTAAGTATTCCTTTACTTGACCAAGCCTATAATATTATTCAAAAGTATAATCCCGATTTAAATACAAAAGAAGAAATACCTTTATTCAATGTAATGTCAAATCAAAAACTTAATGCTTTTCTTAAAGAAATAGCATCGTTATGTTACATAAATAAAGAACTTACTTTTCATGTTGCTCGACATACTTTTGCAACTACGGTTACTTTAACTAATGGTGTTCCAATTGAAAGTGTTTCAAAAATGCTTGGTCATACAAGTATCAAAACGACTCAAATTTATGCGAAAGTTGTTGATTCTAAAATATGTGATGATATGAATTCACTTAAAAATAAGCTACATTCAAAAAACAGTAACTTAAAAGTCTGTAAATAAGATAAATTTCAAAGGTTACACTCTTTTATCGGGTGTAGCCTTTGAAAAACTTAAAAGGTTACACATTTCTCGAAGTCTGCTTTTGGCTCGTTCGCCATAAAAATCGAGTAATTCATCTCCATTATAATTTGTTGTAAAGTGAGTTTTCATTTTATGTGAGATGAAAAAATCATATCGAGAAAGAATAATCTCTTTAATTACATTGCAAGTATTTCCGTAAAGTTTAATTTCCTGCTCACTCCCAATATCATCAATGACTAATGTACAAGCTTTGCTATTCGCATTAAAATGTTGTGAACTATATTTGCGAATAACTTGAAATCCATCGCTATAATATTCAAAACTTAGTTCTCGAGCAGATATTATTTTATACGATATTTCGGGTATTCTGAGCGAATGAAGGAATCGAAATATTGTTGTCTTTCCACAACCAACGGGACCATTTATTAAAATTCCCTTTTGAATATTTAAATCGAGTTTTTTTGCTGTTACTTCATCTCGAAGAAAATAGCAAAGTACATTTACCCAAATTGCATAATCATTGTCATTTATTTTAAAATCTTTGTTAAAAGCTATTTGAGCTTTTTTTTCAAGATTAGAAAGTATTATATCGTAGTTATAAGGGGATGTCATAATTTTTATCTTTTGACGATTCTGTTTTAGATCATCATCAAATTGAAAAAAATGGCATGTATAAGAAAATGCAAATTTTCTTTGCCAATCCAACAAATGTTGCAGTGTGGACAGGATTTGCTCGTTTAACGACCGAGATAACAAATTTTGGGAATCTTAACAATTCGCTTGCAAGTTATATGCAGCAACACCAAACAGATATAACAGGGATAACTACAGCTAAAAATAATGCTTTTGCAGCTATGGTGACAATTGTAGTAAATAAGGCTCAAAAGGCTTATGTTTGGGCTATTGATACGGCAAATTACAACTTAGCTGAGGTTTTTGATGTTCAGAAATCGGATTTTTTGAAAGGTTCGGAAATTACTGCTTTTACAAAGATTAAGAATATTCGCGATTCAATATCGGCAAACATTGCTGCAATGGCAAGTGTTCAGATAGTTGCCGCAGATGTAACAGCAATAAATGCTGCTATTACTGCTTATCAAAATACAGTTGGTACAACGGGTTCGGCACAGGCTCATAAAACATAGGGTACAAAAGGTCTTGAAAGTATAATACTTTCAATTGATACTAGTTTAAGCTTAATTGATAAATTGATGATTAATTCATATTCATCGACTAAACTAAACCAGATTTTATAAAAGAATATACTTTGAATCGTCAACTTGATAAACTTCCAACTCATCATAATGGCATATCAATAACAGTAACCGATGAAGCTACAGAAGATGAATTAGAAGGTGCGCTTTTATCTATTAATGATAAAACAAGTTTATCGGATATTGACGGTGTTGCAGAAATTATAAAAATTAAACAAGGCACTTATAATGCAACTGTTTCATTGGATGGCTATGTTTCTCAAACGCTGAAAGTAGTTATCGAAATAGGAACACTTGTTGAACTAGATGTTAAATTGGCTAAGGTTTAAAGAATAATAAATTATCAAACTTGAGGGGTGTAATCAGATGAAAAGATTACACCCCTTTTTTTTTGTAATTATTCAAATGATGGGTTATCAAGTTGGGAGTACTAATCACAAGGCGAGTGCTTTTGTTATTTATTCGTTATCAAGTATAGAGTACTTTAAATTTCATTTATAAAGTACTATTAAAATCGGCATCTTTTGTTTCGTTTGCAAGTTTAAGAACTACATCAATTAACGAATCGCTAAACCAAATACCATTCATTTCCATTTTAACAATGCATTGACCAACACTTTTAATTAATCCTTGCTGTTTTGCTTTTAACAACATTCCTAAAGTGCCAGTAAAGGTTATTGATAGACGTTGTGCAAAATTACGTGCTAGCTTTTCGTCAAGCAATACTAAGTCGGCTTTTAGTTCATTTGCTAAAATAATCACCTCAGCTTCGCCTTCATCTAAATCAGACAAATATCTTACGGAGTATGGATTTTCTACCTTTTTAATTTCAATCCAGTCGATTTTAGAAAGGTCAGCATAAAAAGCTTTGTCTTTACCTTGCTCAATTTCCATAAATACAGCATAAGGCACAATTATATGACCATACAATTCTTTTAGCAATGTGAGTTTACCAATAGAAAGTAAAGAAATGAGTGGTGTAGTGTTTGAAACGACCTTACGCATTTTTCATATCATCGGTTAACGACTGCGTGTCGTTGAATATGCTTACTTGATATTTTTGTAATTGCTCAAGAAACGATACACGATTTGTACCGATTGCTTTTGCAGCTATGCCTGATGATATTTTGCCGAGTTCGTACAATTTTATGACTGCCAATTTTAACATTTCATCGGCAAACTCTGTATTCCGCATACGTAAGCTAGATGCTAGCTCTGTTGGGAAGTTTACGTTTATTTGGTTGGTTTGCATCTGGTTAATTTTTACATGATTTGTTTTTATTATGTTGTTTCAAAAGTACTGATTTTAATTAAAATCTGGGTAAAACTTATCATGTTTTAATTTGGAATTTTCTGTAAAGGTTTGAAATAAACAGTTATCAAGTTGCGAAAAGCTAACCACAGAGCGGGTGCGGTGGGAAGAAAAGCAATTGTTTGGCAGCCGAAGTGTCGCCCGTGGGTTGGGGCTGGCAAAGTATTGCTTTTGTGTGTCGGGGTTGTTTGTCTTTTTTATTATCTATCAGCAGGTTGTTATCACCGAGGCTTTTATACACTAGCACCTAACGGTTTGCTGTATGAAATGTTGCCGACCAACGAAAGAGTACTAGCGAGAATTATGACGTCTTTGAAACGTGTACAAAAGTCT
>Ga0302288_1000155_pt1 | contig 64763 bp, 47 predicted proteins | sample III_Fen_N1_1_FD_194549 | JGI IMG/M metagenome (GOLD analysis project Ga0302288, IMG submission 194549) | Peat permafrost microbial communities from Stordalen Mire near Abisko, Sweden - III_Fen_N1_1 | ecosystem: Environmental > Terrestrial > Soil > Wetlands > Permafrost | place: Sweden: Abisko... | reverse complement strand
AGTATCTTCGATAGGGTAAAAAGTATTTGCCAAACTTCGGCACCGTTGGCTTTTCGAATACCTATTTCTTTGGTTCTTCGAAGGGTTGAATACGATACTAAGCCAATAAGTCCTAAACAAGCAATGAATATGCAGATAAACGAAAAAGTATCTATCATTCGAGTTGCTGAAATTTCATTTCGGTATTGCCAATCGAGCGTTTCTTGAACATCTTCCGAGAATAAACTATTTCCATTTGAAAGCGATTTCCAAATAGTATTTATCTTCTTCAGAGCTTCTGGCTTTTGTTCATCCGCAAATTTTACGAGCATACAATCAAAGTTTTGAACTCCGCCTCGAACTCGAGGAGAAAGAATCATAGGCCAAATTTTACCTCTAACAGGTTGAATGTTGTAATCTTTTACAACACCAACAATAGTTAAATGATAGGGTGGTATATCTAGATATCCAGAACGTGTAATTATTTGTTTTCCTATAGGATTTTTAAACCCAAGTTGCTTAACTGCGGCTTCGTTTACTATGATATTCAAGCTATCTTTTTGCCATTCTTTATCGAAAAATCGTCCCTTTAATAAATTAATATTCATTGTGTTAATGTAATCGGGATCTGCAGCACTATATAAAAAAGTTTGACGATCTTTCAGTGTTTCATGTTCTTTCCAAATATCAATTGATGGCGTATTTTCTTGAGGATATACATTTGTATATGCAGCATTTATTACACCTGGAACTTTTAGAATTTCGTCTTTTAACATTTTATAGTTTTCGTGTTTTATATCCGAAACATTATGAAGTATAGATAAATTCTTACGTGTATAACCTTTATTATCTTCTTGAATAAACCGAAGTTGATCGCTTATAACAAATGCTCCTAATAGTATTATGAAAGAAATACAAAATTGAATAACAACTAGTGTTTTTCTTAAAACAGCACCTTTCGATTTGTTCGAAGACTTTCCTCGTAAACCATCTGTTATATTTACCGCAGACATTATAAATGCTGGGTAAGTGCCAGATAACAATCCTACAATGAGAAACAATGAAATTAAAAATGTTGTAAAAAATGGAATTTTGTAAAACGAAATAACATATTCGAGTTGAATTGTATTACAAAATGGTTTAATTGTTAATTCTACAAAAGCCAATGCGATGATAATTGCAATAAAAGTCAATAAATACGATTCTCCAAGAAATTGAATAAAAAGCGATGACCTCGAAGAACCAACAGTCTTCTTTACACAAATTTCTTTCATTCTATTACTAAAGCGAGCTGTCGATAGGTTAATGAAATTTATACAAGCTAAAAGCAAAATAGCAAATGCAATAATGGTTGAAATAGATACTAAAGCTTTGTTTCCAGGTGCACCAACTTCGAATTGTAATAAATTATCAAGATAAATATCTTCTAACTTTTGTAGATGGTATTGAGGCATTTTGCGACCTGTAAAAATTTCTTTTAATGTTTTACCCATTAATTTTTCTACTTCGGGAGCAACCTTCTCTGTTATAATTTTCTGTAATTTCTTTTCTACATCAATAGGTGATGCTCCTTTTTTTAGTTTTATATAAGCCATTCGGTGCCGACTTTGGAGCCAAGAATCTTTTATAAATGGACTAAACGATTTATCGGAAATTAAAACATTGAATTTTACATGTGTATCTGTTCTTGGATCTTTTATTATACCTGTAACCTCGAACATTACAGAATCGTTGCCAACTTTCATGAGTTTGCCCATTGGATTTTCATTTCCAAACCATTTTTTCGATGCAGTTTCTGTTAACACAATTTTATGAGCATCTTTCAGTGCTGTTTTACTGTTGCCAATAATAAATTCGGCCGGAAACATTTGGAAAAAATTGGAGTCGCCAAGCATTGCACGCCATTCTTGAAAGTATTTATCTTTGTAAGTAATAACATATGCCCCCATATTGTCGAAACTTATAGCTTGTTCAACTTCTGGGTAATTTTGCAAAAGATATTCTTGCATTGGATATGGTACAAAACCTTGATAATATTCTTCCGATCCTGCATTATAACCACCATGTAAATAAATTCTATAAATTCTGTCATGGTCGGGAAGAAATTTATCGTAATTTTTTTCGTGGATAACATATACCATTATTAAAATGAAACATGCGAGACCAAGAGCAAGACCAATAGTATTTATAAGGGTAAAGCCCTTTTCTTTCATAAGGCTTCGATAGGCAAGGAGTAAGTTGGTTTTAAACATCTTAAATGTACTTAAAGGTTAAATATCCAAATTGTATTTTATTGTATTTTCTGTAATTTAATTCCCGAAAAATCCATTTCTATTTTTCCGTTTTCTTCTTTAAAAATTATTCGATCACCGGTGTTTCTTCCCAGTCCATTTATTATTGCCGAATTGTTGTTAATTGGATTTAATGTTATATTTAATTTCCACCCATTGTATTCGGTTTTGAAAACCAATAGATTATCTACTATTGAAAGATTTGCTTTTTCAAATACTTCTTTATCATCATCGGTATTTACATAGTTTCCAGTTTTGTTTTTCCAGTTTTGTAATACATCGGGTTTTATTGGAGTTATTTTTTTTGCGGTGTAAAAATCTCTATCCCAGCTTGTGGTTACAAGTATTGTATCATTATCAACAATATCAAACCACATTTTACTTATGTTTTTGTTTGAAATTGGTATACCTAAAACTCGTAGTTTGACAGAAAAAGTACTATCAGCCAATGGTTGTAATTTTAAAACTATTGGACTCATTTTAACGATTAATGCATTTCTTTTGGGCTTTACGTGCATAGTTTTTGTTGCAAACGAATAATAACCAGCGAAATCTTTGAATTTCTGAGGACTAATGTAGGTTTTTGTTTTACGTGTAGAAATTATTTGCTTTGGGAAACAAGTATCTAGCCCTTTTATACCTAAAGCATTATCGAGCAACATTCGATCGATTTGTGAAACAATTCTAACTGCTTTTTCGGAATTCCCAATAACAATTGCTGCGACTTTCTGATATGGTAATATTGTTAAAGACGAATGAAAAACCCTTGTGTCGCCACCATGCGAAATACTACCTCCTGCTTTAAACCATGTACCATCCATAGTAATAAACCATGTTAAGCCCAATCTTAAATCATAATCTCTTCTAACGTCCGCATTTTTTACACTTATCATATTTTTAAATGTTGCATCGCTTATTATTTGAGTATTCTTATATTTCCCTTTATTTATAAGCATTTGAGCAAAAATTGACATATCTTCGATATTAGAATAAAAACCACCTGCAGGTAAAACGCTAGCTTGAGGTTCATTAAATTCTTTGCTGTTTTTAAGATATTGTTTCGACAGTAATGGTTTCATATAATCTTCCATGGTAAATGAACTGTTTTTCATTCCTAATGGTTCGGTTATATATTGCTTAATATATGACGAAAAAGATTGACCACTTACTCTTTCAATTACTGCGCCTAATAAAGCATAACTAATATTCGAATAAGAATTGTTTGTAAATGGTTTCGAACAAATATAATGGTTGTTGAAAAACGAAATTACAGCTTCTGATGAAAATGGTTTACCAGAAAAAAGCATACTAATATCGTCGGAAGGTAAACCCGATTCGTGCGATAGAACAGATGCTATCGTTATCTGGTTAATAATGCCTTCTGAACCAAGAGGCTTGAATTCAGGAATATAATCTTTTATCGGTTTATTAATATCTAATTTGCCTCTTTCTTGCAATTGCATAATCGCAATACTGGTAAATATTTTTGAAATAGATCCAATACAAAAAAGTGTTTTGATATCAACAGGTTTTTTATTGGCAACATCCATAAATCCGTAGCCTTTACTCCATACTACACCAGCAGAATCAATTAAACCAACACTTAATCCTTTAACATTTGCTTGTTTCATTTGAGCAGGGATTATCCGATCAAGAAATGGTATATTCTTTTGAAACTTAATTGATAAACTATCTTTTTGTGCAAAAAGTTGGTTGGTAGCAATTAATAGCAAAAATATTTTAATCGTTTTCATTTTTCTTGGTATAGGGTTTATATTCAAAAATTTAATTATTGTTTTCCGAAAGAATTTTTCCATCAAATAAATTGATGATTCTATTGCAATAAGCCGAGTCGCGTTGCGAGTGCGTAACCATTACGATTGTTGTTCCTTCTTTATTTAATTGAGTCAATAAATCCATCACTTCCAAACCATTTTTAGAATCGAGGTTTCCTGTTGGCTCATCGGCAAATATTAATTTTGGATTGGCTACAACTGCACGAGCAATCGCAACACGTTGCTGCTGTCCACCCGAAAGTTGTTGAGGAAAATGTGAACTACGATGCGAAATTTGCATTTTATCTAAAACGGCATTTACCATTTCTTTTCTTTTTGCAGCCGATAATCCAAGATACACAAGTGGCAACTCTGCATTTTCAAAAACAGTAAGTTCGTCAATCAAATTAAAACTTTGGAATACGAACCCAATATTGCCTTTACGAAGTTTGTTGCGTTGCGATTCGCTATATTTTGCCACATCTTCTTTTACCAGTTCGTACTTTCCAGCTGTTGGATTATCAAGTAATCCCAAGATGTTTAATAAGGTCGATTTTCCACAACCTGATGGACCCATAATTCCTACAAATTCGCCTTCTTTAATGTGAAGACTAATGCTGTCGATTGCAGTTGTTTCTATTTCGTCGGTACGAAATACTTTGCTGAGGTTTTCTAGTTTTATCATGACTTTAGTTTTAGTTTAGCGTTTTTTTGTAGAGACGTTGCATGCAACGTCTCTAGCATTTCCGACAACCACTTTGGTTGCCTTTATTGTATTATCAGTTGTTCTGCCTTTTCATAGTTAGTATAGCTCGATACTATTACCGATTCACCATCTTTTAATCCTTCGATAATTTCGTATAATTCTGGGTTTTGGCGTCCAATTTTGATGCTTCTTTTGGTTGCTGTTTTCTTATCCGAATCGAGTACGAATATCCATTGACCACCCGTTTCTTGATAAAATCCACCACGAGGAATTATCATTGCATTACCTGGTGAACCAAGTTCTATAGTTAATTGAAATGATTGTCCAGTGCGAATGTTTTCTGGAACAGCACCTGTGAATTTTAAATCGACACCAAATACACCTGACTTTACATCGGGGTAAACTTTCGAAACTTCGAGCATATAGGTTTTACCATTTCTTTCGAATCGTGCTTGTAAACCAGTTTTTACTTTGTCAATATAATGCTCATCAATATCAGCTCTAACTTTATAAGCGGTTAGTACATTAATAATCCCAAGTCGTTGTCCTCTTTGTTTATTCTCGCCTAATTCTGCATTAAAAGTTGCCAATTGTCCTTCGATTGGAGCTTTAACTAAAAGATTATCTAATTTTTGACGAACTAATTTTAAGTTGTTGTGCATTAATTCCAACGATTCGTCGAGTTGCTTTAGTTGAATTGTACGACTCATACTATCGCGAGCACGTTGCTGCTTAAGAAGATCGAATTTCTCAATCATTTCTTCCAATGATTCTTTTGCACTTAAATAATCTTCTTTCGAAATAATTCCTTTTTGGTAAAGTACTTCGTTTGCTTCGTTCGAACGGCGTTGTTTCTGAATTTTAAATTTTAAATCTACAATCTGATTTTTTACTGAAATGCTTTGTTGTTCCATTGCCAAACGTGTATCGCGCATTCTCGATGTTTGTTCGGCTAACGATGCTTCGCTGTTCATTATTTGTAAATTAAGATCCGAATTCGAAAGTTTCATCAAAGGCTGACCTTTTTTTACATTTACACCTTCTTCTACAAATAATTCTTCAACTCTTCCGCCTTCTTCAGCATCAAGATAAATAGTGCGAATTGGCTCAACTTTACCATTTACCGAAATATAATCTTGAAAAGTTCCATTGCTAACAGTTGCGATTTCGACATTATCTTTTTTAACGGTAACTGTTCTATTTGAATTTGCAAAAATCGAGATGTATAAAATAAGTATTGCGATAACAATCCCAACGCTAATCCAAAATTGCTTTTTTTCGAACCACTTTTTCTTACTTATAATTTTGTCCATTCCCATTTTTTCGCTGTTTATTGTCCGCACATAGCCATAAATTATGCCATAACAGTTAAGTAGCATAATGTTAGGTGTTTATGTTCGTGTGTGAATCCTATTATGGAATAATATTTGTCCGATAGTGAACATAAAGTGTCCGTTATCGAACATTTATTTGTTGTTCTTTTGAATATTTGTATATATTTGTAATGAAAATAATGAATGAAAGACAATGGAAAACAACTGGAACATATTAGTAATCGACGATAATCAAGATATTTTGGTTTCTCTGCGTTTGCTATTAAAACCGTACACAACAATCTTACATGTTAATACCGATCCACTTGAAATACCTAAATTCCTGAAGTCAACAGAATACGATGTTATTCTTCTTGATATGAATTTTACCAAAGATGCAATTAGTGGTTCTGAAGGTTTTTATTGGCTCGAAAAGATTTTAGAACAAGCGCCTAATGCAATTGTGATTTTTATTACAGCATATGCCGATACAGAAAAAGCTGTAAAAGCAATTCGTGCTGGAGCTACCGATTTTATTGTAAAACCTTGGGATAATAATAAATTAATTGCCACTATTTCATCGGCAGTGCAATTAAAACGTTCGAAAAAAAAATCGGAATCGCTCAAGTCGAAACAAGATGCTTTAAGTAATCAAATTGATACACATTTTGCTGATTTTCTTGGCGAATCGGCTCCAATGAAAATGGTCTTTACGAGCATTTCGAAAGTTGCTCCAACCGATGCAAATGTTTTAATTCTTGGTGAAAATGGTACTGGGAAAGAGCTTGTTGCACGTGCACTTCATCGTCAATCGAGTCGATGCAACGATGTTTTTATAAGTGTCGATATGGGTTCGTTAAACGAAAATCTATTCGAATCGGAATTGTTTGGCCATGTAAAAGGAGCCTTTACCGATGCCAAAACCGATAAACCTGGTCGCTTTGAAATAGCTTCGGGTGGAACTATTTTCCTTGATGAAATAGGAAATCTTAGTTTGGCAATGCAAGCAAAATTGTTAACCGTTCTCGAGCGTCGTGAAGTTTTGCGAGTAGGTGCAATTAAAGCAAATCCTATAGATATTCGGCTCATTTGTGCAACGAATGTTAATTTAAATCAGCTCGTTGCAAATGGTCAATTTCGACAAGATTTATTCTATAGAATTAATACCGTTTTAATTCAATTACCAACGCTTAAAGAACGTGGAACTGATATTGAATTACTTGCATCGTTTTTTATGCAGAAATATTCGAAGAAATATAAAAAACAGTTTAGCGGAATTTCGTCATCTTGTTTAACTACATTGATGAATTACAATTGGCCGGGCAATGTTCGTGAACTACAACATTGTATAGAGCGTGCAGTAATTATGGGTGATGGGCAAATGCTTAACGAAAACGATTGTTTGTTACAATCTTTACCGAAAAGCGAAACCGTTGAATCTATATCATTAAATCTAGATGAACTCGAACGTACAACTATAGAACGTGCAATTAAAAAAAATAACGGAAATCTTAGTAAAGTGGCGAAAGAACTAGGATTAACGAGAGCTTCGTTATATAGACGATTGGAAAAATATAATATATAAATTGATTGATATTTCGAATAACGAGAACTAAAACACTGTCATCATGATTAAAAATATAACCTATAGAATTATAATACAGATTCTAATTCTTACTTTAACAATTCTTGCATTTGCATTTCTTGTTGTAAATACGCATGATTTTGTTTCAATTTCTATAACTGGGATTGTTGTTGTTGTTCAAATTTTCTTGCTAATTCGAGAAGTAAATAAAACAAATAAACTCCTTGCTGTATTCTTCGATTCGGTAAAATTCGACGATTATACAATTTCTTATAATTATAATGGAAGTGGTAAATCGTTCGAAAGTTTAGGACAATCGCTCGATATGGTAAGCAATCAATTTCGCGCAATTCGCGAAGATAAAGAAGCGCAATATCTCTTCAATCAACATATTTTACATAATGTTGGAATTGGAATTATTGCGTTCGATAGTACAGGTGAAATAGCTTTTTCAAACAAACTTTTTCACAGTATGATGCAGGTTCCATATTGCGATACTATTCAGAAAATAAGTCAATTTAATGCAGATTTATCTGAACATTTAAAAGAAATAGAACAAAAAAAGAAAAGACTTTTCAAGCTAGAACAGAATGGAATGTTGCAGCATTTTCTGTTGAATGCTAGTGAGTTTGTGGTAAGTAATAGAAGTTTGAAACTGGTTGTTATTCAAAATATTCAACCAACAATCGATCAAACAGAAATGGATGCTTGGCAAAAGCTTATTAAAGTTTTAACACACGAAATTATGAATTCCATTACTCCAATATCGTCTCTTGCCGAAACAGCATTTACAATGCTTCCGAAGGATTGTAGTTCACCTAATATCGACAAAGAAACCTTGTGCGATTTACAAGAAGCGTTGCAAACAATTAATCGACGGAGTAATGGCCTTGTAAGTTTTGTTCAGCAATACAGAAGTTTAACTGCAATTCCTCAACCAGAACTTGCGATTCTTTCGATTAATGATTTATTGCAAAGAGTAAGCACTTTGTTTAAGGCAGAAATACAAAATACAAAGGTTGTTTTTGAAATATCAATTGGGAAAAATTTAGAAATAGTGGCAGATAGCTCTCTCATAGAGCAGGTTATACTAAATCTTCTTAAAAACGCTTTACATGCTGTTGAACAAGAGCAAAATCCAATAATTAAACTTACAGCAAAAGAGAACGAATATCAAAAAGTTGAAATTTCAATTAGCGATAATGGCTCAGGAATTTTACCCGATGTTATTGATAAAATATTTATTCCATTTTTTACAACAAAACCAACGGGTTCCGGAATTGGATTAAGTTTATCGAAACAAATAATGCTTATGCACGGTGGAACAATATTGGTGAATTCAAAAGTAGACGAGGGCAGTACCTTTGTTTTAAAGTTTTAGTGTTTTTTTATAACTAAAAACTAATAATTAAGAACTAAAAAATCTATACATATCCCATAAACCAGTAAACAACATAGCCTACCGTTTCGTGAATCAATACATCCCAATCGATCAATGCGTTCGATTTGAATACTAGAAAGTTGGATGCCGAAAATGAACCTCGAAAGTCACAAGAATATGCTTGGGGAAACATCATTTGTTTGTGGAAAATAGCCAACGAACGTCGCATGTGTGAAGCTGATGTTATGAGCAAACAGTTTTTGCCATTTCCCGCTATCTTTTTCTTAATTTGTAAAACATTTTCGATTGTGTTTTTCGAGTATGGTTCGCATAGTATAACACTATCGGGAATTGCAATTGATCGAAGATATTCGGCAGTTACTTCTGCTTCGGTTTTACCCGTTTTTACCAATGTTCCTTCACCACCACTGATAAGAAATCTTTTTATTTTACCTTGTTTGTATAACTGTATTGCCGAAAATAATCTATCGCTACTGTTGTTGAATTCTATTGTTTTATTTTCAGGATCATAACCTGCAAATCCACCAAGTACAATTCCATATTCGTAGGTTGTATTTATCGATGCAAGTTTTATCGGTTTTATTTCCCATACTTTTAGAATTCCAGCAATAATACCACTATTTAGTAAAAATAAAAACAAGAAAAATGTAGAAAGAAGAATTTTCTTTTTGCGTTTTGGATTTTTTACAATTATAGCAATAAGTAGCAATAACGCTATCCAAAACCAGATACCCGACAAGAAGATTATTATTTTCGAAAGAAACCAAAACATAATTTTCAAATGTATATATAATTTAAAACATCTCTTAATTTCTTGTTCGTTATTCTTCGAATATTTTCGTAATTCTTCTTTGTTTTTAATGTATTTTAGCAAAAAGAATTTAAACTAATGGAACATCAAGATGGCACATTCGAAAGTATGCTAAAAGAAGTACCCGGCGTAGAGCAACCATCGGCTGTAAGCAGCAGTGCTGTTGAGCGACTTAAAGCAGCTCGTAAACCACGACTTGGTGTCGACGAATTTGTTGAAGGTATAAAATCGGGGAATAGAACTATTCTTAGTCAAGCTATTACTCTTGTCGAAAGTTCGTTGCCAGCCAATCAAGAAATTGCACAACAAATAATTGAAAAATGTTTGCCATTTTCGGGTAAATCTGTTCGAATTGGAATTACGGGAGTACCTGGTGTAGGGAAAAGTAGCTTTATCGAAACTTTTGGGGTTTATATTACAAGCTTAGGGCATCAACTTGCAGTATTAGCAATCGATCCAAGCAGTGAGAAATCGCGTGGAAGTATTCTTGGCGATAAAACGAGAATGGAAAGTCTAGCTACCGATCCTAATGCATATATTCGCCCTTCACCATCGGCAGGAACATTGGGTGGTGTTGCTCGAAAAACACGCGAAACAATTATACTTTGCGAAGCAGCAGGATTTAATGTAATATTTATCGAAACAGTTGGCGTTGGGCAGTCGGAAACTGCAGTTCATTCTATGGTCGATTATTTCTTATTATTAATGTTGGCAGGAGCTGGCGATGAGTTACAGGGAATAAAACGTGGCATCATGGAAATGGCAGATTCTATTGTAATTACGAAAGCAGATGGCGAAAATGTTGACAAAGCGAAAATGGCAAAAGTGCAATATTCAAGTGCATTGCATTTATTTCCCAAGAATGAATCGAACTGGGTTCCAGTTGTTCAAACTTGTTCTGCACATAGTGGAATAGGAATCGAAGATATTTGGAAAACTATTTCCGACTATTTATCTGTCGTAAATAAAAATATGTATTTCGATGCAAGAAGAAACGATCAATCTAAATATTGGATGCACGAAACGATTCTTGAGAAATTAAAAACTCATTTCTATGGAAATGAAAGTATTAAACTACAAATCGAAACAATCGAAACAAAAGTTTTAAATGGCGAAACCAGCTCATTTACTGCTGCAACAAAATTATTAGATACATATTTTTCTAATACTAAATAAAATTCCCATTTCTGAAAAATAAGAGACAAAAATGAAAATAGCCCTAGCACAATTAAATTATCACGTTGGAAATTTCGATGCCAATATTGAGAAAATAATCGCATCGACAGAAGAAGCAAAGGCTAAAGGTGCTGAAATGATTGTGTTTTCTGAACTTTCGGTCTGTGGTTATGCACCGCTCGATTTACTTGAACAGAAAGATTTTATTGGGAAATGCGAAGATGCTGTTTCTCGACTTGCAGGTCACTCTCATGGAATTGGAATTATTATAGGTTCTCCAATTAAAAATACCGCAGAACGAGGTAAAATGTTATTGAATTCTGCACTGTTCTTACATAATGGAAAAGTAGAGGACCGATTTCATAAAACACTTTTACCAACCTACGATATATTTGATGAATATCGCTATTTTGAACCAAATCACGATTTTCATCTTTTGCATTTTAATGGATATAAAATTGCAATTACTATTTGCGAAGATTTGTGGGATACTGTTGTTGTTGAAAACTCATTTTCGAAGGAAAATATTTATAAGAAAGCTCCAATGGAAATGCTTGCAACATTGCAACCAGACTTAATCATAAATATTGCCGCATCACCATTTTCATACGACAAAGATCATCTTAGAACCCGTGTTTTACAAGAAAATGCACAACGTTGGAATTTGCCAATAGTTTATGTAAATCAGGTTGGAGCAAATACCGAAATTATTTTCGATGGAGCATCGAAAGTACTTAATAGAAAAGGTCAGATTCTCCATAGTTTAAAAGCATTTTCCGAAGATTTTACAGTATTCGATTTTGGGCGAATTGAAGATGAACAACCAATTCAACTTTCGGTAAAACACAAAATTGAAAAAGTACATGAAGCATTAATTTTAGGTCTTCGCGATTTCTTTGAAAAAAATGGATTTAAAACAGCAACTCTTGGTCTTTCAGGTGGAATCGATTCTGCTGTTGTATTAGCATTAGCTGCCGAAGCAATTGGTTCGCAAAATATTCGAGTATTACTTTTGCCATCGGAATTTTCGTCGGAACATTCTATTACAGATGCTGTAGCATTGGCCGAAACACTTGGAGTAAAATACGATATTGTAAAAATTCAAGAATCATTCGAAGCATTTAAAAATGTTTTAAGTCCATTGTTTGTTGGTTTACCTTTCGGCTTAGCTGAAGAAAATTTACAAGCTCGTATTCGTGGTAGTTTATTAATGGCAGTTTCGAATAAATTTGGGAATATTTTGCTAAATACTTCGAATAAAAGTGAGGCAGCAGTTGGTTATGGAACCCTTTACGGGGATATGAATGGCGGTCTTTCTGTTCTTGGTGATGTTTATAAAACCGATGTATATGACTTAGCTAATTTTATAAATCGTGATAAAGAAATAATACCGAATAACACGATTACAAAAGCTCCATCTGCAGAACTTCGTCACGATCAAAAGGATTCTGATTCTTTACCTGAATATGATGTTTTAGATAAAATACTGTTTGCTTATATTGAACAGAAATTAACGGCAGTAGAAATTATAAGCCAAGGTTTCGATAAATATACAGTAGAACGTACCATTAAAATGGTAAATAATAACGAATTTAAGCGTTTCCAATGCCCTCCAATTTTGAGAATTTCCTCTAAAGCGTTTGGATTGGGAAGAAGAATGCCATTAGTCGCTAAATATTAATAAGCCAAACTATCGACAGCCAAAACCGAAGATAATTGTTTGTCATTTACGTCTGTAACTGTAAATATTATAAAAGCAGGTGTACCAACATTTGTAAACGAAATCGTCTTTTTAATCCATCCAGTTTGACCAGCATAACTATCGCCACCATCAGGAATTCCAGGGAAATTTTTTATAACCGTATTTCCACTAAGTCCAACAGCTTTAACACTGGTTATAAATTCAGAATATGTACCTTTTGGTCCGTAAACGGTAACCATTGCAGCATCATCGAATTTTGAATTTAAGTAATCGTTAAATTCAGTAGAAATAAAATTATACATAAATGTAAAAGACGAAAGATTAGTATTTATTGGACCAAGAAACATCATACTTGTAGCATCGCCAATTGCTGCTCCAGTTGAAACACGTCTATTCCCTGTAGAAATTGCTCCATATCGTGTCCCTTGAAATGCAGTAAATACATCTTTTCTCCATTCCATAATTCCACCATCGCCTAAAAATGAAACACCTGAAGGTCCACGTTCAAAATCTTTATTATCATCAAAACTTATTGTTGATGGTTCAACGGTTTTATATTGAAGAATATAATCTGCACCAAGTTTATTACCAGCATCATCTTGAATATCTTTTTTTAATGAAACTATAATTGTTTTACCTGCTAAAAATCCATCGGTAGGTGTAAATGTAATGATTGCATTGCCATTAAAAGCTTCATTTACGTATACAGTTCCTTTAACTTTTACATTTTCTTGTGTAATTTCTATGTTTTCGTAAATTGAACTTAATAGTACCTTATCATTTAAAAAGAAAATAATTGGCATATTTGCAAAATAGCTTTGATTCCCAACAGAAGGGATATTTTGATCGATTTTTAATGCAATTGTATCAGTCAAATCGGTAATCGACGAAACTCCAGCATTTCCATTATTTATAACAGTATATCCTGTTTTTTGTTCTGGAGGTAAAGATGGTTCTTTTTTATTACAACTTGTTGTAATTGAGTATATAGCTAATAATATGAATATGTATTTGTTCATCTTTAAATGTATTAATTATTTCAACGTTCAAAGCTAATTTAAAATTATGAAAATGTAAACTCTTTACATAAAAAAAGCCAACCCGATTTGGATTGGCTTGTCTTTAAGAGAATTATAATTTAATCTCTAGATTGTAATTTCATTAATAAATGAAGTATTTCGATGTATAACCAAACTAATGTTACCATTAATCCAAATGATGCAAACCATTCCATATATTTTGGAGCTCCTTGTGCAACACCATCTTCTACCATTTTGAAATCTAATATCAAATTTAATGCTGCAATTGCAACAACTACAACGCTAAAACCAATTCCAATCATTCCATTTTCTTGTGTTGGAAGTATTACTCCAAACATGTTTAAAATCATTTGAACAAAATAAAATAATGCAATCGCACCTGTAGCAATTACGATTCCCATCATTAATTTTTGAGTAGGTTTAATAATTTGCATTCTATAAGCCATAAGCATTAGGAAGAAAACGCCAAATGTTAACATTACTGCTTTAATAACTAATCCTGGAAACATTGCTTCGACCCATGCTGAAAGGCCACCAAGGAATAATCCTTCGAATATTGCATAAATAGGAGCAGTAATTCCAGACCATTCTTTTTTGAAAATTGTGACAAAAGCAGTAATTAATCCACCGATTAAACCGCCAATCATTAACATAGAAACTAAACTAGGATTATATAAAGCAATTCCTGTTTGAGTTACAGTAAAAGGCATTGCAGCTTTCCATGTAAGAGAAGCAGATACGATTAATATTAGTAATAACGTGAAAGTTTTGTTAACTGTTCCATTCATGGTCATTACTTCCGATTGGTCTGTTGTATAAGCAGAAGCATTAAATTTTGTTCTGCTAAAAATTGGATTTGATGATTTTTCAAACATAATTTTAAGTTTTAATTTACAAATATTCTATTTCGTTTTTAGTATTAATAACGATAGAAACAGATTGTTTCGTCTTTATCGTTTCAATATTATTTAGAAATTCTTCGATTTGGTTTTTATACCCTTTTCGAGCAATTTCTGAAAGTGCAAAGCTAATACTTTTCGTTGGAAGAATATTGTCTTGTGCAATTTCTTGTTTCAGCATGTCAAAAAATAATCCAAAGTCGAAATCAGCTGTTTTACCTAATTTAAACTTCCTATTTATAGTATTATATGCTGTCAATTTGACTGTTTGTGATGCATTTTGGCACCATTCCAATAACGTTTCTTGTGGAATGTCAGCTTCTGTAAAAATTGTAAAAGCTGCTTGTTCTGCTAATTCAGTATTATTTAATTCTAAAACGAGTTCGTTAAGTTCATCAATTGAGAATTGTTGAGGTTCGAAAAGATAGAGTGCAAATAGCTTTGTCTCACGCATATTTTCTTTCCACAATTGCTTTGCAACGTGATGGTTTGGACCTAATTCTTTTGCAAATTTTCGAATATGAATGAGCGAAACGCCATAATTCATATTGTATTGCAAACCCATTTTTGTCATCAAATTGGCAGCTTCTCCATTGCGTTGTGCTTTTATATAATGTAGAACTTGGGCGTATATATTTGATGAACAGCACATAGATTTAATTATAAAACATTTCCTCCAATTTTTGCAAAGTCTTCATAAAAACCAGGGTAAGATTTTGCAATACATTCTGCATTTTCTATCTCAATTTGTTTTTTTGCTAAAATTGCTGCTACAGCTGCTGCCATTGCGATTCGATGATCGTTATTTGCATGAATAGTTCCACCTGTAACTGTTTGACCATAAACAAACATCGTATCACTATCAAGTTCTATTCTTGTTCCAATTTTTGCAAATTCTGTTTTCAGAACCGTTGCACGATCGCTTTCTTTATGTTTTAATCGAGATACACCTTTAAAAGTACTAACTCCTTCACAATGACAAGCTAATGAGACAAGTGGTGGAAATAAATCAGGACATTCTGTAGCGTCGAATTCGAAAGCTTTTAATTGGTTTTTCTTTACCAAGATATTTGTGTCTGTACATTCAATTATTGCTCCGGCACGTTTTATTGCTTCTAATATTTGTAAATCGGCTTGTAGAGAATTCGATCGAATATTACTAACTATAACTTCGCCACCTAAAGCTCCTGCAACAAGTAAAAATGAAGCTCCGCTCCAATCGCCTTCTACATTATATTCGCGAGCTTTATAATATTGATTCCCTTTAATGGTAAATGTTTTATAATTGTCGTGCGAAATGGTTACACCAAAATCTTTAACAATATCCAATGTCATATCGATATATGGTTTGCTTGTTAAATCTTTTACATTGAGTGTCGTATCATTCACAGCTAATGGCAAAGCAATGAGCATTCCAGTTAACATTTGCGAACTTATTGAACCATCCACATCAGCATATTTACCTTTTAATGGACCTTGAACTGTAATTGGTACAAATCCATTATTTGTTTTTATGTCAACTCCGAGTTGAGTTAAAGGTTGTTCGAGCATAGAAATTGGGCGACGTTGCAAAGAACCATCACCATGTAAAGTCATTTTCTTATTACAAAGTGAAGCAATAGGTGTAAACATTCTAATTCCTAAACCAGCTTCTCCACATGAAAAATGATCAACTTTTGGATTCATTCCTCCATCGATTGTTACCGTTGTTCCATCAACAGAAACGGTAGCTCCAAGACTTGCCGATATTTCTAATGCTGTATCGCTATCGTTACAAGTAGTATAATTGTATAAAACAGAACGACCTTTTGCTAATGTTGCAATTGCAATTGCTCGTTGCATCATGCTTTTTGATGCAGGAGCGGGGATAGTTCCCTTTATTATTGAAGGTTTTACTTTCTTTATCATTTAAACTATTCTACTAATTTCATCTATAATTTTGTCGCTAATACTTTCAGCATCAAATTTTTCTGTATTAAAAATAACATCACTTGCTTTGGCATAAAAAGCTTTTCGCTCTCCAAATAATTGAAATGCTTTTTCTAAAGGATTTTCAACATTCAATAATGGTCTAGTCTCTAATTTAATTCGCTTAACTGTTGCTTCGGGAGTTGCATATAACCAAAGTACGAGGCAATGTTTTTTCAATAAAGTTCTATTTTCATCGTTAATAGCCATTCCACCACCACATGAAATTATTTGTTTGCCTGGAGTATCAATTATTTTTTGCAGAATATCTCTTTCACAGTTCCTAAAATATGCTTCTCCGTGTTGTGTAAATATTTCGGGAATTGTTTTTCCTTCTCGTTCTACAATTAATTCATCAGTATCTACAAATGGAATATCCATTTTCTTAGCTAACTTCTTGCCAACGGTTGTTTTACCAGAACCCATAAAGCCAATTAATGCAATTTTGTCGCAACGGTTTTGGAGATTGTATGTCAATAAACCATTTTTCATGGTGTTGTTTTCAGAATCTTCACCTCTAAAGTATTCAAAAGCTTTCATTCCTTGATAAAGTAACCAATCGGTTGCATCTATAATCGTACAACCTTTGTTTTTTGCCATTTCAACAATTTTAGAATCTTTATAGTTGGCATCAAAAACAATTTGTTTTGATGTTAACCACGATTCTTCAATTGGATTTACATTTTGTGTTAATGCAATAATAATGATTTCAGCTTGAGGGACTAATTCTGCAAGTTTATCAAACCCAGCATATTCACAGCCAAACTTTTTTGCAACTTGTTCTGCTTTTTCGACAGTTCTATTTACTATTGTAATTTTTGCATCATTAATTTTCATGGCATATGCAGCTGCTTTACCTGCACCACTAGCTCCTATAATAAGACATTTTTTGTCCTTTAAAAAAGTAGAATCTAATAATTGATTTTCAATAGGACGTAACACTCCAATCCAATCGGTATTATATCCTTTTAATGTGTTGTTTTCATTAACAATTGTATTTACACCACCAATAAATTCAGCACTTTCATCAATCACATCCAATAACGGCATTATGTCTTTCTTAAAGGGAGCTGTTACATTCATACCTTTAATTCCCAAAGATCGAAAAACTTTAATTGCTTCTTGAGCCGAATCTGCTGCTAAACGGGTATATGAAGCAGAAATATCACTAGCTTCAAAAGCCGAATTAAACATTCCTGGACTCTTACTATGAAGAATCGGATTACCTGTTACCGCAAAAAGTTGGAATTCTGACATTTTACAATTAAAAGAATAAAGAACTTCAACGTTCTTTTTTGCAAATATCGTTCATTGCCTTGCAATTGAAAAATATTTACAAAAAAATGTTGATGTTTGTAAGAAAATGTTCCGAACTTAGTCAAAACCTTCAGAAAAGAAATTTTTAAAATAGTAAATAAATAATTAAAAAATTACAATTATGGCAGTATTAGTCGGAAAAAAAGCTCCTGTATTTAAAGCAAATGCAGTTATCAATGGTGGCGAAATAGTTGAAAACTATAGCCTTGATCAATTTATTGGTAAAAAATATGTTGTTTTGTTCTTTTATCCTGCAGATTTCACTTTTGTATGTCCAACTGAACTTTTAGCTTTCCAAGATAAAGCAGAAGAATTTGCAAAACGCGACACAGTAGTTGTTGGGGTTTCGGTTGATTCACAATTTTCTCATTGGAAATGGTTACAAACAGAATTAAAAGACGGTGGTATTAAAGGAGTTAAATATCCACTTGTTGCAGATTTTTCAAAAACAATTGCTGAAAACTACGATGTTTTAGCTGGAGAATATGATATTGATGCTGACGGAAACGCTGAATTTATTGGTGCTCCTTTAGCTTACAGAGGAACTTTCTTAATTGATAAACAAGGTATTGTAAAACATCAATTAGTAAATGATTTACCACTTGGACGTAACGTTGACGAAACTTTACGCACACTTGACGCACTTCAATTTGTGGAAATTCACGGTGAAGTTTGTCCTGCTAACTGGAAAAAAGGCGACAAAGCAATGAAACCAACACAAGAAGGTGTTGCTTCGTATCTTGGTTCAAAATAATAAAGATTAGGTTTTTATTTTTATAGCTGGGTTAGAACCGCTTCGATACAATGACGTATCGAGGCGGTTTTTTTATTTAAAGATTGCCTGTCCAACAGAAATATTCAGGAAATACTTCTTTCAAATCTTTATCATCTTCAAATATTCCAAATACGCTCGAACCACTTCCAGTCATTGATGCATATAAAGCACCTTGTTCGTATAGGGTTTCTTTAATTTTTGCAATTGCAGGATATTTTGGGAAAATGCTTTTTTCGAAATCATTAAAAATGAAGTTTTCCCATTCGATTATTGGCTTTTGAATGCTTTCTCGTAAATCGAATTCCGAATGTTTTGGCGTTATGGTTGCAAATGCATCGCGAGTTGGAACATGAATTCCTGGATTAATTAAAACGAGATATTTCCCCTCTAAATTTACAGTTATTTGTTCAAGAATTTCTCCACGTCCAGTTCCATAACAAGCTTTATTCTTGATGAAAATTGGGCAATCGCTTCCTAATGTTAAAGCATAATTAATTAGCTTTTCTTCAGATATATTCAATTTGAAATATTCATTTAAAAGTTTCAGCATGAAAGCAGCATCGGCCGATCCTCCACCAAGTCCCGCTCCAAATGGAATTACTTTGTGTAAATGTATTTGAATTGGTGGTATATTGTAATCTTGTTGAATAAGTTTCCATGCCTTAACGCAAAGATTATTAAGAGGATCGCCATCTATTGTTAGTCCACTGTTTTCGAAAGATAAGCTGTCGCTTTCAATAAATTCTAAAGCATCCTTCAATCCAATTGGTAAAAATATAGTTTCGAGATTGTGAAAACCATCTTGGCGTTTTTCAACAACATTTAGCCCGATGTTTATCTTTGCATTGGGAAAACAAATCATTGGTATTTAGCTTTTTAGATTTAGATTGAAACGATCTTTCAGTTTAGCAAGATTCTGATTTTTCTCGAGCAAGAAATTGTATTTTTCGCTTGCATTATATGGTTTTGGAGCTTTTTCGGTCATTTCGGCAACACTAACATTTATGGTAAAATTTGCAATCGAAAGTTTTTCGCAAATGCGCTTTTTTAATTCTTTTTGAATTTCTGATTTAAAGGCTTCTTCTTGTGTTACCGATGAAAGTGTAATTTCTAAAACATTATTCGTAACTGCATATTTTGATGACGATAATAATCCAGCGTGACGAGGTGATGACGATTCCATCTCAGTATAATACGAATCCCAAATTTCGGTAATAGCATTTTTTGAATGTTCTGAATCTAATGAAACGTTAGTATTTACTGGTTGTGGAATATGTTTTTCAACAACCGTTTCGACTTTTGCAGCTTGAGGCGTTGGTGTTTTCATTTCAGGAATTTGACCCGAAATAATATTTTTAAAAGAAATACTAGTAGCTTTTGGTGTTGGAGCTTGGCTTGGAACTGGCAATTGTGCTGGTGAAGCTGTTGGTTGAGAGACTCTTGTAGGAGCTTGTGATACTGGATTTGCCGAAATAGTAGAAGCTTTACTTGCTTCTAATTCGTCATTTTTTTTTTTATGATGTTACTAAATTGTAACAAGGCAAGTTCAACATGTAAGCGCTTATTCTTACTGGCTTTGTAACTTAAATCGCTTCGAGAACCAATTTCAAGTGCCGAATAAAGAAAATCGATAGGGGTTTTTTGCGCTTGCACTTTATATTTTTCGCGAATAGATGCTCCAACTTCCATTAACTGTATGGTTATTGGGTCTTTGCAAACAAGTAAATCTCTAAAATGTTCGCTTATCCCAACTAGGAAATTGTGTCCATCAAAACCATTATCTAGAATTTCGTCGAATGTCATTAAACATTGAACATAGTTTCCTTCAAGGAAAGCGTCTACCAATTTAAAGTAATAATCGTAATCGAGTACGTTGAGGTTTTCGATCGTTCCTTTATATGTAATAGAATTTCCGCAGAAACTAACAATTTGGTCGAATATCGAAAGTGCATCGCGCATTGCACCGTCTGCTTTTAAAGCAATAACGTTTAATGCTTCAACTTCTACGCTTACTTCTTCTTTTTTAGCAACATAGCCAAGATAATTTACCGTATCCTCAACTTTAATTCTATTAAAATCGAATATCTGACAACGAGAAAGAATCGTTGGTAAAATTTTATGTTTTTCGGTAGTAGCTAAAATAAACAATGCATGACGAGGTGGTTCTTCCAAGGTTTTCAAAAATGCATTGAAAGCACTTGTCGAAAGCATGTGAACCTCATCGATTATATAAACGCTATATTTTCCAATTTGGGGCGGGATTCGCACTTGTTCTATCAACGTACGAATATCTTCGACCGAGTTGTTCGATGCAGCATCGAGTTCATGAATATTAAACGATGCCGATTCGTTAAACGATTTACACGATTCGCATTGGTCGCAAGCCTCGATTTCTTGTGAAAGATTTAGACAATTTATGGTTTTTGCAAAAATACGCGCGCAGGTTGTTTTACCAACTCCACGTGGTCCACAAAAAAGATAAGCTTGACCTAAATGATTATTCTTGATAGAATTTTTGAGAGTAGCAGTAATGTTCAATTGACCAACAACCGTATCGAATGTGGCGGGGCGGTATTTTCGTGCTGAAACAATAAAATCGCTCATGGTCAATTATTTACTTAAAACAACGTTGTGCTGCTTACTTACAAGCAAACGTACATAAATTTTTTAAAATATAATTTACGAAAATTGAGATAATACCCGAATGTTGATAAATTGTAAAGTCAATCATTTTTAAAATGCAATATATGGATATCACTATTCACAAAAAATGCAATGTAGAGATTGCAAAATAATAAATAAATGATGTTTGTGTATTTCAAAAAAGTATATCTTTGTATTGAAATACTAATACTTAGTTTATGGAACACATATATGAATGGTCGAAGCGGAAAATTAATCGTACCGATATGCGTCTTAAGCGTTATTTGTTTGATAGAATAAACAGAAACGATAGATTAATTGTTTTGCTTGGTGCTAGAGGTACTGGAAAAACGACCCTTCAATTACAATATTTGAAAGAAGATGCTTCGACTAATTCTGTATATGTTTCGCTCGATGATTTGTATTTCTCGAACCATAGTTTGGTGTCGTTTGCCGAAGATTTTGCAAAGCATGACGGAACGCATCTCTATATCGATGAGGTTCATAAGTATGCAAATTGGTCGCAAGAGGTGAAAAATATCTACGATAATTTTCCCGAACTGAAGATGATTGTTACTGGTTCGTCGATGACAGAAATATATAAAGGTCAAGGCGATTTGAGTCGTCGAGGTTTGATTTATCATTTGAATGGATTGTCATTTCGCGAATATTTGATATTGCATCATAATATTGTGTTAGAAAGATATACATTAAACGATATTTTGACAAATCACGAAAAAATAGCAGCAGATATTTGCAGTAAAATTAAACCGTTAAAATATTTTGGCGATTATCTTAAAACGGGCTATTATCCTTTTTATAAAGAAGTGGAAAGCGGTTATGCTCAACGAATTCGTCAAATAATAAATATGTTGGTTGAAACAGATATTCCATCGGTATTTAATGTTGAATATTCGGCAGTTGTGAATATTAAAAAGTTGCTAGCGGTAATCTGCGAATTAGTGCCCTTTAAACCCAATGTTATGAAGTTGAGCGAACAATTGCATTTATCGCGCGAAACTACGGTTCGTTATCTGCAATATCTTGATAAAGCTGATGTTATAAAACTATTGTATAGTGAAGGACGAGGTGATAATGTGATGCAGAAACCGGATAAAATTTATTTGCAAAATCCTAATCTTCTCTATTCTTTAGCAAGTAGTCGACCAGATATTGGAAATGTAAGAGAAACCTTTTTTATTAATCAAATGTCGGTAAATCATTCGGTTAACTATACTAAGCAAGGCGATTTTTTGATAGACAAAACATTTACATTTGAAGTTGGTGGACAACATAAAAATAATGCTCAAATCTATGATGTTAAGAATGCATTTATTGCTGCCGATAATCTTGAATATGGTTTTGGGAATAAAATTCCGTTGTGGATGTTTGGATTGATGTATTAACAAAACATAATTTTTTGCAAATATATTTCCCTACATTTGTATTATACAAAATAAAATTCGATGGTAAGACCAGGTACATATAATAACTTGACAGTTACAAAACTAGTTGATTTCGGCGTTTATTTAGATGGCGGTGTTTATGACGAAATTCTAATGCCTAAACGCTATGTGCCCGAAGGTTGTAAAGAAGGTGATGAAGTTTTGGTCTTTGTTTATTTCGATTCGGAAGATAGGGTGGTTGCTACAACCGAAACTCCAAAAGCTGTAGTTGGTGATTTTGCAGCAATGAAAGTTGTTTCTGTAAATACCTTTGGAGCCTTTATGGATTGGGGATTGTTGAAAGATCTGTTTGTTCCATTTCGCGAACAAAAATACAAAATGGAAGAAGGCAAAACCTACATTGTATATGTAATGTACGATGCCGATTCTGATAGAATTATTGGAACCTCAAAAATCGATCGTTTCTTAAATCTCGAACCTGCCACATTCGTCGATGGCGATGATGTTGAATTACAGATTGCTTATCGTACACCACTAGGTTTTATGGCAATAATTAATAATACACATTTCGGATTATTGTATGCAAACGAAGTTTTCCAACCTATAGAAATAGGTCAAATAGTTCCTGGTTATATTAAGAAAATGCGCGAAGATGAACGAATAGATCTTTGTTTGCAAAAAGCTGGATACGAACGTGTGCTTGAAGTTACCGACGAAATTCTATTAAAATTGCGCGAAGCAGGTGGAAATTTAAAAGTTACCGATAAATCGTCGGCCGAAGAAATTTATGCTCAATTTGCTATAAGTAAAAAAACATTTAAAAAAGCTGTTGGTTCTTTATATAAGGATAGATTAATAACTATCGAAGACGATGGAATTACCATTACACATCGTGGAAAAAGCAAGAATATTTAAGTTTAACTTTTCAATATAAGTAGTATGAAGAAAATTGTTTTTGTATTGTTTGGAGTTTTATTGATATCAGCAAATGTTTTTGCCAAAAAGGTTGAAGGTTATTATGTAACGGGTAAAAAAGATACAGTAAAAACGCAATTTGATATTCCATGGATTATTACGGGTGAGCCCGATTTTGAGAAAATTCAATGGGAAATAGAATATTACGATACTAAAGGCGACAAACAAGTATTAAATCTTGAATGGACTTCGGAAGTTGATTTTTCGTTTAAAGACAAATCGTATAGAATGATAGTTGTTCGTAATAGCTTGTTACTTACAGGCTCGAAAAATAATAAAACAACATTACTGTTTATGCGAATTTTGGTTGATGGACCATATTTGCGCTTATTCCAATTTTATGTTGTTTCTACTAATCCGGGTAATAGCAGTTCGGTTTATAATAGTTCAACAGTTGGAAGTTCGACAACGAACGATAAATATATTTTCCTAAAAAAAGATGGAAAACAAATGCGTCCAAAGTTGTTTACCTTTAATAAAGAAGTTGCTACTTATTTGGCCGATGTTCCAGAATTAGCAAAGCGGGTAGAAACAAAAGTATTAAATGTTAAAGATGTTGAACAAATTGCAAAAGAATACAATAGTTTAGCTGGAAAACCTATAGAAGTAGTTAAACCTATAGTCGATAGTACAAGCATTAAATAAATTCATTTTCCTAAAATCATTGCTATGAAAAACACAATAAAACTTTCAATATGTGCTTTTATGCTAATGATTTCAGGAATATCTGTAGCACAAAATGTCTTTAATAGGGGTGTAAATTTAACAAATTGGTTTCAAGTTAATAGTGTAAAGCAATTACCGTTTACAAAATTTTCGAAGCAAGATATTCAAAATATAAAAAATTTAGGCTGCGATCTAATTCGTTTTCCAATGAATTTACATGCAATGACTAATGGGTCACCTAATTATACCATTTCACCTTTGTTCTTCCAATTTCTCGATTCTGTTGTAAGCTGGGCAGAGGAAATGCAAATTCATATAATTCTAGATAATCATACATTCGATCCAAATATTGCTACGCCATTAAATTTTGATATTCCTCTTCGGAAAGAATGGATTCAAATGGCTAATCATTATAAAAGTCGTTCGAATTATGTATTATATGAGATTTTAAATGAACCTCATGGAACTAAAATGACAACAGCAATTTGGGGTAAAATGCAGAAAACAGTTATCGATACTATCAGAACAGTCGATATTAAACATACTATTGTTGTCGGAGCATCGAATTATAATGCATATTCAGAAATGAAAAATATACCCGTATATACCGATACAAACTTGATATATACATTTCATTTTTATGATCCTTTTATGTTTACGCATCAAGGAGCTAATTGGACTACGGGAATGGATTCATTAGCAGGCGTTCCGTATCCTTATAATGCAGCAACAATGCCTGTTTGTCCGCCAACATCAAAAGGTACTTGGGTAGAAACAGATTTGAAAAAATACCCTATTACAGGAACTGATTCGAGCGTTAAGAGTTTAATTGATATTGCAATTGCCTTTCGTGATCTAAGAAAAGTAAAAATATTTTGTGGCGAATATGGCGTATATAATCTTCATAGTAATAATGCCGATAGAGTTTATTGGTATGGAGTTGTAAGAAATTATTTGGAAGCGAATAATATTCCATGGACAATATGGGATTATCAAGGAGGATTCGGGTTATTTGTAAAAGGTTCGAATGAACAATTTAATTACGATTTAAATATTCCTCTTGTTCAGTCATTGGGATTTATAGAACCACCCCAATTTGTTTATAAGAAATTGCCTGATAGTGTTGGATTCCCTGTATATACCGATTATATTGGAAAAAATATTGTTGATGATACTTGGGCTGATACTTCAAAATTAGATTTTTACAATAATCAAAATCCAAATAATGGTTCAAATTGTATTGTATTCCAAGATACTATTCAGTACGATGGTATTTCTTTGAAATTTCAACCAATTAAAGATTTATCATTATTAAAATCGAATAATTATGTACTTGATTTTATGGTTCGAGGAAATAAACCAACGTCGCAGTTCGAAATTCGTTTTGTTGATACTAAAACAGCTGATACAGCGACTCATTCTTGGCGAATGAGTTATGAAGTAACTCATTCGGTTGTTGCTTTCGATAATCGTTGGCATCATGTTCGAATTCCATTTAGCCAAATGAAGGAAACTGGTGCTTGGGATGGTGTTTGGTTAAATCCTCGTGGTAAATTCGATTGGACATCAATTGGATATTTGCAAATTCGAAACGAACAATCGAAGTTACCATCTAATTCGAAATTTTGGTTCGATAATATTGTTGTATCCAACCTCGATACAGCTGAAATTTACGATACGACGAAGCTAGTTGAACCTCCAAAAACCTATTCGACTTTAAACGGTGATTTGAATGACTTAAAGATCTATCCAAATCCAGTAAAACAACAAACAACTATAACATATAATGTATTAAATGATGGTATTGTTGATATTGCAATATATAATGTTCTTGGACAAAAAGTATATTCTTTAATTCAAACAACTCAAAGTGCTGGACAATATTCTATACATTGGCAAACGTCTGATATTCCCCAAGGTTTTTATGTTTGTAGAATGAAGAGTGAAAATGGGATTGTATCGGTGGTTATATTAAAGGAATAATTTTGTGTTTGTTAATATGAGAAACAACAAAAAAGAACTAATAAAATGGTATGTATTGATATTTATAGTCGTCGTATTTTTATCAACTTGTAAAAAGGATAAAAATTATACTATAATTATGGGAACTGTAATTCATGCGGGAACAAATCAACCGCTTGAAAATGCAAATATTCATGTTTATGGATATAATAATTCCCCAAAGAAGTTTATGTGTATCTATTGTAATAATCCATCAGTTGATGGAGTTTCATATGATTTACAAACCGACAAAAATGGGAAATTCAATATTACAATTGATAGGGACAATGTCTTTATGGAAGTAACAAAACAAGGTTATCATTGGATATTTCCAGAAAGACAAGCACGTGATTTAGAAATTACAACTGGCAAAGTTTATAGTAATATTTTCAAATTGGACTATTTGGTAGAATCAAATCCAATATTTAAATCAAAAGGAATTTCATATAACGATGATACTCTTTGGTTTGATGGAAGTGGATCTGATAAGCCGTATTATGAAAGTTTAAATACATTTATCGGAAAAGGTCCATTTTCTATATATGATTATTGGGGTGCACTAGGGGATAAATATAAAAAGTTTTATATTAAATTGAAACGAAAAGGAACTATACTAGAAAGGAAAGATAGTGTCTTTGTTAAATCGATACCAATATTTTCAGATACAATATATTATTAAACTTCTTTGTTAATAACACACAAAAACTTTTACTAGCACCTTTCTGCGAACTTGTGTATATTTGCACAAAATTAAAAATAGAACGATGATTCTCTTCTTTAGTACTTCCGGAAACCATTGGTATGTAGTTGATTCGCGTGAGCAATTCACCCAAGTAGAAATTGATAAATTAAGCTGGCTTTTCGAAGGTGCCGAGCAAAACAAAGGCGAGTCGCTCGAAGGCTTGTTCGTTGGTCCACGTCGCGAAATGATTACTCCTTGGAGTACCAATGCAGTGGAAATCACCCAAAATATGGGATTGAAAGGTATTTTCAGAATAGAAGAGTTCGAAAAAGTTGATAACGAAAAAGCTAAATTCGACCCAATGTTACGAGCATTGTATAACGGTCTCGATCAAAAAACATTTACCATAGATAAAAAACCGGAGACAATTATCAACATTAAAGATATTGCTGCATACAACAAACAAGAAGGTTTAGCTTTGAGTGACGACGAAGTTGGCTATCTTGATGGATTAAGCAAAAAGTTAGGTAGAGAATTGACAGATAGTGAAATATTTGGTTTCTCGCAAGTAAACTCAGAACATTGCCGTCATAAAATATTTAATGGAACATTTATAATTGATGGAGTTGAAAAACCAGAATCGTTATTTCAATTAATCAAAAAGACTACAAAAACGAACAACAACCGTGTTGTATCGGCATATAAAGACAATTGTGCATTTATGCAAGGTCCCGTTGTTGAGCAATTTGCTCCTGCAACGCAAGATAAACCTGACTTTTTCGAAGTTAAACCACGTGAAGCGGTTTTCTCATTAAAGGCAGAAACGCATAATTTCCCAACAACAGTAGAACCATTCAACGGTGCTGCAACAGGTACAGGTGGTGAAATTCGCGACCGTATGGCTGGTGGACGTGCTTCTTTTCCAATTGCTGGAACAGCCGTTTACATGGTTTCATATCCTCGTCTTGACGGTGGTCGTTCGTGGGAAGGTATTACACCTGAGCGTGCTTGGTTATATCAAACTCCTGAGGAAATCCTAATAAAAGCTTCGAATGGAGCAAGCGACTTTGGAAACAAATTCGGTCAACCACTTATTTGCGGTAGTGTTTTAACATTCGAACACGAAGAAAACGGCAAAACGCAAGGTTTCGATAAAGTTATTATGCAAGCTGGTGGTATCGGTTACGGTTGGAAAATTGACAGCTTAAAAGATACTCCATCGGTTGGCGATAAAGTTGTGTTACTTGGTGGCGACAACTATCGCATTGGAATGGGTGGAGGAGCTGTTTCGAGCGTAGCAACAGGCGAGTATGCAAATGCAATTGAACTTAATGCCGTTCAACGTTCAAACCCCGAAATGCAAAAACGTGCATACAATGTGGTTCGTGCAATGGGCGAAATGGACAAAAACCCTGTTATTTCAATTCACGATCATGGAGCAGGAGGACACTTAAATTGCTTAAGCGAATTAGTTGAAGCAACTGGTGGTTTAATTAATATCGATAAATTACCTGTTGGCGACCCAACACTTTCGGCTAAAGAAATAGTTGGAAACGAGAGTCAAGAACGTATGGGACTTGTCCTAAATAAAAAAGACACCGATTTAGTAAAACGTATTGCCGATCGCGAACGTTCTCCAATGTATGTTGTGGGTGAAACAACAGGCGATCATAAATTTACATTTATCAATAATAACAACGGCGAAAAACCTATCGATCTTACGCTAGATGACATGTTTGGAAATCCTCCAAAAACAATCTTGCGTGACAAAGAAATGAATGCTAAATATGCAGAAGTTTCTTATGATGAATCGAAAATCGAACAATATATCGAAACCATTCTTCAAATAGAATCGGTTGCTTGTAAAGATTATTTGACAAACAAAGTTGATCGTTCGGTTACTGGAAAAATAGCAAAACAACAATGCTGCGGAGAATTACAATTACCACTTAATAACTGTGGAGTTGTAGCTTTCGATTATCAAGGCGAAAAAGGAATTGCAACGTCAATTGGACATGCTCCAATAAGTGGTTTAGTAAACCCAGCAAATGGTTCAGTTTTGGCAATTGCCGAAGCATTAACAAATATTGTTTTTGCACCAATCGAAGGTGGACTTTCGGGCATTTCATTAAGTGCAAACTGGATGTGGCCTTGCAAAAACGAAGGCGAAGATGCACGTTTATATAAAGCTGTTGAAGCTGCTAGTAAATTTTCAATTGCATTGGGAATCAATATTCCAACAGGAAAAGATTCGCTTTCGATGACTCAAAAATACAAAGGTGGGAAAGTAGTTTACGCTCCTGGAACGGTAATAATTTCTGGTTCGGGCGAAGTAACGAATATTCGTAAAGTTGTTGAACCAGTTTTAAAACCAATAGCTGATAGTTCAATTATCTATATCGATCTTTCGAAAACTGGATTAACATTGGGTGGAAGTACATTTGCCCAAATTGTAAATAAACTAGGAACAGAAACGCCAAATGTTGCTGATGCAGCATATTTTGGTAAAGCATTCAATACAATTCAAGCATTAGTAGAAAAAGGTTTAATCGTTGCAGGTCATGATGTATCGGCAGGTGGATTAATTACTGCTTTATTAGAAATGAATTTTGCTAACACAAAAGGTGGAGTAAATATTTCGCTTGATGGTTTTGCAGAAAAAGATATTGTAAAAATACTATTCAGTGAAAATCCAGCACTTGTACTTCAAGTTGGAACAGAAGCAAAATCTGAGCTTTCGAAACAAGGCATTTCTTATATTGAATTAGGAACTATTGCTGAAGGAAGAATTGCAAAAGTTACCAAAGCAGGTAAATCGCTATCGCTTGATATTGACAAACTTCGCGATTGTTGGTACAAAACTTCTTTCCTTTTAGATAGTGTTCAAAGTGGGAATACAAAAGCTGCTGCACGTTTTGCAAACTATAAAAACCAAGCATTAACATATACATTTCCAAATAATTTTGACGGCAAACTAAGTTCGTTTGGACTTGACATGCATCGTACAACAAAATCAGGAATTAAGGCTGCAATTATCCGCGAAAAAGGTGTGAATGGCGATCGTGAAATGGCTTGGAGCATGCACCTTGCAGGTTTCGACGTAAAAGATGTGCACATGACAGATCTTATCAGCGGACGTGAAACATTGGAAGATGTAAACTTCATAGTTTTCGTTGGTGGATTCTCGAATTCCGACGTACTTGGTTCAGCAAAAGGTTGGGCTGGAGCATTCTTATATAATGAAAAAGCAAAACAAGCATTACTAAACTTCTATGCTCGCAAAGATACAATGAGTTTAGGTGTTTGTAACGGTTGTCAATTGGTAATTGAGCTAAACAGTGTGCTAAATATCATGGGATTGAAACACGAAACATCACCTAAAATGCTTCATAACGAAAGTCATAAATTCGAATCGAACTTTGTAGGTGTGTCAGTACAATCAAGTCCAAGTATCATGTTAAATTCTCTATCTGGAAGCAAACTTGGAATTTGGATTGCACATGGTGAAGGAAAATTCTCGTTACCCGAAACCGAAGAAAAATATAATATCGCATTGAAATATTCGTATGCTCAATATCCTGCAAACCCAAATGGTTCGGACTATAATGTGGCAGGTATTTGTAGCGAAGATGGTCGTCATTTAGCAATGATGCCTCACTTGGAACGTGCAATTTATCCATGGAACTGGGCTCATTATCCCGATGCTCGCAAACAAGATGAGGTAACTCCTTGGATCGAAGCTTTTGTAAATGCTAAAAAATGGATTGAAAAAAAATGCTAAATTTGTAGAGACGTTGCTTTTAACGTCTCTTTTGTTTTTAATATAAATTAATGGATTATGAAAAAGTTTTTAATCTTTCTTTGTGTTATTAGTTTAAGTTTAATTACAAATGCACAAGATGCCAAGCCAGTAAAATCATTTAATGTTAGTCTAATAAAAGGAAATTGGGATCCATACGGTTTTAGTAAGGAATATTATTTCGTCAATTTCCAACTTAAAAATGATAGTTTTATTGTTCGATTTTTAAACACTGTTGATACTATATATTGGCAAACATCTTTAAAAAAAGAAGATGCACAGAGTTTTATAAAGAGATTAAAAGCGTTTGAATTAGATAGAGATTATCTGCCTAAAAATAGTACTGATAAAACTATTCTTGGAAGTAGTTTAGATTTTGTAATTGATAAGAAAGTACAAAAACTATCATTTGCAACGCCATTTTCCGATTCAATTCCTTTTAAAGAATGTGTAGAATGGATTATTGAATATGCAAAACAAAATAGTATAACAAAATCTAAGAAGGCATTTCTAGATTATTTATGTACATCTTTCGATACTACACAATCAAATGTATTCATAGCAGAACTTGTTAAATCACAAAGTTATAAAAGCGAGAAACCATTATTAACTAATCTTAATAAAACGAAAGATTGGGATATTAGACTTGGAATATTAAAAGCTCTATGTCAGCATGTCTCAACATCATCAAAAGAAGCATTAGGAGCTCTTTTAAATCAGAATATTGACAAACCGCATGAAGACATTATTGTAGATGCATTAATGTGCCAATACAATGACGACTATACCAAAAATCTTTTGTTAAAAGCTATGCAAACGAATAATCGTGAACTACGCGAAAAAATCATGAAATTCCTTGCAATTGAAAGTGTTAAAGAAGTTAAACCTGAAGTTTTAGCATATATACATCGTACCTTTTCCGAAAATAATCCAGATATAAAAGCTAATTCTTATTTCGAAATTACAACAAGAATTGCTGATAAAGAGTTAGTTACTGATTTGATTTTATTGTATCAAAAGAATAAAACGAACAATTCAAATAGTCCTGTAATGAAAGAATTAATGCATGCAATTGAATGTAATATCGAATGCTATAGAAACATTCACAACGAATATATTTTTGCTGAATTTCCTTTCAATTTTGAAGTTGCTTCAAAACGCTTGGACGCCAAGATAGATGCTTATTTGAAGAAATAGATATTCAAAAAAATAGCATAAAAAAACCTTCTCGATTTATTTCGAGAAGGTTTTTTTATATTTTGAAATAAGACTTATCGACCAACTCGACCAGCTAGTACCCAAGGACTCATTTGTTTAACGCTCTTTACTTCGTATTTGCGACTGCCACCATTTTCATTCTCGAAAGCAGAAAGTGCAGCAGCTATAGCAATTGCAATTTCTTGTTCGTTAGCACCTGGTGCAGCAACAGAAGCTGTTTTAGGTTTTGGCTCAACAAAAGGAGTTAATTTTCCTTCTTTTCTTAATTTAAAGAATTTTTCAGCAACTTGAGGAAGTAATGCATATGTTAATACATCTTCTGGTTGTGTAATATATTCTGAAATTTGAGCTTCGATTTTCTTTAATTCTGGTTCAATTAAATCGGCTGGACGACAAGTAATTGGCTTCTCATCACCAAGAATTTGTTTTGTAAATTCTGGAGATATTGGAGCTGGAGTTTTACCATATTCGCCTTTTACAATACCTTTCGATTCTTTCGTAACCATTTTGTAACGTTCGCCCATCAATACATTGAATACAGCTTGAGTTCCAACAATTTGACTTGTAGGTGTAACTAAAGGAACATAACCGAAATCTTTACGAACACGTGGAACTTCGTTTAATACTTCTTGGAATTTATCAAGAGCATTTGATTCTTTTAATTGTGATACTAAATTCGAAAGCATTCCACCTGGTACTTGGTAAATTAATGCATTTACATCAACACCCATTACTTTAGTATCAAGCATTCCGTTTTCAATCCAACGTTCGCGCATTGGCATGAAATATTCTGATATTTCGCTCAATTTTGCTAAATCAAGACCTGTATCATATTTTGTACCTTGTAATGTTGCAACAAGAGGTTCTGTAGCTGGCTGAGAAGTTCCTAATGCTAACGATGAAATAGCACAGTCAACAACATCAACACCAGCTTCGATAGCTTTTAAATAGGTCATTGAACCAACACCACTTGTGTAGTGAGTATGCAATTGAACTGGGATTTTTACTGTTGATTTTATAGCTGTTACTAAATCAAAAGCTTCGTAAGGTTTTAACAAACCAGCCATGTCTTTAATACAGATTGAATGTGCTCCCATGTTTTCAAGCGTTTTTGCATCTTGACGGAACAATTCTAAGCTGTGAACTGGACTTGTTGTAAAACAAACGCATGCTTGAGCGTGACCACCTTCTTTAATACAAGCTTTTATTGCTGTTTCAATATTGCGAGGATCGTTTACAGCATCGAAAATACGGATGATATCCATACCATTTGCGATTGCTTTTTGAACGAAATATTCAACAACATCATCAGCATAATGTTTATAACCTAAAAGGTTTTGAGCTCTTAATAACATTTGTAGCGGAGTTTTTTTCGCTACAGCTTTTATTTGACGAAGACGATCCCATGGATCTTCGTTTAAGAATCTTATACAAGAATCGAATGTTGCGCCACCCCAAGCTTCTAATGAATGATAACCGATATTGTCAAGTTTTTCAACAATTGGTAACATCTCTTCTGTTCTCATACGTGTTGCAACCAACGATTGGTGCGCATCACGTAGGACTGTTTCTGTAATTTTTGCCATATTGATAATAATTATTCTATAACCACTAGTAAATCGCCAGCAGCAATAACGCTACCAACAGAAACTGTTACTTCTGCAACTGTTCCATCAACTGGTGATGTTAAATCGTTTTCCATTTTCATTGCTTCGAACACTAATAATAGTTGTCCTTTTTTTACAACGTCACCAGCTTTAACGGCAACTTTGAAAATATTTCCTGGCATTGGAGCAGTAACTTTTTGTCCACCTGCTGAAGCTTTACTAGCTGCTTTTGGAGCTGCTGCTACTGGGGCTGCTTTCGCTGTTGGAGCTGCATTTGATGATGACGATCCTGTCTCTTCTACTTCTACTTCGTATTTATTTCCGTTTACTGTTATAACGTATTTTTTCATAATATTTTTTATTAAACAATTAGTAAGTTTGAAAGGTTAAAAATACGTCATTTCGCAATTGCTTTGTCAAAAAAAAAGGATTTTTTATCAAAAAAATAATCACACATAACACACGTTTTGTATAACCACAATTAAGTCGTATTTTCGTAAATAAAATTTCAATTAAAGCTCGTTTTTTTATATTATTTCTCGCTTTATTCCCAGTTTTGATTAAAGCACAGTCGGCTAGTAATTCCCGAAGCAAACCTATTACCATTAACTCCGATACAACAGTTTTAGATAGTTTAAGCATTATTGCGGGTTCGTTTTCGATAGTTAGTTCCAATGGTATTTTTGTGACGCACGATGAGTATCGTATTGACTTTGCAAATGCTTTAATTATAAGTAAAACATTGCGAGGAAATTATATCGTAAGTTATAGAGTTTTTTCATTGCTTTTGTCGAAGCCATATTCACATAAAACCGCAATGCATTATGTTTCGAAAATGTCTGATACAATAAAATCGAGCTCGTTTTTTAATAGAAATGCCCTAGATGATTCGAACGATGGTTCTTTAGAAACGAGTGGTAGCATTTCCCGAGGAATTTCTGTAGGGAATAATCAAGATATAATTATGAATTCGAATTTGAATTTGCAAATTATTGGCGATTTAACTGAAAATATTAAAATAGAAGGTTCGATTGCAGATAATAATATTCCAATTCAACCAGAAGGAAATTCGCAGCAAATTCAAGATTTTGATAAAGTATTTATACGTGTTTATAATAAACAAAATCAAGCAATATTTGGCGATTATGAAGTAAATAGTCGAAATGGATCATTTCTGAAATATCATAAAAAAGGGCAGGGGATAATGGCTGAAACAACTATTAAAACAGCTAAATATTCGGAAACAAGTCAAGCGTCTATTGCTATTTCTAAAGGTAAAACTTGTAGGAAATTATTTCAAGGTTCGGAAGGAAATCAAGGTCCATATAAACTAACAGGTTGCGATAACGAATTGTATATCGTTGTTCTTTCTGGAACAGAAAAAGTGTTTGTTGATGGTCAACTTAAAAAACGTGGAGAAGATAACGATTATACTATTGATTATAATACTGGAGATATTGTATTTACGCCATATTTGCCAATAAATAAAGATTCGAGAATTGCTGTCGATTTTGAATATTCCGATAAAAATTATGCTCGTTTTATGGTTTCATCGAACAATGCTGTTGAAACGAAAAAAAGTAAAACATGGGTAAATTTGATGTCGGAAACTGATAATAAAAATCAATCATTGCAACAAAATCTAAACGATTCAAGAAAGCAAATTCTTGCAGATGCAGGCGATAATTTAGCTTATACAGAAAGCGGGATTTTAGATAGTTCTAAAAGTAAAAGTAAAGTTTATTATAATAAAAAAGATACAACAGTCAATGGACAATTATATAAAGGAATCTATACCATTTCGAATATGCTTTCTACTGAAGAATATTCCGTATCGTTTTCTTTTGTTGGAAATAATAAAGGCGATTATGCTCAATTTCAGAGTAATGTAAATGGAAAAGCTTTTAAATGGATTGCTCCCAATGGTGAAAATCATTTTGGAAGTTATATGCCAATTACTGTTTTAATAGCTCCAAAAAAGAAACAGGTTGTTGCTATTGGTAATGAGTTTAAAATTTCGCGAAATACAAATTCTATTGTTGAAATGGCAGTATCTAATAACGATGCAAATACTTTTTCGTCGAAAGATGATAATAACAATAATGGTGTTGCATTAAAATTTGGTTTAAATCATCGATTTATTCTTGATACTATCACACATTATATTGAAACACAACTAACGCAAACAATTGTCGATAGACAATTCGATCCATTTGATGCATACAAACCAGTAGAATTTGACCGTGATTGGAATTTGAGAAATCTTAAAACCGGGAACGAATATCTTTCAAAAATAAATCTGCGGAGTCAAATTTCGTTAGGTGAAATGGGATATAGTTTTGAATATTTACAAAGAACAGGTATTGCAACTGGAAATAAACATTCGATGAATGGACATTTAATGAAAAATGATTTTAATCTCATTTATACTGCTAGTGTAATGCAATCGAAAGATTCGCTTTTTAAAACAGAGTTTGATAAATATAATATCACAGGTTCAAAGTCATTTCAAAAAATAACTTTGGGATTAATTACTCAACAAGAATATAATAGTCTTGATAATGCTCAAGGTAAACTATCGTTGGCTTCTTCAAGATTTATTTCTCAAAAGGCATTTATTGCAAAATCTGATAGTACAAATTGGGAATGTAATCTTTCGGCAGAAATTCGGGATGATTTTACTGTTGATAGCTCTAAAAATTCGTTCATAACTTCTACAAAAAGTTACGATTATAAATCGCTATTAGGATTTACTAAGAATCCTAAAAATTCATTAAAACTTTTGTTCAATTATCGAATAGTTGATCCACAATCTACAAATCTTGCTAAACAAGAAAAAAATATGACAGGTCGAATAGAACATCGATTATTAATTCTTAAGAAATTTATATCGGCAAATACCTTTTTTCAATTAGGTTCAGGTCTTGAAGCAAAGAGAATTTATTCTTATGTTGAAGTAACACCAGGACAAGGTATTTATTTGTGGAATGATCAAACCGATTATAACAAAAATGGTAAAGCCGATATAAACGAATTTGAAATTGCAAATGAAAAATTAAAATATCAAGCAAACTATATTAAGGTCTTTATTCCAACAAGTGCAACGATAAGTACTTTTTCTAATCAGTTTAGCGAAATGATAGTTATAGATCCTAGAAATATCATTAAGCCAAACAATAACATTAAAAAGGTTATATCTAAGTTTTACAATCTTTCAAATTATAAATGTACGTTTAAAACGACTGATAATGATGTTTTTAGAAATATTAATCCAGTAAGAAATACTAAGAATGACACATCACTAATTACTGTTTTTTCAATGATTTCGAATACTGTATATTTTAATAGAACGAGTTCCAAATTTTCGTGTAACTATACTTTTTCAAACGATCAAAATAAAACGTTAACTTCAAATGGTTGGGAAAGGTTAAATAACTTAAAACATAGTTTAAATAATCGTATTGATATTATTTCAGGGTTAAGTCTAAATACAAAAGCAGAAAAAGGAATAAAGAGTTCTACTATCGAAGCAGTCTTTATGGATAATAAAAATTATCATATCGATAGTAAGAAAATTGAACCAAAGATTACCTGGCAACCTAATCCATATAGAGCATTCGATCTTCTCGTTGAATATTCAGATTTGTTAAATATAAAATCTGAACATGCTATAAAGGAAAGCTTAGGCTTAGAATCTCGAATTAGTGGACAAAAATCATGGAAATTAACAATTAATTCAAAGTATATAAAGATAAAATATAATGCAGAGTCGAACACATCATTAGCATATACAATGTTAGATGGTTTATTGCCAGGAAATAATATAACCTGGGAAGCAAATTTGCAAAATAACTTAGGGAAAAACTTACAATTAAGTATTCAATATCAAGGTCAAAAATCAGAAAAGACAAAAGTACTTCATACTGGTAATATACAACTTAGCGCATTTTTCTAATCAAAAACGGTTTCTTTCCTTTTAGCTTCGTTTTTATCTCTATGAGTATAATACATTACTAAAAAGGCAGAAACATAAAATGGAACTAATGGGATTTTATATCTTACTAATGCACCAAAATTAGCAGTAACTAATCCAACTGAAAAAGCAAATAAAAGGGAGAAAACGATACATAACATCATTATATAAGGTTTGGATGTGAAAGATTTAAAAAAGAAAATTGGACCAACGGAAAAAAGAGTGAAAATCGTAAGACAAAAAAGGAAGACATTTTCGACCGCAGAAATAAACATCAAAATATTATTCGATTCCCAAGGATAGGGTCTAAACAAACCTGCTTCAATTGCTGCAGGTATTTTACTTGCAACTCCTGCAAGAGTTGGATCAAATGCTCCAATATCGAAAGAGTTTTCCCCATATTCCTCTCGAGTTAGATCTTGTTGAACGACTACAGCATGATTAAGCATACTATCTACTGAAGAATAATAACCACCAGCTACCGATCCCAACATTGCAAAAATGTATACTCCAAGTCCAATTACAACAGTAAAAATAATTGGATAAAGCAATACTTTTATAACTGTATTTGATATTTTACCGATATATTCAAAAGCATACCATAGGCCAACACAAATTAACATTGCATAAAAGTTAAATGGTTTAATTGCCATCATAATATATATAGCAATTACCATTTGAATAACGTATTTAATATTTGCAATATTAAATTTTTCTTTAACAAAGTTATAGAATCCATACACAAACCACCCTAAAGCGGCAAGCATAAATGAATCTTTTGTTATCCCGCTACCCCAAAAAGCAACAGATGGCATAAATAAAATAGCAACAGCACAAGCACCAATATATTGAGGATATTCCTTAACAAATACTTGATAAAGTTTCCAAACTCCTGAATATGTTAATGTAGCAATTAATACAGATGAAATATAATAGCTTTGAAATCCAAAGAAAACGAATATTGCAGAAAATCTCGCAACAGCAAAAGAATTTGCTTTTTGAGAATACATAGGCCAACCTGTATATTGGTCAAAATAAGTCATATTTTCCATTCTAATATCACCAGCAAGTAATTTTAGAAAAATATCAAAATGTTTATACATTAAATTTACCATACAATTTGCTGCTTGGTAATAATTTGTTGTATCACCACCATAATAATGAAATGTATAGATGTAGGTAAAGTACAAAACGCCAATAATTTTAAACAATAATCCATACATGAAATATTTATATTCGGACTTATCGTTAATGTATTTATTTTGAATTACATATCCAAAACCTATAATTGCAATAAGGTATAATGGAAATAAGTAGAAGTCCCATTCTTTATGAATTTGCCAAAACTTTGTAAATGCAACTTGAAGTAACATTGAATATACCTAAATTAAATGTGTTTTATTATTTAATGCAAATAACGCAAAAAACTACGAACTCGACAAACCTTATAAAAGAGTTGAGTAGCGTTTCATCTCTTTTGCATTTTTAAATGAATCAGGAGATAATAATTCCAAATAATTCCAAAATTCCTTACTATGATTCTTATGTACAGTATGTGCCAATTCGTGAAGTATAACATAATCGATTAAGTGTAATGGTAGTTTCATTAAATGGAGCGACAAATTAATGTTATTTGTTCCCGAACAACTACCCCAACGTGTTTTAGAATCTCTTATTGAAACTCGATTATATTGTAATCCTTTTTCATCAGATAATTCTTTTAATCGTAATGGTAAATATTTTTTAGCTTCTCGTTTCATTGCAAACAAAATTCCTTTTTTAATTGCTTCTTGAACCATTTCATTTTTTACATCCAAAGTTTGTGGATGTTTAACCAAAATAATATTTCCAGCAACTTTTAAATCTATTTGATTTGAATTATGAGTTACAATTTCTAGATGGTGAAATAATGTAACATTCTTAAGACTTTGTTCGAAAATAGTTTTTTTACTATTCGACAATTCTACCATTTTTTCAATAGCAGTTTTTATCCAATCTTGTTTTTTTATAAGAAATGTTTCTGCTTCAGAGAATGATGTACGCCAAGGTAAAGAAACTCTTATTTTTCCACCAGCTTTTACTTTGATTGAAATACCGTGCGATTGTTTGTTTCTAGAAAGTAAAACATCACCTATTCCAGGCATAAATACTGTTTTACTCGAAGTCATTGAATTATTTATTTGAAATAAACGACTCAATATGTCTATGCTTCTTTTCAGGGAAAATATCTGCAATTGTAACTAATATACCAGTTTCTTCAACATTGCCAAATCCATGATTTATAGCTGTTCCAAAGCTTTTCATTGTTGGCGATAAATTTACATATGAATTAATTAATGGAGGAATATTTAAGTCCATTTGACGAACCAATTTCGAAAGAGCTTTATAATCTTCTTTAAAATCTAATCCCGTAAAATGTTTTGCTATTTCAATTCTGTCGTTATGTAAATCAACTGGGATTTTAGGTGTAATAAGCGATTGACGATCACCAAAATATAAATCCATTAAGTATAAGATACAATCTCTACCATATTGATTATAACTAGGATACATAGTTACTTTCCCGTAAAAATATTTTAAGTATGAAGCATTAACAACAATAGCCCCAAGTCCATCCCATAAATTGTCTAATGCATATAAACCTTTACGACCAGCTTTACTCGATTGATAATCTGGTTGAACAAAAGAACGTCCAAGTTCGAGAATGTATGGTAAATATTCGTTTTTAAATGTTTCGGAAAAATCAAAAAGTTCTGTTGTTGCAAGTTGGTATTCTCCTTTATCGTCGCGAGCTTTTGCACATTCTATGTATCTATAACCACCTAAAATTTCTTCAGCATCTGGATCCCAAACAATAAGTTGTTTATACGGGATTATACTCGTATCGAATTCATCAATATCAACTTCTTTACCGGTTCCACCACCTGCTGCACGAAATGTAATTTCTCGTAATCGACCAATTTCGAGCATTACGTTTGGTGCAATATCATGCGTAATTACATAAATTTTATTAGAGCCATTATTAGTATCACGCAAAAATGTATTTGCATTTAACTCAGCTTTTAAAATATCTCTTGATATGGGCGAAATTATTTCCTTCATCTTTAATTTTTGATTATGCTCCCAATGTATAAACTTGCTCTTTTACATATTGAGCCCAATGATCAGGTCTTTTTGAATCGTCGAATGTTTTGTATGATATTGGTTTGCCAAATTTAAAAACAAACGTATCCCCTTTGTGTTTATATAATTCGTCTACTAAGAAAAGCATTTCAAGGTTTACTTTTATCCCAAGTTTTTTTCTTAGCGAGGCAAAGTTATAAAAGAATTTTGAATTCTGACCTTTTATAAAAACCGGAATCACATCGCGCTCGTATTTTTTAGCTTGCGAGATGAATGTTTTCTTCCAATCTAGGTCTTGAATTTTACCATTTATTTTTCTTGAAACTAATCCAGCAGGGAAAACCAATATTTGATTTTCATCATTTGCGTAGGCTTCTTCTATTTTTTGTTTGTATTCTTTTGAATTTCCTCCAAGTTTGTTTACGGGAAGAAAAACGCTGTCGACATTTGGCAAATACATTAATAAATCATTTACCATAAATTTTAAATGAGGATAATATTTCGACATTGCTGCGATATACAATATACCGTCGGGACCACCTAAAGGATGGTTTGATGCAAAAATGTATTTACCATCTTTGGGAATATTTTCTTCACCTTCGATTTCGATTTTCCAATCTATCATCGATGTGAATTTCTTAAAAAACTCTACACCATGATAATCTTGAAGGATATCAATATCACGATTTAATTCGTCTTGATGTACAATTCTTTTTAAATATCGAAGAACAAAACCTGGAAGAAACCTATATAATTTGGGGTTCTTCTTTTTTAAAACAGCATCTAAATCTATAAATTTCTTTAGTTCCTTTGCCATATGTTATTTTATCCTCCGCACACTGTTTTATAGGTCTCATCGTAATATGCACCTAATTTTTCCCAATCGAACATTGCAGACATTTCTTCTGCACGATTTCTTAATGCTATACGTTCGCGTAAAGACATTGTAGCAAAATTGAATAACTGATCTGTTAATTCGTTTGCAGCGTCATGGAATCCACTATTTCGTCTATGATTTACGAAAATTCCATTATGTGCATAGTCTTCTACATGATTAATTACATAATCACCAAAACCTGATAAATCGCTTGTTACTGCAGGTAATCCACTTGCTAAACATTCTAATGGAGTATATCCCCAAGGTTCGTAATAACTTGGAAAAACTCCAAGATTACAACCTCTTACAAATTGACCATAATCCATACGGAATAATGGATTTGTTTGCGATAAAAAATCAGGATGATATACAACTTTAACTTTGTCTTCGGGTTTATTAATAAGATTAGCCATTCTAACATAATTCAGAATTTCGTCTTTGTCGTCGTAAATCATGTTATGTGTAACAACTGGTGGTAAACTTTGCGACTTCCACGATTGCATTAAACGACGAAGTTTAAACTCTAAATGCTCATCAACTAAACTGTTGAGATCTGGCATTTTAAGTTTAGATTCCGAAGCTATTGATGTAAATGTACGTTTGCTTAGTTGGGAAAGTATTTCGTCGCAAGTATCGCGAACCTCTTCCATTAAAAAACGAGAATTCAATACATTCGCATTAATTGAACTGTTTGGTTGAGGTGTAATAAAGAAACAAACAATTGTAATATCAGCATTTGCTTGTTTTAGTCTCCAATTTAAGCGAGCTAATGCCTCGAGTGTTAAATTAAATCCTTTATTATGAAACTCAAAACGTCCTGATGTAAAGAAATATAAGGTTTTTTGTAAATCGAAAGAGTAGCTTGGGAAGAAATGTCCCATCACAAATTCGTGAATTTGTTCTTTGTATTTTAAATGCAGATTTTGGAATTCGTGCATTGCCTCGAAACGTTTAATGTTTATTCCATTTGGCAACAAAATTTCTGGTTTGCGACCGATTAAATGGATACATTCTAAGGCAGTTACTTCGCTAACCGTTGTGAAAATATGTGCTCCATGTGCAGCAGCTCTTTCAATACTAACCGATGGTTCGATATTAAAATGCTTTGCTTCGCGAGCCCAATTATAATTTGGTAAATTATTGTAAAAGTTTAAGTCGTTCATTGCTAAATAACGACCAAGTAGTGTAGCATGTGTTGTAAAAACGATTCGAACAGGTAATTTTAGTCTTTTCATTTCAGGGATTGGAACTCCTGCCATCCATTCGTGAAAATGAGCAATTACTGGCGTTGAACCATTAAAAGCTGGCGAACAAAATGTTGCAAAAAACTCTTTTACTTGATATCCAAAAGAAACAACTTTGTTTATTAGTTCGTCGTCGCTAAGCGATATTTTATGATGTTCCCAAAATTCATATTTCATGTGTCCCAATTTATAAAACACATGATAAGGATTAAAAAGGACAACCTTTGGATGGCCAGTAACAAGCCAATGACCATAATATACATCGTAACCATTATCGCGCATACATTGAACTGCTCGACCAATAGGATCAGATAAATCGGTTATTGGTTCTAATTCAGCCCCAACTTGTTGTGGAATATAAGGGCCAATTAGGCAGTAATTGTCGCGGCGTTTTTTAACTACAGAAGGAACTTTCGATCGAATAACGGTATAAATACCACCAACCTGATTACATACCTCCCACGCGATTTCGAACAACATTGTAGATTGTGAATCAACCACTTCCATTACTTCTGGCTCTACAATTTCAGGCTGTTTTTGTTTTTTTGCCATGATACTTACTTTTTTCTGTTTCGTTTTTGAGACGAAACGGCCATTTTACATCAATTTATGCGCAAAGTACATAATATTTCAAATATAAAAAAGATTTACTATGTTATTTCATAATAAATATGGCTTTTGAAGTCAATTGGGATGGGCAAATTAATTAAAATTGAGATTGTGTTTTGTTAAATGTTTTATGTTGTATTGACGCGATTTATCGCAAATTATAAAACTCAATCTTTTGGCTAAGACGCGATAAATTGTCTCTCTACTAGAATTCAATCATTATCCCAATTGTAGGTAATACCGTTCCTGATGTTGATGGATATGACTTTAATACATATTGTTGTCCGTTATCGGCAGTTAAAAAATTGCCATCTAAAGATTTATCACGAACTACAATATCTTGAGATTTACCTTTATTATTATATAAATTTTGAATATCCATATACATCATTAAAGTCCATTTGTTGAAATAATATTGTTTATCAACACGTACATCTAATTGATGAAAAGCTTTGAATCTGTTCGAGTTGATTTGAGTATTATTTAAAATTGGACCACCATTAACATCCCAAACATATTTATAAGCCGATTGTTGCAAATTATATGGAGTATATGGTAAACCACCAACTAAGCGCCATTTAAATCCTATATTCCAATTTCTTTTAAGTTTAGCCGTAGCTGTTTCGGTAAGAATATATCGACTATCCCAAGATGTTGGAATGTATACACCTTTGTTTAAAAATTCGCTTCTGCCAATTGTTAACGATAGAGTAGAATTCATGCTTTTTGTACGAATACGATTCATAAATTCAACGCCAAATGCACGTCCTTCGCCATTCGATTTTACCTCTTCATTTCCTACAACTCCATATTGTGCACCTTGTGTTGCAAGCGAAATAGAATCTTTAACCGATGTTGGATAATTTCCATACATTTTATAAAATCCTTCGAGAGTAAATTGCACTCCTTCTTTCATTCTATATTCTACACCTGCAATTAAATGATTTACTGAAATGTAAGCAACATTATTAGTTTTATTTACAAATACATCGTTGGCATTTTTATATCCCAAAGTTGTATAGGCTGGTAATTGATAGTATCGACCAGTATTAGCATTTACACTAATTTTTTCGGTAAGCATATACGATGCAGAAAATCTTGGAGAAAATTGATTTAAAACATTTTGCATACTTTTACTGAAATTATTTCCATCGATTCTTGCACCTAATGATAATGTTAATCGATCATCAAAATATTTAGCACTCGATTGGAAAAATGCTCCATATTTAGCAATGTTTAAGTCTGAATTATATATTAAGAATGTATCTTTCCCGAAAAATGAAAGCTTTGTTGATGTGTTATTGGTGTATCGAGCCAATTCTGAACTTACGCCATAAATAAATTTGTAGTTTTTTATTCTTGTTGAAACTTCGTAGCGCATTTTGTTTTCCATTTCTTGCGAGATATAATCGAGGTTTTTTGGTTTCGAATTATCGTTATCGGGATATTTATAAATCGAATTATTTAACATATTTCTACTTACAACAAAAGTATGGCTGGTTTTTTCTCCATAATGTTTGTAAACTCCACCAATAGTGTAACTCCATTGTTCGTATACAGGAATAGATGCTAGTATGTATTCTTGATCGGGTGTTGGATTTTTTATTCCAGTGTTCAGTTTAAATTGGTCGAGTGCACCAATACTTATTAGCGTAAACTCGTCTTTTTTGCCAAATTTATATCTGTATTTTAATTGATAATCGTTATACGTTGGTAAAAAAGGTAAACCTAATGCGCTAAATAAAAACTGTAAATACGAGCGACGAACCGAGAATATAAAATCACTTTTTTCGCCTAAAGGACCATCAAGGGTTAATGACATATCAGATGCACCAACACTACCACGAAATTTCAATTTATCGCGATTTCCATTAATTTGCGTAAAATCGAAAACTCCACTTAATGCATTTCCACGATTTGCAGGAAAAGCACCCGAAAAGAAATTTACTCCCGAAATAAAATCGGCATTTACAATTCCAACAGAACCACCCGATGCTCCTTGTGTTGCAAAATGATTAAGATATGGGATTTCAACACCATCTAAATAAAATCGACTTTCGCTAGGACCACCACCTCTAATTATTATGTCGTTTCGAGCTAATGTTGATGCACCAACACCAGGAAATGATTGAATTACTTTTGAAATGTCGCGGTTACTTCCTGGATTCGATTCTATTTCTGCTAAACCAATTGATTTTAGCGATAGGGGACTTTCTTCTGTTTTTTTGAAAACTGACGTTTTAACTACAACTTCTTCAATTTGTTTTGATGCTTCGGAAATTGCAATTTCGATATAAGCTGTTTTGGCATTACTTATCAAAACATCTCGCGAAATAGTTGTTTCATATCCAATAAACGAAGCTGTTACAGTTATATAGCCGGGTTTCAATCCACTAATAGCGAAATTTCCATCATTGTCTGATACGACACCTGTAGTTGTTCCAGTAACAACAACATTCACAAAAGGAAGTGGTGAATTGTTTGTTGCATCAAGCACTTTACCTTTTAAAATGCCATTTTGTGAAAACGATAAAAAAGGTAAAAATATCAATAGTATATAAATAAACTTTTTCATAAATATTTGTTTAAGCTTTATTGTTTTGTCTTTTAAGTTTCAGCAAACTTACACAATAAAAGCTTTCAAAAAAAAAGTGTAAGTTCATGTACTAAAGTATTTTTTACAATTACCTTTGTGTAAAATAATTTAGTTAATTAAGGTATGATAATTTCGGAACAAACTATAAATAATTTCAAATCAATAATCGAGTCGAATCAGAAATTTGCAATTTTGGTTCATGTAAATCCTGATGGCGATGCTATTGGTTCAGCTTTCGGATGGCATAATTTATTTAAAAATATTGGTAAAGAATCGCAAGTAATAGCTCCAAACGATTGTCCTGAATTTTTTAAATGGATAAACGATGCTCAAACAATGCTTTGTCACGATACAAATGATGTTGAAGTACATAAAGCATTAACAAACGCAGATGTTTTACTTTGCGTTGATTTTAACCATGTAGATCGTTCCGATAAAGTAAAAACTTTAATCGAAGGTTTCTCTGGCAAAAAGTTAATGGTCGATCATCATCCATTTCCACAAGCTTTTGCCGACGAAATGATATCGATTCCTGAAGCTAGTTCAACCTCAGAAATTAGTTATTGGACAATGTGTCAATTAGGTTACCGTGAATTTATAACCAAAACAGTTGCCGAATCATTGTATACAGGCATCTTAACCGATACTGGTGGAATGAGTCACAACTCTTCGAATCCCGATACCTATTATGCTGTAGCCGATTTATTAACTTGTGGGATTAACAAAACAGAAATTCACGATGCTGTTTTGAATAATTATCCAGAAGGTCGAATTCGTTTATTGGGTGATATTTTAAGTAAGAATTTACGTGTGCTTTATCAATCGAATACAGCATATATGTTTATTACCGAAGGACAGCAAAAATATTTTGGATATCGTCCAGGCGATTCCGAAGGTTTTGTAAATATTCCACTTTCGATTAAAGGAATAAAATTCTGTGCATTTTTTACCGAAACTCCCGATTTGATAAAAGTATCTTTACGATCTAAAGGAGCATTTCCTGCGAATAAATTTGCTTCCGAATATTTCAATGGTGGTGGACATTTTAATGCTGCAGGCGGAAAAATAAAAGGCAAACTTTTCGATGCAATGCATTTATTCGAGGAAGGAGTTAAAGCTTATGAAGATTTATTAAAAGACTAAAATGAATACATCAAGTCAACAAGAATATGATGTCGTAAAAGATATTTTCTTAAAATATCTCGAGAAATACGAACATCGCAAAACACCCGAACGTTTTGCAATTCTTGAGGAAATTTATTTTCGTCCAGGCCATTTCGATATCGAAGATTTGTATAATGCAATGAAAGCCAAGAAGTATCGTGTAAGTCGAGCAACGTTATACAATACCATGGAATTGCTTTTAAAAGCCGAATTGGTAATAAAACATAGTTTCGAAACGACCTCTTCTTTTTTCGAAAAGGCATATCATAACACACAACATGGTCATTTAATTTGCACGAAATGCAATACCGTATTGGAGTTTTGCGATCCAAGAATTCATTTGATAAAATGTTCAATAGAAAATTCGCAAAAATTTACAATTATTAAACATTCTTTGTACTTTTACGGTCTTTGCGAAAAATGCAAGGCTTAATATTTAAATAATTGACTGAATGAAAGTTGACGTTCTTTTAGGGCTCCAATGGGGAGATGAAGGTAAAGGGAAAATCGTAGATGTTTTAACCCCAAACTATAATGTAATTGCTCGTTTTCAAGGTGGCCCAAATGCTGGTCATACATTGAAATTCAATGATACACAACATGTGTTGCATACCATTCCATCGGGAATATTTCGCGAAAATGCAATAAACATTATTGGAAATGGTGTTGTAATCGATCCGAAGATTTTTAAAACCGAAATCGAAAAAATCGAAGCTTTAGGTATTGATATTCGCAAGAAATTGCAAATATCGAATCGTGCGCATTTAATTGTTCCTACGCATATCGCTCTCGATCATGCTTACGAAACGGCAAAAGGCGACAATAAAATTGGTTCAACAAAAAAAGGTATCGGACCAACATATACCGACAAAATTGCTCGCGTTGGCTTAAGAATTGGCGATATTAAACACGATTTCGAAAAGAAATACAACAAATTAAAACAAACACATTTAGATATTTTAAAATCGTATGAGTATGATTTTGACATCGATGCATACGAAAAACTTTGGTTCGAAGGAATCGAATTAATAAAATCGTTCGAAACAATCGATTCGGAATTTGTAATTAATCAACATATAAAAGAAAACCATTCGATACTTGCCGAAGGTGCGCAAGGAACGCTTTTAGATATAGAATTTGGTTCATATCCTTTCGTTACATCTTCAAATACAATAACTGCTGGTGCTTGTACAGGACTTGGTGTTGCTCCAAATAAAATTGGAAAAGTATTCGGAATCTTCAAAGCTTATTGCACTCGCGTTGGTAGCGGACCGTTTCCAACAGAATTGTTCGACGCAGTTGGACAAAGCATGCGCGATATAGGTCGCGAATATGGTTCAACAACAGGTCGTCCTCGTCGTTGTGGATGGTTAGATATGCCAGCATTAAAATATGCTATAATGTTGAACGGAGTTACCGATTTAATTATGATGAAATCGGATGTTCTGTGCGAATTAGATACTATAAAAGTTTGTACCAGCTACAAAAGCGAAGGACAAGAAATCGACTATATTCCATTTAACGACCAACATGTAGAACCAATTTACCGCGATTTTAAAGGTTGGAAATGTGATATTTCAAATGCATCGACATTTAGCGAACTCCCTATAGAATTTAAAGAATATGTTGAGTATATCGAAAAAGAAACAGGCGTTAAAATCACAATTATTTCTGTTGGTCCTGAAAGAGATAAAACCATAATTCGATAATATTTTAACAAAAAATATAGAGAAGAGACAAGTAATTAGCTTGTCTCTTTTTTTATTATTTATAAGATGCCTATTGTAGAGACGCGATTTATCGCGTCTAAATGTATATATCGTCGGTATTTAGCTTGAAATAGAGTAAAAAACCGACAACTTTCTCCCTTTTACCCTCGACTTTCTCCCTTTTACCCTCGACTTTCTCCTTCGAACCCTCGACGTTGTCGGTATTTTACACTAAGTTGTCGGTATAATATACAATGTTGTGTAAAAAAACGACAACGTCCTCGCTTTTACCCTCGACGTTGTATAAATTACCCTCAACGTCGAGGGTTTTGGGTTCAATGTCGAGGGTACGAGATAGAAATTGATGGTTGCATATTGGTTCGGCGTAGAGACAGGTCTCAGACCTGTCTCTACGATATGTCAAATTTTGGATTCTGTCGGTTTTTGTCTTTTTAAAATACTATATTTGTTAGCCAATTTATTTAAATCGCAAGTATATAATACCGCAAATGTCTTTTATAAAATTACTTGTATTTTTATTTCTAGTTTTAGTTACAAAGTTTGTAACAGCTCAAGATTCTCTTTACGTATTGCAAGCTACAAAAGATCATCAATGTTTTACATATAAAAAACATAATAAGATTTGTTTGCTTTATACAAAGTTATGTCAGCAAAAGCCAATAAAAATTAAAGGAGAAATATTTGAAATTTCAGACAGTTCGATTACAATTTATCAATATCTAAAAAACGAAAACGTTATTATTCCAATCAAAGATATTGTACGTTTTAGTCGTGCTAATAGAAGTTTATTGCGATATATTGGCATTGTAGCAGTTGGGTCTGTCGTTACGGGCTTACTTTTTGGAAATACATGGTCATTCGATACCGAAAATATTTCATTATCAATAATCCCAATTTTGGGTGAAGGATTTTGTTTTTACTCTATTTTACCTGCTTTTGCCGGAGAGTTCGCTCGTAAACATTCTATAAAAAATGGTTGGCATGTAGCAACTAAAAAATATCCAATAAAGTCTTATAATTTACTCCAATATAGAAATAAACCAAAATATACAATTCTTCAATGTTTATAGTTGTATAAATAAACCTTCGCTACTGCGGTAGCAAGGGATTTTACTTTTTATGATATATTTTCTCTTCTGAAGGTACTTGAAGATTTAATTTTAGATTTTTACCATCTTCTTTAATTTTATTTACCGCTCCCGCAAGTGTTACGAAGTACACTTGTGGTTTTTATACATCAATTATTTGTCAGAATCGTTTCCCCGAAAAGTTTTTAACTTTTCTTCGAGAGCTTAAAATTATATTTTGTCGATTAGAATAACAGCATCTAATCCTGCAAAATTTCTTGCACTACTGTATTTATAATCAACTGGATTTATAACAAAACCTTCTTCTACTGGGTTATTGTGAATATAATCCAATTTTTGATGAAACGTTTCTGTTTTAAATAGTTCAATAGGATGATTATCTTGTTGCCAAAACTGAAAATTAGTATTGTTACTATTATATTGACCTGCTCGTTTGAATAGCCAAAGCATCCATTCTTTTCTGCTTTCTTGTAGATTTTTGACTATGGCATTCAATATTTGTTTACTTGTGAACTTCTTAAAATCTCTCATAATAGAAGATAGCTCAAACCCTTCTTTTGCTCTAGCGATTAAATGAATATGGTTTGTCATTATTACATAAGCAAATATTTCTAGTCCTTTTTCTTTCCTACAGTAATTTAAACTATCGATTAAAATATTTTTATAAATTGGTCGAGTAAATACATCAATCCAGTTGACTGTAGTAAATGTAATGAAATAGATTCCTCTTGGATTTGAAAATTTATAGGATGTACTCATTGTTTTTCGTTCTGTAAGCAAAGTTAAAAACTTTGCAGAAAACACAATACTATTTTGTTGACTTACTATTTAACCCACAAGTGTACTTCGTAACACTTGCGGGAGCTTTAACGTTTCTTACCAACTTATACTAGCCACCCCACTTACCTTTAAAAAGTACCCTTTCCCAGGATCGAAGTTTGTAAGGCTGTTGGCAGTTCCTCCTTTAATATAAAAACCATCGAAGTTTTTGGTAGAAACAAAGAGGCTCGTAATTCCGGTTGTTGCTGTTGCGATGCTGAGTGATGCTTGTTGCGGAAATCCAACCATATTCCAACCCGTTTTTAATGCATAGGCATTTGTTTTTAGCATAGTTCCTGTAACCGAAAGCGATTGAGCAGATGTAACTTTTACCAAATAAGCATCTCCTCGTTTTATTTTAACTAAGCTGTTGTAAACGGCAGTTTGCGATGGAGCATAAAATGCATCAGCAGTTTTTACGGTTTGTAGGTTTGTTCCAAGCCCTGAGAAAATGGTTGCAACGGTCGAGTCGGTTGGTTGAACATTAAACGAAATAAGATTCCAACCTGCTACCAAAGCAATAGTTTGCGTTTTCTTTATTGTAATTATTATTAATGATGAAGTTGTCGTTGCTCCTTTATTATCGGTGGCAATAGCTTTAATGGTATCTGTACCAGCGGCAACGCCTGTCCACGAATACGAGTAAGGCGATGTTGCATCGCTTCCAAGCAATGTTGAACCATTGTAAAAGTCAACTTTGCTTACCGTTCCATCGGCATCGGCAGCTGTGGCGTTTATAGTTACTGTTGCAGGAGTCGTAAACGTAGCATTGTTTGCTGGTAAAGTTATCGAAACTGTTGGTGCCGCATTTGCTACACAATAGTTTGCCCAACCAGGCATTTCGTCCAATGTTATACCATAACTACTTGTCATAATTTCTTTCCAAAGTGCTACCGTATTATAGGTTGCATTTGTTGTGTAATTACCATACCAAGGCATAAACCAAGACCAAGCTGCACCATCGTTTGTTATATTTGTAACTGCAGGAAACGATCCACATTCCGATAGGGTAACAATTTTAGTATTATGTAAAGCATTGATGTTGTTGAATTCCAATATTTGAGATGTATGGTCACCATCTTTATAGATATCGCGACCTACTATGTCGACGTAAGAATCGCCAGGATACCAAGTACCATCTTCCGAAGGTTCGTAAGTCCAAATCCAAATAAGATTTTTAAGCCCATGATAGTTTACAAGTCGATCGAATTCTAATTGATAGAGATTTTTACATGCGGTCGAACCACTTGCTCCCCACCAAAACCAACCTCCTGCTGCTTCGTGCAATGGTCTCCACATTACGGTTACACCATTTGTTTGTAGTTGTTTTAAATATCCTGCAATAATATCAATATCTGTTACAATAGCTTTGTATGCTGTCGATGCAGTATTCCAAGTTGTACATGCTGTTGATGTAAATGCCGACGATAACTTGAAACTTGTAGGTGTAGACCCATTTGCATAAAAGCTAGCATCGTTTTTTGTAGGATCTTTCCAATGCCATGTAAACTCAGGTATTCCACCTTTATTCCATAATTCGGTTGCCATGGTAATTGTCGCATTTGTATAATCTTTATACCATTGTTGATCGGTATTTAGACCTGTTGCATGCATAAAATCGAAACCAACCAAGGCTGGATATTTGCCTGTTTGATCGTACAAGAATTTAACTTCCGCCTGACTATAGAGTGGTAATGCTGCACTTCCGTTTAAAACATCTAAAGTCATAACACCCGAAATAATGTGATTACCATAATTGGTTTTTAAATAACTATAAACACAGTTTGTTCCTGCTGTTGGAGAAGGAGTAACTAAACTAGCAGTTGTATTAAATCGAGTTGCCGGATCGATGGATGTCATTTCTATATAATCGACATTAATCCATCCCCAGTTATTAGTTATTTTAATTGTATGTGTGCCAGTTGCCAATTTTACAAACGTGGCAACCTTTAAACGTATGTACGATGCATTATTTATCAACGAAAATGTTGATGAATTTCCATCGATAACAAAATTCTGTGTTTTGTCGCCATTAGGAGCTGCAACGTAAACATACATATCGTAATAAGTATCGGCAGTCAATGTAACCGAAATCGAAATATCTCCAGTATTGGTAGCTACATATGCTCCACCCGAGCGTGCTGCATCGGTTACTTTTGCTGCCCCATTTGTTAATGTTCCAGACTCAGCTTCAATTTTTGTTGTTATTTGAGCAAACAGTATATTATTTGCAAATACTAGACAGATAAGTATAATTAATTTCCTCATAATGTATTGAAATTTATAAATCTAGAAATAATTGGTAGAGCCTAAAAATCTGTTTAAAGATAACTGTTTTTTGTAAAAATTATCGTGTAAATGTAACAATAAGCTTTAACTATGACATTGAATTTGAATGAAACCCCACATATATTCTAATGATATTAAAAGATTTAAACCTTTTTTTAGAAAATGTGTGATTGAAACCACAGCTTTGTGTATTTTTGGGCAACATTTTAAATAATAAACAAAAATCAATATAAATGAAATCAAACTATAAAGTAATAAATAATATAACTGGTTGGGCAATGTTTGTAATTGCTGCAATAACCTATTTATTAACTATTGAACCGAGTGCAAGTCTTTGGGATTGTGGCGAATTTATAGCTTGTGCCAATGGATTAGAAGTTGGTCATCCCCCAGGAGCACCAATGTTTTTAATGATTTCGCGTTTATTTGCAATTCTTGCCGGAACTCATAAAGAAATGATTCCGATTATGATAAACTCCATGTCGGCTTTAGCAAGTGCATTTACCATTCTATTTTTGTTTTGGACAATTACTCATTTTGCTCGTAAATGCTTTGTTAAGGGCGAATTGTCAACCATTTCTATCATTCTTATTCAATTTAGTGGAATAATTGGCGCAATGGTTTACACATTTTCCGATACCTTTTGGTTTTCGGCTGTCGAAGGCGAGGTTTATGCTATGTCTTCGTTATTTACCGCAGCAGTATTTTGGGCAATCTTAAAATGGGAAGAAGTTGCCGACGAACCTCAATCGAATCGTTGGATTGTGCTTATCGGAATTCTTATGGGAATGTCAATTGGAGTCCATCTTTTGAACCTTTTAGCTATACCAGCTATTGTTTTTGTAATCTATTTTAGAAAATACAAACCAACAAGAAATGGAGTCATAATTTCGGCAATTGCATCAATTTCTATTTTGGCTTTTGCAATGTATGGAATTATTCAAGGCTCGGTAAAAGTAGCATCGTGGTTCGAATTATTCTTTATTAATTCTGTTGGAATGCCATATAATTCAGGAATGCTTATATATCTTGGAATATTACTTATAACCTTGGTTTTCAGTATTTACTTCTCGATGAAAGAGAATAAAACTATTTTAAATACTGTATTATTAACCCTTGCAGCAACTTTAACTGGAATTCCATTTATGTCGAGTTCCAATATTCTAGCTGTTGTCTTAATATTGGGCCTTGCTGTTGGAATTTATTTCTTGGCAAAATATAGGATTCAAATGGTAAATATTGCTGCTATGTTGATAGCCGTTTTCGTAATTGGTTATAGTTCATATGCAATGATTGTTGTTCGTTCCCTATCTAATACGCCACTCGACGAGAATAATCCCGAGAATCCATTTGGATTACTTTCATACCTAAACCGCGAACAATATGGCGATCGTCCATTGTTCTTTGGACAATATTACAACTCTCCACAAGATGCTCAGAATCCATATTCACCTGGTCATAAAAGTTATGCTGCTGTTAATGGAAAATATACTGTAACCGATGAGTCAATAGAATATAATTACGATAGCCGTTTTACAACATTTTTTCCTCGTATGTATAGTCCAAATGCTAGTCATATTGAAGCATACAAAGAGTGGGGTGGGATAAAAGGAACTGATATTTCATACACAGATCCACGAGGAAATACACGAGTAATAACGAAACCAACATTTGGCGAAAATCTTACGTTTTTTATAACATATCAAGTAGGACAAATGTATTTTAGGTATTTTATGTGGAATTTTGTTGGTCGTCAAAACGATTCGCAAGGACATGGTGGAATAACAAATGGGAACTGGATAAGTGGAATAAAACCGTTAGATGCAATCTTTTTAGGAAATCAAGATAAACTTACCGATTGGGAGAAAACTACACCTTCGCGAAATGCATATTATTTCTTGCCCTTAATTTTAGGAATCGTTGGTTTGGTGTTTATGGCAATTCATAAAAAACACGATTTTTGGGTTGTAATGTTGCTCTTTCTTTTTACCGGATTGGCAATTGTTGTGTACTTAAATCAAACACCTTATCAGCCCCGCGAACGCGATTATGCATATGCCGGTTCATTCTATGCATTTGCAATATGGGTTGGAATTGGAGTTATTGGTTTATTTAGTATGCTTCAAAAACTTAAAAACGAAAACGTTCGATTAGCTTTGATTATCGCGTTTAGCACTATTTCTCCTGTTTTAATGGCAATCGAAAACTGGGACGACCACGATCGTTCGGGACGCTATTTAGCTCACGATTTTGCAAAAAATTATCTCGAAACCTGCGACAAAAATGCATTACTGTTTACAAGTGGCGATAACGATACTTTCCCACTTTGGTATGCACAAGAAGTCGAAGGAATAAGAACTGATGTTCGTGTTGTTTGTTTGCCATTATTCAATACCGATTGGTATATCGACCAAGTTAAACGTCGTGCTTATGGATCTGCTCCGTTGCCAATTTCGCTCACTCGCGATAAATATTTGCAAGGTACAAGAGACTATTTGGAAATTACTGATGGATTCAAAGATGTTATGCCATTGAGTCAAGTAATGGATTTTGTTTTAAGCGAAGATCCTGCTGCTAAAGCAGAGTATGGCGATGGCAAATTCTACAATTATGTTCCAGGTAAACATTTAAGTATGCCAATCGACAAAAAGCAAGTATTAGCGCATGGAGTTGTTTGTGCAAAAGATTCAGCAAGAATAGAAAGTCCGATAAACTTTACATTACCTGGTGGTTATGTTTTGAAAAATGGACTTGCAATTTTATCAATTCTTAATAATAACGATTGGACAAGACCATTGTATTATACATCATACGATGCCGAAGAAACCATGGGCTTGAAAGCATATATGCGTAACGATGGATTTGCATCGCGCTTTGTTCCTATTAAAAACGATAATCCAAATCTCAATCAATATGTCGATACGAAAGTTATGTACGATAATTTGATGAATAAATATACATGGCGCGGACTTCCTGATAAAGGCGTTTACCTCGATGAATTTAGCGTTAGGACGATTAGAATTGCTGGAGTTCGTCCGATGTTTAATCAATTAGCAGTCGCATTGATTCTCGAAAATAGAAAAGATTCTGCAGTTAAAGTACTCGATAAGAGTCAATATATTTTGCCACATAAGAAAGTTCAGTACGATTATTCGGTATTCGAGTCTGGTCAATTGTATTATTTAGCTGGTGATTTTAAGAAAGGAAATGAATTACTAAAAAGTTATGCCGTCCAATGTATAGACGAATTAGAATATTATACTTCGGTAGAACCTCGTTTCCGCAATCTAAATGCCGATAACGAAGGTCGTAGTACTCGAATTTTGGAAATGATAGTCGATCTAGCACTCAAAAACAAACAACAAAAACTTGTAGATGAAATTAATACACAAAAGAAAGTTTTAAATCTGCAATAATTAAAATATAAAAGACGTTAGTACGTCAACGTAAAAAAGAACAGTAATTAAATATTTAAAAGTAAAAAAATGAAAAATAAATGGATTTTACCAGTTAGTATTATTGGAGGAATTGTTTTAGTAGTAGTTATCTTTTTCTCATGGGCAAATGGAGTTTACAATACCGCTATCACGCTTCAAGAAGGTGTAAATAAGTCGTGGGGCGATGTTCTTACAACATATCAACGTCGTGCCGATTTAGTACCTCAATTAGTTGCAACAGTTAAAGGTGCAGCAGCTAACGAACGTGGTATTCTTACCGAAGTAACGCAAGCTCGTGCTGGTATTGTAAATGCAAAAACACCTCAAGATGTTGAGTTAATGGGTAAGAAAATTAATACTGCAATAAATCTTGCATTCGAAGCATATCCACAAATTCGTTCAACAGAAAACTTCCAAGATTTACAAGCACAATTAGAAGGTACAGAAAATCGTATTGCTGTAGCTCGTAAAGATTACAACGAAACTGTAATGGGATACAATACTCATATTCGTGGTTTCTTTCGCAAAATGGCAATTGGTATGATGGGTTCTGATGGCGAATTTCCGCGTAAAGAATCGTTCCAAGCAGCTGCAGGTGCAGATAAAGCTCCTGAAGTTAAATTTTAATATAATGGCAAAAGCAGTAGATTTCTTTACTGAGGCTCAAAAAACTCAGATTGTCGAAGCTATAAAAACGGCTGAAAATAATACTTCGGGCGAAGTAAGAGTGCATATCGAATCTGTTTGCAAAGACGATGTACTTGATCGTGCATCGCAAGTATTTGCAAAACTCGAAATGCATAAAACGGAACTTCGAAATGGAGTGCTTATATATTTAGCAATAGAAACTCGCACTTTTGCAATCATTGGCGATAGTGGAATAAATCAAGTTGTTCCTACAGGTTTTTGGGATAGCACAAAAGATTTAATGATTTCTTATTTCAAAACAGGAGATTATGCTCAAGGTTTGATTCAAGGGATATTAAAAGCTGGCGAACAGCTAAAAACTCATTTCGCACATCAAGAAAATGATGTTAATGAATTGCCAGACGATATTTCTTTTGGTAAATAATCATAAAAAATAAAGAATGAAAAAGCTATCAGTACTATTTCTCTTAAATATCCTTTGTCTTGGTTTATTTGCTCAAACGGCAGGAATTCCCGAACGTCCAAATCCAATGCGTTTGGTTGTCGACCAAGTTGGTATATTAAGCGAAGATTTTAAAAATTCCTTAGAACAAAAACTCGAAAGATTTAGCGATTCAACTTCAAATCAAATTCTAGTTTTGGTTGTTGCCGATTTAAATGACATGGAACCTGCAGAATATGCCTTAGAAGTAGGGCGTAAATGGGGAATTGGTCAAGCTAAAACAAATAATGGTATTGTATTTCTTATTAAACCAACTGGTGGTAATGGCGAACGCAAAACCTATATAGCAGTTGGAACTGGACTCGAAGGTGTAATTCCTGATATAACCGCAAAGCATATAGTTTCGAATGAAGTAATTCCTGCTTTTAAACAAAAGCAATTCGATATTGGAGTTGATAAAGCTGTTACTGTATTAATGGCATTAGCAAAGAAGGAATACTCTTTTAAAACCTACGAAAAAAAGGCAAAAGAAGGCAGTTATATAGCTTTGTTTATTGTATTGGGAATAATTTTCCTTTTTGTATTTCTTGGTTCAAGACGTTCACCAAGTGCTAATACAATTGGCTCATCGGGATCAAATCTACCATTTTTCGCTGCAATGATGATGATGGGAGGCATGGGCGGTGGACGCTCAAATAGTAATTACGACAGTTTCTCTTCCGGATCAGGTGGTTTTGGTGGCTTTGGAGGCGGAAGCTTCGGAGGAGGTGGAGCTGGTGGAAGTTGGTAATAATTAATGTTTTTGAGAAAGCCTTTTATGAAATTCTTTATTTTGTAAAAGGCTTTTTTGTTTTAATGTGTGGAGTATATTATGTTGAAATTTAGTCTTTTAAATGTTTTGTTTTTTTATTAGAAAATAAATGAAAATATTTAAAAGTTTTTTTCAAATTTGGTAGGGTATTTCTTTTTTCAATTTTATTAGTATCAAAAGAACTTAAGTTTAGAACTAATAAAAAGTAAAAGAATATAAACAATTTAAAATGTAGAATTATGAAAAAGTTAGGTTTAATTATGGTAGCAAGCTTTCTAGCTGCAAATGTAATGTTTACATCATGTAAAAAAGATGATACAACTACAAGTTCATCAATTACAGATGCTGATGTTGCAGAAGTTCAAGACAACTCAATCGCATCGAGTGCTTACGATGATGTTGATACAGAAGTATCGGCAGCAATAGGAACAGGTTTAAAATCGGATTTAATTGGCGATTCAACGGTAAAACCAGTTGTAACAATCGTTTCGAAAGAAAAAGGTAAAATCGTTAAAAAAATTACCTACAATGGAATTAATCGTCGTGGAAAAGTAAGAACAGGTAGTATTCTTGTAACTATAACATATCCAACAGTTGGCGATTCAACAGACGAAACGAAATGGGTTAAAACAATAACGTTCGAAAACTATACCGTTGGTGAACGCAAAATCGAAGGAACAAAAACAATTACATACCAAGGGAAAGTTGATGGAATACATCCACAATGGGATGTTAAACTGGTTGCTGGTAAAGTAACTTTGAAAAATGGGAAATCAATTACTGCCGATTACTCCAGAACACGAGTTATGACTGCTGGTTTTCTTACACCTTTAAACTTCGAAGATGATGTATTCACGATTAACGGTACAGGTAGTGGTTTAAATAGAAAAGGAGTTGCATATACTTCAACACTTACTGATATTGTAAAAGCTGCTGGATGTCCATACTTTAAATCAGGTACAGAAACATTTGTAAGCGACAAAAAAACAAAAACGATTACTTATAATGGTGGCGATAGCTGCGATCCAAATGCTACAATAGAAGTTAATGGTAAAACAAAAATTGTTAATATCGATACTGAAGCAAATTAAAAATAAAGGGTTAATAATTAAAAACGGTTACAGAGAAATTTGTAACCGTTTTTTTGTTTTATAATTTTAATATCCAAGCAATTAAATATCCTAACCCAAAAATCAGGATTACTCCAACAAAGAATTCTACTATTAACCAAAAACTTTCCATTGCATTTCTTTTTTTACAAAGGTGCATCAGAAAGTATAAGGTTTTTATAAGGAGTTTTTTGGGAAATATAAAGATTTTGTAAAGGAAAATTTGAATGTTTTCCTTTTAATGGATATGCAAAGACATTGCATACCATTTCTATTGCCAATTACATAAATATTCTCGTTAACGTAAATGTGAATTTATGCTAAAATAGTTTAAAATAATATGGTTAAAAAATTATAAAGTAATTCTTTTATTTATATTCCTATAAATATATTCATGGTAGATATGTCGTCTTGCAAAGCGCGAGCGAGTTGATGAATTTACCAATTTAATATAGACGTTTCGAGGAACTCCAAAATATTCGTAAGAGCTTTTATCGTGAAAAATTATTTTTAATGTTTGTCCTTTATATTCAAAATCTTCGATAATCGAACTGTTGGTTATTTCGGTGTATTCTTCGTGGTTTTGAGCATGTGTTTCGGACGAAATACTTACTAAGAAATGATAACCTTCAATAATTTTTTTGCTAATAACTTCGGCTTGAGCTTTACGACTTTCATCATCCTGAATTTTGTCGGGATGGTAGTCTTTCATCAAATTACGGTATTTTGTTTTAAGTTCAGCTAGTTGCACATCGTGTTTAACGCCAAATAGATTGCGATAATCTATAATTCTTTTCATTCTTAATATTGTATGATGTAAGTATTTACCAAACCTTTCGTTTGGTCTTTAAAATTTTTGCAAAGGTACAAAAGCTTTTTGGTTTTTTACCTTCTTCGAGAACCCGAACTTCGTCTGTCTCCTGGTTTTCCATTTCTCGAATCTTTCGATTTCAAATTTGGATTATATTTCTTCCTTTTATCTTCGTTATTTCCTTTTAAAGGTTTGGCTCCTTTTACTGGATTCTTTTTCTTTTTACTTGCAACTGGTTTCTCGCTTTTTGCTTTTGAATTAGATTTCCCATCTGTCGATTTCGATTTTTCTAATTTAAGAAAAATACTATCTAATTCTTGTTTGTCTAGTTCTCGCCATTCGCCAAGTGGTATACCTTTTACGCTGATATTCATTATTCGAATGCGTTCTAACTTCAAAACATCGTAACCAAAAACTTCGCACATTCTACGAATTTGGCGATTCAAACCTTGAATTAATATTATGCGAAATATAAATGGCGTTTCTTTAGTTACCTTACATTTTTTAGTCGTTTCTCCCAGAATATCAACACCATTCGACATTCCTTCAATAAAAGAATCGGTAATTGGTTTGTCGACTGTTACCAAATATTCTTTTTCGTGTTTATTACCTGCACGAAGAATCTTGTTTACAATATCGCCATCGTTGGTTAAAAATATCAATCCTTGCGAATCTTTGTCCAAACGACCTATTGGAAATATTCTTTGACTATGATTTACATAATCAATAATATTATCTTTCGTACTTGTTTCGGTTGTACTTGTTATTCCTACAGGTTTGTTAAATGCTAAAAGAATGGTTTCGCTTTTTCCTTGCGATTCTATTAATTGTCCATTAACCATTACTTTATCGCGAGGAAATACTTGATCGCCAATTTTGGCTTTTTTCCCATTAAGAAGAACATTGCCATTTTCAATAAACCTATCAGCTTCGCGTCGAGAACATAAACCACTCTCGCTGATGTATTTGTTAAGTCGAATAGAATTGTTTTGAATCATGCCGCAAGGTAGTAATTATGTCTCTATTTTTTTGTGACTTTATAAAATAATGAAGTAATTCAGATTAAATAGTTCCTTAAATATCCATTTTGTAAGGATTTTTAATTCTAGCGGTCAGAGATTACAAAATAGAATGTAATTTAAACTAGTAAACCGCAGGAAATACTGCATAATTATTACTCCTTATGGCGAAAAATACTGAAAACTCTTCCGATGCAAGCAAAGCTCACAAACCTTTCTCACAATTCATGGACGATATTAAAGTCACAATGCGTGAAATGTATCGAGGCGAAGGTGGTTCCGAAATTTTAACGTTGCCTCGTGGAGTTCCTCCAACAGTATTTAGTAAATTTATGCCACACAATCCTTTATCGGTATGTATTCCTGCAGAAAACGGTGGTCGAGGAGGCAAAATGCATGAAATTATGGCAATGGTTTCGGCAGCATCTTACGAATCATTACCATTATCGCTTACACTTGGTATTAATTCAGCATTGTTTATTCAACCTGTTGCAAAATATGCTCGTCCCGAAGTTAAAGACGCTGTATTTGGTCGCTTTTTGAAGGATAAAGAAATGGGCGGTTTAATGATTACCGAACCCGATTTTGGATCTGATGCTTTAAATATGCAAACCTATTGTGTAGAAAAAGAACATTCATACCATTTAAACGGTAAAAAACATTGGGCAGGATTAACAGGTTCGGCTAATTTCTGGCTTCTAACAGCTCGCGAACGTACCGAAAGTGGTAACCTAAAACGCGATATGGATTTTTTCGTTTGCGATAGATCTGTTCAAAATCAACAAATTGTTGTCGAAGAATATTTCGATAATTTTGGCTTACATCAAATTCCTTATGGTCGCAATATTATTGATGTAGACATTCCAAAACTTCAGAAACTTGTTCCCAAAACAACAGGTGTAAATCTATTACTCGATTTGTTACATCGCAGTCGTTTGCAATTTCCAGCAATGGGACTTGGTTTTGTACAAAGAATGTTGGACGAAGCAATCGAACATTGTGATCAAAGAATTGTTGGAGGTAAAAGTCTGTCTTCATACGATCAAGTGCAGTTTCGTTTAGCGCGTTTGCAAGCATCTTATACAATAATATCTGCAATGTGTTTATATAGTTCCGAAAATGGAGGATTAGAATTCGATTTACATACAAGTGGATTAGTTCCCAATTCAATCAAAACAATTACGACCGATTTAATGCAAGATGCAGCACAATCGTTGGTACAATTAATTGGTGCAAAAGCTTATAAATATTCAAATATTGGTGCTCGAGGAATTGCAGATAGTCGTCCATTTCAGATTTTCGAAGGTTCGAACGATATACTTTATATTCAAATTGCCGAAGCTGTTTTAAAATTAATGAAACAAGCTGGTAAGAATAATTTGTACGAATATTTACTTACAAATAATGATACAAACAAAGCAACAACATCACTTAAATCGGCTTTAGATTTTGAATTGAATCTTCCAATATCGCAAAGAAAATTAACCGATTTAGGACAAGTAATTGCTAAAATTATTTCAATGCAAATAGTTATTGATGCTGCCAATAAAGGTTTTAGAAACGATTTAATCGAAAATGCATTACAAATCTTACGAAAAGAAATAGTTGGTATTATGGGTTCGTTTGTCGTAAAAGAATCATCAATAGTAATTGAAGACTATACACAAAATAGTTATTGGTTTTCGATGATAAAAGATAGATATTAGGTGTTAGATATTAGTTATTAAATTAAAGGTTGTCTTAATTAAAATGAAGGCAACCTTTTTGTTTTACACCTAACACCTAATACCTAACATCTAACATCTAACATCTAACATCTATTTTTTTTTTCTTGTCAATAAATAGATAATAACTTTTAAAAACTGGAGTTATATATTTACTTAAATTGCGAAGCAAATAAGGTATAACGACTTATTTAATAGTAAAATGGCAGTTAAAAGCGAAACATCGAATCATCTTAAAGGAATAATAGTAACTCTAGTATTTCATTCGATTGCAATTGGAGCGTTAATGTACGTTACATTAGCTACCAATCCACCTTTATTTCCCGAACCCGAGGGAGTTGAGGTAAATTTTGGTGACAGTGAAACAGGTCTCGGTGATGTCGAACCAGGACCAAATGCTTTAACTGGCGAAACACCTGTTGCAGAAGAAACACAACAAGAACCAACTATAACACAAACCACTTCAACTGCAGATGTAGTTGAAGCGCCATCAGATATTCAAGATAAAAATATACTTACCACTCAAGCTAATAACGATGCGGATATTGCAATTGCTGAAAAGAAAAAAGCAGATGCAGCAATAAAGCAGGCTCAAGCAGAACAAAAGAAAGTAGAAGACGAGCAAAAACGTGTTGCAGCTGAACAACAAAGAAAAATAGATGAAATAAATGCTCGTGCTGGTAAAGCTTTTGGACATGGAACAGGAAATGGAAGTCAAGGAATTGCTGGTGGAGTAGGGAATCAAGGTAATCCCAATGGCGTTGCAAATTCTCCCAATTATATTGGTCAAGGTGGCAATGGCAAAGGCGTTTTATACAGTTTAGCTGGTCGTAAATCGGTCGATTTACCAAGTCCTGCCAAAGGAATTCAAGCTGCTGGAAAAGTTGTAGTTGATATTCTAGTTGATCGAGATGGAAATGTTATCGATGCTCGTCCTGGGGTGCGAGGTTCAACAACTGCCGATCAACGATTATACGATGCTGCTCAAAAAGCTGCGATGAGTACTAAATTCAATCCTAGCCCTAATTCTGCGGAACGTCAAAAAGGTTCGTTGACGTACGTTTTTGAATTACAGTAGATACCGTCAGACAATAAAATAAGTACAAAAAATCGTTTAAGGTTGCAATATTATATTGTACCCTTTTTTTTGCGTTAAAACTCAGGGGTTGGCTATGGGCGTCTTTCTATGCCAAACAAACGAATTGTCTTTTCATGACCCAGACATTGCCTTTGGGCTGAATTAGGTTGGGCTTTCAGCCCGTTAAGAAAGCATGCAGACCAATATTATAGATGCCATACAATTAATTAATCAATTGATAATATTTAGCCAAATGTTTTGTCGTTTCAAAACAATAATTATATTTGTATCGAGAATTACAACAAACAACTCATGCAAATTACTTACAAATACAACTGTTCAATCGGTTATTTACCTGATTTGTTATTTGGTGCTTTCGGTTATTTTGCTAACAATATAATACAATACAATAACCTCGCATGTAATTTAAGGTTTT
>Ga0302288_1000154_pt1 | contig 64926 bp, 49 predicted proteins | sample III_Fen_N1_1_FD_194549 | JGI IMG/M metagenome (GOLD analysis project Ga0302288, IMG submission 194549) | Peat permafrost microbial communities from Stordalen Mire near Abisko, Sweden - III_Fen_N1_1 | ecosystem: Environmental > Terrestrial > Soil > Wetlands > Permafrost | place: Sweden: Abisko... | reverse complement strand
GTGGCGGACAAGTGCCGGTGCCATAATCGCTACAACCAAACATACATTTTACCCTAACCCACTGCGCCACCACTATTTCTTTGGGTGATATCCAACGGTAATCGGTAAGTTCCTGCTCAGCAAGAATGGCTTCTATTTTTTCTTTGGGAATCATATGTGTATGTTATTTTAGTGATAGACCGATATATGTCACTACGTTTTTAAATAATGTGTTTCTTATTCTCAGTTTACCAGTTACCCGATTGTTTTCCGGAAACAGATTCAATTTTCAACATTAAAATAGTCATGCGTGCCAATGAATTTTCCTCGTAATTCAATTCCATGTCTGCACCGTATTTCCGCATAATCAGGTCAAGACCTTTCTTCTTTGCTACCGGATCATTGTCAATCGTAATTGTGCCTTTCCCCATTACCGAACGGTATTTAGCAGTCCATCCGCAGGGAATATTACTTTTTACAATCTCATGATGAAGCTCTATTTCAAAGCTCACTTTGTTGTTTTGCTTCATTAGCTCCATTTTCTTACCGGCATGTGCCGAGTGAATATAAATTATGTCGTTTTCGTAAGCATAATTCACCGGAACAATATAAGCCTCATCATTATCAACCAATCCCAGTCGGCAAATGTCAGAACGTAAAAGAATTTCGTCCATCACTTTCTCATCCGTAATTTCTTTATCCAGTCTTCTCATTCTTTTTTGTTTTAAGTTTCAAACGTGTAAAAATAAAATCCCCGCTGCCAGACAAATAGGAAACGAGGATTTTAAATTAGGATATTCAATGCTTATTCTTCTGTTTCTGTCTTATCGGTTTTAGTAGCTTTAGCAGTTTTTACTGTTTTTTCAGTCGCCTCTGTTTTATCTGCTTTGCCTTTAGGTGCATACTTTGTACTTTTCTTTTTACGACGAACATAAGTCCCCGGTAGGATTACATCGATTAGGTGTTTTCCTAAGAGTCCCAATTTTACAGCACAACCTAACGATGCCACGGCAATGAGCATGGTCACCCAGGTGTAAGTGTTTGGTGTGAAAATAATAAGTTGAGTAAATGAAAGTATCAAAATGGCAATGCTATAAATTATTTTCGATTTCAACAGAGGTGTTCTCAGTGTTTTAAAACGTGTAATACCATCAACAACTCCCGAAATGAACGATAAAACTAACGAAATAGGTAATGCCCAAACCGAGAATGTGATAACCGAATGAGCTATAGTTTCCTGAAAATCGGGAAAAATAAGATGAAATACAATCAGCAATGGCGTAAGCGCCACAAAAGTTTGCGAAAGATGAATGGCAATGGGGTGTATATCCAGGCTAAGGATTAACAATCGATTGGATGAAACTCTTTCGCGATATGGTTCAAATACATTTCTTGGTAATCCGCAGGCCGGACAAACGTCGCCTAAATCGCTTGCTTTCATAACATATCCACAAGGTCGGCAGCGGACTAATTCTTCGTCTATCATAATTGAATTAATTTTAAATTTGATTTGTTGCCACAAAGATAAAAACTTATTAATAATGAACAATCATAAAAGTGCATTTTAGTTGGTTATTTGTGCTGATGTTTATTCGGTAAATTAAATGATGCGTTATCAGGCAACTAACCAACTCAACGGCTTACGCAATTCTCCTGTTCACTTCATAATACCTGCACCACTCTTTCAGTCCGCATTCTTCGCACTTAGGCTTGCGTGCCACACATACATAGCGCCCGTGAAGAATAAGCCAGTGATGTGCTTTGGGAATCAATTCTGCCGGAATATATTTCATTAGTTCCCGTTCGGTTTGCAGCGGATTTTTAGAATCGGTGGTTAGTCCCATTCGTTCTGAGATACGAAATACATGCGTATCCACAGCCATGGTGGGTTTGTTATAAATAACCGAGGCAATAACGTTAGCGGTTTTGCGCCCCACGCCCGGTAAGGTTTGTAGTTTTTCAATATCGTCGGGCATCACGCCTCCAAAATCGGACAGTAGCTTTTGAGCCATGCCCACTAAATGTTTAGCTTTATTGTTTGGATAAGAAATGGAACGAATATAATCGAAAATAACTTCGTGGCTGCTTGCTGCCATGACTTCGGGTGTCGGAAAATCGGTCAGCAAACGTGGCGTAATCATATTCACCCGTTTGTCAGTACATTGTGCCGACAAAATGACGGCTACCAGTAATCCAAACGGATCGGTATAATGTAATTCGGTTTCGGCCACAGGCATATTTTCAGTAAACCAGGCAATAATATGTGCATATCGTTGTTTTGTTGTCATTCCGGTAGTTTATAAAGTAGAAAAGTTTTGTTTGAATTTAATTTAAGATACTTTGTCTTAAATCCCCTTTAGGGGTTTGGGGTTTTTATTTTCTGCAAATTTATAGGAAAAGATGTAATAACCGAGTTCATTTTTATTATTTTTGCATTTTAAAGAACAAACTGCTGTAACTATATCTGTAAGCAAAAATACATGGCACCTAAGAAACCGATTAAAACCATTCCCAAACCGGAACCCAAAGCAGCATCTAACAAACCAAGTAGATCCGGTAACCCCAATGAACCGGGTTTTGGTGTAAAACTAAAGAACTTCCTTACTGATGAGCGTACGCGAATTGTTATGGGAATTGCTGTGCTGATAGGTGTTCTGTTCCTGCTGGTATCATTCGTTTCTTATTTCTTTTTTGCTTATGTCGATCAGAGTAAAATGGAACTTACGTGGCATGAATTGCAAAAGATGCGTTCCGACATTCAGAATTGGGGATCGGTATTGGGTGCAGTTTTGTCTGATACTCTCCTGCGACATGGATATGGAATAGCCTCATTCGCTTTAATATATTTTGGAACTGTAGTCGGACTACGCTTACTTATGGCTCGGGTAACTCCGGTTTGGAAAGCTTTTTTTCATACCTGCTTTTGGTTAGTTTGGTTCTCTACCTTGCTCGGATATGTGTTGATTCCATTCGCTGATAGTTATACATTTTCATTTTCACCAGGTGGCGAACAAGGCGATGAGGTGAGCCGTTGGCTGATTTCTTATGTGGGAAAATCGGGAACATTGATGATTTTAATCGGATCATTACTTATTTATGCTATCATTTCGTCTAAAAAGACAGTTCCTTTTCTCAAGGGTCTCTTTACCCGTAAACCCAAAGCTACAGAAGTGGCGGCTGAGCCGGAGTTTGATTTTGCAGATGAGGCTGATGAAGCTACGGTGGCTGTAGGAACCGAAATTATTCCTGAAGACTGGATTGTAAAGGGCAATGACCATGATGAAGAATTGATAATCGAAACCCCGGAATTGGAAAAGGATGAGGTGCTTTTTGAAATTCAACAACCTGAAGAACCTGAAGAAAATCAAACTGTAGATGCCGAAGAATCAGGTTTGACAGACGACGATAATGAAGATCCATACTACAATGTTTCAAAACTTGGAAAGTACGACCCGACGCTTGATTTATCGCACTACAATCCACCAACACTCGATTTGCTTAAGGTTTATGGAACCGACAATGAAACGCAAATTGACATGGTGGAGCAAAACGCGAATAAAAATAAAATTATTACCATATTACAGAATTTTGGTATAGAAATAGATAATATCAAAGCAACTGTAGGACCAACCATTACTTTATACGAGATTGTACCGAAAGCGGGCATACGTATTTCCAAAATACGTAATCTGGAATATGACATTATGCTTAGCCTGGCGGCTACGGGCATTCGTATCATTGCCCCGATTCCGGGAAAAGGAACCATTGGTATTGAAGTGCCAAACTCCGACCCACAGGTAGTTTCCATGCATTCTATCATTGCTTCCAAGAAATTTCAGGAATCGAAATTTGAGCTTCCGGTAGCTTTTGGACGCACCATCACCAACGAAATTTTCATGGTCGATTTAGCTAAAATGCCTCACTTACTCGTTGCGGGTGCAACCGGACAAGGTAAATCGGTAGGGTTGAATGCCATTATCACTTCGTTGCTTTATAAAAAACATCCGTCGCAATTAAAGCTGGTTCTTGTCGATCCTAAAAAAGTGGAATTCAACATTTATGGCGATATCGATAAACATTTTCTGGCTAAACTGCCTGATGGTGATGATGCCATTATTACCGATACCAGCAAAGTTGTGGAAACTCTCAACTCGCTTTGTAAAGAAATGGATGACCGATACGATTTGCTAAAAAAAGCACATGTAAGGAATATAAAAGAATACAATGAAAAATTCTTTATTCGTCATCTGAACCCTGAAAAAGGACACCGATTCTTGCCGTATATCGTAGTGATTGTAGATGAGTTTGGCGATTTGATTATGACTGCAGGTAAAGAAGTGGAAATGCCGATTGCACGTATAGCTCAGTTAGCCCGTGCAGTGGGTATTCACATGATTATTGCCACACAACGCCCGTCGGTAAACATTATTACCGGTGTAATTAAAGCTAACTTCCCGGCTCGAGTGGCTTTCCGCGTTTCGTCCATGATTGATTCGCGTACTATTCTCGATTCTCCGGGTGCTAATCAGTTGGTAGGTCGTGGTGATATGCTTTTCTCGCAGGGGAATGATTTGACCCGTGTGCAGTGTGCTTTTGTAGATACGCCCGAAGTAGAAAACATCGTACATCATATCAGTCAGCAGCAAGCTTACCCAACGGCATTCTATTTGCCTGAATACACCGGTGTGGAAAGCGAAGGGATTGATGCCAGTTCGGTAGATATGACCAAGCGTGACCCGCTTTTTGAAGAAGCTGCCAGACTGATTGTTGCTAATCAGCAAGGCTCAACTTCACTTATTCAACGGAAATTCTCTATTGGCTATAATCGTGCTGGTCGTATCGTCGACCAGTTGGAAGTGGTTGGTATTATAGGACCTTTCGAAGGGAGTAAAGCCCGTCAGGTATTGGTAATGGATAGTTACCAATTGGAACAAATGCTGAAAAACCTATAGCCAGTTATTAATTCAATAATTACAGATTCAACAAAAATATTATGTTTAAGAAAATAATTTATTCGTTTGCCGTTTTGCTTTTTTCATTTCAATTTAGTTTTGCTCAAAATAATCCGCAAGCAGAAAAAATTTTAGGCGATTTGCTTACTACGGCTAAAACAAATGCTGTCAAAACCAATTTTAAATTGATTGTCAGCGATAAAAGCAATCCAAAAGGTCAGGTTGCGAGTGGAACATTCACGTTGAAAGGAGCTAAATTCGTGTTGGAAATGAGTGAAATGAAAGCATGGTTTGATGGAAAAACCCAATGGGCTTACGTCGCTCAAACTAATGAGGTCTCAATAACCGAACCGTCGGAAAAAGAGCTTGCCGAAACAAATCCAATGGCTATTTTGTCGGGTTATAAATCTAAATGCACGATTAAGTTTTCTACAAAAGTAAAATCGGCTCAAAACCATTGCATTGAAATGATACCGAAAGTAAATAAGGATATTTCAAAAATTGAAGTTCAGGTAAATAAAACAACCGGAAGTTTGTTTTCTATTAAGTTGTCGAATAAAAACGGTAGCACTTCGCTGCTTATTTTAAGTAACTTTCAAAAAGGAATAAATGCTGCCGATAATATCTTTATTTTTAATCAGGCAAAGTACAAAGGAGTTGTCATTAACGATCTGAGATAAGGTTGTATTTTCGATTTATTTCAATCTTATTCTCATATTGAATTTATGAATATCGATATAGAATCTTCTTTTTAAAATGTTCAAAACCTTTTGATTTTGATTTTGTTTGACAAGTAAATCTCATTAAAAAAAACGATTAAATATATGAACGAAAAAGTACGCTGCCTCATTATTGGCTCTGGACCTGCAGGATATACTGCCGCAATTTACGCTTCACGCGCTAATCTTTCACCTGTTCTTTACGAAGGTTTGCAACCTGGTGGACAACTTACCACCACCACTGAAGTAGAAAACTTCCCAGGATATCCATCAGGTACAACAGGAACGGAGTTGATGGAAGATTTGAAGAAACAAGCTGAACGTTTTGGTGCGGATATACGTTTTGGCATGGCCACTGCCACTGATTTATCGGCTGCGCCATACAAAGTAACTATCGATGGTGATAAAGTAATTGAAGCCGATACCATTATTATTTCTACCGGGGCTACAGCTAAATATCTTGGGCTGCCCGATGAGCAAAAGTATGCCGGCTCGGGAGTTTCTGCCTGTGCTACCTGCGACGGTTTTTTCTATCGCAAAATGACTGTTGCCGTAGTTGGGGGAGGTGATACAGCTTGCGAAGAAGCTACTTATCTGGCAGGTTTGGCAAGCAAAGTATATCTTATTGTTCGCAAAAATTTCTTACGAGCCTCTAAAATTATGCAGGACAGGGTTGTGAATAATCCAAAGATAGAAGTACTTTTTGAACACGAAACTCTTGGACTGACCGGCGATCACGTGGTGCAAGGTGCAGATTTGGTTAAACGACGCGGACAAGCTGACGAAGAGCATGTTCATATAGATATTGATGGCTTCTTTCTGGCTATTGGTCATACGCCTAACTCAGATATTTTCAAACCCTGGATTGAAACTGACGAGGTGGGTTATATTAAGACCATTCCAGGAACACCATGTACTAACGTGTCAGGTGTATTTGCAGCTGGCGATGTATCAGACCCACATTACAAACAAGCCATTACTGCAGCCGGAACCGGCTGTCAGGCTGCTATCGAAGCAGAACGCTATTTGTCGGAAAAAGGCTTGTAAAAACAGGTCTTTTGAACTGAAAACGGGATGTCAGATTTGGCATCCCGTTTTTAGTTAGAATTGAATCTTCATTTTTGATGCATTATGGTCATTTCAACAGCTTTTCCCGATTTCCACAATACATTTATTCTCAATAAAAACGAACGTCGAGTATATTTAAAATTTCCTTTTCTTTTTGGCGGTTTTTTTGTACTTTTGTGCGATTAAAACTAAAAGCGCCCATATGCAACCAAATATCACAAAGTCTGCCTTGTACAATTTTCATTTTGTAGGATTGTTGTTGTCGGTAAAGTTTATTCTCTTGGCTCAAAAATATGATTTTCTGGCTTCTGTGGCTTTTTTTGTTTCTATTTTAATTATTTTTGTGTTGTACCGAATGTCAGTTCATTTTCGTGACAATGAATGCGGTGGAACGATTAAATTCGGTCAGGCTTTTGGTTATATTTTTCTTGTTTATTTATTTGGCTCCATAGTCTCTTCTGTTGTTATATTTATCTATACCAGCTTTATTAACACTCATTATTTGAACTCTACGCTCGATGTTTTAATGAAATTGTACGATAGTTATAAATTCTCAGTTGATAATAATACATACTCGGTATTGCAAACCATTTATAAACCAGGTCCTTTTGCAGTGGTAAATGTCTTTTCCAGTGCATTTCTTGGAGCATTCTGGGGATTGATTTTGGGTGTGCTAGTAAAAAGAGATAAAGATACTCTTAGTCAGCAATAATTGGTTAGCAGCAATATACTAACTCGTAAATAAATTTAATATGGATATTTCAATAGTTGTACCGTTGTATAACGAAGACGAATCGCTTCCTAAGTTATTTGAATGGATTGAGCGCGTCATGAGCGAAAATAAATATACATTCGAAGTTATTTTTGTGAATGATGGGAGTACAGATAAATCGTGGGAGGTTATTGAATCGCTTCAAAAGCAATCACCAAACGTACGTGGAATCAAATTCCGACATAATTACGGAAAATCACCAGCTTTGTATTGTGGATTTTGTGCGGCTAAAGGTGATGTGGTTATTACTATGGATGCTGATTTACAGGATAGTCCGGATGAAATTCCAGGTTTGTTTTCAATGATAAAAAATGAAAACTATGATTTGGTGTCAGGTTGGAAAAAGAAACGGTACGATTCGAAACTTACAAAGAATATTCCTTCAAAAATATACAATGCAACTGCTCGCAAAGTTACAGGGTTGAATCTTCACGATATGAATTGTGGCTTGAAAGCTTATCGTAATGAGGTAATTAAGAATATTGAAGTGTATGGCGAAATGCATCGTTATATTCCATTTTTGGCAAAGAACGCCGGATTTACAAGTATTGGCGAAAAAGTGGTTGAGCATCGTAAACGTCAGTTTGGTGAAACAAAATTCGGATTAAACCGTTTTGTAAATGGATACCTTGATTTAATGACACTTTGGTTTTTATCTAAGTTCGGAAAAAAACCTATGCATTTTTTCGGATTATATGGCACATTGATGTTTTTACTTGGTTTTCTGGCGGTTATTGTGGTTGGAGTCAATAAACTTATAGCCATAGTTGAAAATGTGAAAGTATCGTTGGTAACTGATAGTCCTTATTTTTATCTGGCTATACTGGCAATGATTTTAGGAACTCAGATGTTTTTAGCCGGATTTGTTGGCGAAATAGTGGCTCGTAATTCCACCGAACGGAATAATTATCAGATAGAAAAAGAGATTTAAATAAGTTGATATGAAACAACTGTTAATCGTTGGATTGGGTGGCTCTATTGGTAGTATTGCCCGATTTTTGGTATCGAAACTAAATTTGCACTGGCATTTTTTATCTATACCAATGGGAACATTAACGGTTAATATTTTAGGCAGTTTGATTATCGGATTTATAGCCGGTGTGTCTGCAAAAAGTGAAATTATTTCACCAGGTATGCGCTTGTTTTTGATGGTTGGTGTCTGTGGCGGATTTACAACTTTTTCATCATTCACAAACGAAAATCTGACTTTAATGCAGAACGGACAATTTGCGTCTGTCTTATTATACACTGGTTTTAGTATTTTCTTTGGATTTTTAGCGGTTTATTTAGGATATATAGCTTCAAATTTATTGTAATATGAATTCACCTGAAAATAGTATTTTGAAATTCTATGCCAGTAGCACCGACAAAATCGGCTTTGACCTGCTCTATGAGTATTTGGTCACATTGGCCAAAAAGAATGGAATTGCTGGCGTGACGGTTTATCGTGGAATAATGGGCTATGGACAAAGTAGCACGCAAATTAGTTCGTCGCGGTTTTGGGAACTGACTGAAAAGCTTCCTGTCGTAATTGAAATGATAGATAAAACAGAAGTTTTGGAAGCATTCTATAAATCAATTGAAACTGAAATGCGATTGCTTCCAAAAGGCTGCTTGATAACAATACATCCTATTGATATTAAACTTCAGAAAACCGGAACTTCAAATAAATAGTTGGATAAATTATAACAAAAGTAGTATGGAAATCATGGATATTATCAAAATATTATTGCCGGCATTACTTGTTTTGTTGACTGCTTATTTGTTGATTGATAAATTACTTCGGAGTGAAGAAAAACGACGCAATTTTGAATTGCGCAAAGATGCGCAAAACACATTGACTCCTATTCGACTCAGAGCCTATGAACGGTTAATCCTCGTCTTGGAGCGAACTACTCCTTCAACCTTAATTGTAAGTGTGGCAAAACCAGGGATGACTAATATGGAACTCCAAACGCAATTACTAGACAATATTCGTCATGAATTTTCACATAATCTATCACAACAAATTTATGTGAGCAATGAAATATGGGTTCATATTCGTGCCACTCAGGAAAGTCTGTTACGCTTGGTAAATTCTTGTTCAGCACAATGTAATCCTACCAATTCAGCGTCAGAACTGGCTGAAAGAATTATTCAGGTTTACGATGCCAGCGAACAAACACCTACTGAAATAGCTATCGATAAATTAAAAAACGAAGTCCGACATTATTTATCCTGATAAAGTATTTTTGTCGAAATGAAGTATGTATTGTAAAATAAGTAAATGAAAAAAACTCAATATATTGTATTTACCCTTTGTCTTATAGCTGCTTTTTCGTGTGCAGTAGATGAAAGTTGCAGAACAAATCGTTCGGTTTTGATGGATTTGGGAATGTATCATGTGAATAAAACAGATACATCGACAATTACCACGGCTTTTAGCTTTGACAGCTTAACTGTGAGAGGGTTAAAGTATGATAATGCCGCGAATAAATATGTTTATACAGATTCTATTTTGTATAATAATGCAAAAGCTATCAGCAAAATAAATTTGCCTTTGCATAGTTTTGAATCTACCTCGGCTTTTGAAGTTACGTTTAACGGTAAAATAATAAAAACCAATACTGTAACTAATAAAAATGATACAACGGTATATGTTAACAAGAAAGACACGCTGACAGTAACACATCAAAATATGGATAAATACTTGTCGCTGGAGTGTGGAAGCATAAAAATTCATTCAGTAGATACGATATTGACAACTAATAACTTTATCGATTCAATTCGCATCACTAACCGCAAAGTAAATAACATCAATGTTGAAAATATTAAAATATATAAGTAGTTTGATTTTTTGCATGTTGATGGTGTTTTCAGCTCAGGCTCAGAATATAAAATCAAAAACGAAATTAGCCACAGATAGTATCGTGGTTCCATTCTTCAACGGAATCATCGTGCAAGGTGATGTTGCTTCAATAGCAAGTTCTATTTTGTCGAAAAGTGGAACGTATTCTTATGAGGGATCTGCACAAATTGATTTAAAACATAAATTCTATCCAACTTTCGAATTGGGTTATGCTGGTGCAGATAAACTGACGACCGATAATATAGGTTTCAAAACAAATGGACTTTTTTGGCGCGGAGGTATTGACTTTAATATGCTTAAGCAAAAAAAAGATTCAAAACCTACAACCAGTTTACTCTTACTTGGTCTTCGCTTAGGAATGTCGAGTTTCAATTACAGCGTAAGCAATGTAAATATAACTGATGACTATTGGGGTGGTTCAACACAAACTCTGAATTATAACAATATCTCAACGACCAAAATATGGTACGAATTAACCGGAGGAGTACGCGTAGAAGTTCTGAAGAACTTATATATGGGTTGGACTATTCGACTTAAAACTTTAGTGAGTAAAAATGCAGATGGAGCTATTACTCCATGGTATATTCCGGGTTTTGGTACTAATAAAAGTAGTAATTTAGGTTTAAATTATACTGTTGGATATAAATTTCAATTGCCAGCAAAGAAGAAACTACCTGTTAAGGCTATTGAATCAACTCCTGTTGATAAAAAGTAATTCGAACATTAATCTGAAATTATAAATAAATTATAAACATAATCAATTTAAAAACTTATGAATTCTATTCAAAATTTAAATCGTGCAGCCGACAATATTCGCATATTGGCTGCATCAGCAGTAGAAAAAGCGAAATCAGGTCATCCGGGTGGTGCTATGGGTGGAGCTGACTTTATTAATGTGCTTTATTCGGAATTTTTGGAATATGATCCACAGAATCCAACATGGGAAGGACGTGACCGTATGTTCCTTGATCCGGGTCATATGTCACCTATGCTTTATTCCGTGCTTGCTTGTGCTGGAAAATTCACAATGGCTGAATTGGCACAATTCCGTCAGTGGGACAGCCCTACTCCGGGACATCCTGAAGTTGATATTATGCGTGGAGTTGAAAATACTTCAGGTCCTCTAGGACAAGGTCATACTTACGCTGTAGGTGCTGCCATTGCTGCTAAATTTTTGAAAGCCCGCTTTGGTGAAGTAATGAGCCAAACAATTTATACATTCATATCTGATGGTGGCGTTCAGGAAGAAATTTCACAAGGTGCAGGACGTATTGCTGGTTACCTTGGATTGAACAACTTAATCATGTTTTATGATTCAAATGATATTCAACTTTCTACAGATACAAAATCAGTAACCAGCGAAAATACTGCTCAAAAATATTTGGCATGGGGTTGGAATGTTGTTGAAATTAACGGTAATGATGCAATTGAAATTCGTACAGCATTAAAAGAAGCAAAAGCAGAAACTAAACGTCCTACTTTGATAATTGGTAAAACAATTATGGGTAAAGGAGCTGTAAAAGCTGATGGTTCTAGCTTCGAACGTCAATGTGCAACTCACGGTATGCCACTGAGCGAAGGTGGAGCATCGTATGCCGAAAGTATCAAAAACTTATGTGGTAATCCAGAAAATCCATTTGTTATTTTCGAAGAGACTAAAGAATTGTATGCCAAACGTGCAGAAGAATTGAAAAAGATTGCTGCTGAAAAACAAGCTGCAAAAGCAGCATGGGCAAAAGCAAACCCCGAACTGGCAGAAAAGCTGGCTTTCTTCTTCACCGGAAAAACAAAAATGAATTGGGATGCAGTAGTTCAAAAATCGGGTCAGGCAACTCGTGCAGCTTCGGCTACAGTTTTAGCAGAATTGGCTAAGCAAGTTGAAAATATGGTGGTTGCCAGTGCCGATTTGTCTAATTCTGACAAAACTGACGGTTTCTTGAAGAATACAAAAGCATTTACTAAAAATGATTTTTCAGGTGCATTTTTACAAGCTGGTGTGTCTGAATTGACCATGGCTGCCATTTGTATTGGGATGAGTTTACACGGTGGAGTTATTCCTGCTTGTGCTACTTTCTTTGTTTTTTCTGATTATATGAAACCGGCTATTCGTATGGCTGCTTTGATGGAACAACCTGTGAAATTTATCTGGACACACGACGCATTCCGCGTAGGTGAAGATGGACCAACTCACGAACCTGTTGAACAAGAAGCTCAAATTCGTTTGATGGAAAAACTGAAAAATCATAAAGGACACAACTCTATGTTGGTTTTACGTCCTGCTGATGTTGAAGAAACTACAGTGGCCTGGAGAATGGCTATGGAAAACACTTCTACGCCTACAGGTTTAATTTTCTCCCGTCAGAATATTGTTGATCTTCCTGCTGCTACAAGCCGCAAAGCAGAAGCTGAACAAGCTCACAAAGGTGGTTACGTGGTAGAATGCGATGGCAACCCTGATGTAATTTTGGTGGCTTCAGGTTCGGAAGTTGCAACATTGTATGAAGGAGCTGCGTTACTTCGCGCTGATGGTGTAAAAATACGTTTGGTTTCTGTTCCTTCAGAAGGTTTATTCCGCAGTCAATCGGCAGAATATCAAGAAAGCGTATTGCCTAAAGGATCTAAAATTTTCGGACTTACAGCCGGACTTCCAGTAAACTTATTAGGTTTAGTCGGAGCTAACGGTAAAATTTGGGGATTAGAGTCATTTGGTTTCTCTGCTCCTTACAAAGTATTGGACGAAAAACTTGGTTTCACTGGCAAAAATGTTTATGAACAAGTAAAAGCAATGTTGTAATAATTACCCCTAACCCCTGAAGGGGAACTGAGTTAGTTTCGTCTTGTACGTTGTTGTGTTTTAATAATTCTCAACGCTAATTTAGTTCCCCTTCAGGGGTTAGGGGTCTTTTTTATATGGATATTCTATCAATCATCATTATCGCCATTGGGTTGGCTATGGATTGTTTTGCGGTTTCAATAAGCAAAGGAATTCATGTGCAAAAATTTTATTGGGGAATGACGCTCCGAATGGCAGTTTTGTTTGGATTATTTCAGGCTTTAATGCCATTAATAGGTTATTTGTTTGGTATTGGGTTCGCCGGATATATGAAGGCTTTTGACCATTGGATAGCTTTTGGGCTATTGACACTTATTGGTGGTAAAATGGTAATTGAAGGATTGAAGCCACATGATCCTGATTCGGATGAAACTTCAAACCCATTTAAATGGTCTCTTCTACTATCACTTGCACTTGCTACCAGCATTGATGCATTAGCAACCGGTATTGTGTTGATTCCTTATCCTGGAGCAATATGGGAAGCAATTGCCATAATAGGATTTATAAGTTTTCTGTTTACACTAACTGGCATGTATATCGGTGTACATTTTGGCAAGCGATTTCATTTCAAAGTTGAAATTTTAGGCGGTGTCATTCTTATTGGCATTGGTCTGAAAATATTAATTGAACACCTGATCAGTTGACACTTATCAGGAAACAAAATACTTTCTAAAAACTAATAAATTTAAACTAATTAATTTCTCACGTAAATATTTAAATATGATTTCAAAAAAACTACTTTCCTGTATTTTAATTGCTTTTGCTACTTCCGCTTTTGCCCAAGAACAAACTACAAAAACTAAAATATATGGTTATGTAGGGAATGATTTTTTTTATAATTCACGTCAAAATGTGGAAATGGTGGATGGTATTATTCAATTATTTCCAAAACCGGTAGAACTTAGTGCCGGTACCGATAAGAATGCCGTAGCACAGGCTGAAATGCTCAGTGTCAATACACGTCTTGGTGTAGAAATTACCGGAGCGCCGGTTTTAGGTGCTAAAACCTGTGGTAAAATTGAAGCCGACTTTGCAGGTTTTGGAACTTCTTATTATGTTTTTCGTATTCGGCAAGCTTATGTGAAGCTGAATTGGACTAAAACAGAATTGTTGATTGGACAAACGTGGCATCCTTTGTTTGGAAGTGTAGTGCCAACGAACTTTGCGGCCAATGCAGGTGCACCTTTTCAACCATTCAATCGCAGTCCGCAAGTGAGACTGAAACAAAACCTGAGCTCAACGCTTTCATTTACGGCTTCAGCTTTGTATGAAATGCAATATGCTTCGCAAGGTCCTTTGGGAACAATCAATACTTATATGAAAAATGCTCTTGCTCCCGATCTTTTTGTCGGGTTGGAAAACAAAACAAGTCATTGGACAAATGGGGTAGGGGCTGATTTCAAAACAATCAAACCGGATGTAAAATATCTTTCTTCGTTGAGTGCCGTGGCTTATAGTCAATATGTAAACTCGAAATTTCAATTGAAAGCAAAAGCTATTTATGGCGAAAACCTGAGCGATCAACTGATGTTGGGCGGTTATGGTGTTAGTAAATATGCTGCCGATTCAACAACGGTATTGAAATATACCAATTTCAACAACCTTAGTTCATGGTTAAATGTGGTTTACGGAACAAAATATCAGGTTGGACTTTTGTTGGGATTATCGCAAAACCTGGGAACTAACGAAACATTGGCTGCCAGAAAAGGGGGAAAATATACAGCTTATGGATATGGCTATTATGACACAACGCAATTGATTGCCGATCATTTATACCGCGTATCGCCACAAGTGAGTTACAACCTGTCGAACCTAAAATTCGGATTGGAATATGATTTCACAACTGCTGCTTACGGTACAATTCAACCTGACGGAAGTGCAGTTAATTCTTATACGGTAAATAATCATCGGGTTCTTGCTTCGGTGATGTACATTTTCTAATGAATATCTATTGGGTTGGGAAATATCTAGTTTTCCAACTCAATGATTCATTTTCAAACAAATAATTAGTTGGTTTGTTCCAATAATTGAATCTTATACTTTTCATGATCTGATCACAACAATTGTTTTTTTCATCTTTTAATTGTGAGTTATGATAAAAGGGTCATTCTTTATTCTGTTATTCTACTTCCTGGGCGAAATGCTTAGTTTGCTTATTCGTGGTTTTATTCCGGGTAGTGTATTGGGTATGATATTGCTTTTTGTGTGTCTGTTTTTCAAGATCATTAAGCCTGACAATGTGAAAGATGTATCTATTGTTATTACTAAAAACATGGCTGTGTTTTTTATTCCGGCTGGTGTGGGGTTGATGGTGTATGCCGAATTGCTTTCTAAATCTCTGTTCACCATTCTTATTGCCATTGCCATTAGTACAGTGCTTACCATAGTCACTGTGGCGCTTATACAGGATAATTTTGAAAAACGCAGAGCGAAGGGAGGACCCAAATTATGAATGATCTGTTAGACCAAATCAGACCTGTCATTAGCAGCGAAGTTTTTCTGTTGATGTTTTCTATGGGTACATTTTTGTTGGGCGTACTTGCTTACAAGCGTACTAAAATTACGTTATTGCAACCGCTGCTCATTTCGATGATTATCATCATTCCTTTTCTAAAATTTACCGGTATCGATTATCCGACATTCTATAAGCAAACCCGGATACTGAACTTTATGCTCGGCCCCAGTGTGGTGGCATTGGGGTATGTGCTTTACGAACAGATAGAACAAATACGCGGTAACGTGATTTCTATCCTTACATCAGTGTTTGTGGGTAGTGTGGTTGGTATTGTGAGTGTGGTGCTGGTTGCCAAATTACTGGGTGCCGACCATATCTTAATGGCTTCACTGGCTCCCAAATCGGTTACTACGCCTATTGCTATGAGTTTGTCAGAAAAGTCGGGTGGTGTGCCGTCACTTACTGCTGCATTCGTGGTGATATGTGGTATATTTGGCGGACTTATAGGACCAATATTACTCAGGAAGATAGGTATTAAAAGTAAGATAGCACAAGGTTTGGCTATGGGCTCATCGGCACATGCACTTGGCACAGCACGTGCTATGGAAATGGGAGCGGTTGAGGGTGCTATCAGCGGCCTGGCTATTGGTATCATGGGTATCATGACTGCTTTGTTGATCCCATTTGCCGAGCGATTGTTTTAAAATTTCCATCACTGTCCAATTCAATCAGAAGCAAAGTTCAACCTTTTTTAGTTCTTCTTTGCCCAGTCTGGGCAAACACCAAAATTTAAGATTCACCCTTGCCCACCGTGGGCAAGCAAGAACTAAAATGAATTTGCCTTTGCCCAGCTTGGGCAATTAAGAAGTCAAGTAAATTTGCCCTTGCCCAAGCTGGGCAAGTGAAAAATAAAATAAAATGGTTCTTGCCCACGGTGGGCAAGTGAGAAATGGAATAAATTTGTCTTTGCCCAAACTGGGCAAGCTTAAATCTCTTTCATCAAAAATCTTCCTGTGCGGCGGGTTCTTTGAGTCAACAGAATGGTTCTTCCTGCAGTGGTTCGGGTAACAATTTCGTCGTTAATGCCCCGAATGGTGAGTAACTCCAAACCATCATTGTAAGTCACTTTAAAGTCGTTACCCAATTCGTCCAACGCTCCGGCAAGGTAACGTGAATTATCCACGCATACCGAAATGCTGATAGCCGAACTTTGAATCAAAGCTACTTTTAGTCGATTTTTAGTCATCACGGCAAAAGCTTTCGAAAGGCTTTCTTCGAGAACAAATGAGAAATCGCGGGGACGAACTGTTACAAGCACCTGGTTTTTTCGTAAAATAAGTACAGGTACATCAATGGGCTTTTCGGTAGTAGCTTTGATCACCGAACCGGCTTCAGTAGGGCTTCCAAACGGACGTACATATAATGGAATTTGTTTGTTTTCGAGTGGCTTGATTGTTTTGGGGTGAATGATTTGTGCACCGCTGTAAGCCAATTCTACGGCATCCAGATAAGTGAGTTCGGGAATATGTACCGTGTTTTCAAAAATGCGCGGATCAGCATTCAGGATTCCCGGAACATCTTTCCAAATGGTTACGCTTTCAGCATTCAACAGGTTTCCGACCACGGCAGCCGAATAATCCGACCCTTCGCGCCCCAGTGTTGTTGGGTCACCTTTTATATTTGCTCCAATAAATCCTTGTCCGATGTAAATGCGATTTTTAGTAAAATCGGCTGCTTTCTGCAAGCGAACCTGCGACTCATCCATGCGTACATTGGCCTCACGGTAGTTGCTATCGGTCACAATCAGTCCGCGTAAATCAAGCCAGGCGTTATCAATACCTGAATCGGCAAGAAATGCAGACACTATTTTTGTAGAAATAACCTCACCATAGGATACCAGACGGTCATACCAGCGGTCATAATCATCGCCCACACCTTCGGTAATATATTTCTTCAATTCGTCAAAAAGAGGTTTCACGGCTGCTTTACCAACTTCAGGATTGGTAAATAATTCAGTTATAATTTCGTGGTGATAAGTTTCCACTTCAGCCAGCTTGTCTAACGAACCCTGATGGTTGGCTTTCATAAAGCAATCGAGTACAACTTCCATGGCATTGGTGGTTTTTCCCATAGCCGAAACTACGATGAAAAGATTGTCATTTACACCTGAAACAATGCGGGCAATATTGCGAATTCCTTCTGCCGAGCGCACCGATGCGCCACCGAATTTATATACTTTCATTAAATACTGATTTTTCTAATTATGCTAATTGATTTGGGCGGCAAAAATACAAAAAAATATATTAATCACCACATCATTACATCATCATATCACCACATTATTGAACCAATTTTACACAAATCAATTTGTCGTATCGCTCGCCCCACGGACGATGATAGATATAAATGCAGTACTCATTTTGTGTTTGCCAATAGCTTCCATCCACACGCTCGGCTGAGCCTTTTTGCTGACCTTTGGGTACAAACCAGTATTGATAGTTGTAACCACCTTGTTTTAACAAAATAGTCTGACTGTAGCTTTCAGTTTTATTGTCATATTTCATCCGTACGGCATCATTCAACAGATTGTAATTAAACTCACCACCCAAATACAGTTGTCCATCAAAAAACGGTTGTTTTGTTGGTAGATTGAAGTGTACTGACATATAATCAGCTTCGGTATTATCATCTTGTGCGTTCTGAAGGTTGACAACAAACTTACCGTTTACATCTTTGTCGGAACTATATGTCCTGGAGGTTTGAATTTTATTGTCATAAAGGTAAACGTCGTAATATGGGCGTGTATAGTTTACGGACGAAACTCCTTCACCGGCCGCATAAACAGATGAAATATCAAAGCGATGATATTCATACCCTCCTTCAAAAATTAAAGCAGCGTTGTTTATATAACTTAGTTTAGAACCTGAAAAATAAGTTGGTTTAATGTCCGTCACCTGATTATCAGTCCGGTTGTTTTGTCTGACAACAACCTTTATTTCCGATGCTGCATCACGTACCGAATAACCATTCAGCATTACGTCGAAATCCAGTTGTTGTGACTTTCCTGCCAGTTCGTAGTCTGTGTTCCCGCGCACTGTTGCCGAAACACTTATCCGTGGTTCAACAATCGAAAAACAAGCCTGTGCAATTGGGTTGTCTACCTGGTTATCTTCGTAAATTATCACTACATAATTCCCCGATATTTTAAATCCCAAATCGTTATTGGGTAAAAGGAATGCATAATGGGTATAAAGATAAGTGGTGTTGAGTGAAGTCACATAATCAGTGATATTGGCTGTAGTGAATCCGCTCAGGTATTCATTGGTGTTGATTTCTGATGGAGTCCAGTCGGCATTGCAATGCAACACTTTGTAACTGTATGAATGAGCTTCGTGCGACATCTCGTCGAAACTGACCTGCATGACATCCGAGCTGTTCAGTTTCATAAAGGGCAAACCCAGTTTTTCGCCCACCACACCAATTTGCAGGGTTTTAATATTCGGTTGGAAAATTTGGGTATGGTAAGTTGTCTGACCACTAACAATAAAGCTAAGAGTAAGAAGAGGAATCAGCAGGATTTTTTTCATATAGTTTTTTATTAATGGAAAATGGCTCTCAATTTTCTTGCCACAAAAATAAAGAATTTAAGGAGAATAAAAGAATAAGAATGACTAAATTGCGTCATATTCGTTTTACCGTAAACAATAACCGATGTCAAAATCTGATAAAACGGAATCTTCGTTGCATTTCCATTGGTAAATTTTCCCTACATTTGTGGAACAAAAAAGATTAAACCATGCCACCTTTAGCCGAACGCCTTCGCCCGCAAACACTCGATAATTATATCGGACAGAAACATCTGGTAGGTGAGAATGCCATTTTGCGCAAGATGATTGAATCAGGTCATGTTGCTTCATTCATTTTGTGGGGACCTCCGGGTGTGGGTAAAACTACTCTGGCCAAGATTATAGCCAATAAGCTGGATCGTCCGTTTTATACCTTGAGTGCCGTAACTTCGGGTGTAAAAGATGTACGTGAGGTGATTGAAAAAGCGAAAGCCAACCGTTTTTTTTCGCAAGCTAATCCTATCCTTTTTATTGATGAGATTCACCGTTTTAGCAAATCGCAACAAGATTCGCTGCTTGGTGCAGTGGAGAATGGCACTGTAACACTTATTGGTGCCACAACCGAAAATCCTTCGTTCGAAGTCATTACTCCGCTACTTTCGCGCTGTCAGGTTTATGTGCTTAAATCGTTGGATAAAGAAGATTTGCTTGAATTGGCTAAACGTGCCATAACTACTGATATTGAACTGAAAAACAGGGAAATTGTTTTGGAAGAAACTGAATCGTTATTACGGTTCTCGGGAGGTGATGCTCGAAAGTTGTTGAATATACTGGAACTGGTGGTTAATGCTGAAGAATCAGGGAAAGTAATTTTTACCAACGAAACTGTTACAGAACGTTTGCAACAAAATCCGTCGGCATACGACAAGGATGGTGAAATGCACTACGATATTATTTCTGCCTTTATCAAATCTATCCGTGGAAGTGATCCTGATGCCGCTATTTATTGGTTGGCACGCATGGTGGCGGGTGGGGAAGACCCAAAGTTTATTGCCCGACGATTGGTTATTTCGGCTGCTGAAGATATTGGTTTGGCCAATCCCAATGCTTTATTGCTCGCTAATGCCTGCTTTGATGCGTTACAAAAAATAGGTTGGCCCGAAGGTCGCATTATCCTGGCAGAAGCCACCGTTTACCTGGCCTCGTCGCCCAAGAGTAATTCGGCTTATCTGGCTATAGACGATGCGTTGGCTTTGGTGGAACGTACCGGAAACTTGCCGGTTCCTTTGCATTTACGTAATTCGCCTACCAAATTGATGAAAGAACTAAATTATGGGAAGGATTATAAATACTCACATGATTTTCCTAACCATTTTGTGGAGCAACAGTTTATGCCCGATGAGCTTACCAAAGAACGTATATGGAATGTGCAAAATAATCCGGCAGAAAGCAAACTAGGCGATTGGTTGAAGATATTATGGAAAGGGAGGTATTAATGTACCTCCCTTTCTTCTGAAAAACTAACACCTAACACTTAAAAAACCTAAAAACATAAAAACCAATCAACCATTTAAATATTTAACTATTCAATCACGAACGTAGAAATAGATCTTTGAGGCAAACTGGATTTAATCGATTTACCATTCAACCATACCAGAAATGCCTCGGTTTTATTTGTCTGATTCATTACCACTACCGCAATTTTTCCATCTAAGTTCTGAAAAGCAGTAGTGATCAGATAACTTTTGCTGGATGAAACCGAAATTCTTCTTGCACCGGGTTTTATGAATTTTGAAAAATGACCAATGTAATAAAATTCACTGTTATAGATTAATTCATCAGTCTTCGTATTGTAGTGAACAGGAGCGAAGCAAAAGTTCTGTACGTGATTTGGTCCGCCTTGTTCATCTAACAGAATATTCCAATCGGTCCAACCCACCGTGCCATTATTAAAGTCGTTTATCATCGACTCACCATAATGCTCACCCATGCTCCAGTCATTTATTTTCTTTAAATCAAAATTGCCGATACAACCTTCAGTAAATATGAGGTTTTTATCGGGGTATGCTTCATTTACACGTAGCACATTTTCAAACTGCTGTTTGCCACCACTCCAGTTTTCATACCAATGGAAACCAGTTCCCCAAATGTATTTTGCAGCTTCTTTATCACTGTAGGTGTCGTTTGCACGTTGTACCATCACATCACGATTATGATCCCACACAATAATCTTTTTATTTTCCATTCCTGAATTATGAAGCGTTGGTCCTAAAAAGTTTTTTACAAATTCCTTTTCTTCATAAGCCGAGAAAATGCACGATTCCCATGTTTGTTTTGCCATAGGTTCGTTTTGCACTGTCAGACCCCAGATTGGAATACCGTTTTTTTCATACGCCTGAATAAATTTTACGTAATAATTTGCCCAGATTTGATTATACTCAGGTAATAATTTTCCACCATGCAGCATATCGTTGTTATCTTTCATCCAGGCAGGAGGACTCCAGGGGCTTGCGTACAACGTAAGCTTGCCACCTGCTTCAGCGATAGCTTGTTTGATAAGCGGAATGCGGTATTGTAAATCGTGACATACACTAAATGTTTTCAATGCTGCATCTTTATCTTCTACGTACGTGTAGCTTCCACTCGAAAAGTCGCAACTATGGATTGATGTTCTCCCCAACGTATAACCAATTCCATCAATCGGGTTATAATATGACTTTAAAAATGCTTTTTGTTTTTCAACAGGCATTTTTGCAAATGTTTCGGCTGAAGCATCGGTCAATGCTCCACCAATTCCCAATACGGTTTGGAACTTTTTGTTCTGATTTACAAAAATGCTGATTTCCGCTTCTCCCGTTTGGCTTTTATCACCAAACTGAATCTCGCCCACATAGGATAATCGTAAATCCCCGGTTTCGGAAGTAGTATACTGCTTTGCCACTTTAGCAGAACCGGAAGTAATTACTTCACGTGCATTAATATATAAGTTGCTATATATTAATATTGTTGTTAGAAATAGTAGATGCTTTCTCATTATTTATAGAGTGTTTTTCTTTATTGCTTATTAAACTACCAAGTATAGGTTGCAACTGATTTAGCAGGCAAGGTATGAGTTATATTTTTTCCTTTAAACTGAATGTTGAATGTTTGAGTTGAAGAGCTTTCATTTAGTACTATCAGCACTTTTTTACCGGCAGGAGTGACAAATGCAACATTCGGCAAGTTGGTAACCAAATTTGAATTAATCCTGACAGAACCCATGGGAATAAACTTTGAAGCGTGTGCTACAATGTAATAAGACACATTTCGGGTAACATTACTTCCTATTGTCAATCCGCCCATACAGCTTCCACAACCACCCGGAGTATGTGGATTATAGTCCGGATCTGAAGCCAGATTCCATTCAATTACATTTTTACTCCAGTTACGTGGAGCTCCTATAATCAGATTTTTCATATGCCACACCAGATTATCTTCAAAATTTCCCGGTGCACCAACCCATTGTTCAGTAAAGTATACATTCTTGTCCGGGTGAGCATTGTGAACTGTTGTTAAGGCACTTATGTCGCCACCATATAAATGAAATGCAGATCCATCGCTGTACTTACGTGCTTCAGGATCGTTTAAAATGGTTAATGGATAACTATACATATCACAATTATGGTCATAAAGAATTATTTTCGTTGTAATATTGGCTTTTACAAATTCAGGTCCCAGATAGTTCTTGACAAACAGTGCCTCATCTTCTGCCGACATATACATACTTGGATTATTATCGGGGTTCAGCGGTTCATTCTGAACAGTAATTGCATCAATGGTGATTCCCTGAGCTTTCATTGTCTGAATGTATTTTACAAAATAGCGTGCATATACACCAAAATATTCAGGTTTTAAACTGCCGCCTTTAGAACTTTTGTTGGTTTTCATCCATGCCGGTGCCGACCAGGGAGAACCCAATATTTTGATGTTGGGATTGATGGCAATGACCGATTTTAAGACAGGGATTAAATCGTAAGTATCCGGCTTGATATCGAAATATTGTAACGTGGTATCGGTATTTTCAGAAACAATGTCGTCGTATGAAAATACGTTCGAATTCAAATCGGAAGCACCAATACTAATTCTCAAATAGTTAATGCCTATAGATGAACTATCGTTTGAGAAAAGCTCTTTAACTAGATTTGAACGATCTGTTGTTGCTAATTTGTTTATCAGATATGCGCTTCCACCAGTCATGGCAAAACCAAAACCATCCATTGTTTGAAATCTCAATGTAGAATCTATATTGATAGTAGGATAGCTGTTGGAAGCATTGGTGAAATTCAATGCAACATTCTCTTTTTTGAGATAAGTTGAAGTACCTGGACTAGTTAACCAACAAGCAACCTCGTTACTTAGACTTTTCGGTTTTGCCTTGCCGAAAAGACTTGCGAACGATAACAGCATTATCAATAAAATCTGACCTTTTCTCATACTATGTTTCATTTGATTATAATTGTCTTAATAATTTTATTTTGTCACCACACAAAGGTTCCAACACTTCCGGCCTCTAATACAGGAGAAACGGTTTTGTCATTAAACTGTATGTTAAATGCTTGAGTTGAACTTGTATTGTTCAGTACAACCAGCACTTTTGTACCATCCGTATTTTTAAATGCAACATTTGGTAAATCTCCAAAATCCGTCGAACTGATTCTGATAGCTCCCGGACGTACATATTTTGAAGCATGTGCAATAATATAGTAGCTGACATTTCGTTTCGTCACGCTTCCTCCACTAATAGTTAATGCTCCAAGACAAGTTGAACAGCCGCCACTGGTATGTGGTCCCAAATCCGAATTAGATGCAAGATTCCATTCAATCACATTTTTACTCCAGTTACGTGTTGCCCCGATAATCAGGGTTTGAATATGCCATTGCAAGTCGCCTGCAAAATTGCCAGTTGATGCCGTGTATTGTTCAGTGAAGTAGAGATTCTTATCCGGGTATTTGTTATGCACTGAGGACATTGTACTGATATTTCCTGAGTATAAATGAAATGCCGAACCATCCACCAGATTGTATGTTGTTGCATCGCTCAATATCTGCTCAGCATATTCAGGAACATCTAAGTTATGATCGTAAACAATGATTTTAGTTTTGATATTATTCGCTTTAAACTGTAGAGCTAAATAATTCTTGATAAAATTATTCTCTTCGTTAGCTTGCATCACCATCGCCGGATTATTATTCGCATTGAGTGGCTCATTTTGAGGAGTTACAGCCTCAATCGGAATACCCTCTGCCTGCATTGCCTGAATATATTTCACAAAATATCTGGCATATACATCATAACATTCTGCTTTCAAACTTCCTCCGGAATAATTTCCGTTTGTTTTCATCCAAGCCGGTGCCGACCATGGAGTGGCAATAATCTTGATGGTGGGGTTCAGTTGAACGACTTGTTTCAGTACCGGAATTAAATCTTTCATTTCTTCATTGATAGAAAAATTCTGAAGTGTCGAGTCACCTACAACTTCATCGTACGAAAATGCGTGGTCGCTCAAATCGGAAGCCCCTATACTAATTCGCAGGTAACTCACTCCTATGTTGGTTGAATCAGTCTTAAAAAGTTCATTCAACAGAGATGTCTTACTTGATGAAGAAAGTCCATTTATAAGTGTTGCACTTCCACCTGTAAGTGCAAATCCAAAACCATCAATTTTCTGATAAGTCTGAGTGGTGTCAACTACAATTGTTTTGTTAGCGTTTGTTGTATGACTGAAATTTAATCCGACATACTGTCTGGAAAAATAAATATTTGCTGACGGATTTGTTTTCCAATACAAAACATCGGTAGTTGGTTGGGCATAATAGATTGTTGTATTCAAATTTGTATTAGTACATCCAGTTGAATTGCAGGCAGAAGCCTGAACTGCATAGGTTGTATTTTTACCCCCGTTTTTTAAGAAAGTATAATTTAAATCCCCTCCTTTCGGATTTTGTAATGTAAGAGTCGCATTATCGTCTGGTAAATAGATCTGGTAATAATCAGCATTATCAGCAGCTAAAGTAAAAGTTGCAATACCACTTCCATCTCCGTAAGGATTGTTGTTTGAATAGCCAGCAAGAACTGTGTTTACTTTAAAATTCGTTGGAGGAAATTCGTTTTTGCTACAAGAACCAATGAATATAATTCCGGTAAGCAACATAAGTAATTTTGGTGTGTTGACACTCATAACTCTTTTGATTTTAATTAATAGCGAATAATTACTGAGCATAATATCGAATCCAGTCAATTTGGTATGTCATGTTATCAAGTGTTTTATCAATACCGGCATAACCACCCCAATCGCCTCCAAAAGCAAAATTCAGAATAACAAAAAAGTTGTTATCGTAAGGCCAATTGTCTGCAGTTTTTGTAGCAGGAGCAAGATATGTGTAATATGGTTTTGTATAATCGTCGACATAGAACGAAATCTTATTTGCATCCCAGAGAAGACCGTAAACATGCCATTCAGCCTCATCGTTGCTTGAAGGAAGCTGATACCTGCCGTTTTTGGAATTACCACCATAATAGCTTTGAGAATGTAATGATCCCTGAACCCAGAGCGGGTCAACTCCAACATACTCCATTATATCAATTTCTCCGCATTTAGGCCATCCTGTGCCAGATCCAATACTTTCACCTAACATCCAGAAAGCCGGCCATGTCCCTTTTCCTTTGGGCAATTTAAGGCGTGCTTCTAAACGCCCATACTTAAAGCTCTTTTTCCCGGATGTATTTAAACGGGCAGAGGTATAACTTCCATAAACTCCATCATTATTTACCTTATTACAAGTAATGGTTAATACTCCGTTTGCGATAGAATAGTTTCCCGAATTGGTATAAGTCTGTAATTCATTGTTAACATGAATGTTGGTTTCCACAGCCCAGTTATTGGTGTTAATTGTAGTTCCATCAAACTCATCCGACCATTTTAATGTGTATTTCTCTTCATAATAGACTGGCACCTGGAAGGTCGTGTCTTTATGTACATTGCCATTGTAAGCTGCTACCAAAACAGTATAAGTTGAAATTTGTCCGGGTTGCGAGGCATAAGTATAATTTACTGTTCCCCCATCTTTATTATCTATAACAAATGTTTTACCATCTGTTTGAACCATATAAGATGTTGCATTCTTCGCTGAAATGGCGAAATTTACAGTTCCGCTCCCATCTCCATTTGGAGCGGAGTTGGATAGGCCTGCTATTTGTACATTAACTAATAAATTGGTGGGTGCCAGTTTTATATCTGGTGTATTACTGGCTGTACACGCGATTAATATTTGTATTGGCACAAATATACGTAGTATGTTTTTCAATGACATTCTTTGTAAATCTTTTATTCCAAATGTTCTCTTTCTCATAATATGTGTGTTTTAATATGGTATTGCATTTTATTTTATGGTATTTTTTCTCCTATCCACATGGGGTTATTTGATTTTATAAATCTCAATAAATCTGATATACAGGGAGAAATCAAGTATCATGAATTAATTTTTAATCAGTTTAAATGTTTTTATGTCCCCATCAACTACCATGTTACATAAACCTTATGGTAAAACATATCTTTTTAAGGTGTTGAATAGTTATTTGTAGGCTTTAATTGTTACAAAATGATTACTCTTTTATTATCTGAACAACTTTATATGTTTTCCCAGAGGATAATAATCCAATGCAATAATTTCCAGGCAAAACACCGCTTAATGATACATTATTTGAATTTACCGAAATTAGCTTAATGAATCTTCCGTTCATATCAAATAATTGGACTCTATCGATAATCTGATTTCCTCCATTTCTAATATAGAAGGAATCATGAACCGGATTTGGGTAGATGATTATTTTTTCATTATCTGAAATTTCAATCACTTTTGTATAGGGATTACTGACCACTTTCAAAACATCGAAATCAACATCTTTTCCATCATCAACAGTTAGTTTAAAATAGTAATCGCCTTGTTTTAATGCAGTCACCTGAGTTAATGCAGCAGTAGGATTAAGAATAATTGAAGTTGATGGTCCTGCCAATTGTACCCATTTATAAACCAATGGATCATTATCGGCATCTGAACTCAAATTACCGTTCAAAACGGCTTCTCCGGATGTTAATGAACTGTTGCCGGCATTTGCCACGGGTACATGATTTGTTGATGTAATAAATGAACCGCTTAGGTTGAATGAATAAAAAGAGGAACCATATGTTGTTACCCTCTGAACACAATTTACTTTTAAATAACGTCCTGAAAGAGAATTACTATTTGTTACAGTGCTCACACCACCTGTAAATGCATTGTTAGAATAGAGCGGAAACCAATTTACGTTGTCAGCAGATATCTGGATGTTAAATTTGTTGTCATAGGCTGCTTCCCACGTAATATTAATTAAATTTGGTATTACCTGATGTTGAAGATCGACTTGCCACCATTGGTTATCCTGGAATGCAGAGGACCAACGGGTGGTCAAATTTCCATCAACAGCCATATCAGCACTATAAGTGCCGGATTCGACACTGGAGCAATTGGTCGGTTTCATTAACGCTAAATCGGAACTTGTATTCGGAGTTAAAACAGTTATTGTTACTTGTGTTGAATTTGATCCTGTGGTGTTTGTTCCTGTTAATTGAAAAACATAAGTACCTGCTGTTTTGAATTTAACCAGAGTCAACGGGGATGTTGGATCAACAATGACTACATTTGAAGAACCTGAAACCAAACTCCACTGATACGATAATTTTTCTTTTGCAATAGCTCCGCCAGAAAGTGTTCCATCCAACACTGTTTTGGCATAGGGAAGGTAAAGTTGTGATTCTACAGGTGCTATTTGGATGTCAGGTAAACTTTCCAAAACAGTACCATTTACCACCACTTCATAAATTGAAAATCCATTTAAGACACTATTAACTGAAACCCGTTGCAAACAAGTAATACGAATATAGCGTCCCTGTACAGAATTAATCGGATAGGATTCGGTTCCTCCTGATCCTGCAGTTATATTTTCTAAAAGTGTCCAGGTTGAACCATCTAACGAATATTCAATTTTATAGGTTTTTGCATAATAACTTTCCCAGTAAATGGTTAGTTTCTGAAGCTCAGCTTTCGCTTGTAAGTCAATTGTTACAGATTCATTATCCGAATTGCCGGATTGCCAATCGGTAGTTAATTTACCATCAACCATTGAAGAACCCATTGAAGAACCGTTTGTCGATGAAACTGTAACAGGTTTTAGATAGGCAAGGTCTGATATTTTTGGAGCTAATAAAGGATCAAAAACTTCGTATAATCTGGAGAATGTGTTATTGACAGCATCCCATTCCTGTGAAGGACCCTGATTGAATGAAAGTTCACCTAATAAAGTAGTTTTCCCGATCTGATCACATGTCCATATTCCTGTTGAAGCTATTAGCTGAACCTGCCCCGGAGCGATTGGTGCGGTTATATTGTCAGAACCTGCAACCTTTACCCCATTTATTTTATAATCAATTTTAAAAGGGGAATCGGCAATATTGGCTGCATTTCCCTGATTCTTCACTAAAGCATAAAAGCTAACTTCCTGACCTTGCAGTGGGTAGCGCGGCATGGTGTATATTTGGGTGATTTTTAAATCAGGTTTTTGTTCACCATCAGTCAACGAAATATCTTTTGTCAGAGGAAGATTATCTGATGAACCACCTACTCTTAATGTGAAATTTCCTGATTGAGCCTGGTATTGCGTTCCATTCCAATAATAGAAGTCTTCAGCCGTCATTTGGAAAGTTACAGTTTGTGTTTCACCAGCTTGCAACGCGATACGTTTAAATCCTTTGAGTTGTTTTTTCGGCATCCAAACAGCTGCTGAGGATGGACAACTGATATATAATTGAACCACTTCCTCTCCAGCCAGACTTCCTGTGTTGGTAATATCAGCAGAAACAGTAATGGGTTGACCGGCAACAGATGCAGTTGAAACTGACAAATTGCTATATGCAAAAGTTGTATAGCTTAATCCAAATCCAAAAGCAAATTCGGGTGTAATATTTTTTTCATCAAACCATCTGTAACCACCATCCAGATTATTTGTGAACATTCGAAAGCTGTTTTCAGCCCACGAAGGCAAATCAGCGTCCTGTTTAGGCATGGTTACCGGCATACGACCTGCAGGATTATAATCACCAAAAATCACATCGGCAATGGCATTTCCTGCTTCCTGTGCGGCATAAAAAGAATATATGAAACCTTTAATATACGGTAAACAATAATTCATCCCGCACACTCCGCCACTTTGAATGACAACTACAATATTGGGGTTTACTGCGGCTAATTGCTGTATTAATATCTCCTGTTGACCAGGTAAGTTTATTGATCCGCTTTTCCTGTCAATTCCTGTATTATACCCTTCACCTTCCTGGGTGGCATCCAATCCTCCTGCAAATACCACTATGTCAGCTGTAGCAGCTACTGCCAGAGCATCTGCAAATCCTGTTCTTGAATCGGAATTTATATCACATCCAACAGAATACAAAACATTAGCTGCTCCGATTTTTGATTCTAATCCGTCTTTAACGCTTATGGCATATGGTGGAAAAGTCTCGCTGCTTCCGTAACAATTTAAGTTAGCTCCTGTTGCATTAGGACCTATAAGTGCAATTTTTATTCCTGTCTTTTGTAAAGGAAGAATAGGTGTTCCATTGTTTTTCTTTTCATTTTTGAGTAAAATAATTGATTTTTGAGCAGCTAGTTTATTGATAGCATTTATCTCTGCCGTTTTTGCATAGCTTGCGTTCCCGACAGGGAAATAATCCATCATACCCGATAATATCTTTGTTCTTAAAATTCGTTTTACAGCATTATCCAGATCTGCAGTTTTAATTGCACCACTGGCAAACATTCCAGGTAAATCGTTAGTATAATTGTTGGCACCCATGCAAATATCAGTTCCAGCTTTAAGAGCTTTTTGAGAATCAGCTATTGCCCCCCAATCTGAAACAACATAGAATGGATAGCCCCAACGTTGCCTTAAATTTGTGTTTAACAAAGCAGCACTTTCACAACATTTATCCCCATTGATCAGGTTATAAGCTCCCATAATGCTCATGACGCCTGCTTCCTGAACAACCGTCCGGAAATTATAACCTGAGAAATCCATTAGCCAACGATCGGTTGCTATGACATTCATATTAAATCGATTCGACTGCTTGCTTTCACCCATAAAATGTTTGACGGTCGCAACGATTGGATTTCTTTGTATCCCTATGGCTACGGATTTACCAATATTCCCTGCCAGATAAGAATCTTCACCTCCGCTTTCTGCCGAACGTCCACCTCGTGGATCCCTGCAAAGATCAATACACGGTCCTAATTGTTCATTTCTGTTAAATGCCCAGAATTCAACACCCATGGATTCTCCAACTTTTGTTGCTATATCCTGATCCCAGGTAGATGCCATGGCTATGCCTGTCGGAAATGCGGTAGCTGTACGTCCGTTTCTTCCATCGGCTGCAAAACGCACTCCATGGGGTCCATCGTCCATGAGAAAACCGGGAATACCTAAACGTGTATTGACAGGAGTTCCTCCAAAGCTACTATTAATAAGCTGATTAATCTTTTCTTGGGGAGTCATGGCATCTACAAGATCATTAATCCTTTTGTCCAATAGCGATTGAGCATGAAGGTGCACGCCTGAAAAGATAATCAGGAGAAACAAAACCAATTTTGAAAGTGTGGTTAATTTCATTTGAAAGGTTTTTATTGGCTTTTTGGTTGTCATTTAGTATAAATGGTTCAAGCTAAATAAATAATAATTTAAATGGAATATCTGATCATTACCCCTACTATAATTTTTATACAAAAAAGGTTTCTGCACCTTCTTACAATTAAGGCTTATATTGGACATTAATTATAAGCCAAGAGACTATAGCTCACAGTACCAAATGATATTTACAATAATGCTCTGTTTTAAATATTTCAACAAACGCTATAAGATTTGATGGAAATTTCATCAATTGCAGTTGAGTATTATTTTACAGAAAATGGTTAGATATCACCCCTGCCATTTTGTTTGTTAAAAAATAGACGCTGTTATTTAATGGTTAAAATCAAAAAACAGAAACAATATCACTTAAATAGTCTCATAAATAAAATATATAACAGCCGGATTATTTTTTCCGGCTGTTATGTTTTAAAGAAAATTATTGCTACATCCTTCTGAATTCCACATTAGTAACTGAAACTCCGGCTTGCATATTATTTCCACCTCCACGGATTACCAAATAAACAGTTCCTGTTGTAGTTGCAGTAAATACACCATTCATTGTTGTCGGAGTTCCCACGACTGATATCTTCCCTGAAAACGGAGTTTTACCACTTCCATTCCATGTGTTGATGCTGTAGAGTGTTCCACCTGCTGAGTAATCTCCAGATACTGTTGCAGGATCCTTGTAATCGCAATATACTTCAAACCAACTATCAGAAAGACCTGTGGTTGAACTTACCAGCATATCGATTTTGTATTTGAATCCTCCTGTAACATTAATTGCCTGATATATGCCATTCCCGGCATAACCACCTGCTGTCAAAGTTGCTTTTCCAGGAGTAGTAATACCAGAAGTAGTAGTACCGGGAGTAAAAGTCCATACTCCTGTTCCACTGCCTGTACCACCTATGGTCCATTTAGCTACATCGGCGGAAGTAGCAAATTTGCCTCCCACAACTAAATTCCCTTTGACAGGATCAGAAGTTGCAACAGTAATAGTTTGTGAAACAGTGTCACTGGAAATACCACCTGCACCAACAACAAAACGCCTTATTTTATAAATTCCTGCATCGGGGAGAAAGAGAGTATCACCTGTATTAAAACTGGCAAAACTACCAACTCCTAAATCCATTTCTGATAATATAACATTTTTATTATTAGTAGGAGTAAGTTTGTATTTATTAGATACTACCGGTACTACAGTAAATGATGGATCCAAATCACTTTTGGATATGCGAGTCTGATTTACATCTCCATAATTTGCTTCAGTACATGCCATTACAGCAAACGGAAGCAGTATGGTACAAATTATCTTTATCATTGATTTATTCATGATCTCGTATTCTTAATTAGTTTAATAATTGTTTTGAGTTAATGTCCCTTGCCCTGAGTCAACATCACCTTGTGGTATAGGAAGATATTTTTTGCTTACAGACCATCCCACCGTACGGTTTAGCGCGGAACCTGGTACAAGTACTGTGGCTGCTTTTCCACTTCGTATCAAATCCCAATAACGTTTTCCTTCACCCACAAATTCTAAATGACGTTCATTCAGGATATTGTCAATGCTAACTGGTATCGTCCCAAGGCCGGCACGCGTACGAACTGCATCTAAATCCGTCTGAGCTTCACTCGCAACTCCGTTAGTAGCCAAAGTAAGTTCTGCAGCATTTAATAAAGTTTCAGCATAACGATACACACGGATATTATTATTATAATTCATATCGGCGCTTGCAGTATAACCTGCATTTCCTCCAACACGTGGAAGATATTTTCTCATAAAATAACCGGTATCTTCGTAACGTGGTGAATAACTTGCTCCTGTAGTAGCTGCATAAGTTGCAAAATTCAAAATGCTGGCATCACGACGTTTATCTGTTGCATCGAACATAGTGTAAGCACTTTTACACACCGGTTCAAATCCCCAACCTCCAACATAGTCCGGACTTCCGCTCAGACTATTAATGCCTATAAGTTTAGGATACACTGAACCTCCGGTAGCAATTGCTGAACCCCAGTCATGTGCGCCGTTTTTTGCTGTATAATTGATTTCAAAAATCGATTCAGTACCCCACTCTCCGGTAGATTCCCACATAGAAGCATAATCGGTAATTAAAGAATATTTGGCAGAACCAATAATATCCTTCATATAACCTAATGCCTTAGGATAACGGGTGTTGTCATTCTGATACATAACTACTTCAGCATAAAGCATTTCTGCCATGGCTTGAGTAACATGTCCTTCTGACCCCGAAGCAGATTTAACTGGTAAAACTTTTTGATCAATTATAGTTTCCAAATTAGCAGCAATTTTTTCATACACCTGATCGTGATTACTCTGTTCGCAAAGGTACGGGGAAGTTAAATTCTTCTCATAATAAGGTATATTTCCCCAGTATTTCCATAATACCTTGTAAAAGAATGAACGAAGAACAGTTGCTTCAGCTTTATATTCAGCTTTTTCAGCATCTGTCATATCAGCTGCATTGTCAATAAACTGTAATACGATGTTCGAACGGTTTACTCCTGAATAACAAATGGTCCATGAATTACTACACACAGATGTTGGAAGCGCACTGTAATTACTCATTTTATGCAAATATAAACAGTCATTCTGATCGCTACCGCCTGTCATCGCATCGTCGCTCATCACATCTGACACAAAAGGTAGACTCTCGTACTGACCAAAAGAATAGTCGAACCATTTCAATGGATCGTAAGCAGCAACAAGTGCTTCAGTCAAATGAGCTTTCGTATTGTAATAAGTCCCATCAGCTAATAATTTATTCGCCGACTGAACTGTTAAAAAACTATCTGTGCAAGAATTCAAACTTAAAGCAGATATAGCTATACTACTTAGAATTATTAATTTCTTCATTTTCTGTATTATTTAAAATTAAAACTTCAAATTCAGTCCAAAGGTAAAGGTTCTCGGCAGTGGGTAAACGCCTCTGTCGATACCTAATGAGGTTCCTTTATCGCCGACGTTGTTTCCTCCATTTGAGACTTCAGGATCAAAACCTTCATATTTAGTAAAAGTTAAAAGGTTTTCGGCAGCAACATACAATCGCAAACTGCTGATCAATACTTTTTTAGTAAATTTCTGAGGCAACGTATATCCTAGCTGGATGTTTCCTAAACGCAAGTAATCACCATTTTTTACAAAAAGATCAGATGATAACCAGTTACCATTATTGTCGGCCCACGAAAAACGAGGTATGCTGTTTGAAGTTCCTTCACCTGTCCATCTGCCCCACATATACGAAGGCAGGTTTATCTTTTGCAGGTCAGTTCGTCTTGTGGCGTCGTAAATTTGGTTGCCAATAGTTCCGTGAAAAACCATACTCAGATCAAAGTTTTTATAATTTACGTTCAAATTAAACCCGTAAGTCCAGTCCGGCATTCCTTTTCCAATCATTGTACGGTCATTATCGTCAATTTTACCATCGCCATTAACATCCACGAACCGAACATCACCTGGTTGTGCACCAGGTTGTATCAGACCTCCTTGTTTGTTTTTATAAGCATCTACCTCAGCCCAGTTCTGGAAAATACCGTTTGTCTTTCTTCCATAGAAAAACGGATAAGTATAACCGTTTTGAGATCTTGATATGGTTCCTACGTTAGCATAAGTATCATTATTTTCAAACCCGGTTTCATTACCAAGGTTGGTCAATCTATTGTACAAATAGGAAGCATTAGCTCCGACTCTGAAATCAAAGCCGGACACTTTGAACCGATAACTGGCTTCAAGTTCAACTCCTTTGTTCAACATTGTACCTACATTTCCAAGAGGTTTTGATTCACCAATATAAGATGGAATAGGCATCGTTTTCAACATACCTTTTGTAGTCTTTTCGTAATAGTCTGCTGTAAAATTCAACGCATTATTAAAAAAACCTAAATCTACTCCAAAATCGGTTTGTACAGATTCTTCCCATTTCAAATCAGGATTAGGAGTTCCACTCGGTTTAACTCCATTCACAATTAGAGCCGACTCTCCTGCACCAAAATCGTAGTTGTTGTTTGAACTGGTTAAAGGTACATAACTAAACGCGTCAATTGAACAATTACCGTTTTTCCCCCACGAAGCACGAATTTTGGTGCTTGATAACCATTCTGGCTTGCTGTTTTGGATAAACGACTCGTTAGTTAGATTCCAACCAGCAGAGAATGCAGGGAATGTAGCCCATTTATTGTTCGAACCGAAGTTTGATGATCCATCCCGACGAACGGTTGCCTGAAGCATGTAACGTTCATCAAAATTGTAACTGATACGTCCAAAATAGGAAGCTAAAGTGCTTGGACTATAAGCGCTACCGCTCACTTGCTGGTCTCCATTCGAAGCCAAACCGGTAGCAAAATCAATATTTGCTTTGGTTGGATCTTCAGCCATCATCAAATAACGTGTTCCCGATAAAGCTCGACCGGTTTGTCTTTGAGCTGATTGTCCGAGAATTACGTTAAAACTATGTTTGTCTATTTTCTTATCGTACGAAAGTGTGTTTTCAAGTTGCCATGTCCACTGTTGATTCATCTCTGAATGAACAGAACTCCGGGTTTGGTTATTAGACTTACCAAGATAATATACTATATTGTATCCGTTTTTATCCCAAAAAGATAAGTCGTTGCCAAACGATGATTTAAACTTCAGGTTATCCCATAAAGTTAATTCGGCAGCAAAGTTTGCAACAAATTTATTCGATGTGCCAATATCATTGGGTAGAGAAAGTTGTCCAATCGGATTTGTGATTTCATTATAATCATCACCCGCAATATTAAGTAAAGCACCAGTTCTGCTATCATGTACAGGATGTGCTGTTTTTGCATTTACAGCCGCTATTTCGCTTGGTGTATCGGCATAAGGATCTAACAGAGGTGAAAAAACCATAGCGCTACCAAGTGGTGAACCGTATTCTGAGTTGGTGCTTATACTTCTTGATTTAATGGAAGCATAAGAAAGGTTCTGATTGAAAACTAAATGATTGAGGAAATTACGTTCCTTTGTATCAAGCAATATGTAGTTTGTGTTCGATCTTATGGTGTAACGTTTATAATTTGACCGGTCAAAATTTCCTCCAACAATACCATCCTGGCTATAATATCCGGCTGATAAATAATAATTCAGTTTATCAGTACCTCCACTGATGCTTAATTGATGCTGTTGTTGAGGTGCATTGTCGTTAAACACTTCACTTTGCCAGTCGGTGCCTTTACCCAATGAATATGGATTAGCATAAAGAACTCCCTGTCCGGCATTCACCGAAGCTTCGTTCATCATGACAGCATATTGCGATGCATCCAATACTGAACGATGTTTCCATGGATTTTGAATTCCATAAGAGAAATCATACGATACAGTCATTTTTTGGGATTTTCCGTTTTTTGTCGTAACTATGATTACACCATTTGCTCCACGAGTACCATAAATAGCAGCCGAAGCTGCATCTTTCAATACTTCTATTGATTCGATATCCCTTGGATTTAGATAATCAATACCACCACCAATTGGCATTCCATCTACAATATAAAGCGGATTAGAATTGTTAACAGTACCAATACCGCGAATACGAACTTGTGATTCAGCTCCGGGTTGTCCGGAAGATGCTGTAACTGTAACTCCCGAAGTATTACCTTTCAGAGCATCCTCGATACGTACCGGAGCAACCCTGTCGATGTCTTCAGAAGAAACCTTTGAAATAGAGGCTGTTACTACACTTTTTTTCTGTGTGCCGTATCCTACAACCACAACTTCATCTAAATTTCTTGTGTCTTCTGATAAATTGATTTTTACATTGCTTTCTCCTTTAACGTTCACTTTTTGAGTTGTATATCCAATATAAGATACCACTAACACAGGGTTTGCCGATGGTGCTTCAATTTTAAACGCACCATTTGTGTCTGTGATTGTTCCAACGCTACTACCTTCTACTTTTATACTAACTCCAATTAGCGCTTCGTTCGATTTTGCATCAGTTACAACTCCTTTTATCGGATTAGCTGCTGAGGCCGAGACTGTACCGATTATTATAAAAATAAACGTACTAAGCAAACTAATAAATAGTTTGTTCAGATGCAGGTTAAAAGAACTACATCTTTGGCATGATTTTTTGTTCATAGATTTAATTTAATAATAAGATAATAATTTAGTAAATTAATAAATTTGGATTTGATTCAGAGGTTAACTCAGGTCGAATTATTCATGGTTATTGATTTTAATGATTTAATTATAGGGTTAATTTGAAGTTTGCTTTTAAACCGGCATCAGAAGAATTTCCAATAAATACTTCATAGTCGCCGGCTTCATTGATATATTCAATTTCGTTATTATAGAATTTTAAATCTTTCGGAGTGAGGGTGAAAGTAACCTGTTTGGTTTCCCCCTTTTTCAACATTATCTTTTGAAATCCTTTTAATTCTTTCACCGGGCGAACTACACATCCCCAACGTGGGTTACGTGCAATATCAACCATGGGTGCAAAAGTCCATTGAATACCATAAGCAGAAGCTTCGGTAGCAGCTGTATGAGCAGATTTTTCTATCAGAGTCAGATCCCAGGATGCCGTTTCACCAAGTGGGATAGGGAGAGTTGTGCGGAAACCGTGAATAACATCCAACCCGAAAATCATTGGAATATGCAAACGGGATTGCATGGCAAGTTCTTGTAACTTCCTTGTTTCTTCCACGCCAACAACATTAAGCATTGAACCAACCTTTCCTTGACGAATTTGATTTGCTTTATCTCCATCGGCGGTAATTTTGCCTGTGGCATTCCGATCACTTGTATATTGATTGAGTTGTCCTATCTTTTCGTCGCGAGTCATCTGACGAATAATGGCATCGGCTCGCATAGCCGGTGTTGAATTATTTTGCCCAAAAATACTTAGGCAGATAAATGAGAGAATTAAAAGAGAATGTAATTTCTTCATGCGATAATTTTAAATGAGATTGTGTGGGTTTGAGTAGATAAATCTTTGAAAATAGATTAATCTTCACATCGGATTAAACCAATGTTTCCCTAACTACTCATATAACTTTGCAGTACAAATCTAAGGGTTATTTAGTTATAGTGTCAAAGTAACAATAACATTAACTCTGCAAATATATAATGTATTGTTTTATTTTCCAAACAATAAGCGTGTTATTTCTACACTAAGCATTATATTTAACTTGTGTAAATAGAAAAGTGTTTGGTGATCAAGTGGTTAATTCTGTCGAATAAAAAAATGTTTTTATAGAAAAAGCTATGGAGTTATCTTAATGCTTTTATGTAATTTTTATTTGTCATACAGTTCTCGAATTTCATATTCATAATTATTGTTGTCCGATAAAAGTTAGCATATAAAATAAAAAAGGAGCTGATTTGAAAAAGTCAGCTCCAAAGTTGTATATTTGAAGTTACCACACTCTAAATATATAACATGAGCAAAAGATAAATTTTTTATCGGACAGCCTATATTCGGACAACTTTTGAATTTTGTAGATAGAGGAAACTGTCGACGATTTGCTATGTATCAACAAGCTGATAGATAAGTAAAGAAGCTCGATGGCTTAACACATTTCATTACAATGCTCTGTGCAGTTATTGGTAGCTTTGATTCATTACGGGAAGTGGTTATCAGTTTGCTTTCTAGTGTAACCAAACTATCTCATTTGAGTATAAATTACAGCGCTATGTGTAGCACTTTGGTTGATGCAAACAAACGACGTGCGAGTTCATTCTCTAATATGACTAGCTTTATACGTGGACAACTTATGAGCTATATCAACTTATACAGCTTCCTCAATGACCCGGAGAAAATCTGGAGGGAAAAGAATGAAGCATACAAACGAGAAATGCAACTAGCATCTTTCTAACATAGGGGCTTAGTAATATAAAATAAAAATCCCGTATCTGTTTTTTTAGACAGATACGGGACAATTATCTACAATTTAATTTTTTATCGTACAATAATAAATAAAAGAATAATTTGAATTTACATTACGTAATGAAGTTATATAAAATAAATATCATGTTATTCTTAAGATGCTCTGTTTCTATACTTCAAATAATAATCTTTTAGAAACCTGTATCTGAGTTTTCGTACTACAGATTCCTAAAAGACTAATTTGTTTTTATTTTCTAGACGTCAGATTAATTATAACCCGGATTTTGTTTAACATTCGGATTTGAAGACATTTCGTTGAATGGAATTGGGAACATATTGTTTTTTGGAGCTACAAAACCAGCAGCAGAATTTGTGTTGTATTGTAATACACCATTAATACGTTTGCCTGTTGGTACTGATTTTCCTTGATCTTTCAATACATTCTTGGCATCTCCCCAACGAACTAAGTCTTGGTAACGGCATCCTTCGAAAGAGAGCTCAAGACGTCTTTCTAATTTAATGTCATTTAATGATAAAGTACTTAGAGATGGTAGACTAACTCTATTTCTAACCTGATTGATCTGTCCTAAAGCAGTTGTAACATCTGCAGGGCTTGCTAATAGATTTGCTTCTGCGGCCATTAACAATACATCAGAATAACGTATGATTCTCAGATTGCTGCCATAGCATAAATCAGGTACCGCTCCAGTAGCAGAGGAAGTTTCGCTAGCCCAGGTTGTATATTTTAAGCGAACTAAACCTGGACATCCCCACATATAATTACCGCCGTTGCCCATGGTGCCACCCTTTGCAATTACTTGCGATTCAGTTAAAATTGCTCCGTGAACACGTACAGAATCACCTGCATCTTTGTAAGCTTTCCAAAGGTCGAGCGTTGGATAACCGAAGCCCCAACCACCATTTACTCCTGTAGTTCCTCCGTTAAATCCTTGGTCACCACGTGGTCCACAAAGTTGCCATACTAAATTGGCTGGGTTGGTTCTTGAAGGATCATTCCAAAGATCACCAAAAGCGTTACTCCAATCATTAGCGCGGTCACTTGAATAGCTAATTTCGAAAATTGATTCTTTACCAAATTCAGTGCTTTTCCGTAATAATTGTGTGTAATCATTGTTTATCTCTGATAATTGATAGAGGGCATATTCATTTGTTGCAATAAGTGCGTTCAAGGTTTTTGCAGCTTCTGTATATTTCTTTTCATAAAGCTGAGTTTTTCCCAAAAAGGCTTGAGCTGTACCTTTACTAAATCTTGCCAAATCAGAACCAGATGCTTTCAATTGACTTCTCAAAGGCAGATCAGCCATAGCTTCTGTCAGATCTTTTTCAATTTGTGCGTATAGACCTGTTGGTGTAACTGTACCATCAGTATTTGTAACAGATGCAGAATTTGGCTGAGCATACTCCGTAGGCAATAATTCATGCAATACGAGAGGAACATTACCATAGAGTGTGGCGAGTTCGAAATACATGTATGCGCGAATAGCTTTAGCTTCGGCTATTACCGTTTTTTGATAGGTCGTCGGAGTTTTGAAATTATCCACGATCATATTAGCTCTATAGATAACCATATATGAGTACCGGTAGATGTTAGTTATCGGACCATTAGTCGGACCAAAAGTGAACTTGTTGAGTTCTTGATATTCAGGTCTATCTCCCGAGTTTTCACCACCGGTGTAAATATCATCAGATAGAGACTCTTTTGTCATCCAGAAACTTGTCCAAACGCTTGAGTTCATAGCTCTCATCATATTGTAACATGACATGATGGCACCTGTTGCATCTGCATCTGTTTTGTAATAGTTTGTAACTTGTGTTACTCCTGGTTGATTCATATCGAGAAAACTCGATGAGCATCCTACCAAAAATAAAAGTGATATCAATGCAACTGTGAATTGTTTATAGAATTTTGTCTTCATGATTTATTGATATTAGTTTGATTAAAAAGTGATTGAGGCTCCAAGCATTATATCTTTCGCCTTTGGATAGGTACCACGGTCAACACCACTATTGTTAGATGAATTATTTTGAATCGTTGGTTGTGGATCCATTCCAGGATATGAAGTAAACGTAAAGAAGTTGTCGAGCGATACATACAAACGAGCAGACTTAATTAGCGCTAATTTCAGGACAGATTGCGGAATTGAATACCCTAATTGAATAGTTTGAATTCTCAGGTATGAACCATCAAAAATGTATTGATCACTTTGATAAGTTTTAGGGTCAGCATTTGCTCCCGGTTTAGTTGCATTGTCTCCCGGTTTAGTCCAACGTCCGTCAAAGAAATAAGTAGGTCTGTTGGAAGCTAATTTGTCTGTTCTAATCCAACCCAAAGCTACTTTATTGCCGACAGAACCGGAAACTGATAATCCAAAATCAAAGTCTTTGTAAGTAAGCTGAATGTTACCACCATACGTAAATTTAGGAATAGCACTACCTAAGTCTTGTTTGTCTTTATCACTTACTTCAGAAGGTTTTGCATCTTTACCATCAGCTGTTACAAAGATTGGATTCCCTGTTGCAGGATCAATTCCGTGGGTTTTATAACCGTAGAAATGCCAAACTGAGTATCCGGGTTCAAACATGGTCACATTAGGCCAACCTGTTCCAACACTAGCACCACCTATTCTTGCACCAAAAACAGGTTCCAACTTGGTAACTTTATTTGCAATAGGGGATATGTTCAAATTGACAGAATAGTGAAGATCACTAATCTTATCTCTCAGTCCTAAATCAAATTCAAATCCTTTGTTTTGAATTTCACCTCCGTTGGTTTGTGGAGCTGTATTACCACTAGAATATGACGGAATACCTTGTATAATCAAATCTTTGGTTGTTTTTACAAAATAATCTGCAGTGAATGATAATTTATCGTTGAATGCACGTAAATCTAAACCAAGATCTAACTGTTCACTGGTTTCCCATTTAAGTTTGTCATTCGAAAGTACATTAGGTTCATATGCATTCACCACAGTACCGTCAGATAATGTATAGGTGATAGGTTGTCCCCCGGCTGTCCCTGTAATTACAGAGTTGTACTTAAACAGGTTATTATCATCAAGTGAGTTCAAACTACCATTTTGACCCCAACTTCCTCTTATTTTTGCATGTGAAATTACACCTTTTGTGAAAAATTCTTCATTAGAAAAAACCCAACCTGCAGATGCAGAAGGGAATGTACCCCAACGGCCTGTTGCTGGAACTTGTGACAAACCAGCACCATCTTCACGTAATGAAGCTTCTAATAAATATTTATCTTTATAGTCATAATTAACACGTCCGAAATACGATGTTTTTTTGATTTCCCTTGTGTAGCCTGTTGCTACATCACTTTTGTGTGAAGAAAACTCAAGCTGAGCAAATTCGTCGGTTGGATTTCCCATCGGACTACCTGTCCCATTGATATTTTTGTGCTTGTAATCTTCTGCAGACATACCCGCCAGTAAAGTCAGGTTGTGATCTCCAAATCTACGGGTATAGGTTGCAAAGTTTTCCCACGTCCATTTATTATAGAAATCGTTATTGTCGTGTGTAATACCAGCTGTGTTCTTATTCGTAGCATCATAATAAAAAGGTTGATTCCAGTAATGATTATTGGTTAATGCAAGTTCCAAATCAATCCTTGAAGTGAATTTAAATCCTTCAAAAGGAGTAATATCAACGTACAGATTACCAATTAATTTGTCATTTGTAGATACACCATTTGTATTAGCTAATGAAACAAAAGGATTGGTAATTTCACCAGCAACATATTGTGAGATTCCGTAGTAATTTCCAGCAGGTGATTTTACAATTAAATTTTTGTTTGCTGCAATTTCACTTTGGATAAAGGTTGGAATTTTTGTAGCATCTGTATATTCAACTGGTGTAGTTGGATCTAATTCTAATGCACTACCGATTGTTCCACCAAACTCTCCACTATTTTCATTAATACCTTTTGTCGTGAAATGTGAATAATTGATGTTATGTCCTACTTTCAACCATTTTTTTAATTGATGGTCAGAATTAAACATTGCAGAATATCTTTCAAAAACATCTTTGTTTCCTTTAATAATACCATCATTTTTGAAATAGTTCAGACCAATGATATAAGTAGATTTTTCGTTTCCACCCGAAATTGCTAAGTGATGTTTTGTTGTATAACCACCTTCAAAAAGTGAACCCAACCAATCTGTATTGTAATTCTGGTCGATAGGAGCTGTTAGGATAGAGTTACCATCAGCGTTTTTTTCAGTCATAAATTGAGCATATTGCGAAGTATTCATCAATTTAGGTAAACTGGCAGCACTTGTGAATGAATGCTGAACATCATAACTGATTACAGGTTTACCGGTTACACCCTTCTTTGTACTGATAATAATAACACCATTTCCACCTTCAGCACCATAAATAGCACATGAAGCGGCATCTTTCAATACCTCCATTGATGCAATGTCGGCTGGATCAAGATAATTTATATCACCGGTCTTAACTCCATCAACAATAAATAATGGATTTGAACCTGCATTAGAACTAACTCCTCTAATTCTAATATTCATGCCTGCGCCAGGAGCACCTGACACTGGAACCACCTGAACCCCAGAAGTTTTGCCTTGAAGAGCTTCTTCTGCTCTCGAGATATTGGTTTTCCCTATATCTTCAGCTTTAACGCTCGAAATAGCACCAGTAACTAAGCTCTTTTTTTGAATACCATAACCCACCACTACAACTTCATCTAAGTTTTTTGTGTCCTCAGACAAAATAACGTTCAAATTAGTTTGTCCGTTTAATTTTACTTTTTGAGTTGTATATCCAATATACGAAAATATGATCACAGAATAAGTTGAAGGGGCATTAATTGTAAAATTACCTTCAACATCCGTAATTGTTCCAATGGTAGTGCCTTCTACTAATACACTTACTCCAATTAACGTGTTCGCTTTTTCATCTTTAACAGTTCCTTTTACAGGATTTGCTGCAGATATCGATGCAGTACCGATTATTAAAAAAATAACAGTACTAAACAACCTAATAAATAGTTTGTTTAGATGTAAATTAAAGACTTTACATCTTAGGCGTGATTTTTTGTTCATAGATTTAATTTGATATTAAGGATGATTTTTTTTAGAAAATTAATAATTTTTGTTTTGATTCTGCGCTTAACTCAGGTCGAATTATTCATGATTATTGATTTTAATGATTTAATTATAGGGTTAATTTAAAGTTTGCTTTTAAACCGGCATCAGAAGAATTTCCAATAAATAGTTCATAGTCGCCGGCTTCATTGATATATTCAATTTCGTTATTATAGAATTTTAAATCTTCCGGTGTGAGGGTGAAAGTAAGCTGTTTGGTTTCCCCCTTTTTCATCATTATCTTTTGAAACCCTTTTAATTCTTTCACAGGGCGAACTACACATCCAACCAAATCGCGAACATACAATTGAACAACTTCTTCTCCATCATAGTTTCCCGTATTGGCAATATTCACTGTAACAGTCAGTTTATCTCCTTTGCGTAATTCACCGGATGACAATTTCAGATTGCTGATGTCGAATTTAGTGTAACTAAGTCCATAACCAAACGGATATTTGGGGCTGTTTTGTAAATCGATATAAGCAGAAACATAATTTTTATCGTTTTCATCCTTTGCAGGTCGTCCGGTGTTGAAGTGATTGTAGTAAATCGGAATTTGTCCTTCGGTACGAGGGAATGAAATCGGCAATTTACCGGCAGGATTATAGTCTCCAAAAACCACATCGGCAATTGAATTACCGGCTTCGGTTCCCAGCCACCATGTATACAGAATAGAAGGAATATTATCCGAAGCCCAATTGAAAATTAAAGGTCGACCGGCATTCAGTAATAAAACTACCGGCTTACCGGTTTTATAGATTTCTTTCAATAATTCTTCCTGAACACCCGGAAGTTGTAAACTGCTTTTACTTTTTGCTTCACCGCTCATATCGGCCGCTTCGCCCAGCGACATAATAACGACGTCAGCCGATTTAGCCACATTTATTGCTTCGACAAAACCTGTTTTGTCATTGTCATTGATGTTACAGCCTTTGGCGTATAAAATGGTGGAGTTCTTGCCCAGCTTGTTTTTAACACCTTGGTATTGGGATATAATTCGGGTAGAATCGTCAGGAAAAGCTATTGACCAGAATCCATGATTAGCCGTTGTAGCTTTGAATAATGGTCCTATTAAAGCTACTTTTTTGGTTTGTTTGGAGAGAGGCAACAATGTTTTGCCATTACTCAGCGTTTCGTTTTTAAGTAGTACAATACTTTTTTCCCCTATTTCGCGTGCAAACGCTCTGTTTTCAGGATTATTTGTTTGTTTTTTTTCTCTTTCTGCATTACAAAAGCGATAGGGATCATCGAATAACCCAAGTTCAAACTTCTTGACAAGGATGCGTTTTACTGCTTCATCGATGGTAGAGATGTCAACTTTGCCGTCCTGAACCAATTGTTTCAGATTGTCGCGATAACAGCGACTTTCCATGTCCATATCCGAACCGGCATTAATGGCTTTCATGGCTGCATCATAGCCATCTTTGGCATAACCGTGAGCTATCATCTCACCAATGCTACCCCAGTCGCTCACCACAAATCCTTTAAAGTTCCATTGCGTTTTCAGAATGTCACGCTGGATATATTTGTTGGCTGTGGCGGGTATTCCGTTTATGTCGTTAAAGGAATTCATAAATGTTGCCACATTTGCTTCAACAGCTGCTTTGAAAGGTGGCAAGTAGGTTTCGTTTAATTGGCGTAAGCTCATATCCACAGAGTTGTAATCGCGCCCACCGATAGCAGCTCCGTAGGCAGCAAAGTGCTTGGCGCAAGCCATAACGGCATCCACATTACCCAATCCATTTCCCTGAAAACCGTGTACGCGTGCTTTGGCCACCAAACTACCCAGGTAAGTATCTTCACCGGCTCCTTCCATAACGCGTCCCCACCGAGGGTCGCGTGCAATGTCTACCATAGGTGCAAATGTCCATTGAACGCCATAAGCAGCCGCTTCGGTAGCGGCAATATGGGCAGATTTTTCTATTAAAGCCAAATCCCAGGATGCCGTTTCACCAAGTGGGATAGGGAAAGTTGTGCGGAAACCGTGGATAACATCCAACCCGAAAATCATTGGAATATGCAAACGGGATTGCATGGCAAGTTCTTGTAACTTCCTTGTTTCTTCCACGCCAACAACATTAAGCATTGAACCAACCTTTCCTTGACGAATTTGATTTGCTTTATCTCCATCGGCGGTAATTTTGCCTGTGGCATTCCGATCACTTGTATATTGATTGAGTTGACCTATTTTTTCGTCGAGAGTCATCTGACGAATAATGGCGTCGGCTCGCATAGCCGGTGTTGAATTATTTTGCCCAAAAATACTTAGGCAGATAAATGAGAGAATTAAAAGAGAATGTAATTTTTTCATATGTGATTTTTTATATATATCAACGCCTCTAGCGGAGCTTCTACAGCTGATATAACATTCTAGTACAGATTTAAGATTTATCCAGTTATAGTGTCAAAACAACAATAACTTTAATTATGCAAATATATAGTGTATTGTTTTATTTTCCAAATAAAGAGTGTGTTTATTTTACACTAAGTATTATATTTAACTTGTATAAAATAGTAAGGCTCTATCAACCATACGGTTGATAGAGCCTTGATAAGATTGTTCTATTGAAAAAGTCAGGGATTCATGCCTAAAGCTTTTATATAATTTTCGTTGGGAGTACAATTCTCGAATTTCATATTCGTTATTAAATCATTCATTGCTTCCAGAATATCAGATTGTGTCGGGCGAGCTGCTCTTATCTTGTCAAACCCACTTCTGTCTTTTTTTGTATATTCAACTATTAATTTCCATTTTTCAGGAGCATTTATTCTTACAATTCCACTTTTGTTTTCTAATTTCTTATATGGCCAGAAATGCCAGCCAATATTATTTTTCTCCAATAACTTTCGAAATGCACTAACCCACTCGTCTTTATTTTCACCGGTTTCGCCCATATAAAGAGGGAGATTTGTTTTAGCTCTGAAATCAAGGAAATCCTGGATGCTTGATTGTATAGTGTCACTCCAATATCGGTGGCAAGTGTAAATCATCTTTTTATCGAAATGAAAATCGCTGAATACATTGAAGTTTCCATCCCATTGAGCACCACCCAACATTACAATATGGTTTTGGTCGTATTTTCGGATAGCTGCAACTGCCATCTTATATACTGGTTCTAATTTCTTATTTATTTCATCCTTGTTGGTAAAGTAATGCGCAATGGGTTCATTCAATAAGTCATAACCAATGATAGTGGTTTCTTTGGCATAATGTTTGGCAATTTTTCCCCAAATGGAAGTGAATAATGCCTGATCATTTACATTTTCGAATAACCATGGATAGCCATAACTATCATCAATATTATCTCCTGTTTGTCCACCCGGAGCATCATGCATATCCAGAATTACATATAAGTTTTCCGATTTGCACCATTTTACGACTTTGTCCAACAACTCAAAACCTCTATTGGCATTGTTATACCCCATGTAGTCTTCGTTTGTAAATAATTTGTAATGGAAAGGTATGCGAATGGAATTCATTCCCGTTTTTTTTATATAGTGAATATCTTGTTGTGTGATATATTGTTCCTGAAATTGATGCCAAAAATCATTAGTCCTGCTGGCTCCAACCAGTTCTTTTAGTGCCTGATCAATTAAACGGAATGAGCTTACATTCTCAAAAAGAAACATATATCCTTCAGGATTTAACCAATTACCTAAGTTGGTTCCTTTAATTTGAAAGTTCTCGCCATTAGGACCAATTATGTTTTGTCCCTCAACATCAAAAAACTTTTTTGAGTCTTTTTGAGGATTGTTTGCTAAAGCACAATTGACTATAATTAGGTGCAAAAAGCAAATAATAATTACTTTTTGATAAAAAGGTTTTTTCATATCCATGATTTTTTGTAGATTTGATTCGTAATTTGATTTAGTAACTAATTTGTGCTGCAAATATAGAATGTAATATTTCATTTTCCAAACGTAAAGGTGTTATTTTTACACTAAGATAAGAGGCTTTAGTTATATATTTGATAATTAATTCTATCCAAAGTTACGCAAACTATAGAAATAATTATTATATTTTGTAAATTTAGAGTACAAAAGTGTCGAATATACAATATCTTTGCGTTAAAATATAAATCAAATGCTTTTTGACTATAATAGACGTGCATTTATCATATTTTATTAAAAAAACGAACAACAATATTTAATACAATCAAGTTATTATGGAATCAGAATCAAACCCAAATAGAATTACCCAGGAGGCCTTTGCAAAGGAATTCTTGCCCACGCTGTCAGTTGACTGTGCAATTTTTGGATATGATGATAATGATTTGAGGGTATTGGTTCGCCGCGAGTATATTCCACTAAATGGTGAGATTCATTTGGAATGGAAGCTGCCGGGAAATCATATAAAACGTACAGAAACCATTGATGATACTGCAGCCCGCATCTTGAAGGAACAAACCGGGCTGGAAAATATCTATGTAAAACAATTTTCGGTATTCAGCGACCCGGATCGACTTCAGCGAAATTTAGTGGATTACGAATGGGTACGACCTCGAATTGCTGATGATAGGGTAGTAACAGTCGGATTTTACTCTCTGTTGAATATAAACGATATTGACAATAGCATGTTGATAGAGGATGCAAAATGGATAAATGCATATGAAGTAGAGAAATTGATGTTTGATCACAACGAAATTTTTGATGAAGCATTCAAAAAGTTGCGTTATGACTTACTGCACGAACCACTGGTATTCGAGTTATTACCCGAAAAGTTTACACTTACTGAAATGCAAAAACTCTACGAAACGATCTTTAATACGACTTACGATAAACGAAATTATCGACGCAAAGTTAATAAAATGTCATACCTGATTCCTTTGGATGAGTTTCAAACTGGAGTTTCACATAAACCCGCACGACTTTATAGTTTTAATCGTGACATTTATGAAGAAACACGAATAGAGCGTTTCGACTTCAGAATGTAAACCTAAATGGACAATTTATCCTTACCAATTATAGTATTTCTCAGTTTCATTATAAAGATGTACGTGATAGGAACTAGTGATAATGCATTAGCCCAAATTAACGGACCATTGTGTAGTAATATTCCATAAATTAACCACATTGAAATACAAACAACTACAATACAATACATAACCAATGAAATACTGTGCGTGTCTTTAGAATTAAACACCTTAATTGCTTGAGGAAATTGGTTTAATACCGATAATAGAGATGCAAGAAAACCGACAGATTCAATTAAAGACATGTTCATTTGTTATTTTTTTTGTATGATAAGTAATATGTTAACCTATAGAGTTGTAGATAAATCCTAATTCGCTCATTTCATTTTTATCGTAGATGTTTCTACCGTCGAGCACGAGCGTTCCCTTCATTGATTTTTTTACCACACCCCAACTAGGCATGCGAAATTCTTTCCATTCGGTAACAAGAAGAAGTGCATCTGCGTCCAGTACCGCGTCATAAATATCATTGGCAAAATACATATTACTTGAATCTGCCTTGATTAAATCTGCCATTTTTGAGTGGACAATTTGCTTTGCTTCATGCATGGATACGGGATCGAAAGCACGAACTTTACAGCCGTTCCGAAGTAATTTATCAATTAGAACCAATGAAGGCGCTTCACGCATATCATCAGTGTTTGGCTTAAAAGATAATCCCCATATACATACTGTTTTACCTTCCAGGTTTGACTTGAAGTGTTTTTCTAGTTTATGAAAAAGTACTTGTTTTTGGTAAGCATTTACGCTCTCTACGGCTTTCAGTACACGCAATTCGTACCCGTTTTTGTCTGCTGTTTGTATCAGAGCTTTTACGTCTTTAGGAAAACATGATCCACCATAACCGCAGCCAGCATATAAAAATTTACCTCCAATGCGTTGGTCAGTACCTATGCCTTTGCGCACCATATTTACATCTGCACCAACAAGTTCGCATAAATTGGCCATGTCATTCATAAAGCTGATACGAGTGGCTAACATTGCATTGGCAGCATATTTTGTCATTTCGGCAGAAAGAATATCCATAAAAATAACCCGAAAATTATTTAGCAGAAATGGACGATAAAGTTTTGTGATTAATTCTTTGGCCTTCTCACTTTCTACTCCTACTACTACCCGGTCAGGACTCATGAAGTCTTTAATGGCATCACCCTCTTTTAAGAATTCCGGATTAGAAGCTACATCAAATTCTATTGAAACTCCTCTTTTATCTAATTCGGCCTGAATCGTTTGACGCACTAATAACGCAGTTCCAACCGGAACAGTGCTTTTAGTTACCAACAAAACATACTGTTGCATATTTTGCCCAATTGTACGAGCCACTTCAAGCACATATTTTAAATCGGCACTACCATCAGCATCGGGTGGTGTTCCAACCGCACTGAAAATAACCTGAATATCATTTAATACTGATGTCAGATTTGTCGTAAAATGTAATCTTTCTGCTTTTACATTTCGTTGAACCATGTCTTCCAGACCGGGTTCATAAATAGGTATTATCCCCTTTTCCAGGTTTTCAATTTTTTCTCTGTCGATGTCTACACAAGTCACATCAACGCCCATTTCGGCGAAACAAGTTCCTGAAACCAAACCGACGTAGCCGGTTCCAACAATAGCTATCTTCATCTAAAATACTAATTATTAATAAGAATTACTCATTCACGTATGCTGATACAACTTTTTTGATTCCTTCTTCCAAAGAAATTTCAGGTTTCCAACCGAGACTTTTAAGTTTGGATACATCCATAAGTTTGCGTGGAGTTCCGTCGGGCTTGGTACTATCCCAAATTATTTTTCCGTTGTAATTAACGGTCTTTTTTACTATTTCTGATAATTCCTTGATAGATAAATCTTCACCACAACCGGCATTAATATGTGAAGGCGTTGTGTCAGGTGCATCGTAATTCATTAGGAGAAATACACTTGAAGCAGCCATGTCATCAACATGTAAAAACTCACGCATTGGTGATCCTGTTCCCCACAAGGTGATTGAAACTTCATTATTTATAGATGAAATTCCATATTTGCTAAGTATTTCAAGTATGATTTCATCGTTAGATGACCCGTTTACACCTTCAATTGGAAGTTTGTTCAAATCAGCCCGAAGTTTAATCCAGTCATTTTCCATTAAGCATTTGCCCAGATACATTTTACGAATTAATGCAGGCAAAACATGTGACTTTTCTAAATCGTAATTATCATTTTGACCATACAAATTTGTCGGCATAATAGAAATGAAATTACAACCATATTGTGCGTGATAAGCTTCACACATTTTTATTCCTGCAATCTTAGCTATGGCATAAGGCTCATTAGTTGCTTCCAGTACTCCGGTGAGCAATGCATCTTCGTGCATTGGTTGTTCTGCCATTCTTGGATAAATGCATGATGATCCTAAAAATAGCAACTTCTTTACTCCATTTAAGTAACTATGATGAATTACATGATTTTGAATCATCAGGTTTTCATAGATAAACTGAGCCCGGTAGGTATTGTTGGCCACTATGCCACCAACTTTTGCAGCTGCCAATACGACATACTCTGGTTTTTCTTGTGCGAAAAATCGGGCTACAGATTCTTCGCTTAGTAAATTGAGTTGTGATTTAGAACGGGTAATAATGTTTGAAAAACCTTTATCTTCAAGATTCCTTTTTATTGCAGAGCCAACCATGCCGTTGTGACCAGCAATGTATATTTTTGAATTTTTGTCCATGAAATTAAATTTAAAGAGACAAGTGCTAACTTGTCTCTACAGTGCTATGTTTTTTATTCAAAATAATTTAAAACTCTGAATCCACCATCTTTTAGATAAGTTTCTTTTTTCATAAGTTTTACGTCAGACAACATCATGTCTTCGACTAAAGCTTTTAAATCATATTCAGGAATCCAATTTAATTTTGTACGGGATTTTGTTGCATCTCCAATCAATAATTCAACTTCAGTAGGACGGAAGTAGTTAGCATCAACTTCTACTATTGGATCTTTAATAGTAAGAATAGCCTCTAAGAATTCAGCTCCAACTGTTTTTGTGAAAATTTCTTTATCAATACCGCCAATAAAGCCTTTTTCATCGATTCCTTCTCCTTTAAACTTAATTATTATTCCAATTTCTGCAAATGCCATACGTACAAATTCGCGAACTTCAGTTGTTATTCCGGTTGCAATAACATAATCACTTGGCTCGTCTTGTTGCAGTATCAGATACATGGCTCGTACATAATCCTTTGCATGTCCCCAGTCGCGTTTAGAAGATAAATTGCCTAAGAATAACTTGTTTTGCATTCCCATTGCGATTCGAGCTGCAGCACGAGTAATTTTACGGGTTACGAACGTTTCACCACGTAATGGAGATTCATGATTAAATAAGATTCCATTACTTGCATGAAGATTATAAGCTTCACGGTAATTTACTGTAATCCAATAAGCATACATTTTAGCTACTGCATATGGTGAACGTGGATAGAATGGGGTTGTCTCTTTTTGAGGAACCTCTTGTACTAATCCATAAAGTTCTGAAGTAGACGCCTGATAAATCCGCGTTTTCTTTGTTAAGTTGAGCAAACGAACTGCTTCGAGGATGCGTAGAGTCCCAATTCCATCCGCATTGGCTGTATATTCCGGTGTGTCAAAACTTACTTTCACATGACTCATTGCAGCAAGGTTATATATTTCATCTGGTTGAGTTTCCTGTATGATTCTTGTAAGATTCATAGAATCTGTCATGTCACCGTAATGTAAAACCAGATTTCGATCATCAACATGCGGGTCCTGATATAAATGATCAATGCGGTCTGTGTTAAAAAGCGAAGACCGACGTTTCAAACCATGTACTGTATATCCTTTTTTCAATAACAACTCGGCTAAATAGGCGCCGTCTTGTCCGGTAATTCCTGTTATAAGAGCTACTTTTTTCATCTAAAATTTGGGTATTAATTATTTGTTTATTTTTTGAATTTTAAATACATAACATTGAGTAAATCCGTTTTGTTCAGATTAAATTTCTGTGTCATCCTGATAATAATGGAAATATTTTTCGGCATCGCCTTTTTTCTTTTTCGATGTATATCCATAGCTGAAACCAAATAAATAGGCGTATTTATACAATTTGTATTTTGTATATTTACTTTCGTCATCGAGTACATCGTTTAAAACTGTGTATAACTGTGGAATGTTATCCAACTTTAATTGAGAGCATAATTTCTTATAGAATGTTTTGTTTGTCTTTCCGTTGCGGACAACAAATAAATTTACATCCGAATGTTGAGCTAAAGAATATGCATCAGTAACCATGCCTATTGGGCTGGAATCTACAATGATAAAATCATAGCGTGTGCGTAGTTCTTCAAGCATTTTACCCAATTTATCCGAGCGAATTAATTCTCCGGGATTAGGTGGTATTGAGCCGGCAGGTAAAATATCAAAGTCAACTTTTGGCAGTTTTAAAATAATTTCATCGAGGGTACATTGACCAACTAAATAATTGGTTACTCCAAGTGGGTGAACTATATTAAATCTTTGATTTACACTAGGTTTTCGTATATCCATGTCTACCAAAATGGTTTTTTTACTTGCCATAGCATATACCGAAGCCAGATTGATAGAAAAATATGTTTTACCATCACCAGATTCAGTGGAGGTAGTCATTATAATTATGTTTGTTTTTCGCTGAACAATGAATTCTATACGAGTTCGAATAATTCTGAACATTTCCGTATAAGCAGATCGTGGATTTTTGGAAACCACTAATGGATCCGTACTCTTAGTATGACGAACAGCTCCAATCAAAGGGAAAGGTGAGCTTTTCTCAACATCTTTGGTTGAATGAACAGTGTTGTTCAATAATTCAATTAATATAACAATAAAGGTCGGAATTAGAATACCAAATAAAAGAAAGACCATTGTTGTTTTTGATCGTTTATCCGAGTTAGTTATACCCACAATCCGGGCTTTATCCAGAATATCGTTGTCTGGTGTATTAGAAGCTTTAAGAATCTCAGATTCAGCTCGTTTTTGCAAAAAGAACGTATAATAATTGTCATCCATTTTATATTTACGTTCAATGGCAATTTGTTCTAACTCTTTTTGAGGAAGCTCTTCGATTTGCTTGTTAACAACCGCTAAGCGTTTGGTAAAATCATTTTTTTCAATTTCAAGAGAAGCACGCATATTTCTTATAACTTCCATTACAGTTAATTTGGAAGTTTCAATTTGCTTCGTATATTTTGCATAAATGGGATTTGCCTCAGTAACCTCTGAACGTAAGTTGTATAATTCGTTGATTTGCTGCACAAATGTCATTAACATTGGCTCGTTTAAACCAAGACTTGCCGGGGCAACAATAGCTCCATCATCAAAATTTGTTTTTAGATATTTTGCTAAATAATTTAAATAAGTTTCCCTGAGTTTCAACTCAGATTGTTGAGCATCATATTTCGTAGCCTTACCTAATATTTCACTTGTATGACTTGAAACATCTACAAATTTGTTCCTCTGTCTGAAACTGGTCATTTGACTTTCAGAAGTAGACAAAGACTTAGCTACACCACTTAACTGTTCATTTATAAATTGAATAGTTTTATTTGCTGCATCATTTTTACGGTTGAGATTATCAGCAAGGAAAGTTTCACTAAGCTTGTTTATAAAGTCTATATCACGGTCCGGGGTGTCACTGACAAATGAAATTTTAAGAACTGATGAGCCGTCAGTTACGTAACCGGTACTGAATCGATTAATGAAATCGGAAATCAATGATTCTTTTGTTCTGAACTTGAAATACATTTCAGTGTTTCCCATGTATTTATTTACATTGTATACAGTTAGAAAGAACAAATTATGTTGAATTGCCTGACCGTATCGTCCACTTATTTGAAATTTGCTAAATAAATTATTTTCATCGACAGAAATAGTATATGAGCCGTTTGAGCGTAATTTAATCTTAAACAGAACACCATAAGCTTCGGGAGCAATATAGTCTGTTTGAATTATTATGGGAGTTGTTTTGTATAAATTTCGGGTTTTGAAACTTCCTTTGGATATGTAATCAACTTTCAGAAAAGGCAAACTATCAACTACTTTGCTGAATAAGTCATTCGATCCAAGCATAATAATTTGATTCTTTGCATTTTTATATCCGGATTGTATCCCGAAACCTTGCATCAGAGCCTGAGAACTGTTTGCGTTAGATGACCGGTTTTCATCGATTAGCACCCTGCCCTCTGTTTGATAGGTTGGTAACCATGACCGATTTTCGACGTAGGCCAAACCCAATGACACAATGATACCAATAACAAATAAATACCAGTTATTGAGGAAGTATGAAATCCATTCCATGATATCAAAACCGGATTCTTCTTCACTATTAAATGGTTTTTCTAAATTAAATTGTTCCATTTGATTGGTTCATTAGGTAAAACAAATGATTAAAAATTATTTTTTGTAGTTCAGAACTCCAAATAATAAGGATAACGAGAAATTAACAACGCTTAATAATGTTGCATAATTGTTAACTTTATAGAAGCTTGAAAAATCTCGTTGAACATAAATAATATCATTAGGATAGATATAATAATATTTAGAATCAATAATGCTTTTGGGACGAATGTCAAAATCCATAATCTGTGTACCTTTTTCTGATTCCCTGATAATTCGAACGTGCTTTCTATCACTGGTTTCGCTAAAATCTCCTGACATAGATAAAGCCTGAAAAATAGTTAGCTTTTCTTTATAAATCGGGAATATTCCAGAACCAGCATCTCCAAATATTGTAAAAGTTTTATTGGATAAACTAAGCTTTATAACAGCATCTGGTATAAGTTTCTTAAAACTATTTTCTATAACTGTGGAGGCTTCTTCCAATGTCAGTCCTACCACTGATATATGAGAAATGAATGGTAAATCAATTGTACCATCTGTATAAACCCGATAGGAAATTTGATTTTGACCCGTTGTTGAAGATGGTGAAGCTATGATTTTTGATATTGTTTCGTCAGAAGTTATAAGCCTGTAAATTAATTCATCGTTTATTTGAATTTTATAATCTTTATAATCAGACTTATTATAAACAGGTAAAGTGCGATTATTATCTTGCAATAACCGCAATTTCTGAAAATTGTAGCACGATGAAAGCGTGAACAATAACAAAATCATTACTAGGATATTAGTTTTATTTTTCATGTTGTTTTAAATCAGAATCCAAATAGATTGAGCATTAATAAACGATTAACCCTAATGAAAACTTTTATAAACAAAATACCCTAACGAATATGTTGTAATTAAAGTAGATAATGCCATCCAAAATGTAGAAACACCGAAAAACTGCTGTTTCATCGGTTGGAGAAAAATTACATCGTCAGGTTCTAGATAATAGAATTCTGAGTTAATTATGCTGGCGCTTCGAAGGTCGAAACTCTTAATTTGGTTACCTTTTTCTGTAACACGTAAAATTCTTACTTTACTGCGGTCGGCGTAGTAGCTAAGGTCACCTGCCATTGCAAGTGCTTGATATATATTTACTTTTTCTTTAGGAAATGTGAACCGACCGGACTTCCCGGAGCCAATAATACTGAAAGTCCTGCCTACCATTCTGATATCTACAGAGTTTACTTTGAGTATAGGTTTAATAGCCTGTTCCAAAATATCTTTAGTTTCTCTAAGTGTTTTGCCCTTTACATTGATATCGCCAATTAGTGGAAACTTTATATTGCCATCAGATTTTACAAGATAGGTATATAAATCTGAACTTTCAGTAGAACCAGTCATTTGCGAGCCTGAACCTGCTGAACCATTAAAGAGTACATTTGTTTTATCGTCGGTAGAATATACCTGAATAAATAGACGGTCGCCTTCTTTCAACCGATAATCTTGATATGAAATCGTGTCTTTATAAGTAGCAACACTATTTTTGGACGATTGGAGATAATTCAATTGGTGCGTTGTGATACAGGAAGTTAACTGGATAGTTAACAGCATGAAAAGCAAAAACTGAATAAGCGATTTTCGCATCATTTATTTTTTAATGAAAAATTTCAAGCAAAGATATACAAAATATGTAAAATAGCTACAAAAAGTCTGAGAAATGAAGCTTGACAATCAATTTATTTCGTTTAGTAAAATTGAAGATAATCGTTAATAAACAAAACACGATATACCTGAATATTTTTTTGAAGAATAATGAAATTGGTACTTTAAGAAAAATCGACTAAATTTGTCGTGAATAATTATTGAAAGATGGAAAGAGAAAAATAGATGATTATTCCAGAGATATCATTATTCCTGAAATGCAGATTTAATCAGTAAAAATTAATATTGTAATGCAAAAACTTATTCAGAGTTCCATTTTGGTGATGGCTTTAGTTTTTTTTGTCTCATGTAGTTCGCGTCATAAGCAAGAAAAACTTGCCGACGAAAGACTTAAACGCATTGAAATGCTTATTAAAGCAAATTCGCTTAATGCAGCAAAAATTGAAATAGACAGTATACATTATCTTTATCCACGGTTAGTCAATAAACGCCGAATTGCTGCAGCTTTTGCCGATACCATTGCTTTTATTGAAAGCTCACGAAATTTAACTTACTGTGATAGCATTTTGCCGTTTAAACAACGCGAAATGGATTCTATTCAAAAGAATTTTCGCTTTGAGAAAGATGTTAAATATCAGGATGTTGGAAATTACGTATATAAAACACAACAAACTGAAAGTAATACAAGTCGGATTTATCTGAAATCTTATGTTGATGAAAATGCAGATATTTATTTAATTAGCAATTATTGCGGAGGCAAAATCGAGCAAACGTCATTGGAAGTGTCAGTTAAGGATCTGTTTGCACATACCGATACTCTCGAAACATCTAATCCTGCATATCACAGTTATAATGATGGAGGTTCGCATTGGGAAACGCTGACTTTTAAAAACAATGCAGATAAGGGCGTTTCGGCATTTATTGCTCAAAATTCAACAGCACGCATTAAAATAACATTGTATGGTAAAAGGTCATATGTTTATTATCTTGCCGATGCTGATAAGAAAGCTATTGTGGAAACTTATCATTTGTGGAAGGTTAAAAAAGATGTAGTGAATTTACAAAAGGAAATTAAAAAGGCGAAAGTGATAATTGAAAGAATTAATAGAGATAAATTGAAAAAGTAATGACTTTATTTTTTGAAATATAATTAGAATAAAATAACAAAATAAATATGAAAAGAACGTTTCAACTGTTGCTGTTTTGTATTGTGGTTAGTTCTGCAGCAATAGCACAAAAGACTACTAATGTAGAGATTGTAGAGCTAAATGCTAAGAGCTTTAAAGAGAAAGTATGGAATTTTGATAAGGAAAAATCATTTAAGCGTGTCGGAAATTTGCCAATAATTCTCGATTTTCATGCTACCTGGTGTGGTCCTTGCAAATTACTGGCTCCGCATTTACAAGCTATACAAAATAAATATAAAGGTAAGCTCATAGTTTATAAGATTGATGTTGATAAGGATCCTGAAATAGCTCAACGTTTTAACGTACAGGCAATGCCAACAATTATTTTTATCGGAGCAAAAGACAAATATAAATCAGAATTGGGATATCGTGATTACGATGAATTTGAAAAGTTAGTAAAAACCCATATTTTATTGAATTAGAAGGCTATTCTGCTATCGTTTCTAAATATAGTTCCATTAACCGCGAAACGGGATAATTATCTAACTCGCTTATTGGAATTTGATTGAAATGACTGAATGATTTCGGTAAGTCCGATATTTTGATTGAAATAAATTGTGCATATATAACCCGGTGACTCAGAACATGTTTTACCGGGTTTGTTGTTTTAATGATTTTAGTTTCAGTTACTCCATCAAATAGTAATTTGAACTGTTGGTTGTTAATCAATTCTTCTGTGTTTAATAATTTATCTGTTTCGATTAGAGGAAATTCATACAGATTTTGCCAAATATCCTTTGCTGTTCTTTTTTGTAAGAAAGTACTTTCGTTAAATACAATAAATAAATAATTGAAGTGTCGATTTGTGACTTTAGTTTTCTGAGTTTTTACAGGAAGTTCGGAAACTATTTTCAATTCAAAAGCTTTGCATTGTGAATTTAAAGCGCAATTTACACAATCCGGACAACCGGGAGTGCATTGCAAAGCTCCAAATTCCATTATTGCCTGATTGTGAAAAGCCGGTTCATGAAGAGATAGTAAATTTTGTGCCAGTATAGTAAATTCCTTTTTACCAGAATTTGTATCTATCGCAGTTTTTATCCCAAATAATCTCGATAATACCCGATAAACATTGCCGTCGACGACGGCGTAGGGTTGATTATAAGCAAACGAACAAATGGCTGCTGCTGTATAATCGCCAATTCCGGCAAGTTTAAGTACATCGGCGTGTTTTATTGGAAAAACTCCATTAAAGTCTGTAATTATTTGTTTTGCAGCCTTATGTATATTCCGGGCACGGGTGTAATATCCTAATCCCTGCCAATATTTAAGAACTTCGTTTTCGCTGGCTTCAGCAAGTGTTTTTACATTTGGAAATCTGTCAATGAATTGCAAGTAATAACTCAAACCCTGTTTTACTCTGGTTTGCTGAAGAATGATTTCAGATATCCAAATCTTATAGGGATCGGAAATGTCGCGCCAGGGTAAATCGCGTTTATTGCATTGATACCACTCAGTTAATCTGTTGGAAATGTGCGATGATGTGTCTGAAACATTCATTTTGTGTGTTTTTGAATAAAAATACCCTTTTAATGGTATTGCTTATTGGAAGAATAATTACCATCTTTGCAGGCAAAGGTAAGGTGTTGTAGGCAACGCTCAAAATCATAATTATTAAAACGATACAAATTTATGAATAAAAATTTATTAATCTTATTTACTGCGTTTTGTTTGTACTCGTGCGGTTCAAAGCAGTACTCAATTGATGGAACTGTCGATAATATTAAATTAAATGGTAAAACCATTTTTATCAAAGAACGCCTCAGTGGCGAATGGATATCGATAGATAGCACCATTATTGAAAATGGAAAATTCACATTTAAAGGAGTTGTCGATACTGTGAAAATAGCATATTTGACCTATGAGTATCCTCAAAGCAATAAAGTTCGTCAGGCTTTTGTGCTAGAAAATGGAAAAATTACTGTTTCTATTGATATTGTCGGATTTATGCAAATAAAGGGAACGGCACAGAATGATTTATTACAAACATATCAGGATGCTAAAAATGTATTTAATAAAAAGGCCGAAGCCTTTTACAATTCAAAAAAGGACAGTGTCAAAACGTTAGAACAGGAATTGGCATTCTCGAAGGAGGAAGAAAAACTGAATAAAGAAGAGGTTGAAATTGATAAAAGGTTTGCTGTTCAACACGTAAATACTTTGGTTGGAACACATGTTTTTTCAAATTCATTTTATGGTTGGACTACCGCTGAAAAGGAATCAGTCATTACGTTATTTAGTGCTGAGACAAAAAAAATAAAACGTATTCAGGAAATTCTAGCAGATGTTGATGTAGAAAAAAGAGTGGCTGTTGGAAATAAATTTGTTGATTTTAAACTTCCCGGATTAGCAGGAGATTCAATAGCACTTTCGGATTTGGTAGGTAAGACTGATTATGTTTTAATTGACTTTTGGGCATCCTGGTGTGGTCCTTGTATGAGGTTCTTACCGGAATTAAAATCTTTTTATGCAAAACATGGCGGAACTCAATTCGCTATTTTGGGTGTTTCGCTAGATGAAAATAAGGAGGCTTGGGTGAAAACCGTATCGGCACATCAAATGACTTGGAAACAGGTATCTGATTTAAAGGGTTGGAAGTCTACCGGCTCGAGAGTTTATGCAGTAAATTCAATTCCTAATACAGTATTAATAGATAAAGAAGGAAAAATTGTTGGTCGAAATTTGAGTTTGCCTGAAATAGAGAAACTACTGATTAAAAAAGGATCACTGAAATAAGAAAAAACATTGTTTTTGAGAAAAAAAAGACTGCAATTGTTTTTTAATCAGAATAAAAGCAATATATTTGCAGTCCGTTTGAATAAAAAAAAGGAAATATCATTATTAACTAACTTATAAAAAATTACTGAAATGACTAAGGCAGACATCGTAAACGAAATTGCTAAAAATACAGGTATCGACAAAGTAACTGTATTAACAACTGTTGAAGCTTTTATGGAAACTGTAAAAGATTCACTATCTAAAAATGAAAACGTGTATTTAAGAGGTTTTGGTAGCTTTGTTATCAAACAACGTGCTGAAAAAACAGCTCGTAACATCTCTAAAAATACTACTATCATTATTCCTGCTCACAACATTCCTTCATTCAAACCTGCAAAAACTTTCGTGAGCGTAGTAAAATAATTTTTTTTATATATATAACTAATTCAATTAAAGATGCCAAGCGGTAAAAAAAGAAAACGACATAAAATGTCGACTCACAAGAGAAAAAAAAGACTAAGAAAGAATAGACATAAAAAGAAATAAGTCTTAATGGTCTTTAGTGATAAAGCCCAAGAAAACAAACTTATAAGCGAATATCTTGGCTTTAAGTTTGTTTTTTTTATAAAAACAACTTAATCAAAAATAAGAAGTGAATAGCGAACTAGTAGTAGATGTAAAACCATCTGAAATTTCTATTGCGCTGCTCGAAGACAAACGCCTTGTAGAACTAAACCAGGAGGGACGTGAAGAACAGTTCGCCGTGGGAAATATCTATTTAGGCAGGGTAAAAAAAATAATGCCCGGTTTGAATGCAGCTTTTGTAGACGTTGGTTACGACAAAGACGCTTTTCTACATTATCTTGATTTAGGTTCCAATTTCAACACCCTTACACAATTTACAACGCAGGCGTTGAGCGACCGTAAAAAAACACCTGCTATTCAAAAAACAAAACTGCAACCGGAAATTGAAAAGAACGGTTCGATTAATGACATTTTGAAATCGGGACAGGATATCTTGGTACAGGTTACCAAAGAGCCTATCTCAACAAAAGGTCCTCGATTGACAGCCGAAATATCGATTGCAGGTCGTTTTTTAGTTTTGATTCCGTTTGCCGATAAAGTGTCGGTTTCACAGAAAATCAAAACAGAAGAAGAACGACAACGTCTCAAACAGCTGATTCAAAGTATAAAGCCAAAAGGTTTTGGTGTTATTGTCAGAACAGTTGCCGAAGACAAAAAAGTAGCTGAACTCGATAATGAGTTGAAAATTTTGGTGAAACGCTGGGAAGAAGCTATAGCCAAAACTCAACAAACAAAAGGAGTTTCGCTAATTTTAGAAGAATTAGGTCGCACGGTAGGAATAATTAGAGATTTATTCAGCCCAAGTTTTAAACATATTCACATTAACGATCCATTGGTGTTTGCAGAAGTGCGTGATTACGTAAATTTGATAGCACCTGATCGTAAGGATATTGTAAAACTCTATGAAGATGAGGTGCCGATTTACGATAGCTTTGGTATAACCAAACAAATCAAATCAGCTTTTGGTAAAACCGTGTCGTTTAAAAACGGAGCCTATCTTATTATAGAACATACCGAAGCTCTGCATGTTGTCGACGTTAATAGTGGCAACAGATCAAAAGCCGGAAATGGACAAGAAGACAATGCTCTGGATGTGAATTTAGCAGCTGCCGACGAAATAGCCCGTCAACTTCGCTTGCGCGATATGGGAGGTATTATCGTGGTAGATTTTATCGATATGCACGAGACAGAAAATCGTCAGAAGCTTTTCGACAGAATGCGTGAGAATATGGCCAATGATAGAGCCAAACACAATATTCTGCCTTTGAGTAAATTCGGTTTATTGCAGATGACGCGACAACGAGTTCGCCCGGTGATACATATTGATATTGAAGAAACCTGTCCAACATGTTTCGGGCATGGAAAAACGAAACCATCGATCTTGTTTACCGATCAGTTGGAGAGTAAAATAGATTATTTGGTAAATAAATTATTAATTAAAGAGTTTACATTGCATATCCACCCTTACGTAGATGCCTATATCTCTAAAGGTTTATTCTCGATGAAGTGGCAATGGAAACGAAAATTCGGGAAAGGCTGTAAAGTAATAGCTGCTCAAAAACTGGGCTTTTTACAATACAAATTTTATGATAAAAAGGGAAATGAAATTGACCTACAAGAAGAAATAGAAAAAATATCGTAACTGTTTAATACTGAAACAGGCTAGCCGGAATGGCTAGCCTGTTTTTTTGTTGAATAAGGATACCCCAAAGGTTATCCTATTTTCTATTGTCTTTGGGCTGCTGCTGATATATAATAAACGCCCTGAATCAACGGTCAGCGAAACTAAAGGGCAATATGTATCATTTCAATACATTATGAAGGGCTTGTAGTCCGCTGAAACCCCGTTGCGTTCGGAAGCCAAGCTTAACTTTGGGTTTGAATATACAAGCCTTACAGGCTATACTTTCAATTTGTATGTGTTTTCAAAACCAAACATCTTTTTTATACATCCTCATTGTTGTCCACAAAAATCTACTTATTATAATGTTGCCCTGACGGGACGACATTGATATAAATTATTGTTTGTGATATATTTAATGGATTGTTTGAAAACCAATAATACAAATATAAGATAAGAGGTGGATGGAAAATGAAAAATGGCTGTTCGGAAAACTCCGAACAGCCATTTTATTATTGTGGTAAAGACTAGAATTATGCTTCAGGAGCAACTTCTGGTGCAGCTTCTGCAGCAGGAACTTCTGCAACCGGTGCTTCAGCAACTGGTGCTTCTGTAGCAGCTTTAGCTTTCTTTTCTTTTTTAGCAGCTTTTTCAGCAGCCTGATCCATTTTGTCTTTCAAATCAGACAATGACTGAATGTCACCCAATGTGGTTTTTTCAGCAGCAGGAATTGACGATACCGGAGCTTCTTCTTTCTTAGCACGTTTTGGTGCAGCTTTTTTAACTGGAGCTTCTGTCGAAACAGGAGCTTCACCTTTTTCAGCACGTTTTGCATCTTCGTGGATGCGGCTGTGAGAAAGAATAATGCGTTTAGCGTCTTTGTTGAATTCAATTACTTTGAAAGCTAATTTTTCATCAACCTGAGCTTGAGATCCATCTTCTTTTACCAGGTGTTTTGGAGTAGCAAAACCTTCAACACCGTAAGGCAATGAAATAACAGAACCTTTGTCTAACATTTCAATGATAACACCTTCGTGTACGCTGTCAACAGTAAACATTGTTTCTAATACATCCCAAGGATTTTCTTCCAGTTGTTTGTGGCCTAAGCTCAAACGACGATTAGCTTTGTCGATTTCCAATACCTGAACATCGATTTCGGCACCTATTTGAGTAAATTCAGATGGGTGTTTTACTTTCTTAGTCCATGAAAGGTCCGAAATATGGATTAAACCATCAACGCCTTCTTCGATTTCAACAAATACACCAAAGTTGGTAAAGTTACGAACTTTAGCTGTGTGTTTTGTTCCCAAAGCGTAACGTTCTTCGATGTTATCCCAAGGATCAGATTTCAATTGTTTGATACCTAAAGACATTTTGCGTTCGTCGCGATCCAGAGTCAGGATAACTGTTTCCACTTCGTCGCCTACTTTCAGGAAGTCCTGAGCAGAACGTAAGTGTTGTGACCAGCTCATTTCCGAAACGTGGATTAAACCTTCAACACCTTGAGCGATTTCAACAAATGCACCGTAGTCGGCCATAACCACTACTTTACCTTTTACTTTGTCACCAACTTTAAGTTCGGCGCTCAAAGCATCCCAAGGATGAGCAGAAAGTTGTTTCAATCCAAGAGCAATACGTTTTTTCTCATCATCGAAGTCAAGGATAACAACATTAAGTTTTTGATCCAAAGCAACAATTTCTTCAGGATGAGAAACACGTCCCCATGAAAGGTCGGTGATGTGAATCAAACCGTCTACGCCACCAAGGTCGATAAATACACCGTAAGAAGTGATGTTTTTAACTGTACCTTCAAGAACCTGACCTTTTTGAAGTTTTCCGATAATTTCTTTTTTCTGTAATTCAAGTTCAGCTTCAATAA
>Ga0302288_1000150_pt1 | contig 65967 bp, 56 predicted proteins | sample III_Fen_N1_1_FD_194549 | JGI IMG/M metagenome (GOLD analysis project Ga0302288, IMG submission 194549) | Peat permafrost microbial communities from Stordalen Mire near Abisko, Sweden - III_Fen_N1_1 | ecosystem: Environmental > Terrestrial > Soil > Wetlands > Permafrost | place: Sweden: Abisko... | reverse complement strand
CGGTTGGGCAGCTCACAGTGATGTGGTAAGTTTCGTGCCACAATAAACCCAAATTGTTTATCTCTTCCCAAGGAGATTATAAAGAAAACCCCTGACCTTGTTTTTATAGATTTTTGAAAGGTTCAGGGGCTTTTTTGTGTCAAGACAATACCCGAACAAGGATAGGGGGTAATTCACGTATAAGTTCATTTGTAAAAATGAATAAAATAATATTGTTTATTGGTTTTTTTGTTTAGTTTCAAAGGAGAAATAAAATTTGGAAAGAATCAATAAATATGACTACAGTCATAATTTATAAGTAAATTAGTGGCAAGTGCAAACACTGACAAACTGAAACGGTAACGATAAATTTATACTGTAAAAGGATTTTTCCTTTTGATATGACAGTGCAAATTTGAAGAAATCAATACTCTCAAAAATAAATAATAATAGTAGTTGACAAATGATACGGTCAAAGTCAAACGATAAATAAAGCTGATAAAGGTATACAAAGAGGCGATGGTATGTGAAGCGGTTATGGTGAAAAATTTCGTATGTTTGTAGTATTAAATAAATAATAATGCAAGAAGAAAATTATAATATTGTATCTGAACCTCCAGTTGAGTATGAGGATATGAGTACAGGAGTATTGATGGAAAAACCATTCAATCCATCACAAATCGATATTTCTTCCAAAACACCAACAATTGATTTATTAATAAAAAGGTTAAAAGCTAATCCTCCAGAAATAGATCTATATCCAGATTTTCAACGCAAAGATGATTTATGGGATGCTGGAAAACAGAGTAGACTTATTGAATCATTGTTAATTAAATTTCCTTTACCGGCTTTTTATTTTGATGGAACCGATAATAATAAGTGGTTAGTTGTAGATGGACTTCAACGGCTTAGTGCTTTTAGGAACTTTATGATTAACAAAACATTAAAATTAACAGGTTTAGAATTTTTGAAGAAGCTTGAAGGCGAGGGATATGATGATTTGCCGCGAAGTCTTCAAAGACAATTAGAAGAAGCTGAAGTTACTGCATATATTATAAATCCTGGAACACCTGATGAAGTTAAGTTTAATATTTTTAGAAGGGTAAATACTGGTGGTTTAATAATGGAGCCACAAGAAATTCGACATGCAATGAATCAGGGCATACCTGCTGTTTATGTTAAGGAATTAGCACAAACAAAAGAATTTCTAGATGCTACACAAGGGGCAATAAATCCAGATAGAATGCTAGATAGAGAGTTTGTTACTAGATTCATTTCGTTTTATATAAAAGACTATAAAAATTACATACCAGATTTGGATACATTTATGAATACCGGTATGAGCGAAATTAAAAAACTTACAGAACAGGAAAGAAATAATCTAAAAAAGGATTTTACTGAATCGATGTTATTGGCAAAAGCTATTTTTAATAATTGGGCTTTTCGCAAATCCGATAAATATCCCGAAAAAAGAAAACCGATTAATAAAGCTTTATTTGAGGTTTGGAGCGTTTCACTTTCAAAATTAAATGAGATTCAGCGACAAAAGCTGCTAGAAAGAAAAAATATATTATTTGAGAAATCACTTCAATTGATTAAAACTGATTCCATATTCTTAAATAGCATAACCACTTCAACAGGAAATAAAGGAAGTGTTATTTACCGGTTTTCCAGCATTGAAAAAATAATAAAAGAAACAATAGAGGTATGATTAAACAAATTAAAATAAAAAATTTCAAATCCATAAAAACAGCAGAGGTAGTTGTTTCTAACTTAAATCTACTTATGGGATTGAATGGAATGGGCAAAAGCTCATTTTTACAGATCTTGCTCCTTTTGATGCAAAGCGACAAACTGGAAGAAAGGGTCGTTGATTTGAATGGTATTTTAGCTCAAATAGGGCAAGGTCGGGATGCTTTATACCAATATGCTGAAGAAGAAAGAATAGTTTTTGAATTGACAATTGAAGGAAACCCTAAGTTCTCTTGGGAATTTGCATATCAAAAAGACAAAGAAAAACTCACAGCCGAAAATGGTTACACAAAGGATCGAATGAGTTTTTTCAGAAAAAGCACCAAACGATTTCAATACATCCCTGCCGACAGGATTGGTCCAAAGGATATTTATGAGGCATCAAGTGTGGTTGTTGCAGACAAAAAACAATTGGGATTATTGGGTGAATATGCTGCTTATTATATAAATGTATTCGGTCAGGAGCATGAAGTTTTAGAAAAACTCAGACACCCAAAAGCTAGTTCAACAAATTTACTATCACAAATAAATGCTTGGATGAAAGAAATTTCACCAGGTGTTTCTCTCAACACAAAGTATGTTCCCGAAGTAAACAAAGTTATATTGGATTATCAATTTGACTTAATAAATGATAAAACCAATTCATTTCGTCCCAAGAATGTAGGTTTCGGAATATCTTATGTTTTACCTATAGTGTTGGCATTACTCACCGCCGAAGAAGGCAAAATCATTGTTATAGAAAATCCGGAATCACACATTCATCCGAGAGGACAAGCTGAATTGGGCAAACTCATTTCATTAGCTGCAAGCATTGGAGCACAGTTGTTTGTTGAAACGCATAGCGACCATGTTTTGAATGGAATACGGGTAGCAGTTAAAGAAGGGGATATTGATAAATCGAAAGTCAATGTCATGTATTTTGAAAAGACTACAACAGAGAAAGAACAATATACAAATATTACACAAATTAGAGTTGACCATAAAGGGGAATTGGATGAATACCCGAAAGACTTTTTGGATGAATGGAGTAATCAACTTTTAAAACTGCTTTAATCTATGGATTTAATATGTAATGAATTATCAATTTATCCAATGGTGAATAATAGTCAGGAAGCTGAAACATATTTTAGAAGTGCATTGAAAACTTTTGAAAAATCTAAAGATAAATATGGATTTACACATATTCGATTCCCCATTGATTTCAAGAAGCAAAACATTACAACCACTCAAACATTTTTAGAATGGATTGGGACTATTTCAAACAGGAATCTAAAAGATGCCATAATTAAATTATTGCGACCACCTTTTACCGATGATTTAGAGGATAATGAATTGGACCTATTTTATAAAAGTGATTATAAAATTACTGATAAGGAATCTCCTGTGAAGGACAATCCAATTGGTTTGCCTGTTGCACATATTTTGTCCTTACCTACAATTAGTTTCAACACGCATGTTTTTTGGCAAAGTCGAAAAATCAATCTGCAAAAGACAAATACAAGTGAAACCGAAAATCTACATTTTCAAGCTTATAATATTTGCTTAGAAAATGATATTGAGAAATCAGAACTATTGAAATGGGCTGATACATCAATGATCCATTTGATTAATACAAGAGAATATTTAGTGAAGTATTTAGCTTTTACTAAATATCATGTTGAATTAACTGATAATTTTTGGCAACAATTAATAGAATGGAAAGAAGGTAATTTTAAAATCTACAAATACACTTTATTATTGATGAAAGATGTGCAAATGCATCCCTTTACAGGCGGAATGGGGCAAACAGAAAATCTTAAAAATAGAGGGAAAGAAGCATCTAAGAGAATTAGCAATAGCTATCCTGAGGGAGATAGACTTAGTTATATCGTTGAAAATAATATTGTAAAATTTATTGCCTGTAAAGGTCATTATACATTTCATTAATGAAAACAGACATAACAGAAAAAGAGGTGATGACATTCCTCCATACTACTTTTATACTAACGGAAAATGAAGATGCATCGCAGAATAGGGCTTAATATTGAACTAGTAAACAACCACCTGCAGAGCACTTTTCTTTTCGTTATTACACTTTTATAACGCACTCAACTCCGAAACGTTGAAATAAAGCCACTTACAATTAAGTATAAGTGGCTTTATTGTTTTCCAGCTATTTCGTTGTATATTCGTGTAATGTTTCAAAAGACTTCACGTCTACTAGAAATAGACATAATAGTGTAAACGCAACCATTTATGTACATTTTAAAATCAGAGATGATCTAAAAAAACAAATAGGATAGTAGGGATGAAAAAAGTTTTTTCCATAGTCTTTTCCTTGTTAATCCTCATTTCAGGATTACATCTAAGTTTTGCATCGCATATTTGTTGTGGTGAACTTGCTGCCGTTAAAATATCTTTTGATGGGACGCAAGCAACCTGTGGAATGGAAAAACAAACAAATAGTTGTCCGTCAAAAAACAGAATCAAATCAAATTGTTGTAAAGACATTGTATCATATTGTTCTGTAGATAATAATTATGACCAAACGTCATTTCATGTTAAAGATGTAACAAAGAACATAATCCAATTGTTTTATGTTACATGTAATACAAACGTATCTCAATTTCAATCAGTCTCTCATTCAAAATCAGTAACCAATAATCCTGATAATTTGAAGTTGTCAGCCAATGCTGTGTCTTTGGCTGATATTTGCGTATTCCGTATTTGATTTTTCTTTCGTTCTATGCTTTAGCAAATAGTTTTTTGTTGAGGTATGATTCCCTTTTAACTCAACCTCTGTCCAGCCGGACATTCCTTTCTCTCGCGAGAGAAGGGGAGTGTGCAAGGAAACGTTGGTAGAAGAAGGAATGAGAGAATATAAATCGAAAAGTATTATTTAATTCAAATCAATTTGAAATCTTTAAATTATGAAAACAATAAAGTTCTTTATTGCAACAATGTTTGCACTAACAATAGGTAGCAGTTCGTTTGCTCAAATGAATATGCAAATGCACGATCATTCAAAAATGGTGTCGGCAACAAAAACAGAAACAATAAAAGTGTGGGGCAATTGCGGTATGTGCAAAGCACGAATCGAAAAGACTGCCAAAGTAGATGGTGTCAGTAAAGCTTTGTGGGATGCAAAAACACAAATTCTAACATTGACTTACGACCCATCGAAAGTTAAAACCGATGACATTCAAAAGAAAATAGCTGCAGTTGGTCACGATACCGAAATGTTTAAAGCAGACGATAAAGCTTATGATGCTTTGCCTGGTTGCTGCAAATATGATAGGAAATAATAATTTATAATATTTAATATACAAAGAAATGAGAAAGATTAGCATCATCATAGTATTAGCAATTATGGCTTCTTTAAGCTTTTCTTGCAAAAGTAAAACTACGAGTACAACTACCGAATCGTCATCGACAGAGAAAAAAGTAGTGTACACCTGCTCAATGCATCCTGAGATCAAAAGTGATAAACCCGGTGAATGTCCGAAATGCGGAATGACTTTGATTGTAAAAGAATAATTTAGTTGTACCGTAAAGACGTTGCATGCAACGTCTCTACAAAATACATTTTCTAATTTGCACTTTATAACATAAAAAAATGTTTAATAGACTAGTCAAATATTTCCTCGATAATCGGCTGATTACCTTTATTTTCCTAATCACATTTGTGGTACTGGGTGTGGTATATTCGCCCTTTAATTGGAGAACAAGCATTTTGCCTCGCGACCCTGTTCCCGTTGATGCCATTCCCGATATTGGAGATAACCAACAAATTGTGGCAACCGAATGGATGGGACGTTCGCCTAAGGATATACAAGACCAAATTACGTATCCATTAACCACTGCATTGCTTGGAATTCCAGGTGTTAAAACCGTTCGAAGTACTTCTATGTTTGGAATGTCGTTTATCTATATTATTTTCAAAGATAAGGTTGAATTCTATTGGAGTCGTTCGCGAATACTTGAAAAGCTTAATTCCCTACCCGCTGGAACTTTACCCACGGGTGTAACACCAACACTCGGCCCCGATGCTACTGCACTTGGACAGATATTTTGGTACACACTCGAAGGACGAAATCCGAAAACGGGTAAACCAACTGGTGGTTGGAATCCTCAAGAATTACGAAACATTCAAGACTTTTATGTTAAGTATGGATTATCGACTGCCGAAGGTGTTTCGGAAGTTGCATCGGTTGGTGGTTTCGTTAAGGAATATCAAGTTGACATAAATCCCGATGCCATGAAAGCCTTTGGTGTATCGGTAATGGATGTAATGAATGCCGTTCGTAAAAGCAATCTCGATATTGGTGCCGAAACGGTTGAGTTGAACAATGTGGAATATATCATTCGTGGTTTGGGATATGTCAAAAATCTCGAAGACCTCGAAGGTTCCGTTGTTGCTGTGCGAAACAATGTTCCGGTACGAATTAAAGATGTTGCTCATACTTCATTTGGTCCTGCTACTCGCAGAGGTGGTTTAGACAAAGCTGGTGCCGAAGCTGTTGGTGCAGTTGTGGTTGCTCGTTATGGATCAAATCCTATGGATGTTATCAATAATGTAAAAGATAAAATCAAGGAAATAGAAGCTGGTTTGCCACAAAAAACATTGCCCGATGGAACAGTTTCGAAAGTTACAATCGTTCCTTTTTACGACCGAACTGGTTTGATAAAAGAAACGATTGGCACATTGGAATCAGCACTTTCGCACGAAATACTTATTAGCATTATTGTCATTATCGTTTTGGTTCTTAATCTACGTGCATCGTTAATTGTTGCGGGACTTTTGCCAATTGGAGTTTTGATGACCTTCATCCTCATGCATTTCTTTGGTGTTGATGCAAATATTGTAGCATTATCGGGAATTGCAATTGCTATTGGAGTAATGGTCGATATTGGGATTGTAGATGTTGAGAATATTCTACGGCATTTGGAAATGCCCGAAAATCATGGAATCCGTGGCAAGAAATTGATGTCTGTTATTTATTTAGCTACGACCGAAGTTCGTGCAGCAGTCATTACATCAATTGCAACAACTATTGTTAGTTTCTTGCCTGTTTTTGCAATGGAAGCTGCCGAAGGAAAGCTGTTTCATCCATTGGCATTTACAAAAACATTTGCCTTACTTTCTGCATTTATTCTTGGAATAGTGGTGTTGCCAACATTGGTATATTTATTCTTCAATATTCGTTTCGATACAAAAAAGATTCGAAGAATATGGAATGGAATTCTAATTGTCGCTGGACTTGTGTTTATAATCATTTGGCATACTGTACCAGCTTTAGCATTAATTGCAATTGGTATAAATAATCTGCTCGAATATCGCTGGGCGGAAAAACGCAAAGAGTTTGCCAATTACATCAATATTGCCATCACCGTTTTTGTAGCGGTTTATTATTTATCGCTCGAATGGTTGCCATTGGGGGCTCATATTAGTTTGCTTGTTAATTTCCTTTTTGTTGCTGGCATAGTTAGTGCAATTCTTTCGGTACTCATGGTAATGGTTCATTTTTACGAACCTATTCTTCGCTGGGCTTTGCGTAATAAATGGAAATTCCTTTTACTCCCAATTTTCACCTTATTGTTTGGTTTAATCGTTTGGATGGGATTCGACAAAATCTTTGGTTTTGTTGCAACTGGTTTCGAAAAAGTTGGATGGCATTCTGTTCGTAAAACATCGATATGGCAAAGTACTACAGCAACATTTCCTGGTATTGGAAAAGAATTTATGCCATCGTTAAACGAAGGTTCGTTCTTGCTTATGCCCACAAGTATGCCTCATTCAAGCATCGAAAAAAATCTTGAATATATAAAACTTCTTGACAAACGTCTTGCAGCAATTCCCGAGGTTGATGTTGCAGTTGGTAAATGGGGACGAGTAAATTCGGCTCTTGACCCTGCACCAGTTCAAATGTTCGAGAATACCATAAATTATCGATCGGAATATATTCTAAACGAAGAAGGACATAGGGAAAGTTTTAAGGTTGATGGTGATGGACGGTTTGTTTTGAAAGGTGGTAAAACCTATAATCCTCAAACCGAAACATTCCGACTTATTCCTGCAGATAGTTTATTTGTTGATAAAAATGGCGAATACTTCCGTCAATGGCGACCACAAATCAAAAAGCCATTAGATATTTGGAATGAGATAGTGAAAGTTACCAATATTCCAGGATTAACATCTGCGCCAAAACTACAACCTATCGAAGCTCGTTTGGTAATGCTTTCAACAGGAATGCGTGCTCCAATGGGTTTAAAAGTGTATGGTCCCGATTTGGAAACAATTGAAAAAGCCGGTCTTCTTTTTGAAAAAGCATTGAAAGACGTAAATTCGGTAAAGGCTTCATCGGTCTTTTATGATCGTTCGGTTGGAGCTCCTTACATCGAAATAAAACTTAATAGAGAAGCTATGGCTCGCTATGGAATGACGGTTGCCGATGTGCAAGAAATATTGCAGGTTGCTGTTGGTGGAATGGCTTTAAGTTCATCGGTCGAAGGTCGCGAACGATTCCCAATGCGTGTTCGTTATGCTCGTGAATTGCGTGACAATCCCGAAGACATGAAACACATTCTTATACCTGGAATAAATGGCGTTCAAATTCCATTAAGCGAAATAGCCGACATCACCTATACGAAAGGAGCACAGATGATTCGCAGCGAAAACACCTTCCTTGTTGGCTATGTCATTTTTGATAAAATTGAAGGAAAAGCCGAAGTTGATGTTGTGGAAGAAGCTGCTAAAATCTTGAAAAATAAAATAGATTCTGGTCAATTGAAATTACCTGCTGGAGTGTCGTACAAATTTGCTGGGAACTACGAACAACAGCTTCGTGCAACGAAACGATTAGCGATTGTAATTCCTATAAGTCTAATCTTGATTTTGTTGTTATTGTACTTCCAGTTTAAAACGGTTACAGCATCGTTTATTCATTTCTCGGGAGTGTTTGTTGCGTTTGCAGGTGGTTTCATCATGTTGTGGTTGTATGGTCAAGATTGGTTTATGAACTTTGCCATTGCAGGAACGAACATGCGCGATTTATTCCAGATGCATCCCATTAACTTAAGTGTTGCCGTTTGGGTTGGGTTCATTGCCTTGTTTGGCATTGCCACAAACGATGGTGTGATAATGGGAACATACATTCATCAAGTGTTTGAAGATCGAAAACCTTCGACAGTGAAAGAAGTGCGTGAAGCTGTGGTTGCTGCGGGTAGTAAACGTGTTCGCCCAGCTATGATGACAACTGCTGTGGCTGTCATAGCTCTATTACCTGTTTTAACCTCAACGGGAAAAGGTGCCGACATAATGATGCCAATGGCTATTCCAACATTTGGTGGTATGATAATTCAATTGATGACCATTTTTGTTGTTCCATTGTTTCAGGCAATGTGGAGGGAACATGCGGTGAAAAATATAACCACATAGAAACACATAGGAAAAACCATAAGTAGTAAATTTAAAAGTATGAAAGTATTTCAAATATATCTCAATTTATTAAGACTCAATTAGTCTTTCAAAACTATGTGTTTCTATGTGCCTATGTGGTAAATAAAATTAAATTATGAAAATACTTACAATATATATCAGTTTATTAACGCTCAGTTTATCCTCATATTCACAGGATTCACTTCTGAACTATCTTGCAATTGCAGCAAAGAACAACCCAAGCGTTTTGCAAAAGTACAACGAGTACCAAGCTGCAATGCAAAAAGTTCCGCAAGTTGGAAGTCTACCCGACCCCGAATTAAGCATTGGAGTATTCCTTAGTCCAATGGAAGTGTTGGCAGGAAAACAAGTTGCCGATTTTCGATTAATGCAAATGTTTCCTTGGTTTGGTGTTTTAAAAAATGGCAAAGATGAAATGAGTTTGATGGCAAAAGCAAATTACGAATCGTTTCGAGATTCCAAGTTGCAGGTGTTTTTCGATGTTCAAAAAACATGGTATGAAATGCAAAAACTACAACAAAATATTCGCATTTCGGAGAAGAACATCGACATTTTACATACACTCGAACGACTTAGTATAATTACATTCCAAGCTAGTTCAAGTTCGGGCAATTCTCAATCGTCGTCAGGTGGAAGTAATTCATCAGCTAGTTCTCAAAATACGAGTTCAAGTTCATCAGGAATGAACACAATGGGTGGAAATGCTGGAACAACAAAGAGTCAGCCAAGTGCATCGATGCAAAGTGCAAGTGCAATGAGTACCAGTTCGGGAGGCTCAGGATTGGTTGATGTTTATCGAATTCAAATTGAAATTGGCGATCTTGAAAACAATATTGCACAATTGAAAAATCAGCAAAAAACCATCCTAGCTCGTTTTAATAGTTATCTCAATCGTCCGATGAAGACGACAGTTTCTTTGCCCGACACATTGAAAGCCGATACTTTGGCATATTCACTTGCAATGGTTTCCGATAGTATGCTATCAAACAACCCAATGCTCGGAATGTTGCAATACGAACAACAATCGATTGACGCAAAGAAAAAGATGGTAACTAGAATGGGCTATCCAATGATTGGTGTTGGTTTAAATTATTCACTCATCAACAAAAGTGAGATGTCGACTTCTGCTATGAATGGTCAAGATATGATAATGCCAATGATGACCGTTACCTTGCCAATTTATCGCAAGAAATATAAAGCCATGCAAACCGAAGCCGACTTTAAGAAAACAGCTACCGAATTAAGTTATAAGGCAACGGCAAATTCGTTGCAAACAGATTATTACGAAGCAATGCAACAATACGACGATGCTCAATTACGAATAAAACTCTACGACCGTCAAAGCGAACTTGCACAAAAATCGCTCGATATTATGACAAAAAGTTTTTCGGTAGCAAAATCAAATTTGACTGATTTACTTCGAATTCGTCAACAATTGATTGACTATGACTTTAAAAAGATAGAGGCTATTGCTGATTATAATACCTCGATTGCTTGGTTAAAACGTTTGGGTAATTTAAATGAATATTAATTAACCACATAGGCACATAGAATCACATAGATTTTCGTCTTTTTGTATTCTATGTTTACTATGTGCCTATGTGGTAAAAAACTAAAACTATGAAAAAGATATTTTCAAATACTTATGTTCGCTACAGCCTTGTTGCTTTAGGTGGACTATTGCTCGGATGGATATTTTTCCACACATCGAACAATACCGAAGTGAAAGAAACAAAAGTTGAGCAAGCAACTAAGAAAACCATTTGGACATGTTCAATGGATCCTCAAATTCATTTAGATCATTCGGGGAAATGTCCTATTTGTGGTATGGATTTAATCCCACTTGTTCAAAACACAATTTTGGCCGATAGCAATGCTGTTCATTTTACCAAAGAATCGGCAGAGCTTGCAAATGTTCAAACATCAGTGGTAAGTCGTCAAAAGCCAATACAGGAAGTTAGGCTTTATGGCAAAGTACAGGCCGATGAGCGATTGTTGCAAAATCAAGTTTCGCATATTTCAGGACGAATAGAAAAACTATATGTAAACTTTACGGGCGAAATGGTTCATAAAGGACAAACACTGGCATTGGTTTATTCGCCCGAACTGATAACAGCACAACAAGAACTGTTGGAAGTAGCAAAGACAAAACAATTGCAACCCGACTTATACGATGCTGCCAAAGCAAAACTACGTCGATGGATGCTTTCAGAATCGCAAATTTCAAACATCGAAAAATCGGGTACTATTCAAAATACAATTGAAATAAAATCAAACAGTACAGGCATAGTAACTGCTCGTCGTGTTAATGCTGGCGATTACATTAGCCAAGGTTCAGTGTTATATGACATTTCCGATTTATCAACTGTTTGGATATTGTTCGACGCATACGAAAGCGACCTTTCGGCTTTAAGCCTTGGAAGTGCTATTTCATTTACGGTTCAAGCATTACCCAATACAAACTTTACTGGCAAAATTACTTTTATCGATCCTAGTATCGATCCAGTAAATCGGGTGTCGAAAGTTCGTGTTGAGATAAACAATAAAGACGCAAAGTTAAAACCCGAAATGTTTGTTACGGGCAACGTAAAAGCGAATCTTGCAAAATATGAGAATAGCATAATCATTCCACGCACTGCTGTACTTTGGACAGGGAAACGTTCGGTAGTTTATGTAAAACAAGGAACTGACGAACCCATTTTTAAAATGCGTGAAATAACACTTGGTCAAATGCTTGGAAGTAGCTATGTGGTTGTTGATGGCCTAAAGGAAGGCGAAGAAATTGTAACCCAAGGAACATTTAGTGTTGATGCAGCTGCCCAATTAGATGGAAAACCAAGTATGATGAATTCAAAATAATGTATGTCTATTTTATTGAAATAGGAGCTATTCAAATTTCTAAAAAAAAACTATCACAGAAACTTGCAATTTATAATTCTTGCTATATATTTGCAGTAACAGAATTTGACTTGCATAAAGTGCTATAATCAAAATCATTTTAAACGAAAGTTCTAAAGACAAAAAATAATACACCTCCCATGCCTCTCTATGATGCACACTTGGGAGGTTTTTTTTCTTATAAAAAACATACAAAATGGCAAAAATTGAGTACAATAAAATTCCGGCTTCTTATGAAGAACAAATAGCTTTGTTAAAGCAACGAGGACTTCTAATTCCAGATGAGAGTAAAGCACTGAGATATTTACAACAAATCAGCTATTTCAGATTAAGTGCATACTTTTTGCCTTATCAAAAAACGAAAGACCAATTTAATGAAGGAGTGGATTTTGAACAAATCCTGGATACATATCGATTCGATCGGGAATTGCGATTACTCGTATTCGACTGTATTGAAAGAATCGAAGTAGCTATTCGCTCGCAAATGACGCACATTCTTGCTCACAATTACAACAGTTCACATTGGCAAGACAATCCGCTTGTCTTTGTTCCTCCTTATCAAAACAAGAGAATTGGTATGATGACCAGTCCTTACAGCGTTTTACAGCAAATTATTCAAAAAAGCTGTAATGCAAAGCATCCTGAAGTTTTTATCAAGCATTATAAAGAAAAATACTCGACACCAACCAATCCTCCATCATGGATGTGTATGGAATTACTTTCTATTGGTGAACTTTCACGCTTGTATGTTGGGTTAAAACAGAATAAAGACAAACAAGAAATTGCTAAATTTTTTGGCTTGCATCAAACTATCTTTACATCATGGTTGCACACACTTGCTTATGTTCGTAATATCTGTGCTCATCATGCCCGGTTATGGAACAGAGATTTTGCTATAAAACCCGAAATATTATTGAAACCGAAAAACGAATGGGTGCAAAGTGCTTTCAACAACAATCAGCGTACATTTTATTTCTTATGTACTTTGAAATATTTACTTTGGGAAGCCAATTCGTATAATAATTTCACTTCGAAATTGGAAGCCTTGTTTGCCAAATACCCAACTGTTCCGATTAAATATTTAGGTATTCCATCTAATGAAAATGGTGAATTATTTGAGTGGGAGGAAGAACCTCTGTGGCGATAATGCACGACATCATTTTTTTGTAACAACATCCCGATCTTTTTTAAGAGGCTGGGGTGGGAGACGGTTTTAAAAGTATGATTTTATATTTTTAGACTATTTCACTTTTTTTTATTTCAACTACCTTATGCTCGATTTCAGACTTAAAGTTTTTCAAAGTGTTGCTCATCATTTGAGTTTTACCAAAGCCTCGAACGAACTTTTTATAACACAACCCGCAATAACAAAACACATCAAAGAGCTGGAAGCGGAATTCGAGGTAAAATTCTTCGATAGGGTTGGAAATAAAATCATTCTTACTCAAGCTGGAAATGTACTATTGTCGTATGCCGACCATATATTTTCACTTCACAACGAAGTAAAATTCGAGTTAAGTCAATTGAAAGGAACCATTGAAGGCAATTTACGTCTGGGAGCAAGTACCACAATTGCTCAATATGTAATTCCATCGGCACTTGCCACATTCAACCAACAGTTTCCCGAAGTAAAACTATCGCTTATCAATGGTAATACAGAAGACATTGAACAGCGACTTTTAAAACATGAAATTGACATTGGAATTGTTGAAGGAAAGCCCACCAATTCCGATATTCGCTATACATCGTTTCTTAATGATGAATTACTGGTTTTTACTTCGGCTCAAAATACAATCATTTCCAACTCAGCTTCAAATGATGAATTTATGAAACTACCATTAGTCTTGCGGGAACGTGGTTCGGGAACCTTAGAAATCATCGAAAAGAGTCTGCAACATTATCATATAAGCCCTAAAAACCTCAATGTTTTGCTCTTTCTTGGAAGTACAGAAGCCATTAAATCGTTTATCAAGACAGGAAACGGTGTTGGTATTGTTTCCCGATTTGCTATTGAGCAAGAAATCTCGAACAATACATTCAGACTTATACATACACCAAGTTTGAAATTCCATCGTCAGTTTTATTTTATATCGCCCAAAGGTCCCGAACCTGTTGGAATTGTTAAATCGTTTCTCCAATTCGTTCAACGACATTATAACCTATAGTTATGGTGTATCACTTTTTATGATTTGACTCAAGCCCTTATCTGTTGTAGGTTTGCCGGAGTTAAAACTCATAAAGATGAACGCTCAAAAGATTATATACCTAACAGCTATTGTTGCTTGTACATTGCCATTTATCGATACACCAATTGCTTTATTGCTTGGAATTATTCTGGCACAAACGGTTCAACATCCATTTCCAACATTCAGTGAAAAAGTAACACATATTTTATTACAGGTTTCGGTTGTCGGTCTGGGGTTTGGAATGAACGCTTGGCAGGCTCTCGATGCCGGGAAACAAGGTCTCGTATTTACGGTCTTTTCAATAGCAACAACCTTGATATTTGGCTTATTTATAGGCAAACGATTGAAGGTTGAACGAGCAACTTCATACCTTATATCAACAGGAACGGCAATCTGTGGTGGAAGTGCCATTGCTGCTGTTTCTTCGATTATAAAACCGGGCGAAAAACAAATTTCTACTGCATTGGGAACGGTGTTTATATTAAATTCTGTTGCTTTGTTTTTATTCCCGTGGATTGGACATTCTTTGCATTTAACACAACATCAATTTGGGGTGTGGGCTGCCATTGCAATTCACGATACCAGTTCGGTTGTTGGTGCAGCCAGTAAATATGGGGCGGAAGCTTTACAAGTAGCCACAACGATAAAGCTGGAACGGGCGTTGTGGATTATTCCCATAGCTTTTCTCACCACGTTTCTTTTTAAAAGTGAATCGAAAAAAGTGGCAATTCCATATTTCATCTTTTTATTTGTGGCGGCAATGCTTGTAAATACATTTATTCCGGCTATTCATCCTGCCGGTTTGATAATAGTGTTGGCATCAAAAATAGGATTGAAAATAACGCTATTTCTTATTGGTTCGGGATTGACAAGAGAACTTATTGTTTCGGTTGGAGTAAAACCTATTGTGCAAGGCATCGTACTTTGGTCATTTATTTCTGTTTTGTCATTGTTTTTTATTATACATTTCGTTTAGAATAAATTTTATGAAGCACAAGGAAAATCCAACCTATCTCGACCTTTTTATTTCATTCTTTTGGATTGGATTGACGGGTTTTGGGGGATTGGCAATGACGGCTCACATCCGTAAACACATTGTCGATAAACGTAAATGGCTTGATGGGAGTACTTTCGATTCGGGTCTGGCTCTTTGCCAGATTATTCCCGGTGCAATTGTGATGCAACTGGCAGCTTATATCGGTTTGAAAATAAAAGGAATCAAAGGTGCTTTGGTTTGTTTCTTTGCTTTTGGTTTTCCGGCATTCCTTATCATGTTTATCCTTTCGGTTTTGTATAAGCAATCGAAAGATATTTCGGGAGTAGAGCTGGTGTTAAGTAGTCTCAGGGTTTTGATAGTTGCAATTGTTGCCAATGCTGCGTATATCTTTGGTAAAAAGAATTTCAAAAACACCAACGACTTGATTATTGCTCTCATTGCAGCCGGACTTTTTCTTACCAGATTGCATCCTGTTGTTGTGCTGGTAATATCTGCACTTTTGGGAATGGCACTAACAAAAAAGGAAAACCAGCAACCCGAAAAACGTGTGATGACCCGAACCTTCGGTTTCTTCCTTTGGATGTTATTGCTTGTTGCTGTTTGTGCCGGAATATTATTTATAGTTCACCGCAACTATTTTACATTGGCAACCATGATGCTCCGAATCGATCTTATTTCTTTTGGTGGCGGACTGGCTGCAATGCCTGTAATGTATCACGAATTGGTTGATGTGGCCGGCTGGTTCAACGATAAAACCTTTATGGACGGTGTTATCCTTGGGCAGGTAACGCCCGGTTCTATAATTATTGCCGCTACCTTTTTCGGTTACATGCATTTCGGAGTCATTGGAAGTATTATTGCAACAATTGCTGTTTTTACACCATCATTTCTAATCTTAATGGGCATTATTCCCTTTTTCGATAAATTGAGAATGCACCCACAATTTTATAGAGCAATAAATGGAATACTTTGTTCTTTTGTGGGACTATTGACGGTGATTACATATCGTTTTACCCTTGGCATTCACTGGAATCTTGTCAATGTTATATTTACACTTATAGCGTTTGTTTTACTTGTGAAAAAGGTAGATGTTATCTGGGTTGTCATTGGAGGTGTCATCATATCGATGATCCTTTAAGAAACCATTAACCACACATCTGTAATATAAGAAACGATTATTGCCTATTAAATTATTTATGATATAAAATAAATGTTGTTTACTTTTGGAAATAATTTATGATATAAGATAAATAATTCAAAGTTATGACAAAGGAATATATGTATCGTGCTGAATATAGCAATCGAATTCGTCCATTTATTGATAAACAGATAATAAAAGTGCTTACAGGACAACGTCGTGTAGGTAAAAGCTATATATTATTACAATTAATAGATGAAATTCTTAAAACAACACCGACCGCTAATATAATATTTATAGATAAAGAATTAGAATCGTTTTCTGAAATACGTAACAATAAAGACTTATATTCTTATGTCGATTCTAAATTGCAAAAGGAACATAATTATTTATTTATAGATGAGGTTCAAGAAATTGAATCGTTTGAACTTTGTTTACGAAGTTTACTCAATGAAGACAAATGTGATATTTTTTGTACCGGAAGCAATGCTCAAATTCTTTCAGGTGAATTAGCAACTCATTTAGCTGGTAGATATATTGCATTCCCAATACATTCATTTAGTTATTCTGAATTTTTATCAATTAATACGTTAGAAAATTCAACAACCAATCTTATTCAATATTTAACACTAGGTGGAATGCCATATCTTTCAAATCTAAATTTGAATAAAGATGTGTCGTTCGAATATCTTAAAAATGTATATGCATCAATATTACTTAAAGATGTTGTAGCTCGTGAAAACATTAGAAATGTAGCGTTTCTCGAAAATTTAATTACTTTTTTAGCTGATAATACTGGAAGTATATTTGCTGCATTAAATATTAGCAAATACTTGAAATCGCAACAGATTAATCTTACAACTCAAACCGTTTTAAACTATTTATTGGGATTACGCAATGCATTTTTTATTTACAGAATTCCCAGAATTGATGTAAATGGATTAAAAATTTTTGAAGTTGGAGAAAAGTATTATTTCGAAGATTTAGGTTTACGAAATGCAATTAGAACATTCGATTTCAAAAAAGATGTGAATAAACTTATGGAAAATGCAGTCTGTATGCATCTCATAAGAAATCAATATAAAGTATATGTCGGAAAACTAGGAGATAAAGAAATAGATTTTGTTGCCGAAAAAAATGGAGAACGAATGTATATTCAGGTTTGTTATATGTTGTATGACGAGGCAGTAATTCAACGTGAGTTTGGAAATTTAATGCAAATACGTGATCAATATCCTAAATATGTTGTGACATTTGACGAGATTCAAACATCAAATAGTTATATGGGCATTAAACAAATGCATTTACGTGAATTTTTAGATACGACATTCTAACAGCCATCGGCAACACAAAAAAAAGAGGCTGCTCGCGATGAACAGCCTCACAAAATGAGAAAGCCTTGTGCCAGATATTATTTGGTGGTGGTGGTAGTAGACGCAGTAGTTTTTGTTCCTTTTGCTGAACGCCCCTCACGAATGGCAACCGTGTTTTTGTAATAAGCAATTTTTTCATTAAGCTCGCTCACAAACGAAATGGCGGCAGGTTTGGCAGTGCCAAGCACCAAAGTGGCATTGATTTAATATATTTCCCGTTTTTTTATCGCCAGATTGATTATTTTTATAGTTTTGATAAATATTCTATTGATTTTATCTCATGCAAACCTATTTTGCTTTATAAATTAATGGGTATTTATAAAACATTATATTACTTTTTTAAGAATTTTAATAATATATTTACAATTTTAATTCTTATTTTTTTGTTTTTTTACTATGAGTCAAGTGTCATATAGTGGTGTAGATATATTTTCTGGAGCAGGAGGTTTAAGCTTGGGAGCACTTGCTGTTGGAATAAAAGTACCTATTGCAATTGAAAAAGACATAAGTGCTGCTCGTACATTCAAACGAAATCATCCAGACTCTATCGTTTTAACCGATGATATAAGAAATATAAAAACGGCTAGTTTAAATATAAAAAATCCTTTCATATTATTTGGCGGTCCGCCTTGCCAAGGTTTCTCTACATCGAACACACAAACTAGAACCATTGATAATTCAAATAATTTTCTTTTTGAAGAGTTTGTTCGTTTTGTTCGAGAATTAACTCCAAAATGGTTTCTTTTTGAAAATGTTGAAGGTATAGTTAGTTTTAATAATGGTAAAACAGTTAAAATAATTAAAAAATGCTTTGAAAACCTTGGATATACAGTTGTCTGGAAAGTTCTTAAAGCCTCAGATTATGGTGTTCCTCAAGATAGAAGCCGATTTATTATGATTGGCAATAAATCTGGAATTATATTTGAATTTCCAGATCCACTCAAAGAAAAAGTAACAGTTGAAGATGCTATTCGGGATTTACCATTTTTAAAAAATGGTCAAATGGATGAGAAACTACCATATTTAGATTTTCCATCAGTATATGCAAAAAGATTAAGACATGATTCCAATTTTGCTAATCAATGTTTTGTTTCGCGTAATAAAGAATATGTTATTGAACGATACAAACATATTAAATGTGGTCAAAATTGGAAAGCAATTCCAGAGCATTTAATGGAAAACTACAAAAACAGAAATAACTGTCATAGTGGTATATATAAAAGACTTGATCCGAATAAGCCTTCAGTCGTTATTTCTAATTATCGTAAAAATATGCTTATTCATCCTTTTCAGGATAGAGGCTTATCTGTAAGAGAAGCTGCTAGAATTCAAAGCTTCCCTGATAATTTTATTTTTGAAGGATCTTTATCACACATACAACAACAAATTGGGAATGCTGTTCCTCCATTATTAGCTGAAGTGATTTTTTCAAAGATAATTGAATACGAAAATTGTGAGTAATATGGATAAAAAAGTATTACAGTTTAAGTTTGACGTTAGTGCTTATCGACTTCTAGGTAGAGAACTTATTACAGACCGAATAACAGCCCTATTTGAATTAGTTAAAAATTGCTATGATGCAAATGCTGAAAACGTATTAGTTCAATTTGAAAATATTAATCCTAGAAGTGACAAAAGTAAAATTATTATCCAAGATGATGGAATCGGGATGAAATTTGAGGATATTAGAGATAAATGGATGGTAATTGGAACAAGTAGTAAACGTATTAATCGTCTTTCTCCTGCTCCATTTTATCGGAAAGTGGTCGGGAAAAAAGGTGTCGGTCGTTTTGCTGTTGATAAATTAGGTGCGAAATTACTTTTAAAGACAAAACAAAAAGATTCTAATCAAACAATGTTTCTTGAAACAGATTGGTCTTTTTATGCCGATATGGAATCACATCAATTAAAGCTTGATTTTGAAGGAGAACATCAGTTTTTTACAGATATTGATAATCGATATTGGTTTGAAGAAACAAATAAAGATTCTCATGGCACAACATTGGAAATTTCAATGATAAGTGAAGTTTGGACTGAAAATGATATTTCTAGAGCAACAAATGAACTTTCAAAACTGATATCTCCAGATTTTAAGTCAAAATATCCTTTTAAAGTCCAAATTAATGCTCCACAATATGTGAAATATAAAGAAAAATATGTCGAAAGTATTGTTGTAGATCATGCTACATTACAAATATCTCTTTCATTTAATGAGAAAACTAATGAACAAGAAATTTTATGTATTCAAAATGGGAAACTAACAAAAACAAATGTATCTATTCGTCCTTGTGGTTTAGTTGGGTTTAAACTGTATTATTTTGATCAAAAAGCGAAGGATAAATATTTTAAAACTTTTTCTGAACGAATCGATGGTATTAAGGTATATCGTGATGGTTTGATTGCTACCCCTTTTGCTGAATATGAACAAGATACTAATGGGAAGAAAGACTTGTTTGGAATTGACAAAAGAAGATGGTCTGGTTTCTTTGATAAAATAAGCAATAGAGATATTTTAGGTTCTGTAGAAATTTCTGATGAAAGAAACCCTGATATTATTGATGCAACCAATAGACAAGATTTCGTTGATAATGACGCATGGAAAGAATTGAAAGTATTTGTAATAGAGCAGATTAATACAATAGAGAAATATTTTAAATTAAAGAAAAACCTTGAAAAAGAGCAAACAAAATCAGAATTTAAAGATGCTGGGGCTAACCTAAGCGAAATTCGTAAAGAAATTAATAAATTAAAAGAAGAAACAACTTCACCTGTTGCTCAACAAAAGCTAGAATCAATAGCATCAGAAATCGCAAAAGCTCAAGCAACTGTAAATAGAAGTCTTAAAGATTACCAAGAACTTGAAAAAGAAAAAAAACAGCAAGAAAATCTTTTCTTTAGTTTAGTTTCATTACAAACATATGCTGGAATGCTTTCACATATTACAAGATCTTCAATAGGAAAAATTAAACGTGGTGCAGAATTTATTCATAAATGGATACCTAATCCCAAATTTAACGACGCATATAGAATTCAATCTGATAGGATTTTTATAGAAATGAATCGATTGGGTAATGCTGTTGATTTCATGTTAAAATATGCTCATGATGATCAACAATTGGAAGAACTTAATGTAAAAGAAGCGATTGAATTTTTGTTTTATGATATTTATAGGGATGAATTTTTAAGTAGAAATATTAAAGCTTCTGTAGAAATTAATAAAGACCTATTTATTAATTACAATAAAAAAGCTTTTGATGATATTTTTGATAATTTAATAAGTAATTCATTTAAAGCTCTCGCAAGTAGTACCAGTGAAAAAAATATACGATGTACAGGAATTGTTGAAAAAGATCAATTAATTATTCTTTTTTCTGATAATGGGAGCGGAATAGATGAAAAGGACAAATATAGAATTTTCGATGTATTCTATACTACGACAGCTGAACAAGGAGGTGCAGGAATGGGATTATTTATTGTTAAATCGAGGCTAGAAGCATTAAAAGGGACAATTGAGGTTGTGGAAAATGAATTTAAACCGTTAGGAGCTACTTTTAAAATAACATTACCATTTAAGAAATAAACACAAATATGAGAAATACGACAATACTTTTTATTGAAGATGATCATGATATACAACAAGATCCTTTAATTATTGAAATAAAAGAGCTTTTTCAAAGTGTGATTTTCTTTGATGAACCTACAAAAGCAATTCAATATATTAAAGAGAATCATACAAATAAAATTATAATAATGCTTGATTTAGCATTTCCTGCATATCAACCCAATGGGCATAAAATATTAGAAACAATCAGAGAGTTCTCTTTTTTAATCCCAATTATTATTTTCAGTGGAAGACCTGAAGATTCTGAACCATTCGCCGATTTGATTAATAATAAAGCTTTTGCTTTTGTAAAAAAAGATTCATCATCGGAAGATGTAATAAAAACGTTGATTGAAGCAGATGAATATTTAAATTCAGATGTTCCAAGTGCACTTGAAGAATGGATTAATATTCATTCAGATGAAGAAAAAGGTAAACCATTTATCAAGACTTCTGAAGGGAAAACATTAACATTAAATGAAATTTTAAATGAAATTAGATTAGAAACCGCTATGGGTAAAGAATTTTCTAAAAATCTTTTAAAATTAACTATAGATCTCTTAAGTAGAAATAAAGAACGTTTCAATGGTTAATACATTATTGGTTTATGATGATAGCGACGCAGATTTAGGGGATTTCTTTAAAGACTGTTATTCATTTACAAACTCTGTTCTTCTTAAAGACGTTGATTCTAGTGTCCATTCTATTGACGGTAGAACATTATCTGAGGTTTCAATATCTATTAAAACAAATGCTCTTAACATGAATCCATTTATTTTTATATCATATACTCATGGTTCGGAAACAGAGCTACTCAAAAATGGATTAAGTCCATTTGTTTCTACTAATTGTAATCATAATTTTTTCGTAAACTCATTTTCATATTGTTTTGCCTGTTACGCTGGAAAACAATTAGGGAAAGTACTTGTTGAAAATGGAGCTAAATGTTTTGTTGGCTACAGTAAAAGTGTGCAAATACAAATATATTTTAGTTTTAAAGCACATTTTATTGAATGTGCAACTCAGGGTATAATATCATTTTTTAATGGAAAAACTGTACTTGAATCTATTAATGATATGAAAAACAAGTACACCTCTAAAATTGATGAATTTTACGAAACAGATATGCTTACAGCTTCTTTGTTCCTAAATAATAGAGATGCAATAATTTATCATGGTGATACAAAACTGACTAAAAGTGACTTTATTCTAAAAAAGTGAGTCATTGTATTCCATGTCTTGTACATACGTCTATATTTCTCATCCGTCATATTTATTTATTGTACTTGATTGTCTCTCCCTTCTCATAAAAATTCACAATCAAAGCTACCCGCCACTCTATACGCTGATTAAAAAAACCAGCGAAGGTAGAACAACCGTTTTTAATACAACTCATCACAGCCATCGGCAACACAAAAAAAGAGGATGCTCGCGATGAAAAGCCTCACAAAAGAGAAAGCCTTGTGCCAGATATTATTTGGTGGTGGTGGTAGTAGACGCAGTAGTTTTTGTTCCTTTTGCTGAACGTCCCTCACGAATGGCAACCGTGTTTTTGTAATAAGCAATTTTTTCATTAAGCTCGCTCACAAACGAAATGGCGGCAGGTTTGGCAGTGCCAAGCACCACCGTGGCATTGATTTTTTCAATAATGGTCTGATAAACGGGGTCGAGCAATTGGCGTACGGCTTTTGTATTACCGCTTGGACGCCCTGCAAACTCTGCATTACGTGAGTTGTCCACGGCTATGAATTGTTCGTTTTGAGTCTTCAACGCAGCAACCCATGTGGTAACTCCTACTGTATTTAACGATGGAAGAATTTCAGCCTTTTGTAAATCGTTAATCAGATTTGTCAATTTGTTCGATTCTTCACTGTAGGGAGCTTGGCGGACATCGCCTTCGATGTCAAAAATCCGTTTCAGAATCATGGCAGCTTTCACCTCGCTGTCGATGGGGCATCCTAGTGTCGACTGAATTCTACCCCAAATAGCGTTCCACGTGTTGTCACGCAAAATGTCGATACGTTCCAGTTCGCTCGACAAAGCACTGCCGGCGGCAATCCTGATGGCAACCTCTTCGTCACCCAAAAGTTTTTCGAATTCCACAAAATCCGATTCAACGCCCAAAGCCTCGGCAGTCCATTTTTTAATTAATGTACTGAAATAGGTCATGTACTGAGCATGTTCGTTACTGTGTAATCTTTGCAGGTAGAGCAATCCTATTTTTTCCATAATAAGAAGGTTTTAATTGGTTTAGTAAACATGCTTAATTGTGACACTAAATTCTTAAATATTTTTTAAATAAAAAAGAGAGAACAGCATTTTTTTCAAAAAAAGTATAAAAATATCTATAAAAGCATCATTTTCGAACAACAATCTACCGCCGGCAATGCTGGACAAGCTGGTGTTGTACAACATTTTGATGCCCGACATTCCGGACAAGCCGGTGTTGCACAACAATGTGTCGCCCGACTTTCCGGACAGGTTAGTGTTGCAAACGAAAAAGCAAATCCCCAAAAAGGTGAAAAGAATTGCTGTTTACAAGGATCGGAATACAGAAAAAGCTCCTTCAATACATTGGGAATGAAGATTAATTCTATACCTTTGAATACAGTTAACACAGAATTGTAAATGATAATTAATCCCATATTTCCAGGCTCAAACCAATCTCTGATACATGGAATATTTCAGCAATTGCTGATACAGGGATGTTAGCAACCATTTTAAAACCCGTCAACCGTGAAATATCTACAAATGATAATTTACACGTTAAATATTTTCAAATACAATAAATTTAATAACTTTGACATCAAGTTTTCTTCGGGGCAGGGCGTAACTCCCTACCGGCGGTGATAGTCCGCGACTCCTTTAAAAAGAGGATTGATTTGGTGTAACTCCAAAACCGACAGTTAAAGTCTGGATGAGAGAAGAAAAAAATTGTGTGTTTTACATGCATGTTTTGGTATTTCCCTGCCCTGAGAAGAAGTTATAATATTTAATAATTTTAAAATGAAGGGTAAAATGGAAACAATCAAAAAATTTGGCGTTAACTATAAAGAACGTATAGAAAATGCTATAATCAAATTGCAATCGGGAAAAGGAATTCTTCTTGTTGATGATGAAAATCGAGAAAATGAAGGCGATATAATCTTTCCTGCCGAAACTTTAACAGTAAAAGATATGGCCTTATTAATAAGGCAATGTAGTGGTATAGTTTGTCTTTGTCTTACTCCTGAAAAAAGCGAAGAATTAGGATTATATCAAATGGTAAATCAAAATACTAGCAGAAACAAAACAGCCTTTACTGTTTCAATAGAAGCTAAGGAAAATGTTACTACTGGAGTTTCGGCAACAGATAGGATTCAAACTATAAAAACAGCCATTTCTAAAACTGCAAAATCAACAGACCTATCTCATCCTGGACATGTTTTTCCATTAACTGCTTGTAAAAATGGCGTATTTGAAAGACGAGGACACACTGAAGGTGGTATCGACTTAGTTAAATTGGCTGGATTAGGTGATACAGCAGTTTTATGTGAGCTAACCAATGAAGATGGGTCTATGGCTAGAATGCCTGAAATAATTGCATTTGCTGAAAAGCATGACATGACGGTAGTTTCAATAGATGATATCCATAAATATAGATTGCAAGATTCAATAAATATCAAACGTGGTGCAACTGCTAAATTGCCAACAAAATATGGTAATTTCAAAATTACTCCTTTCATTCAATTGTCCGATAATTCGGAACATATTGTGCTTACAAAGGGAGAGTGGACTAACAATGATGCGGTGTTAGTAAGATTACATTCATCGTGTGCCACAGGTGATCTTTTTGGGTCGTACCGCTGTGACTGTGGTGCTCAACTGCATGAATCAATGCGAATAATAGAAAAGGAGGGAAAAGGTATTATTATCTATTTAGACCAAGAAGGTAGAGGAATTGGTTTGTTTAATAAGATTCACGCATATAAACTACAAGATGAAGGACTTGATACTGTAGAAGCCAATATTGAACTAGGATTTGAACCCGATGAACGTGAATATGGAATGGCTTCTATGATTTTAAAGGAACTGGGAATAGAAAAGATTCGATTAATAACCAACAATCTTGATAAAACAAACGCTATGGAAAGTTATGGATTGCAAGTATTAGAGAATATCCCTATTGAAATTGCGTCCAATCAATATAACAAGTTTTATTTAGAAACTAAAAAAAAGAAAATGGGACATTTGTTGCAGTTGGGTGATTGTATTACTAAATGATAGAATAAAAATAAAAAAACGGTTGCTAATACTTAGGATTTCATGTGGCATGCAATGCCCAACATGCCGGAATAGCCTATTCTGTGATGTCCGACATTCTGGACACGTTAGTGTTGCAAACGAAAAAGCAAATCCCCAAAAAGGTGAAAAGAATTGCTGTTTACAAGGATCGGAATACAGAAAAAACTCCTCCAATACATTGGGAATGAAGATTAATTCTATACCTTTGAATACAGTTAACACAGAATTGTAAATGATAATTTATCCCATATTTCCAGGCTCAAACCAATTTCTGATACTGGTATGTTACCTGCAACCATAAAAAATGAAAACTACTAACCCAAAAGATTATATCAAGCTAATTGAAATGTTTAGCTTTACCTTGACAAAAGGATTGTTGGATAAAGAAATTGTAATAGATTGGGCTGACAATATAATCAACCAAGATAGTGAACCAGATATTTTTATTATAGAACTATCACTTTGTGGAAATAAGAGTTTAAATGATACAATTTCTTTGATTAACAACTATATTGAACAAGAAAAATCGAATTTATCTGGACGAGTGATTTTAGGATTTATTTATAGACAGTTTTTATCAAAGAAAATTACTTTAAGAAATGTTATAAGAACCATTTATGATTTAATATGGACGACAGATTTAACTGAAAAAGAGAAAAACGTAATTTATATTCTTGATAATGACTTTGATTTAGCTCAAGATGGCGGATATGGTTCTATCGAAATCATTGAACTTGACACTTTAAAGTTTCTTGAAATTTATAGAGATTTTCAAATTGACAACTTTTTTGATTGGGATATGTTAGATGAAACAATTGAATCGAAAATAGATTTACTTTTGACTACTTTATTCAATAAAAGAATCCAAATTGATAACAAAAAGGGGAAATGGTGGAAGTTCTGGTGATAAAAAAATGGCAGCAGGTAATACCTAGGATTTCATGTGGCATGCAATGCACAACATGGCATCTGGGTGTATGGATTTTCGGTCTTTTAAAATATAAGTATCACAGTAAAATAAAAATAAAATGAGAAAGATAATTCAATTAAGTATGGTTGTTCTGCTGCTTTCAGCAGGAATGGACTCTTGTTTGCCGGTTTATTATTCGGCACCGGCTACAACACGTGTAGAGGTTGAACAGCCAAATTGGGCACCGCAGTTCGACAATCGAAATCTAATTCGTTATTATTATTTTCCCGATTGGGGAATGTATTATGATATTAATAACAGCGAATATGTGTATATGGATGAAGGCAATTGGTACTTCTCGCACAGCGTGCCACCGCGTTATGCTGCGTATGACTTGAATTCAACCTTTGTCGTTGCACTCGATTATAGTATTTATCAACCATGGATGCATCATTCGTTGTATTCATCACATTATCCGCCTTATTTCTATCGTACTCGTTACGAAAACGATTTCGAGCATGGACGGTATACCCGAGGATATAATGAAAATAACCAACGCCCGTATTATTCAAACGAACATCCCCAGCAATCGAGTCATAATTCAGAGCCGATGAATACAGCACGCGAGGGTGCTAATCGTCAAAGTGAACAACAACCACGAGTAGGCGAAAATAGCTCGAATCAACAAAACCGTTGGAATCGATTTCACGATGGTGCTGAACAAAACCCAAACACAAGGACAGAGGTACATCCTGTTGAGCAACGTAAACAGGTGGTAATATATTCACATCCCGATGTTGGCAAGCCGGTAAGGGTTACTCGTCAGATGATGCAACCGGCACAACAATCCAGCAGATCACAGCCTGAATCGCGTCAACAATCGCAACCTCAGCAGCAGCAACAACCTCGGCAGCAACAACAGCAACCGGCTCAACAAGGTGAACAATATCAAAGACGAAGGTAGGCATTGATAGGTCTTCAGGATGAAAAGGTGTTTAGTAAAATTAAATCTACCATTTTCGAGAACCAAATACAACAAAAAAAGGACGAAAGGGCTAAAGCCAAACGGCAATGAAAAGCATAATTTCGAGAATTTCATTGCCGTCGGATTTATCAGAAGAATAAACTTTAAAAACCTGAATCACACAACCGCGATATAAATATGTGTATCTTTACAGAATGATAGCAACGAAAAATATAAAACAGAAAAGGATTCAAATAGTAGCATTGACACTATTGCAGCTTTTCTTGTTTACGTTTCCACTTGTTGTCAAAACAACACATCAACATCAAAATCGCTTAAGCAACCGTCAAACAACCAATGGTGCGGAACTAACCAAATGGGAAAAACCCTGTGCTATTTGTCAATTTGAGTTTGACACGGTTTTAAAAACAGAAACACCGCTTTATAGCAGCATCATTCCATCGCAAACGGGATATATCTCTGAATATTCATCACCCGTCAGGTCTGTTGCGTTCACCTTTATCTCTCTCAGGGCACCGCCACTTTTGTAAAACAAATTTCTGTTTCCACTATTTTCTTTTTTACCATTCGCAAACAGTAACATGTTGTGTGGAAAAGGTATGGAAACACGCATTTTCGTGCAAACGACAATTCAGTATTACAAATTTTAAAATCAATAAAAATGAGAAAGATAGTAATCAGTATACTACTGGCATTAATCTGTATTCATGCAAATAGTTATGCATCGAATCAGGTAGAAAAAGCAAGTCTGCAAGGAATAGTAAAAGATAAACAAACTGGCGAAGTTATTCCCGGGGTAACAGTCTATTTGCCCGATTTACAAAAAGGAACAACATCGGGAGTTGATGGAACATATTTCATAGGTTCGTTGCCCAAAAACAAAGTGTTGGTTCAAGTTAGTTTTGTGGGATATAAGAGTATTGTAGAAACAATTGATCTGACAAAAGTCTCGGTAAAAGATTTTGAACTAGAAGAAACAGCAACCGAAGTAAACGAGGTGGTTGTAACGGGACAATCGGGTGCTACAGAGCAAAAACGTACACCAACGCCAATAGTGATAGTCAACAAGCAACTGCTGCTGGAAAGTTCTTCATCAAACATCATTGATGCTATAGCAATGCAACCTGGTGTTTCACAAATCACAACAGGAAGCGGAATTTCAAAACCTGTTATTCGCGGATTGGGATATAATCGTGTGGTGGTTGTAAACGATGGTGTTCGTCAGGAAGGACAGCAATGGGGCGATGAGCATGGCATTGAGATTGACGAATCGTCTGTCGATAAGGTTGAGATATTGAAAGGTCCGGCAAGTTTAAGTTATGGATCAGATGCTATTGCCGGAGTTATAAATATGCTTTCGGCTTCGATGCCGATGGAAGGAAAGATCAACGGATCTTTGTCCACCAATTATCAAACAAATAATGGGTTAATGGGATTATCGGCACACGTGGCTGGAAATAAAAAAGGATTTATTTGGGATGTCCGATTTAGCGATAAAATGGCTCATTCGTATAAAAACAGATACGATGGATATGTTTTCAATTCGGGATATAAAGAAAATGCCGCCGATGCCTTGGTTGGATTAAATAAAGAGTGGGGGTATTCAAAGTTAAAAATTAGCATGTATAATTTTAAGCCCGGCATTGTGGAGGGCGACAGAGATAGTGCAACAGGAAAATTCACGAAACCGGTTGCCATTGGTGGCGTGGAAAGCAACGAAATAGCTCCCGAAAGTGATGCCAGGAAATATAGGCTTCAAACGCCGTATCAAATGATTCATCATTACAAAGCAATTTTCGATAACTCCATTTTTATCAAAGGAGGAACACTAAAAGCGACAATAGGGTTTCAGCAAAACAGCCGACAAGAGTATGATAATATTCTTGAACCAAATCAATATGGTTTGTGGCTGCTTTTAAATACGGTAAATTACGACATAAGGTATAATTTGCCCGAAATGAAAGGTTTTTCCTTATCGGTTGGAACAAACGGTATGCAGCAAAACTCACAAAACAAAGGTGCTGAATATCTTATTCCCAATTACAATTTGGTCGATGCCGGAGCTTTTGTAATAGCAAAGAAATCTATTGGAGCTTTTGATTTTAGCGGAGGTATTCGATATGATAAACGCCACGAAACAGGCAAAAATCTATTCCTCGATTCAACAGGAACAGAAATTAATGCGAAAACAAAAACAAGCGATATCCAGCAATTTAAAGCGTTTACCGTCGACTTTTCTGGACTTTCAGGAAGCGTTGGAGCAACATGGCAAATTTCGGAAGACATTTACACCAAGGCAAATATCTCTCGTGGATTTCGTTCTCCAAATATTGCAGAACTGGGTGCAAACGGCGTGCATGAAGGAACGTTTCGCTACGAACTAGGAAATCCCGATTTGAAACGCGAAACAAGTCTTCAGTTTGATTATGCACTGGGAATCCACACCAAACACATAGTTGCCGAAGTCGATTTGTTTGATAATAACATCGACAATTTTATATTCCTTCGTCGTCTTAATTCGTCGACAGGTGGTGATTCAATAACCGATGGTTGCAGTACTTTTAAATATGTGAGTGGCAATGCACAGCTACTGGGTGGCGAGTTTCATTTCGACATTCATCCGCATCCATTAGATTGGTTGCATTTCGAGAATTCGTTTTCGTATGTCAAAGCAATTCAAAAGCATCAACCCGATTCCACCAAATATTTGCCTTATACACCGCCGGTAAAACTTCAAACAACAATTAAAGTTGACGTATCAAATAAGCAGATAAAGACTTTAAAGAACAGTTATATAAAAATGGATATTGATAATTTCTTTGAACAGAATGATATTTATTCGGCAGCAAATACCGAAACAAAAACTCCCGGTTACACTTTATTGAATTTTGGTATTGGAACTGATATTGTGCGAAAACAAAAAACCGTATGTTCGTTATTTATTGCATTAAACAATGCAACAGACAAAGCATATCAAAGTCACCTTAGCAGGTTGAAATATGCTGATGAAAACTATGTTACGGAGCGAACAGGTGTATATAATATGGGGCGAAATGTGAGTTTCAAGTTGATGTACCTTTTGATTTTATCTGGAATTAAAGGTTCTGCTGATTAAAACGACAATCAATATTTATGTTTATAATTCAACATATTAACAAATCGGGAATCACTTAATTCGATAGTTTCAATACCTCTCGTAAGGCAAAAAAATATCTTTTTTTATAATAATTCCAGTCTTTTTTAGAATAAGATTGAAGTTATTTCAGATAAAACCAATCTGTTGCTAAATAATTCTGGTTTTATTCCCAATAAGTAGGAAGTTATTGGAAATAAAAGAGAAGTTATTCTCAATAAATAGGAAGTTTTTTAGAATAAAAGGAAAAATATTCAATAGAAAAGGGGAGTTATTGTCATATTTTTCATTTGTTTATATTTATTTAATTGTCACATGGAATCCCCAAGGGCTCAGCAAAGCTAATACGCCATATAATCATCCTCGCGTGGTGTGCAAGTTTTGCTCATAGTTATTTCATCTCGTATTTATATGTTAAAAAGTGTGAATACCGGAATTGGTTCTATGTGGAGGTTTAAATCGTATATTTACTATACCAAAAGACTCCCAGATGTTATGAATCGGGAGTCTTTTGATATTAAAGTAAAAGATTAAGCAGGCTGCCAGAAACACCTTACAGGCGAAACAATCGCATTCTCCTTTTTTAAATCATTTAACGCTTTGTCAACGTCTTTTTTGTCCAATCCACTTAATGCACTTATTTCAGAAGCTTTAAGAGGTTTACCAGCATTTTTCATTGTTTCAAGTACTTTGTCTTTCATAATTGATATAATTTAATTGTTTTTTAAGGTTTCAAAATACATTTTATCCTATTACATAAAGTTAGTATTATTTTTGATTCTAAACGTAATTGAACCTCCATTTTTTTTACCTTTGTCGTTCAACACAGTAAAACCTTACAAAGGCTTCGTCTCGAATTTTTTAATAAATAATGCATATCATGATTCTTACCATTTTTCAAAGCTCAAAACCATCAACCAAATTATCACTATCTAAATCAGTAATACTACTTTTTATTATCTTGTTTTCGGCAACAAGCTTCCTTAAGGCTCAAGCTGGTAATGCAGCATACGACGATTCCACAAAAATGAATGTCGACATCAGGGTTCTTAATATTCCGTTTCTGGAAAGAGTTATTACCAATATTATAAATCAAGATAGAAATGCTAAAGGTTTACAGGAATTTAAATCTAATAATATACTGAAAAAGACTGCTGTAGATCAAGCATTGTTTATGTCTGATTTTGCTACGATGGAACAATCGAATCCTGGTGAAAGAGCCATTGCTTATGGAGGTACTAGAAACCTTTCGGAGGTGATTGGCAGGGCTTCAATAAGTTCTACAAAAAGGGTAACATACCAACAAGTTGCTCAGATGTTTACCGATAAATGGAAATCGAATGCTAAAAATGCAAATCTGTTATTTGATAAAAATAATACGATAATTGGAATTTCGGTTTCGTTTGATCCGATTGGTGAAAAACTTTATGCATCGGTCGATTTAGGTGATAACAATTCGATTGCTCCTGTTTTAAATAAATCAGCAGGGAAATATATTTCAACCAAATTTTATGGTCTACAACTTTATAATGCCAAAGGTTGTTCAAAATGTAATAAATTCAGCGATATAAATGAACTGGCTCAACATTTGGTTGTGGAAGATAATGCGGTGTACTTTGTGTACGATAATTTAAAGAAACTAAAACAATTATTAAAGACTCCGCAAGATGGTTTTGCCATCGATTTTGTAAATAAAAATCAGTTTGCCTGTGGCAAAGAAAATATATTGAACTATCAGGTTCCTAATCGTGGAATATTAGCAAAACCAGTCTTTTATGAAGATATATTTAAATTAAATACTGAAGATCAGAAATCAAATAAACTGAAGGTGAAACTGGCTGTTATTCCAAAAGAAATACATGTCGATTCTGTAGAAATGAATCTGATTGTCATAAGCCAGGGAATGGTTTGTAAAAATGTATATAAAACAACTATTGTTTCTCAGATTTCGCCCAAGCCATTTGTTGTAAATGCTACTTATCTGACTGATCCCGGAGAATATTATCCTTTCGATTTTAGGAAGAAGAATGTTCAAAAAAAAGAAGTTGATTCTGTTTGTCTTTTGGCTCAAAATCCAAGATATCTGTCGAATGTAAAACTATACAATTGTCTTGTTTCTTATGTATTGAACAATTTTCAGATAAACGACGACGACGCACAAAAAATGAGCTTGCTTTTCGATAAAATGAAAGTGAATAAGAAGGATAAGCTTGATACTATTCAATTACTTGAAATGTCGTTTTTGATGAATATCGTCAAGTCGGCTCAAACATCACAAAATTCGAAAGACATAGCAATGGCAAAGTTGAAAGCTGTTGAACCCTATGATATATCAATTGCCAATATTCTATCATTATACGGCTTTTTTGTAAGTCTTTCCGAAAAAGAATTGGCTTTGGAATGGCTTGATGATGTTGTGATGACAGATGAAATTCCCGAAGATTATGTGTTTTCGTATATTTCATTGTCGACACTTTATTCACAACGAGTGAATTCCGGATCATTTTCTCAGGTGATGAATAAAGCAAAAACGCTCAATGCTGAGCGTTTTTGTACGTTATTTAAATCTAATAATTTTTCTTTTCAGATATTCGAAAATCAGACGGTAAAATCTCTCATTTGTAATTCCTGTTCTAAAAATTAGGAACGATTTCTTATTCGAGGGTTATTTGTGATTGACCAATTTTTTCGCCGTCAGTATAAGCTTCAACTTCGTAAGTTCCTGTTTTTATTGTTTGTTCAGCACAGATAAACGAACTGCATGCTTGCGTGAGTTTATTCTGGTAGTCGACTGTTACTTTCGATGAATATCCCAATTGTGTGCCATTGAACGAAAAGACATCATTATTTGAATTATGTAATACAGCTCCCGAAGCATCAATAATTCTGAAATATACTTCGCGTTGTCCAGCCTTAGCTATTTCATTGTCGACAAGTGTTATACATATTTTCATTTCTGTAACACGTTTGCCTTTTTTCTGTGGTTTGCCTTTTTTGTTAAATGCCTGAATAGAAATATTCACGCCTTTTATTTTTGCAGCTTTCGAAACTTTATCAGATAATACATTGTTTTCGCCTTTTTTCTGTTCCAAATCGGATTGGAATGTTGCATTTTGTGTTGCTAGTTCTTTATTTGCTTTGGTTAAAGAATCTATCTGAGCAATGAAGGCGTCTCTATTTAATTGTAGTTCTTTGATCTTTTTCTTGTAATATGCCAGTTCTTTTGAATTTTTTGACAATCCTTTGATCTTTTCTAAATAATTTTCTATTTGACTTTTTTGAGAATTTATTTGCTCTTGTAAATTAGAATTGTCTGTTTTGATGTCGTTGAAGTCGTTCAACAGTTTTTGATAATCTTCTTGCAAAGAGTCCTTCTCTGTTAAAAGCCGAGTTTTTTCATTGTTCAGTTTTGTTAAAGCGGTATCTTGTGCTACTGTTTTAAAATACTGATAAGTGTACAAGCCTGTTACAGCTAATAAAAGGACTATTAAAACGATTAATAATCCATTTTTCGAAGTACTATTTGCCATAGATTTTATTTTAAATGTTTATTTTTTTACTTTGAAAATTAGTATTATTGATGCAAAGATTAGTGTAATTGCATTTGCTATTATAATGGGATATTCTGTTACGATCAATCCGTAGAAAAACCAGAACGCAACTCCTATGGTAAACATAATATACATCCATAATGAAATGCCTTCTGTATTGCGTGTTTTTATAACTTTTATTGCTTGTGGTAAAAATGATACAGTAGTAAGAGTAGCTGCTATGTAGCCTATGATTTCTTTACTATCCATATAGTTATCCGACAATAATCTTATTTATTTCAATTTGTACATCCTGTTCAAAATCTTCGACTTCAACTAGCATATCAGGATCATCAACCGGTAGATGCCAATTGATCTTTATGGTATTTCCTTCAGCTCTTTTTTGTTCTAATAATTCTAATAATTCAATTATCATTTTTGATGTTGAAGTATTGAAATATGTGAATTTGAAATTGAAATCCATGGTATTCTTGTGTGTAAAATACTCCATAATCCAATCCATTAAAGGCTTGTAGAAGCTGTAAGATTCTTCCATATACGATTCATCTGAAAGTACACAAACACCTGTTGTAAAATTGAAATTAACACCAGGAAAATAGGGTAAATCTTTTTGTGGAAGGATGATTAGATTGTCCATAATCTGATAAATTTATTTTATTGCATATTTTTTATTGACTTTGACGATTAACTTGAATGACGAATGTTTTGTATCAATTTTAAATTCTATGTTATTTAATGTCAATAGTGTAATATAAATAAATCCTAAATGAGCACTATTTTCAGTTTCTTTTTTGTTTTTTATATTTAGTATTTTAAGTGCTCTCAACTCTTCGAGGCTAAGATTGCTAATTTGATTGCAATATACATTTAGTTTCTCAAAAAATAATTTATCAATTTTATTTTTTGCAATTATTCTGAAATAAATATTGTCTTCTTCAATTTTTAGAGTGCCCAAACCGCTCTGAATGCCATTTTGTAAGGTAATTCTTTCAGCAGAATAGAGAGAAATATTTTGTGCAACTTCAATAAAAGATTTAAATAATCGGCTTTGTGTAAGAGGATCATTAATTGGTAATGATCTTATAAGTTCACCAAGCGATGAAACAATGTCAAGGGGAAAGGGACCCTTATAGGTTAAGTGTATGTGTTTGTCTGATAATTTTGACATGCTACATTTTTATTATCATAACAGATATATCATCTCTTTGTGCTTCATCATGTAATGATGATTCAAAATCAAAGATCAATTGCTCTATTTGAATTTCGGGGTTTAACGAAGCACTTTTCCTAATGGTTTCAAGCATTTGGTGTGATCCATATTTTTTCCCATTAGTTAATGGTTGATCTATTAATCCGTCAGATGATAATACAATTAGATCACCAGTCTGGGTTACAATTTCGGTTTGTTTATATTCTACATTATTTTTCTTTGCATATCGACCACCTGTTGAACTAGGATTTCCCTTGATGATTACAAAAGAATTAGAATCTTTCGAATAATGATATAATGGACGTTTAGCTCCGGCAAAGATTACTTTTGTCTTATCGTTTTGTTTTTCAATTCTGCATAAACAAACATCCATACCGTCATCATTTTCCGAGGTGTTTTGTTTTAAAGTTATGCTCAATTTTTTATTTAAAGTATCGAGAATTTCGGCTGGCTCATGTATTTCTCTTTCAATCGCTATTTCATTCAGTAGTTGTATTCCGATAAGCGACATAAAAGCTCCTGGTACGCCGTGTCCTGTAGAATCGATAATTGCTACAAGTACCGAATGTTGATTTATTTCATGAAACCAATAAAAATCGCCCGAAACAATGTCTTTTGGTTTATAAAAAAGAGCAAAATCAAGATGTCGACCAATCGTTTTATAATCAGGTAATGATGCATTTTGAATCGTCAATGCGTAATTGATACTTGATGTTATTTTTTTGTTCTGATTAGACAATTTATCTTTCTGTGCAAGTAATTCTTTTTGTTGTTGTTCTATTTCTGTATTCTTTTGATTTAATATTTTGTTGGCTTTCATTCTGTCTATCAAAAAATAAATGAGAACTATAAGAACAATTGCATTGACAATTATGCCAGAGATTAATATATTTTTTGCTCGTTGAACTTGAATAATTCGGTCATCTTTTTCTTTAAGTTGTAAATTATATAGTGCAAATTTTATTTTGTCATCGAGTAAATTGGTTTCTGTATCAAGAATTATATCTTTCATATTGTTTCTCCAAACCGAAGTCCTGTGTTTTTCGCTTATTGCGTAGCTGATTGATTCGTAACTATGATAATAGGTGAGTGCTTTATCCAATTCTTTCGTTTTCTCATAATACAAAGCTGTTATTCCATAAGTTCTTTTAATGAGACTTGAGTCTCCAGTTGAAAATACCGAAGAAAGAACATCTTTAAGATAGGAGAGTGTTCGTTCTGCATCGTTCTGTTGTAATGAAACAAAAGCTAGATTTAAGTTAATATAAATGGAATTATATTTTCGTTTTTTCTGACTTGAAATTTCTAATGCATTTTTAAAATAGGAATATGAATGACTGAAATCAGATAGGTGTAAATAGATAAAACCTAATTTGTTACATGTTTTAATTGTTGTTATATTATCTTCTATTTCCTGATTTCGATCTAAAACGGTAAGTAAAACAGAAATGGTTGATTCATATCGTTCCCGTTTCCATTCATTTTGTGCATAAGTATTTAAAGAATCCAAGGCGTATTCTATTGATTCTTTTTGTACATGGTTTTGTATAACAGACGATTGTGCAAAACTATAGAAAGAATAAACGACGTAAAGAATGAGAAGATAATATCTTTTATTTCGAGATATCATAATAATCAAAACATTTTAATTCCGACTACGGTAATATCATCCACTTGTTCTAGATTTCCAACCCAATTGCTCAAAAATTCTTTAATATAGAGTCGTTGTTCCAAAAGAGTTAAATTTTGAATAGATAGTAAAACGTTTTTGAAATTTTGTTTATTAAGTTTTTTCCTATTCGGTCCACCAAATTGATCTGTATATCCATCTGTTATTAAATAGAAAACATCATCTGGATTTATCGTAATGCTGTAATTCGTAAATGATTCGGTATTATCAGAAATACCAACGGGCATACGATCACCTTTATATTCATGTAGTTCTATTGAACCATCGGAATGTTTAACCAATTGATATAAGATATTATAAGCACCTGCATAATTAAGTTTTTTATTTTCAGGATCGTACATACACAGACTGATATCCATTCCGTCTCTAATTTGACCGATTTCGCCTGTTTGGTGTAATGTTTCAACCAATTTTAATCGAAGTTTATCGAGAATTATTGAAGGTGAACTGTCTTTGTTATTATGATGGTGTGTTAACTCATTTAAGAATGATATTCCAAGCATGCTCATCATTGCTCCCGATAAACCATGTCCAGTACAATCGGCAACAGCAAAATAATATTTGCCATAGAACTCTTTAAACCAATAGAAGTCACCACTTAAAATTTCTTTTGGTTTATAAAATATAAAATGATCTTTGAATATTTTTTCCAAATTAAATTGTGATGTTAATACAGCATGTTGAATCATACTGGCATACTTGATGCCATCTGTTATTTGTCCATTTTGATATTCAAGTTGTCGATAAGCAACCGCCAATTTTTCGGTCTGTATTTCAAGTTCTGAATTCTGCTGTTCTATTTTTTCTTTTTGAACTAACAATTCATCTTTTGTGCGTTGCATTTCATCAATTATATAATGAGCCCATTCTATTTGCCCAAAATATTCTTGAACAAATTCTGCGATGCTCGAAAACTCATTTTCGTTCATTACCATTGGTCCTAATAATGTAACATCTAAGTTCTTCAATGATTTTTGAAGTGTTTTAATAGGTTTCATAATACGATATTCAAATCCCCAATGGCACAATAGTACAATAGAAAGGAATAATAATATAGAATATGTCTCAAAAAAACCTTTTGGTAGTAAAATAGAATTTGGCAATACCGCATTTGGAATATATGTTATTGTACTCTGGAGCCTCCCATTATAATCATTTAAATCAAGAAGATGATTTTCTGAATTCATGTTGAGTCTTGGATGCTTTAATAGATTCAGTGATATTTTTGTATTTGTAATTGTTGAAATTTGATTTATATATTTTTGATCCCAAACCTTTCCTATTATTATGTATCCTTGTGGAACACTTGTTTTATGTATATCTCCAGAATTATGAATTGTTGATGCGTGAAATTCTATTAACAATGTATCAAAACGTTGAAAAAAAACGAGGCTTCTATTCTTAAGTAGTTTTTTAAAAAAAGAATCTTTGAATGTAATCGTATCTCCATCAGGGAATCCTGAGTTGCTGCAATACAATGTGTTTTTGTTTAATCCAATTACTTGGAATACCGAAAGATGAAGGTCGTTTGTTGGTGTGATTGTTTTATTGGGATCATATTTCTTTGGTTCTTTTATAAAGGATATCATCCAATCAAAACATGCATAATCTGTCAAGATACTTTCATAATAAACTGATTTTTCATTATTTAAAGCATTAAACGAGTTAAATAGATTAGCCTTCTGGTCTATCTTTATTTTATTCCTTTCTTTTTTACTATAAACGGAAAACAGTATCAGACCAATGGTAAACAACATAAAATCAATTACCATAATCCGTAATAAAACGAGCCTGATACCTTTTAAATATTTTAATACACTATTGAATGTCATGTAAATTTGTTTATCGTAAAAGTACGCATTCTTTTTCAAAGAAAAAAGAAGAATGAATATTTGTGTAGCAAGTATCTGACGGAGCTGTTGTTGTGTGTGAAAAACAAATAATTCAGTTAATGAAACGATTCCTAGTAAAGAATCTTGGAGAAGCAGATGCTAATTACTTTGAGCTTGTATCGGCTATAGCTTTTTGGTTGCGTTTATATTTTATATTTTTCTGTTCAAAGATGATTATAAAAATCTTCGAAAGATCTATATTATAAATTTTCCCATTAGGTTCTTCCGGCTTGGTATATGTTACTTTATAATCATTAATCTGGAGAACTTTTACTTTCAGTTTATCGCCATTTTTTAATGTGATTATGTCTTGCGAAAAAGCAAAATGTGATAAGATAAGAAATGATATTATGATAAATAACCGATGCATTAATGAAGCTCTTTTTTTAGTATTAACAATGCTATAAAAATAGTCGATAAATATCAAAAAAATATTAATCAAAGGCTTATAGTTATTGACAATTAGTCAACAAGTCAATGCTAGTCGAAAAAGAGTGTATATTAAAGATAATGGGGGATTCCCTTTTCTCTAAATTATATGTTTTTTTGTTTATTTATTAAAAGTTTAAAATCGGTAAAACTTATTTCAATATTTAATAAGTCATAAGCCTTTCGTATAGTTGAGCAATATATGCTATTGTCTTTTGTCTTTGAAACAAAAATATGTGCAAATGCTGTTATTAATGGAGCTGAGACTAACCAGACTATTGTTTTATGATTATTTGTTTGAGATTCTGTATTATATATGTCTGATATTTCTTTTAAATCTTTTGATTTGAAATGTGGAATACAGTTTCTATCAATCATTACTAATAGATACTGGATGTTAGAGAAATCGGGGTCTGATTTATATTCCTCATTAATCCGTATAGCCTCTTGATATGTAAGTGCTTCTGTTTGAAATTTTACAACAGCAAATTTGTATTCAGGAAACATTATAAAGTAATTAGGACCCATTATTCTTCATTTAACAATAATTTCTTTCATTTGCTAAAGTAGATAATTTCTCTCAAAATGTCTATTAATTTCGAGAAATATATTCTTATTTAAACAATAACAACTATTTGGATTAAGCTGTTTTATTAATTGTTGTAGATATATCATTCAGTTTGATTGTATAATACTGTTTTGTGTGTTATAAATAAAAAAAGAGGCTGTCTTTTTTTGACAGCCTCTTTGATATTCTTAGACAAAAAACTATTTTTTATACATCTCGTCAGAAACGGTTAATTTTTTTCTGCCTTTAGCTCTTCTTTTTGCTAAAATAGCACGTCCTTCAATTGTTGACATTCTTTTCTTGAAACCGTGTTTGTTTCTTCTTTTTCTATTCGATGGTTGATAAGTCCTTTTCATTTCAAATATCTTTTTAAATCTTTATAAAATACCTTTCTTTGGGTCTGCAAAGGTAATACTTTTTTGAAAAAAACAATGTATTTAAGCTTTTTTCAAAAAAAAGGTAAATACATTATTTTTTTTGTAGTAAAAAACTCATTTTCAAAGTAATCAGTAATCTCTACTACTTTAATTTTCTTCTTAAATGCAAGAATTTCTTCAGTAAGGTCGCCTCCTTTAAGATAAATTATTCCATTTTTAATCGCATTTGACGATCTTTGTTGTATCAAATTTTTTGTAAAGTTTACAAATTCAGGGAAAGATGTTACGGCACGTGAAATAACAAAATCATATTTTTCGGTTAATTGTTCACATCGTATTTGTTGACATGTTGTATTTGTTAGTTCTAAACGGTTTATAACATCTTGAACCACACTAATTTTTTTCCCAATAGAATCGACTAAATGAAATGATACTTGAGGAAATAAAATTGCTAATGGAATACCAGGGAAACCACCTCCTGTACCAACATCTAATATTCTTGTACCTTCTTTAAAATGAATGAATTTTGCAATAGCCAATGAATGTAAAATATGACGTTCGTATAAATTATCAAAATCTTTACGCGAAATAAGGTTTACTTTATTGTTCCATTCTTTATAAATGGGAAATAAGGATATTATTTGCTCTTTTTGAACACTACTTAAATTAGGAAAATAATAAAATATTTGATCCATTAAACGGCGTCTTGTGTCGTTTTTAAAATATTGTTGAGAAGTTCTCGGGCTCGGAATAATTGAGCTTTAACTGTTCCTAGAGGAATGTTCATTTCGGCAGATATTTCTTCATAAGAATATTCGTTGAAATACCGTAGTCTGACTAATTCGCGATATCGTGGTTTTAATTTTTCTACAATATTCCGCATTAATTTTGCTTCTTGTTTTTTTATAAAGTCTTCTTCTGGATCTAAACTTCCTGAAACAATAGTAATTTGTTGATCTTTGTTTTGATCGTCGGATTGTGAATCTATTGAAATTGTGTTTGATTTTTTCTTACGAAGAAAGTCTATGCAATTGTTTGATGCTATTTTAAACAGCCAAGTACTAAATGCAAAATTAGGTGTATATTGATGTATATTTTTAAATGCTTTACCAAAAGCTTCAATCGTCAAATCGTCAGCATCACTTTTGTTTCTTACCATCCTCAAGAGCATATAAAAAATAGTATCGCGATATCTATCCATAAGTTCAGCAAACGCTTGCTGATTTCCATTCATAGCGGCTTCGACGAACTTTATATCTTGTTGTGCTTTATCAGATAAATTTTGGTTTACTTCCATTTATGTTGTTTTTTGTCACTTGTAAAAAAATTCACTATGTGGATATACAGATAAAATAAAGGCAACAGTATATCAAGTAGTGGCGAATATAGTAATAATTTTTTTTCTTTTAATTTTATCATCGATAATTTGATAATAATTAATTGAACAATTAAACGGAAGGATGCGACTCCAATAACATACCATTTTTGTGGGGCTGGGGCTAAGATTATAGCCGGTGCAACCAATAGATAATATAAAAACCTGCTAAAAGGTTCAAGAATCAATAGAAATTGATGTTTAAATTTATATCTGTTCGATGTTGTTAAGTGACGCTTTTTTTGTAAATAGAATTCATTAAATGTTGTTTTTGGAACTGTTCGGACAATACTATCATTGTCAAGAATCACAATGGTGTTTTTTTTATCAGATGTTTCATTTACAAATAAATCATCATCGCCTGAATTAAGTTCATAATGTGATGCGTATCCTTTATTTTTAAAGAATAATGATTTTTTATATGCTAGATTTCTTCCAATTCCCATATATGGAATATGAGCTTTTGCAAAACTTAAATAATTGATTGCAACAAACATACAATCAAATCGAATAAATTTATTAAGAAAACCTTTTCTGTCTTCATAGCCACCGTATCCTAATACAATTTCTTTTCCCCAGCCAAATCCTTGTTGAATTGAGTATAACCATAGATTTGTTTCTGGATAACAATCTGCGTCAATAAAAACAATATTGTTATATTTTGCTGATTTTATGCCAACAGTTGCTGCTAATTTTTTTCCGTGTTTGAATTTTTCATCTTCAGTAATGGTGGTGAAACGTAATTTTGGAAATTTCACTCTCATTTGAGCCAAAAGCATTTCTGTTCCATCCATTGAGCAGTCATTGACAACAATAACTTCGTATTTCAGAAAATCTTGTTCAAGTACTAATGGGAGAAATTTTTCGAGATTCTCAGCTTCATTTTTTGCACAAATAATAATAGAAACAGGTTCTACATCATTTGTGAGTTTGTTTGGTTTATGGAAAGCTATTCGAGAATAGAAATAGAGATAATAAAACAATTGTATTGCTACTGCAAATAAAAATATGCCTACAATAATTTGAGGTATATATATAATGTAATCTTTTATCAATGTTCTTTTTTTAGCAAAAATAGTTGGTGCTTGTGGAAGAAAAAAACAAAATGATAGTTTTTTTACTTTTTATAATCAAGATTGTTTGTAATGCGTATTTTTGCAATACTAAAAAAAATGAAATGTATATTTATAATACAATGGGCATAAAACAATATTTTTCAATTATTGTTTTGACGCTTCTGTTTTTATTTAATGATAATTCTCTCGTATTTTCACAAGCTAAAACAGATACAAAAAATCAACATATAGGGGTTATTTCGGGAAAGTTGATTGATAAAAATACATCACAACCCGTTGAATATGCAAATGTCGTTTTGTTTAAAATGCCTGATTCTGTTCTTGTTGGTGGCTGTGTGTCGGTGGAGAATGGTATTTTTAAACTTGAAAAACTGGCGTATGGAAAGTATTCGCTCAAAATCCAATTTATTGGGTATACTCCTGTTGTAAAATCAGAAATTATTATAACGGAAAATAAACCGAAAATTTGGATTGGTAATATTGAAATGGTTTCGAAATCAGATAATATTGACGAAGTTACGGTGACTGCAAAGAAAAATATTGTTGAAACGAAACTTGATAAGAAAGTAATAAATGTTGATCAGGCAATTGTTTCGACCGGAGGTTCTGCTGTCGATGTCTTGAAAAATGTTCCATCGGTTTCTGTTGATGCCGAAGGAAATTTATCGCTTCGCGGATCCGATAATGTTACTGTTTTAATGGATGGTCGTCCATCAACTTACACAAGTCTTGACCAAGTGCCAGCTTCAATCATTGATAGGGTTGAAATCGTTACAAATCCATCTGCAAAATTTGATGCAAGCGGTATGGTTGGTATCGTTAATATTATTACAAAACATAAATCGGGGCAAGGCTTAAACGGACAAATTTCTTTTAATTATGGTACTTGGGATAAATATAATGGAAATGCAACCATAAACTATGGAATCTCTAAAGCGAATTTTTATTTAATTATTGATGGTCGACAAAATAATTCGAAGGTATATGATAATCAGTTTATTGAAACCAATACACAAAAAACGTATATAGTCGATACAACCAATCGGACGATGCAAATGGGATCCATTAAATTTGGGGTCGATTATTCGATAAACGACAAGAATCTTCTTTCACTATCGCTTTTCGATAGACAGTTTTATTCTGATGGGAATCAAAATGCATACAATCAATATATTACAAACAATACTTTATTAAGATCGTTTGCAACAACAACAAATACAACAATCAGAAGTGGAGCTTTTGTGCCGAATATTCAATATAGACGGTTGTTTGATAAAAAAGATGAAACGCTGATTTTTACAATAGATGGTGATTATGATTATCCAGGGAAAACCACAACCGAATTTTTGAAATTGGATACACTTAAAAATGGATTGAACAAAGCTGTACCTAATTATTTCTATACATTTTCTGTCGATTATTCATTACCAATAAAGGAGAATTCTAAATTTGAATGCGGTATGAAATTCAATAATGTTTACTCTGAATATCGCAATTTGCAGACTAAAATAGTCGACAATACAACATTACCATATTTATTTGTTCAATCAGGAGATGTCACACATCAGGAACTTGATGGTTATGTTCAATATGGAAGTCAATTTAAGAAAATACAATATCAAGTTGGATTAAGAATGCAACAGAACAATATCGGATATAAAGATTTTCAAACAAATAGTACAAAGGAGAAAAATTATATAAATCCGTTCCCCAGTTTTGCTATTTCATATAAGAAGAATGAAGATAATATTTTTCAACTAAACTATAGTAAAAGAGTTAATTATCCCGATGCACGACTATTTAATCCAAATTTAATCCAAATTGATGCAACCAATTGGACAAAAGGAAATGCTTTACTAATACCTGAATTAGTAAATTCGTTCGAATTGGGATATTCTTTGAACCTAAAAAAGATATCGATGACAAATACGGTGTTTTATCGAGTTGTAAAAAATACACTAACTCGAACTCAGGAATCAGGGGTAAACAATTCAAATGATCCAATTTTTATAAGTTCAATGATAAATGGTAAATTATATCAAGCATATGGTTTCGAGCATTTTGATAATTTTACCATTACGAATTGGTTGAAACATTCATTAAATTTAACTATAAATATTGCAGAACTAACTGATACCATATTGAAACAACATTATTCATCGCCTAATGGAAGTTGGCTGATGAAATATTCGTTAACGGCAACTCCAATAAAAAGTATTGAATTAACTGCATCATATAATTATAATTCATCAATGATTTCGATGCAGGGCGGGAACGGGCGTTTTAGTTCAGGTCCTTCGGCAGGCTTAGTTGGCAAAAATTGGCAAAGCGATGTTAGTTTAAGGAAAATACTATGGAAAGGGAAAGCCTCTATTTCACTTCGATTAGCAGATGTCTTTAAATCTTCTAAATATAATATTGATTATTATTCAAGTGACTATCATTCAACCATACTAAAAACCAGAAATAGTCGTATTTTGTATGTCGGTTGTATGTATAAAATAAACGGAGGTTTGAAACAAAAGAAAAAGCCTGTTGAAGTTCAAGATACAGATTTTTAAATATATACAGTATGTGAAAGACCTTTGTCACTTAAAAAAAGAGAAGTATCATTTGTTGGTTTATAAAAAAATCTTACTTTTGGCACTTGAGAGTAAGAGATTGTAAACAAAAGGACAGAAGTGTGAACTAAAATTTTTTAACGTATTTGCTACATAAATTCTATCATTATGAAAAGTTTTCTGTTATTTGTTTTATTAGGTTTCTTTGCATGTAATCTGTTTGCACAAAATGAAAAGGCAGAAGCTGAAATTAAACAATTAGAAGCAAAGGTTAATAAATGCCAAAAGGCTGTAGATAATGCAACAGCAAAAGGAAAAGATGAAAAAGAAATTCGTGTTTTAAATGTCTATTTAAAAGAAGCACAAAAAGAATTAGAGGATAAAAGTAAAGCATTGTCCGATATGCAAAAGAACAGCGAATTCATGAGCAATTTTAAAGAAGCTGATGGATTTAAATATATCAGAACACTCGAAGATAAAAAAATATCGTTTGATTTAATAGATGGTAAAATTGTTCAGTTTAAAGGTAATATTATTTGGACAGGAATTTCGAAATACGATGCCAATAAAATAATGCATGACGATGCATCAACAAAAACCTGTTATACACCAACCGATAACCCTTCGATAGGTGATTTTGGAATTTGTGACACTACACTTCGAGTATATTCTGATGATGAAACCAATAAACGGAAATATTATCAGATTTCATGCACTTCTATAGAGTATGATAAAAATAAAGAAACCGAATATTGTGCTGTTCGCTATTCAGATTGTAAATTGGTTTTCAAATTACCTATCATCTCAAAAAAGAATAAGAAGTATTATGTTATATATTTAGGGAAAAAGCTTAAAAAGGCCGATATTATTAATACAAATGATAATTTAACAATAGAAGGTGAATTGTATTATAAACACGTAGACGGTACAAATCTTACTTATTTTTATCTTGATAAATGGGTTGTTGTTAATAAAAAATAAAATACCAGAAGGCGGAGTTATTCTTCGCCTTTAGTTTTCTATATTATTTGTTATAAATCAAAAAAAAACGCAGTATGTCGGATCTGGGAGAATCATCGAAAAATAAAGTCGTAACAACAAATGTGTTACGAGAAATGAAAGTTAAAAATGAAAAGATTGCAATGCTAACGGCTTACGATTATTCTCTTGCAAAAATACTTGATACCGCAGGTATAGATGTCATCCTTGTCGGTGATTCGGCTTCGAATGTTATGGCTGGTCATCAAACAACATTACCAATAACCCTAGATCAGATGATATATCATGCACAGTCGGTACAAAGAGCCGTAAAACGTTCATTGATTGTAGTCGACTTACCTTTTGGTACATATCAAGGAGATACCCGAAGTGCATTGCAATCATCAATTCGAATAATGAAGGAAACACTCTGTGCTGCAGTTAAACTTGAAGGTGGAAGTGAAATTATAGAATCGGTAGAACGTATTGTTTCTGCTGGAATCCCTGTAATGGGGCATCTTGGATTGACACCGCAATCGATACACAAGTTTGGAACCTATTCAGTTCGTGCCAGAAAAGAAGCAGAAGCTAAAAAACTGTTGAGCGATGCACAATTATTAGAATCTGCCGGATGTTTTGCCATTGTCCTTGAGAAAATACCTGCTACTTTAGCAAAAAAAGTTGCACAAACACTCTCAATACCAGTAATTGGAATAGGAGCGGGGAATGGCGTTGATGGTCAGGTGCTTGTCCTTCATGATATGTTGGGCATAAATAATGATTTTTCACCACGATTCTTACGTCGTTATAATAATTTATATGCAGAGATTATTGATTCTGTGGAGCAATATATTGATGATGTTAAAACACTAAATTTTCCCAGTGATGCCGAACAATACTAGACTTTAATGTAATTCTATATTCGGCATTCAGTACCAGTTTTCAAGAATAGATAACAATGAATATAGTTGGTTAAATTCCTTTTCAGATCAATATTTTAGGCATTTTCCGTCTCGATTATCGTTCGATTGTTGGTTTTTTTATACATTTGTCAGCAACGAAATAATGATTATAAATAATACAAATATCAAATGAATACACTACTTATCAGCCCATTATTGACTAAAAGGAAACCGGCAGTGCATAATGTGGGGCTGTCTTATATTGCTGCAGCTTTATTAAGCGATGGAAATGATGTGAAAGTCCTTGACATCGAAGCCTATAAATACTCAAAAGAAGAAGTCCTTTTAAAGTGTAAAGAAGCCAATCCTGATATTATAGGAATTGGGACGCTTGTTACTGGATATATATATGTAAAATGGTTGTGTAATGCATTGAAGGAATGTTTACCAAACGTCCCTATTGTTATGGGCAATAGTATAGTGACCACAATTCCTGAAATTGCAATAAACAATTTGAATATTGATTATATTGTTCTCGGGGAAGGAGAGGACACAATGAAAGAACTTGTAAAAACAATAGAAAATAAAGGAGACATCTCACAAGTCGCTGGTTTGTGTTATAAAAAAGATGGTAAAGTTGTGTTTACAGCACATAGAGAACTTATTCAAGATCTTGATACTATACCAATGCCTGCTTGGCATTTATTCCCATTCAAAGAAACATATCATAAAAATGGACTTTATCCCGAGCTTCCCACACCATTTATGTCTGTGTTGACCACAAGAGGCTGTCCTTTTATTTGCACATATTGTTATCATCCATTTCAAAATCAAAAAGTTCGATTCCATTCTAGCGAAAGAATAGTAGCCGAAATAAAATATTTGATTAAGGAATATGGTATAAAGGGCGTTCATTTTGTTGATGACCTTTTTGTTGTTAATAAGAAAAGAATATATGAGTTTTGTGATTTGCTAGATAAAGAGAAAATTGATATTAAATGGGGTGTTTCATGTCGCTCGAATTTGGTTGATGAAGAATTGATGGCACGAATGCAGAAGAGTGGTTGTATCCGATTAGGCATTGGTGTTGAATCTGCAAGTCCAATTATTCTCGAAAATATTAAAAAGAAAGTAACCGTTGAAGATCATATAAGAGCAATGGAAATATGCAAAAAAATAAAGCTTAAAGTTGAGGCTAGTTACATGATTGGCAATGTTGGTGAAACTAGGGAGACTGTTTTCGAAACGGTAAAGTTCAGAAAAAAATATGATCCAACACCAGGTACATTTTTCTTTACAACTCCATATCCAGATACAGACCTTTATAAGTATGCTTTGGAAAAGGGGTTGATTAAGGATGAGATGAAACTTATTGAAGCGTATGGAGAGCAAAATGAACAGATTCTTGTAAATTTTACAAATATGACAAACGACGAGTTAATGGCTCTACGAAAGGAGGCTAACAAAGCTATTGTTATAAACTATATAATGAAGAATCCATTTAAGGGCTGTCTGTATGTCTTTTCCTTTTTAAGAAGAATTCTGCATAAGAAAATGGTTAAAGCTTAAATCAAATTGTTTTGAATCTATATCTAGATGTTCAATAGCTTAAATTCAATTAAATTTGTGATCGGTGACATATATTTTGGTGGTAGTCTAGTAATTCGTCACGCAAATAATCAACTGATTGTAAATGCAATAGAATGTAAATGTAAAAAAAATGTAAAAAAAACTTTTCAGCTATTGCTATAAAACAAAAAGTATATATATTTGCACCACCATTTACAAGTTTTAAAGCTTATAAAATGCGGGAGTAGCTCAGTTGGTAGAGCACAACCTTGCCAAGGTTGGGGTCGCGAGTTCGAGTCTCGTCTCCCGCTCTTTTTTTATAAGGGTACATGTTTCGCCCGGATGGCGGAATAGGTAGACGCGCAGGACTTAAAATCCTGTGACCATTGCGGTTGTACCGGTTCGATTCCGGTTCCGGGTACCTTGGAAACCCCTGAGAAATCAGGGGTTTTTGTTTTATATATAATCTGAAAGCCGATGAATTTCATTTTTTTGAAAACAATTCTGGAAGTTATTCCGTAAAGAATAAAAAACTATTACAATAATTCTAAAAAACATGATGTTTAGATTATTATTTCTGCCCTCTCTTTTCCTTTTTATCTGTGAAATGGTATATGCTCAGAAAAATATATCAAGCAAGGTTTTTATATCATTGGAAGAGGCGGAAAAATCACCAGAAACTGTTACAATTCTTGATGTACAAGGTCAATCATTAATAGAATTAAATCCTGAAATAGTATATGAAAATTTGGTTTCTGCGGATTTTAGTAATAATGAAATGACAGCATTTCCAGAACCATTGTTTTCATCTCCTAAACTGAAAATATTAAATTTAGGAAATAACAAACTTGAATTCCTTCCCAAAAATATCGATCATCTACTTTTATTAGAACAATTAAATATAGAAAATAATCAAATAGCGACGTTACCTGACGAATTAGGAATGCTTAAAAAATTACAACAATTGTCTGTTTTTCAAAATCAATTAAGTGAATTGCCAGAGACTTTTGATCAATTGATAAGCCTAAAACAACTTGATGTAGGACGTAATACATTAAAGGCTTTTCCCAAGAATTTTGAAAAATTAAATTTAATTGAAGAATTAAATATTACAGAAAATGAATTTGATAGTATTCCCAAAAGTATTGCGACTCTTAAAAATTTAAAAATTATTGTCGCCGACAAAAATCAAATAGTTTTTGTTCCTGATGAAATTGGAACTCTCAAGCAATTAACGGCACTTTATTTAGGAAATAATAAATTATCTTCAATTCCAAATGGATTATGTGGAGCAACAAACCTTCAGGAATTAAATTTATCAGGGAATAGACTAACAAATTTACCTAGTGAAATAAAAAATCTGTCAAATCTATCATTGTTGGCAATTAGTAAAAATCAATTAACTAAACTACCGATAGATTTGTGCAATATACAGACTCTCAATAATTTGGAAATAAATTTCAATAAAATAACAACACTTCCACCACAAATAGGCAAACTTGTTTCTTTAGAATCTATTCAGGTTGATGATAATCTTATAACAACAATACCAAAAGAATTTACCTTATTAAAAGCTTTGAAATATGCATATTTTTCAAATAATAAACTCACGGAATTCCCAAATGCATTTACTTATTTGGTCGAATTGAAACAATTATATTTAGATCAAAACCAAATCAGATATTTGCCTATAGAAATTAAATATATGCAAAATCTACAGTTATTACATTTAGATAAGAATAGAATTGAATATATTCCACGAGAAATTATGGTTCTAACAGGGCTTCGAACTCTTTCATTAGCTAACAACTTACTTGTTTCGTTGCCAAAAGAATTCTCTGCATTACAAAATTTAAAGTCGTTAGATATAGAATCAAATAAGATTGTGGAATTTCCTCTTATTATTACTAAAGTAGGTGGATTAAAAATACTAAATATGAATCATAATCAAATAACAAAGATACCAGCAGAAATATCACAATTACAAAATTTGGAAGAGTTATATCTTGGCTGGAATGGAATAACATCTTTACCTAAAGAAATTGGATTATTAAAAAAGCTCAAGATTCTTTGGCTTGAAGGAAATAATATTAGCGAAGACGAACAAAACAATATTAAAGCGATCCTTCCTAATGTGCAGATTAATTTATAATGCATCTAAATGTGCTATCAAACTATTACTATTTTTGTGAAACAATATCTAAAATGATATAAAACATGCTTGATGAAGATATAACAATAATAATAGTTGAAAATAAACTTGTTGATTTAGAAGCAATAAAAAATAGTCTTCTATATAAAAGGTGTAATATATTGACCTGTATAACACTTCAAGAATATCGGTTAACGATAGAGACTGTTAATCCTGACATCGTATTGACGAATGTAAATTTACCAGATGGAAGTGTTTTAGAAATACTTGAGGCTGATTCTAGAAAACGGAAATTTCCAATTGTTGTTATGATGTCTTCTGATGATGAAATAATTGCGACAAAAGCAATAGAATCAGGAGCTATTGATTATATTGTAAAATCGGAATCTACCTTTTCTCAAATTTACCATATTGCAGATAAAACCATACGTGAATGGCAATATATTAATAAGATAAAACAATTAGAACAGGATCTTAGTGATAGTGAATACAGATATAATCTTCTGTCTGAAAATGTAACCGATACAGTTTTACTTATGGATATGAATTTTCATATTCAATACATTAGTCCATCTGTTTTTAAAGTTCGAGGATATACCATTGAGGAATTAAACACAATTCCATTACAAGAACAAATGACCCAAATGTCATATAAAAGGTTCAAGGAATTGCTTAATGTGGCTTTAAATTCAGAAAATAGAAATAAACAAACTTTATTCAAATACGTTTTAGAACTTGAGCTTTATAAGAAATTAGGATCAAGCTATTGGACTGAAAATATACTAACAATAATTTTTGATGACAATAATAAACCATCAAATTTGTTGTGGTGTGGACGAAATATAACCGAATATAAAAATGCTGAAATTCAACTACAAAAACAAAATACAGAGTTAATAATTGCAAAAGGGAACGAGATCTATAATAATCGATTAAAATCATCTTTTTTGGCGAATGTTTCACATGAAATACGAACACCTTTGAATGGAATTCTTGGCTTTGCAGAATTCTTACGAAGTCCAAATCTCACACTAGAATCAAGAGATAATTATATTGAAATTATTAATTCCTGTGGAAAAAAACTTTTGAGTATAATTACAGATATTATTGAAATTTCAAAAATTGAAACTAAACAGATGAATATTGTACGAACAGAAATAAACGTTAATAGTTTATTAAACAACATTTATTCTAATTATAAAATTATCATTCCAAAGCAAAACCAAGTTTCATTTAAATTAAAAGATCTACTACCTGCAAATAATAATATCATAAAAACAGATGAGACCAAATTGAAACAAATAATTTCAAATCTTCTTGATAATGCTATAAAATTTACCGATAGCGGTTCAATAGAATTTGGATGTAAAGCATTAAAAAATAATATTGAATTTTATGTTAAAGATTCAGGTATTGGTATACCATCTGATTTTCAGAATGTTATATTTGATCGTTTTCGGAAGTTAGAAGTTCCTCAAATGGTATCGCGTGGTGGAATAGGATTAGGTTTGAGCATTTGTAAATCATATGTTGAAATTCTTGGTGGGAAAATCAAATTTGATTCTAAATTGGGAGTAGGGACTTCATTCTATTTTACAATACCAGCAGATTATGAATATATAGAACAATCCCCAGAATTACCAGTTATTCCATCGTTGATAGGTAAAAAAGCAGTACAATCTTTTGAAAATAAACAAATATTAGTTGCTGAAGATGATGATGTGAATTTTTTATATATACAAGAAATCCTATCACAAACAGCAGCTACCTTTATTCGAGCTAAAAATGGTAAACAAGCAGTAGAATTAATGGCAACAGTGCCCAATGTTAATCTTGTATTGATGGATATAAAAATGCCTTTAATGACTGGATTAGAAGCAACAATAGAAATTCGTAAGATAAATAAAACAGTTCCAATTATAGCTCAAACAGCCTATGCTTTTGAAGAAGAGAAACAACATGCATTGCTTTTGGGGTGCAATGATTATATATCTAAGCCAATAAAACGAGCCATGCTGATATCTTTGATTGAGAAATATATTAACAGCTAAGCTTTTATTTTTTCTTGGGCATAGGAACAATTGTGGAAATGGTATCAGCTCCATAAGCCGAAAAGTATCCTAATGCGTTGTTGTTGAAATTACTTAATGGATTTTCAGGAACAGAAAAAGAACCACCAGCAGATTGAATTGTTGTTAATAATGATGTAAAATAATTATAAGAAGTTTTGTCTATAGACATCATTTCAACAGTAATTGTTTCTTTACCTATGCATTTAATTGTCAGAGGTACATTAATGGTTGTATTTGATTTGAAATATGAATCATCAAAAAGCTGTTCTTCAGTAGAGGGATCATCTGTTAATCTTTGTCCATTTTTGTACAAAATTATTCTATAATAATTCGAACCAATGGGATCTTTAAAGTATACATTAATTGTAAAATTTGTTGTACTATCTTTATCGTTTTTCCCGGAAAAAGCCATTATACCTGTTGACTCTTTAATTACGACACTATCCATTTTTACTGTTTGAGGCATTGTCGATCTGGCTTCATACGTTTTACCTTCTGATATAACACTAATTTTATATGTTTTATACAAATATTTCTTTGATAAATATGCCATATATAAACCACTTTGAATATTATTTTTTTCTATATGAAGGGATGTATCACCAATATTTAAAACAATATCAGCGTCATTAATACCAAGAATTGAATCATTGCCAAAATATGTAGCATTTTTGCTAACCATTACATAAAAGTTTTGATCTTGAGATGAGAATATTGCTTCTATAACTGTTTTTGAATCACTAGATTTTAGTTTGATATCTATAGGTTTTTGACATGCAATCATTGTCAATAAAACAGGGAAAAGGATAATAATATTTTTCATATTTTCAATGTTTTTAAAATTCATAAGTATATGATATTGCTGGGATGGGAATTGGAAAAAGATAAACCGCCATAGCTTTTTTCTTTCTAGGATCGTTTTTATCTTGTTCAAAATTAATCATATATGGATTTTTTTTCGCGTAAACATTATAAATTGAAATGTTGAATATCGATTTATGACCTTTTGATGTCACTTTTGTATGGTTTAGTCCTAAATCAAGCCGATGATAATCAGGTAATCGATTTGCATTCCGTTGCGAATAAGATTCAATATATTTACCATCAACATAATAAATACCTGTAGGCCATGTAATAGCATCTCCGGTATAATAGATCCAGGCTCCCGAAATCGAAAGTTTCTTATTTAACTGGTAAACAGCAACAATCTGAATGTCGTGTGTGCGATCTTGTTTTGCATTGAACCAAGCTCCGTTATTTATAGCATCAAATTTCTTTTGTGTTTTAGATAGTGTATATCCAATCCAGCCAGTTAAATCGCCCATTTTTTTACGTAACTGAAATTCTGCACCATACGATTTTCCTATGCCATATAGTAAATCACGTTCTACATGTTCATTCAATAATATTTGTGTGCCACTCTTATAATCTACCTGATTGTTCATTTCCTTGTAATACAATTCTACTGATGTTTCAAACATATTGTCCTTAATATTTCTAAAATATCCTATTGAACCTTGATTTGCATATTCTGGTTTTACTTTATCAGAACTTGGAATCCAATAATCGAAAGGCGTTCCGGTTGTTGAATTTTGTAATAGATGTAGATATTGTTCGGTTCGTGAATATGCAGCTTTTAATGAACTAAATTCATCTAGTTTATACGTTCCCGATATCCTGGGTTCAAATCCAAAATAAGAACGAACAATCTTATGATCTTTATAAATGGTGGTATCTGTAATATCACCGTTTGATGAATATGTATATGAATTATATGGTCCCGTCAATGTAAAATTCGAAATTCGTAATCCGTAATTTAATTTAATTCGATCGGTTAATGTCTGATCGTTTGCAAAATATAAAGCTGATTCCAATGCATATTTATTGGGAAGGTTAATATTTTCATATCCTTGAATGTCTGTCGACATATTGCCGGGATCAAATTTGTGATAAATACTATTAATGCCAAATGTGATAGTATTATTTGTGTTTAGATAATACTGAAAATCTTCCTTAATACTAAAATCTCGGATGCTACTATTCATTTTTGCCATTGAATCGTTTAAACTAACTCCAATATTGTATTTATAATCACTAAAAAGTGCGGTACTATTTAGGAATAGTTTGTCATTGAATAAATGATTCCATCTAATTGTTCCCGTGGTATTGCCCCAATCAATTCCCATAACGTTTTTGATACTCAATATATCTTTGCCGAAATATCCAGATAGAAATAGTCTATCTTTTTCGCCTAATTTATAATTGCCTTTAATATTTAAATCATAAAAATAGAGTTTTGCACCATTAAAAATTGTATCGGTTGTTAATGGTAAAAATAGAGCATCAAAATAGGTTCGTCGAGCTGAAATCATAAATGAGCCTTTATCTTTTACAATCGGACCTTCAACTTCAAGTTTTGCAGCAATTGTACCTATTGAGGCAACTCCATGATATTCTTTCATGTTACCTTCTTTCATTTTTATATCAAGTACTGAAGATAGACGGCCTCCATAATCGGCAGGCATATTACCTTTATACAGTTTTACATCTTTAATTGCTTCAGTATTAAAAACAGAAAGGAATCCAAATACGTGTGATGCATTATAAACAGGTGCTTCATCAAGAATTATAAGATTTTGATCGGTACTTCCTCCACGTACATAAAAGCCACTATTTCCTTCTCCGGCAGGCTTTACTCCAGGTGTCAATTGTAACGTTTTAATAACATCTCGTTCTCCAAATAATACAGGAAGTGATTTTACTTCATGCATATCCAATTTGGTTGTACTCATTTCTGTTGACGTAACATTTTTGTTGGCAGCTTCTGCACTAACCACAACTTCTTGAATATCTGTATTCGATTGAGATAGGTCTACATTTAATGTTATGTTTTTAGTAATGTTTATTTTTTCTTTTTGAATCGCATATCCGATATATGAATATACAACGGTATAATTTCCGGGAGCAATCGTAAGTGAATAAAAACCATAAACATTAGTACTAACGCCAACATGTAGTTCATCAATTGATACTGTAGCACCAATAAGCTCTTCGCCGGTTGTCTTATCTTTTATTTAACCACTAATCGTTACTTTTTGAGCAAATAAATTACTACTAAAAAAGAGAAATAGTAAAACCTGTAAAATTATTTTCATGCGTTATTATTTAATTTTTGGTAAATGTATGTAATTCATTTATTCGATTTCTTAAAAATCGGTAAATGGCAGAAAAAGTATAGTAAATTAATCTATAATTTCCTGCAAATTACATAAACTGGGTGATATGTAAGTACATAACCTTTATCTGGAACAAAAAATTGTTTATATGCACTTACAAAGTTTAATAGATCGTTTTTGGTCCAATGAGTTGGCTCAACTCCATTAACTCCGGTCTTTTTTATATGTTGTAAAATATCTTTTGGTGATGAAAAATAAAGAGGTATTTGTTCCTCAACCATCCATAAAATTTCGAAATGCTTTTCTATCATTGTTTTTAATTCAGGAAATGATAAATAGCATAATGAATTACCTTCTATTGTACAAATTTCTTTCATATTGTTAATTCCGAAAGTTGTAAATGCTAGAATTCCATTTGAACATAGATTCGTTTCTATATTTTTAAAAAAAAGAGCCAAATTCTCGAACCATTGTACTGCTGATGTACTTATTATGAGGTTATTATTTATTGGTAATTGAAGCTTTTCTGCATCACCTATTATGAATTGAGGTTCAATCTGTATATATGTGTTAAAAATGCGAGATAATGGTTCTTTTGCTGAAGGTATTAAATCGTTAATGTATAGCTTTTTAATGCTACATTGTTTAATTAATTGTTCAGTAAGTAAACCTGTACCTGCACCTATTTCTAGTGCTTGGGAAAAGCTGTTTCCACAAAGTTCAATTAGTATTTGTAAAAACTTTTCACAGATATATTTCTGAACTATGGCATGTTGGTTGTATGTATCAATGCTTTTTCGAAAGCTTTGTTCAACTCTTTTTTTATCAATTGTTATTTGATGTTTCATTCAATGATTTTTTCCCAATTTGGTAATTCAAGAAATGGATAATGTGGCATTGTTTTTTTGATTATAAGAGTCTTTTGATTCCAAAAATGAGTTTGGCTTTCAGCAGTAAAAATAGAGTCATCTGATCCGACAAAAGCCTTGTCCCATTTGATTTCTGAAATATTAGAATCCAAAATATTTTTTTGTAGGATATTCAATTCCTGTTTTTGTTCGCCAATAGTGCGAATCGGGAGCTTATTCATATTATTGGCAAAAAGATTGCGATCTTTGAACATTCTCAATTGGAACTTTGTTCTACTCATTTCATTCCAATTATCAATGGTTCTTTGAAATGTTTGAGGATCTATACCATATTTATTGTCAATTGGTTGATACGTTCCATTTATAGCAATGATTTTAGCCTTAATGCCACAAGTCTGTATCCAATTATTTGCAACCCATACACCTAACGACCATGCGATGATATATATTTTTTCGTATGTTTTAACAAAAGAACTATCGAACGTAAAATCATGATATTCATTGAGCATAATTATATCAAAGTTTTTTGATGGAATATGAGAAATGGCTCTTTCATCCATTCCCCAGCCATTGAAAAACAGGATTAGGCTTTTGTTTCCTTTTTTATTTATTGTAGTTACTTTCATATTTTGGAACAAAAGATTTTAGTGTTTCTGTAATTTGCGAAATTTGTGAAATTTCGATATCTGCGGTTAGTGAAAATCGTAAACGAGCTGTTCCAACGGGAACCGTTGGATGCCGAATAGGTAACACATAAAAGCCTTTATCTTGCATATATTGAGAACATTGTACTGCATTATCATTTTCGCCTAATATGTATGGGATAATATGTGTTGTTGATTCAGAGTTCAAACTTTCAGCAAACACTTTTGAAATATGATGTAAATTTTGGCGTAAAGCATCAAAATCAACCAATTGTTCGAAAATAAAACAAGTCCATGCGACATTAATAGGAGGTAGTGCCGTTGTGAAAATCATACTTCGCGAAGTATTTATTAAAAATTGTTTAATAATATCATCGCAAATAATATAAGCACCGTACGACGCCAGAGCTTTTCCAAAAGTTCCTACAATAAAATCAATATCGGCAATGCAGTTTTGTTCTTCGCATAGTCCTAAACCTTTTTCCCCTCGAACGCCAATAGCATGTGCTTCATCTACATATAAAAAGGCATTGTATTTCTTCTTTAAACTAACTAGTTTTTGTATATCGCTACAATCACCATCCATACTGTATATACTTTCACAGACAATGAAAACATGATCAAAATCGGTACGATGGGCAATAAGTAACTGTTCCAAATGTTCATAATCAAGGTGTGAAAATCTTTTGAATTCAGCTTGACTCAAACGAATTCCATCTATCAAACTTGCATGAATTAATTTATCAGCAATGATTAAATCGTTTTTTGATGTTAGTGCTGGCAATATGCCGATATTTGCATGATAACCGCTGTTAAAGACTAGACATGATTCACGTTCGAAGGCTTTTGCCATTAAGGTTTCCAACCGTTTATATGGTAACGAGTTTCCGGTCAACAGCCTTGATGATGAAGATGTAAACTTTCTATCTATTTTGGGAACTTGATTGTAAAAGGTGTTTAATAGGTTATCATTCTTAGTTAGCCCTAAATAATCATTTGACGAAAGATTTAACATTGAGCATGGAACGGAATCGGGTAATATTCTCTTGCTCGATTTTAAGGAAAGATTATCAAGTATTTGTCTATATTTAGAAAACATTGTAATTAGGTTTTAAGGACTGCATTGAATTCATGTTTTGAATTGTAAGAAAATGAAATATTAGTCAAAGTTATTTGTAATAATTCTAATATCTATAGAATTTTATTGATCTGTTACTCAATCTAAATTATTTTTAAGATGCTACTTGTTAATTTTGACAAATCTTTAGGTCCAATTATAAAGGGTGGCATTATATAAACCAATTTACCAAAGGGACGCACCCAAATACCAGCATCGACAAATTGTTTCTGAATGTCAGCCATATCAACAGGTTTTTTCATTTCAATAACACCAATTGCCCCAAGACACCGAACGTCAGCAACTGTTGATACGAATTTTGCTGGAGCTAGTTCTGTTTGCAACTGGTATTCAATGGCTTTTACCTTTTTTTGCCAATTATATGACAAAAGTAAGTCTATACTGGCACATGCTATTGAGCATGCTAATGGATTTCCCATAAATGTTGGTCCATGCATAAAAACACTAGGTTCTCCTTTTGAAATGGTTTCCGCTATTTTTTTTGTTGCAATAGTAGCAGCAAAACTCATGTATCCACCAGTTAATGCTTTGCCAATGCACATAATATCGGGTGTAATATTTGCCCAGTTACAGGCAAATAATTCGCCACTTCGTCCAAATCCTGTAGCTATTTCATCGGCAATAAGTAATAAATTGTAAGATTCGCAAAGGTCTTTTACTCGTTTTACATAATTGGGGTGATAAAACCGCATTCCACCAGCACCTTGAACTATTGGTTCGAGAATAACTCCAGCTAGTGTAGCATGATTTTTCTCAATAATTTGAATTAATGAATCAATATCCGATTCCTTCCATTCTTCATTAAATCGACATTCTGGTCTTTCAGCAAAGAAGTGAATAGGTAATGTTCCGTTAAAAACATGATGCATACCTCCAATTGGGTCACAGACACTCATTGCATGCCAAGTATCGCCATGATATCCGCCTTTAATAGTTGCAAATTTATTTTTCTTTGAGTTTCCTTGCGAATACCAATATTGAATAGCCATTTTCATTGCCACTTCTACTGCAACAGAACCCGAATCAGAATAGAAAATCCAGTCTAATCCTTTGGGAATCATATTTAGCAATCGGTTTCCTAGCTCAACGGCTGGTTTATGAGTAATTCCGCCAAACATTACATGACTCATTTTTTTGAGTTGTTTTGTAACAGCTTTATTCAAAATAGGATGATTATATCCATGAACCGCAGCCCACCAACTAGACATTCCATCAATGAGTTTTCGACCGTCAGCCAATTCTATATAAACACCTTTTGCTGATTTAACTTCATAACAAGGTAACGGATTTGTAGCTGATGTATAAGGATGCCAAAGATGGTCTTTATCGAAATCGATTGTTGTCATTTATTTCTTTTTTAACATTCAAATCCTTCTTTTCTAAAAATATTTATGTCGTCTTGGATGCTTGATCCAAGAGTGGTAAGCATATCGCCAACAATCGAAGCATTTATTCCTGCTTTAAGAGCTTTATCTTGAAAATGACGAATCAACAATCGTCCACCGGCAAAGCGTAAAAATGCTTTAGGATTTATAAATCGAAAAATAGCTATGGTGGTTAGTATTTCTTCTTCGCTTAAGGGTTTTGTATCTTGCAAAGCAGTTCCTTCAATCGGATTCAGTACGTTTATGGGAATTGATGTTGCACCAATTTCGCGAAGTGCAAAAGCTAGTTCTATTCTTTGTTCCATTGTTTCACCCATACCAATAATTCCACCCGAACAGGTATTTATTCCCAATTCCTGTGACCATTTTATGGTTTGAATTTTTTCAGCTATAGTGTGTGTTGTACAAAGTTTTGGAAAATAGGACGGAGCTGTTTCAAGATTACAATGATAATGAGTTATGCCTGCATCTTTTAATTTTTGTAATTGAGGCTTTGTTAATAGTCCCATTGATGCACAGAGATTAATATCGCTTTTCGTACGAATTTCGTTATATATTGCAATATATTTATCCAATTCGGTATCCGTAGCTGTACGTCCGCTACTAACAAGAGAGAACCGCAGAACACCTTGTTTCGCATTTGATATAGCTTCGTTTACAGCTAAGTTTTTTTCAACTATCGGATAGATTTCTATATTCGTTTTGTGAAATGCAGATTGGCTACACCATTTGCAGTTTTCCGAACATTTACCTGATTTTGCATTTACAATCGAACATAGATCTATTTTATTGCCACACAGTTGTTTGCGAATATTATTAGCACATTCATAAAGTATTTCTTTTTTGTTTGTTTTTGTAAGTTTTAATGCTTCATCAAAAGTGATTAAATAGCCTTTTTTTACCTTTTGGGTTATCGCGATAATTTGATGTTCGTCCATGATAGATAAATAAAAAAGGCGTTGACAATTTAATTGTAACACCTTTTGGTTATGCTAATTATAAAAAGATATCTTGTTAATACAATTAATTGTTATTGGTCGAAATGATGTTTTAATTATTGATATTGCTAACAACTGTATTCTTAAATCATCCATAATATTTATATTATACGATGTAGAAATAAATGAGCCAGCAATCATTAAGCGTTTATAAGCCATATCGCCTAATCGGCAGGCGACTGCTCCTATTTTTATTTCTTTACCAATTGCAGAGAATAATGACCATGTTTTTCTGCTCCATCGAGCGAAAACATAGCTTTGTTTCAGTATGTATTGTTTGCGAAACATAAGACTACAAAGATACGCCTTTTGTTTAAACTCATCTTCTGTAGTAGAAAAATAATCTTGTGAATAAACTAATATATGACAATAGAAATTTACAAACAGAATTACATCTGTTTTTGATAATTATTTCAATAATTTAAAACGTTTTTAAGATCACAATCTTTTTGCATGTTCGGATATTCAATATATATAATAGAACCTGTTGAATGGATAATATCTTTCCATAAATAAGTTTGAAATTCAATCACAACAATACATGAGGTCGGGATTTCATCAAAATTATTTTCTGTTTTTTGATTTAGAAAATCAGTAATACCCGGGTTATGTCCACAGATTAATAGTGTTTCAATCTCATTAGCAATTTCAGATACAAGGAAATTTATTACAAAAGCTTCAGCTAAATAAAGATTGTCATCATATTCTATTTCAATAAAAGGATTTTTTTTCCTGAGAGCATCAATTGTTTGCCGTGATCGCATTGCACCGCTACAAATAATTAAATCAGGCAGTATTACTTTTGTCCCAATAACATTTGCCATATATTCAGCATCTGTAAAGCCTTTTGAATTTAACTGACGATCATAATCATCAATATTCAGATCTTCCCAACTGGATTTAGAATGACGATATAAAATTATTCTTTTCGACATACTCTTCTCAATATTTAATTTCAAAGATAATAAAAACACACATAAGATGGCATCTTATGAGATTTTAAAATTTCCAAGGGAGGGATAGGGTAGTGTATTTTTTTGAAATCTCAGCGACATATTAAAAATATAGTTTTGTTTACAATAATAGACAGATATAATCTCCCGAATATACATGTATAAATTTATAAGTGTGAATTAATACATTGATTACACATGTAAACTAGTAATAACAAAGCTCAAGTAAGAAGAAATAATGAATAAGTTACGAAATTAAACAAAAAATTAAATAGAGCATAGTACAAATGTAATTAGATATGCTATATTATTGTATATCATAATATTAAATACTATTATTTCTATCATTTATACTTCTTAAAAACAAACTTATTGAGTAATCATAGAAAAATTAATAGTATATTGTATTTAATATACACATAATCAATATATTATATCAAATGTGACAAAGTATAACTTCATTATCAGTAAAATATAATATACTGATAATAAATATATTATAAAAGAATATATAGAAAGTCAAATTCCCATTGAATTATGTAGTTACAAAAGTAAATTAAATAAATTACAAAAGTAAACCATAAATGTATTACATTTGTAATGTGTCTTGAATTACAAATGTAATATTTTTATGAAAGATAAAATAGAAAAAATACTGCTGTATTTAGGTATAAGTCCTTCTCAGTTTGCTGATGAGTTAGGTGTTCAACGTTCTGGCATATCCCATATACTTTCTGAACGAAATAAACCTAGTCTTGAATTTATTCAAAAGGTGTTGCTTAAGTATAAAGAAATAAATCCTGAATGGTTGATGATGGGGAAAGGTGAAATGTTACGTGGAGCAGTGCAACGTTCTTTATTTTCACAAACAACAGAACAAATAATTGATAATGCCGTAACTGATTTAAAATCGAATCCTGTGGCTCATAATGTTGATGATACTAAAATAAACGATTTAACAACAAGCACTTTTGTTCCAGAAAAGTCTGTAAGCTCAGATAAAACAGAGGCTGATGCTAAATCAATATCAGATAATTTTATAGCAGAAAAAGGAAGTGAAATAGAAAAAATAGTTCTTTTTTATAAAGATAAAACTTTTAGCGTTTATAAGCCCGAATAAGTTTCATAAATTTGCCTAAGTATATTTTTTAATATGTACAAATTAGTAGCACGTCCTTTTCTTTTTAAGTTTCATCCGGAAATAGCACATGGTGTAATTTTTCGAACCTTAAAAACAATTCAAGCAATTCCTGGAGGAATTGCATTAACAAAAATATTTTGTGGTATTAAACAAAAGCCAGTAGAAGTTTTTGGTATAAAGTTTCCTAATCCGGTAGGATTGGCAGCAGGATTAGATAAAGATGCAGATGCCTTCGATATATTAGGTGCAATGGGATTCGGTTTTGTTGAAATTGGTACTGTGACACCAAAGGCACAATCAGGCAATCCCAAACCACGATCATATCGGCTAGTTAAGAATCATGCACTCATTAATCGTATGGGATTCAATAATAAAGGAGTTGAACATATGGTTAAAATGCTTAGAAAGAAGAAGACCAATATTATAATTGGTGGTAATATTGGAAAAAATAAAGTAACATCAAATGATAATGCTGTGACTGATTATTTGATTTGTTTTGAAGCTCTTTTCCCGTATGTTGATTATTTTGTTCTAAATGTTAGTTCTCCAAATACACCAAATTTAAGAGAACTTCAAGATAAAGAGCCTCTTAAACATTTGTTACTTAGCATTCAAAATGTTAATAATGCAAAGCCTAAATCGAAACCGGTTCTTTTAAAAATAGCTCCTGATTTAAGCAATTCACAACTTGATGATATTATAGAAATTGTGAATGAAACAAAAATAGCTGGATTGGTTGCAACAAATACGACAATAAGTCGTAATAATTTATCATATTCGAGTTCTGAAATAGATGCAATAGGAAATGGTGGATTAAGCGGAGAACCTTTAAAAAATCGTTCTACAGAAGTAATAAAATATCTTTTTCAAAAATCGAATGGAACTATACCAATTATTGGTGTAGGAGGTATTATGTCTGTAGATGATGCTAAAGAGAAATTAGAAGCTGGAGCGAAATTAGTTCAATTATATACTGGTTTTATTTATGAAGGACCTGAACTTATTAAGAACATTGTTAAAAATTTATAAAATTTTATTTTAGATTATGAATATAGTTATTGTATTAATCGACATTGATCATTTCAAAGATGGTCGTACTAAAGCTCATACAATTGAAAGTATGACTTTTAAAAATATTCAAGAAATTTATAAAGAACTACAATTAGATAAAGATAAAGATGAAAAATATGTTCAGATTTATACTTTAATAGAATTTGTATATTTATGTAATGAACAAAGTATCAATCTTCAAAACAATTGGATAAGCTATGTTAATATAATAGATTAAATGATATTTATTATATAAAACAAAAAAGAGCAATCATTTGATTGCTCTTTTTTTGTTTTAATTATCTGTTGAATAATAATTCACGATATTTTGGTAATGGCCATAATTCATCATCAACAATAATTTCAAGTTCGTCAATGTGAGTTCTGATATCATCCAAATATGGTTTAACATTAGTAGCATATTCCAAAGCTTTTTTATCAATTTCTTCTATTTCATTAGTTTTTCCACGAATAGCTCTGAATTTTGCAACTTTTGAACGAATAGCTGCTGTATGTGCAGCTATTTCTTTTATTATCTTAATTTCATCTGCTGCAACTTTTTCATATTCAGAACCTAGAATTTCTTTCAATCCTGTAACGTTGTTTATAAGAATTGCTTGATATTTAATAGCTGTTGGGATAATGTGATTGATAGCTAAATCACCAAAAACGCGTGCTTCGATTTGTAGTTTTTTAATATACATTTCGTTTTTAATTTCATAACGAGATTCTAGTTCGCGTTTTGAAAGCACTTTTATTCCTTCAAATAATTTTATTGTACTTGGATATAAGAATGCTTTTAGAGCTTCTGGTGTTGATTTTACATTTGTTAATCCTCGTTTTGCAGCTTCTTTAACCCATTCATCGCTATATCCATTTCCGTTGAAGATAATAGGTTTAGCATACGTAATTAATTTACGTAACACTTTCAGGATAGCCTCGTCTTTCTTCATCCCTTTTTTGATTAATTCATCAACTTCTTTTTTGAATATAATCAATTGATTGGCAACAATTGAATTTAAGGCAATCATAGCTGCTGCTGAGTTTGCACTTGATCCAACGGCACGAAACTCAAAACGGTTTCCTGTAAATGCAAATGGTGATGTTCTGTTTCGGTCTGTATTATCTAGTAAAACTTGAGGAATTTTCCCAATATTCAGTTTTAATTCCGATTTTTCTTTTGCACTCATTACTTTGTCAGATACTTTTGATTCTATTTCATCTAACATAGCGGTTACTTCACTTCCTAAGAATGCAGAAATGATTGATGGTGGTGCTTCGTTTGCTCCAAGACGGTGTTCATTGTTAACCGTTAAAATACTTGCACGGAGAAGGTCTTGATTATCTTTTAATGCAACTAAGGTATTTACAACAAACGTTAAGAATAATAAATTTTCGCGAGGTGTTTTGCCTGGTGCATAACAGTTTATGCCATTATCTGTACAAAGTGACCAGTTATTATGTTTACCTGAACCATTGATTCCTTTGAATGGTTTTTCATGCAAAATGACACGGAAATTGTGTTGGCGTGCTACTC
>Ga0302288_1000146_pt1 | contig 66484 bp, 61 predicted proteins | sample III_Fen_N1_1_FD_194549 | JGI IMG/M metagenome (GOLD analysis project Ga0302288, IMG submission 194549) | Peat permafrost microbial communities from Stordalen Mire near Abisko, Sweden - III_Fen_N1_1 | ecosystem: Environmental > Terrestrial > Soil > Wetlands > Permafrost | place: Sweden: Abisko... | reverse complement strand
AAGTGTTGGGGAAAACAGATGAGGTTTTGTTCCCGAACGAAGCGGGCAAACGCGGCCATGCCGATAATATTACCGTTCTACAAACAGGGGTTCCCATATTTAATCGGGAAGAAGATTTCATCAACGTGAATGGTGAACAAAGGTGGCTTCAAACGACCAAGATACCACTCTTTGACACCAACCATCAAATTACCGGTTTGGTTGGAATCGGCTTGGATGTGACTAAACAAATGGTGCTTCAGCAAAAAATCAAAGAATCGGAAGCCTATTATAGGTCATTGGTCAATGTCTCGCCAGACGGCATAATTGTTACGGATTCGTTTGGTGATGTTGATTTCGTTTCCAATAAGATTTACGATATATTTGGTATTCCCATTACAAAAAATCTAATCGGCGACTCCATTTTCAAATGGGTTGCATCTGAATCGCTTGATTTTGCTAAGATGAACTTTCAAAACATTCTTAACGGTATCAATAAAAATGCTTCCAAAGAATTTAAATGCTTGAAATTTGACGGTACCATTTTTTGGAGTGAATCGGCATCCACGTTGTTGGAGGATTCCAATGGACAAATCAAAGGTACGATGATTGTTTTCAGAGACATCTCGGATCGAAAACGAGCTGAAGAGGAAGTCCTTCTTGCAAAAAATATGGCTGTGGAGAGCGATCGGTTAAAATCTGTTTTTTTACAGAACATTTCCCATGAAATCAGAACTCCGATGAACAGTATCATCGGTTTTCTGGAAATATTGGAAGATCCTGGATTTTCCAGAACTGAAAAAAAGATGTATGCCAACATTGTCAGTAAGAGCGGTCACCGTTTGTTGAATACCATTCACGACATCATAGAGATTTCTAAAATTATGACCACCAATATTGAAATGCATTCAAACACGGTGGAAATTCTCAATTTTGTTCAGGAACATTTTGCCAATTTTAAACCTATGATCGAAGAAAAGGGTTTGACATTTTCACTTGAATGCTCATTAACTGAACCCCTTTTTATTCAGACCGATGATGTAAAACTGGGAACGGCAATTTACAAGATTTTGGACAATGCACTCAAGTTCACGGTCGAAGGTGGCATCATACTTGGATTGCAGAAGCTTGATGAGATCCTTTGTTTCCGGGTTCAAGATACGGGAATTGGCATTGAATCAGAGAAGCTTTCAGCCATTTTTCAGCCATTTTATCAAACAGATCAAGAGTATACACGAAGGCACGAAGGTGCAGGGCTTGGACTTTCCATTTCCAAAGCATACCTTGAAATGTTAGGTGGAAATGTCTGGATTGAATCCAATCTTGAAATCGGAACGACTGTTTATTTTACCCTTCCGATCACTCGTTAAACTGCTCGGATTGTTCGACCACCCGTTCTTATTGATATTGAATGTAAATGGGTTGAGGCTTGAGGACCATCAAGTCTGCTGGAGTGAGCATCCGATTTGGTTTTTTGCGCAAGTCATTCTTGTAGAATAGTTTGAAACCGGTAAACTGAACAGGCTCTCTGGAAATGTAACTCTTGTAGGTGCTGAATTTAAGGATGGGCTCACCCCAACCGTCCATATTCATGACGATCTGCACTTCTGGGTGAAGTTTGATGTTCTTATAATTCTTGACCATGCCTTGGGTGAATCGATGTATGATCAGGATTTTAGGAGGCAAGTTGTTGTCACGTACAATTTTGGCCAGATATTCCGAACAGTAATTGATCTCACTGGCGTCCATAGAACCGATTTTTCTACCCGGTACGCTACCGTCTTTCATGTAGAATTCGGGGTCGATACCCAAGTGTACATGTGGCATTTTAAGGTATTTCTCCAATTTCGGGACCTCGTTTCGAACATTGCTCAACGCAACTTGCAAGTCCAAGAACACGATGGCGTTGCCCATTTTGGCAATCGCCAAGGCCGAATCAATCTGTTGTTCGGGCATCCGCTTGCAATAGGAACCGTCACTCATGGGAATGCCTTGACCAACAGCCGCGATGTAATGGATGGCAGGTTGAACCGGGGTAGCAGGGTCTATCTTTTCCCATGCGGCGACTTCGGCACGAAGCATCCGCCACAATTCTTTGGGTGGATATTCACCCAAGACACCCATTTTCTTTGAATAAAGATTTCCGTAGTAGGCCACAATTCTTTTGAAGGGCAGAATGGCACCTGCATTGGGATAAGGCTGTCCTTTGACTGGCCAACGTCCAGTGGTGTCACCATTTGCGATAGCAAGTATCTTATGATTGTATGCCATCGTATCTGTAGCTTCGGCTACCTTTTCTTTTTTATCCTTTTTTTCTTCTTTGGAACCCGATTCTGTCTTATGACTGCATCCGCTAAGAATGAAAATGGATGCGAAAGCAAGGGGGAGGAAATGTTTGTAGTTCAAAATATATCGGAATTAGGTTGTGAATCAGTTTGTTTTGAAAGTACGTCGCATGGATTTGAGCATGCTTTGGGCAGACCAATCGGGAACGATCATCCGGCGAACCGTTTGGAGCGGTACGAGTGAGTCGCGTTTGGATATCAGGATAAAGGAAATTTTGAAGTACCTACTCAGACCTTTCGCACCCTCGTGGTTGAAAACACCATTCGGATAAGCAAAGTATTCAACAGGCATTCCAATAATGGTTGAAAGTTTTGCTTTGGGATTGACAATCTGCTTATTCCAATCGGTCGTGTCTTTGAATTTGCTCACCATGGTATGGTCCCAGGTGTGCAGGCCAATGGTATGACCTGCTTTGGCCAAGGCCGCAATTTGTTCCGTAGTCATGTAATTTTTCTTATTGTAGGTAATGGTCATGATGAAAAACACACCTTTAAAGCCGTATTTCTCCATTACAGGAGCCGCAATAGCTGAATGCTCTACTCTGGAATCATCGAACGTGATAAGAACCGGTTTTTCGGGCAGGGTTTTGTTGAAAACCAGATAATCGTACAACTCGGCCGGTGAGATGGAGTGATAACCACTATCGGCCAAAATTTTCATGTGTGCAGAGAAGGTCGCCGGGCTCACTGTATAGTCTCCTTTGTTGCCTTCCGAAATGCGGTGGTAGCATAGTACGGGCACTTCCTGTTTGGCATAAATTTGGGCAGCGGTGTTCTCCGTCTGATGAGTTTCTGTTTTTTTGGACGCAATGGAACGCTTGTCAGAAGGTTTACAACTGGTGAGCATCAGCCCTGTAAAGAGCGCAAAAATCAAAAAAATTCTATTTTTCATTTCAACGATTGATAAATAACTTCTTGTATGTCCGTCCGTATGCCCATTCGTGCGAGTTTGTTGACTCCGTCGTTGGGATACGTCCGATTGCTTAAAAACACATAAACCAGTTTGTTTACCGGATCTACCCAACAACAAGTGCCGGTATAACCTGTGTGACCGTAAACTTCCATGGGTGCAGAAACACAACACGGACTGTGCCCCGGCTTCCCTGGGATAGGTTTGTCAAAACCCAATCCACGTCTTCCACTGGCTGAGGTCGTTGTAGTAAAGGTTTTGCACGTTTCTACGCAAAGGTACCGATTTCCGTCCAACTCTCCGTCATTCAGCAGCATTTGATATACCATGGCGACATCTCTTGCTGTTGCAAACAAGCCTGCATTGCCCGATACACCACCTAAAAAGGCAGCATCCGGGTCGTGTACGTAACCCTGTATCACTCCGTTACGCAGGAAATCTCTCTTTAAAGTGGGTGCAATCGCCTCTTTCGGATGCGTCTTTAGGGGGTTGTAGGTTATGTTGATTAACCCCATCGGCTTATAAAAGAGGCTGTCTAGGTACACATCCATCGGTTTGCCACTGATGCTTTCGGCAATTTCCTTAAGCAAAATAAAATTGATGCAGCTGTACAGGTAAGTTTTGCTACGTAGCCGAGTGTGCGCAATCATCGCCATGGCTGAGTCGTGGAAACAACCCGCAATGAACAAGCTGTCCCCAATTTGAGAGGTCTGAACTTCTGTTGGAAAGTTGGAAACCCAACCTGGTTTGAATTTGTGGGTCGTACTGTTCATGCGTACCGTCTGAAGCGTATCGTTTATTGAATCTTTTTTCTCAATGACCAACCGGTAACAATCCAGGGAGGCAGGAAATCCGGACTCATGGAAAAGAAGATCTGTGATCGTGATGTTTTCCTTATCCGTGCCTCTCAGAAAGGGCAAGAACATGGAGGCTGAATCGGTCAGATGCAACTTGCCCTCATCGTAAAGTTTCATGATGGCCAGCAAGGTTCCTGTGGTTTTGGAAAGAGAGGCGAGGTCAAACAACGTGTTTTGTGTCACCTTTTCCATAGATTCGTACGTCTGATTCCCGAAGCAACGGTCATAAATAGGCTTACCATTCTTCATGATGAACACTTGACAGCCTGGAAATGCACGGGCATTCATTCCAAGTTTAACAATTCGCTCAATCCGATTCAGGGTGGAAGAACGCATGCCGACTTCTTCCGGCTTAGAGAGTGGATGCAAATCGGTATGCGGCGTATCTGCCGAGGTCAGCACAAAAGTGAGTACTAAAAGGAGAACTATCGTTGATGTAAATCTTTTTATCATGAAAGAACAAACCAAATTTAGAAGAGGATGAAAGAGAACCCTAATTTACAAAAAAAGTCCCTGATGGACAGAGACTTTTTAGGAATTTGTTGAAAATGTTTTTTATTTGATGATGATTTGCTGAACAAGTCCTTGGTCAGTAAAGGCTTTCACTAGATATTTTCCTTTGTTCAGAGCCGACATGTCAACCGTTTTGGCATGTATTTCCGATTTTTGTATCAATTCTCCGGTTAAATTGTGGATTTCAACTTTTTGGATGGTGAGACCTGAGGAAATGTACAGAAGGTCTTTTACTGGATTCGGCAACAAGATTAATTTAGGTGTGCATTCATTGTTTATGCCTGTGGGTGCCGAAAGGGCCATATAATAAAGGTTGGCCACATCGGTCTTGGTAACTTGTATGGCACCTGCAGGAAGGGCTTGAGTGACTATTCCCGCAACAGCGGTGCATACAGTACCATTTACATTGATTTTGCCCGTAAAATCCAGATTAAAGACCAACGTCAGAATCAACGGCTGAGTTGTGGTGAATGAGATCTTGGTGGCAGTCTCCATTTTGAGGCATTGTGTCAAGGTTAGACCTTGATAAGTCACTGCGCCTTTAGAGGCAGAAAGTGTTCCGGCGATGGTAAAAAAGGTGCTTGTTTTCCCTGCTGTTGTGAAGTTATGTACGATTCCAGCATGAACCACAGTCGTATCTCCGCCCGTTCCAGTGGAATCAATGACAGTTGTGCTGTCGCCTTGGATGGAAACCAATGTCGTCTTGTAAGCGGTGAGTGCAGCCTTCAGCCCTGTGTTGACTGCGTACGCTGCATCGTCTACGGTGTTGTTGAAAGTCCATTTCAAGTCGCCACCAGACAGACGACCTGCATAATTCATCACCCTGATGCGGGCAGAATCCGGGCTTTCTGGCTTATAGGCATACATGACAGCAGCATTCGTGTCGAAGTTGTTGTAGGTGTTTGCACCCTGATAGGAAACGATGCTTTTGCCGATGGTATCCATGCGGTTTGCAACCACGACAGCATCAAAATCGACCGTTGGTTTTGGATAACCTGCTGTTCCATAGGGCACAAATCGTTTTTGGCCAATGATGTAATTGTTGAATGCCTTGATGGTACCGCCGTCTTCGCTCGAGAAAATGGGCATGTTGGTATAATCGTTGGTTTGGGTGGTTTCGTTAAACACGTCCGAACCCTGCATCGAGGTCAAAATGGGGTATTTGCAGTTGCGGAAGTAATTGGCTTCCACAAAGACGGAAGAACCCATGGTCGAGCCAACCCCGTACTTGGAATTTCCATCGTAATAGTTGTTGTAAACGTGTGCGGAATAATAACGGACACGTGGGTGGCGGGAGTCGGAGTGATCATACCAATTGTGGTGATAGGTTATGAACAAACCGGCAGTGGTTCCTTCACTGAGTCCCAATAGGTTGCATTTTCCTGAATCCCAGAAGTGGTTGTAGGAAAAAGTGACATAGGTCGATTTCTTACAATCCAATGCTCCGTCGCCCTTTATTTGGTCGGCATCGCTGCCTGCATTCCCGTAAAAGAAGTCGCAATGATGTACCCAGATGTGGTCGTTGTCTTGTTGCAAGCCGATGTTGTCACCTTCGTCGCTGTTGCAATTCATGGTACCTATGTTGCGGATTTCAATGTTGGATGCATTCTTGACACGAATACCCCAGCCATCGGCAACCGCATCGTTTCCAACACCTTCCATCGTTATGTATCCAGCAGCTGAATTGTTGTTTTCGATGACGATATCGCCACTGTACATGTTTGTCAAATCGGTTATTTGGCCTACCAAACGAACAATCAACGGTCTGGAGTCGACCCCTTTTTTGAAACCATCCAATATGGCTTGCAGCCCGACACACGGGTTGGCATTGGCGCTGGCAACATTCATCATAATCTTGTTCTTCGAGTTTTCGGTGATGTATACGATGACCGCATTTTCTTTTGGGGTGCCGTCCAACTTATAGGCTCCCGGAACTCTGCCTCCCGAAAAGGAAAAGCCGGTTCGATCATGTGCTTCGACAGTTAGCGATCCTGTCGAGGTACCTGTTCCCTCAACGCCAACTACAACAGGAGCGACCTTAAGGGTGTACGTTCCAGCTTTCAGCCCCAAGACATCTGCCCGATAATAGCTTCCATAGCTGCGAATAAGTGGGCTGTCGATTTTTTTATTTGTAAATCCACCTCCCGTATAATACACATTATAGCTTTGCGCGTTGACCGCCGGCAGCCAAATCACATAGGCAGATTCGAGCCATCCAGCCGATTCGCTTATGGTTACTGATTGGGACATGGCTGAAAAGGAGGTCATTAAGCCAAGCGTGAAAAATAAGATTTTCTGGATCATGAATCGTATTCTTTGAAGTCGTTTGCTACGGCTATAAAAATACGATATGATTTCCTAGATGGTGTGGAGAATTTGTTTTTAAGTGTGTAGCTTTTGTCGGTCAACGTACAATATAATGTTATCTTTTTTCAATTTTACCGTCCGAATAGCGAGCAAATCGTCCTGTATGCCGCTCATGCACCTGGTCATGCTTGTCCCAGGGCCAGCCTCCGAACGCGGTTTGTTGGTAATCGTACATGGCCTGTCGGATTTCCGTTTCCGTATTCATGACGAAAGGTCCATAATGGGCCACTGGTTCCTGTATCGGTTCGCCTTCTAGAAGGATCAGCAAGCTTTCAAACAGACCATTGGTAATCACGATGTTCTCATTGCCGCTCAGTTTAACCCGACTCGAAGACGCTATTGGTTGGTCTTCGATTTGAATGGTCCCATTGCCGCGATAAAAATACAAGTTGCGGTTAAGTGTTTCTGAAAGGGCTGAAAGCGTCAATGTCGCTTCGGGCTCCATGTTAATCATAAATATGCCAACACGATTCTTTTTATCGTTTGCCCATGACGAGGCATTGGGGGCCAGAGCCTCTTTGCCCTGAAAACTTCCTGCAATAAGCCGAATCGTTGAATTTTTGCCATTGGTGTCCGTAAGCTGAATCTCGGGTATGTCTTCCGCCCAAAACATCTGGTAGTCGGGTGCTGTAAATTTGTCTTCAGCAGGCAGGTTGAGCCACAGTTGGAAAAGTTCCAACGGATTTTCCTTGTCTTGGTTCACCAGTGGAAACATTTCGTTGTGTTGGCATCCACTTCCAGCAGTCATCCATTGAACGTCGCCATTACCGTACCGGCCTTCGTTCCCTTTGGAATCAAAGTGATCGACAAAACCCTTTTGAGCGATGGAGACTGTTTCGAAACCACGATGGGGGTGGGCCGGAAATCCTGGTACAACTGCTCCGTGATACATGCTGAATCCATCTTTTCCTGAGAAATCGCTGCCGATGTTCCGGCCTTCCAATGAGACCGCAGGCCCCATTTCATTGTTCCCTTTCGGATAAGCTTCCAAATGATGGGCGCCGAACAGGAAAGGATTTTCCATTCCCCATTGTTGGTCTATTTTCTGTATGCCGATTATTTTTTTGTTCATCTATCGATTGATTTTTATCGAGCATTCAATCCTTTTTGAATCCAAATGTTGCAATACGTTATTAAATTCGGTACTAGTTGTTTTTGATTGCCTTGTCAGCGGCCAACTTGCCTGTCAGAATGGAAATCGGCAATCCAGATGGACTGAAAGACCATTGACCAGCCTGATATACATCGAGGAGCGGGGTGTCGACGGATTTATTGACTTTCAAGGTTTTGGTCACTGCTGGAATGTGCGGATTGGTGAATGCCCATCCGGTGATGCCACCCTCGGTATTTCCAGTCAAATGTTCGATGGTGAGGGGTGAGGAAGAAAATTGCCCGGATACCTTCTTTTTTAGGCCTGGAAAAATACTTTCATCCAGAATGTCGATGGAAAGCTGCTCCATATAAACCTTCATTTCTTCGGTCCAACCGAAACTATCGATTTGTTTAGCCAGTCGATAATCGAAAAGTATACTCACTATCATTCCGACTTTTCCCTCTGGAGCCATGTCTGCATCGCGAAGGACAGGTATTGCAATTTCGAACGTGTTCAACTTAAAATATTCGTTGAGGTAGGCTTTGACTATATTTTTCAGGGCCGTATTGGCTAAAGGAGTGGGTTGCAGATTCATGAAACGATCAATGTCGTCTCTGTTTACGACCGACAAGCCTCTCTTGTCTGGCGTATAGAAAAGATGACCGGTACAGATTTCAGAAAAGTATCCTTTTTGCTCATCGACCGTGAGGTAGACCGTGAATACGGAATCTCCACCTTTCAGATCTTTCAGTTCAGATTGTTTGTCTCGTATGGTCTGAACTAAATTTTGGTCAAACAAATTCTCTGCTGGTATGATGTTGTAAAGTTGTTTCAAGTCTCCAGCCCAAATCAAGGAGTCGTATTCGAAACGGTTGAATTCGAAATCCTCTACATAATTCAATTCAGGCTGAACGCATTCTATCATAGTGGAGGTTTTGATGACACCACCATGTTCGATGATGAAATCGGTCATTTTTTGGATCAAGGTTGCCGTGCCGCCTTTGGGATAATAATAATCCAAATACAGGCTGAAATAACTTAAGGCAAAGGATGCAGGTGTTTTTTGAAAAAAATGCTGTGCCAGGATGTCGATGAGCGATTGGTTAGTGGTAAAACGCTTGATGTAATCTTCTACAGGCTCGTTCAATTCATCGATTTTACGAACAGTAGACAGGAATTTGAACATCCAAGGAAAAATGACTTTAATGAAATATTTATAATCTTTTTTAAATTCCAAAAAAGCGGGATTATCAATGCCGTAAAGCACATCCATGTACCCCATGATTTTCCTGATTTCTTCGATAATAGCCGTTACATCGTCTTTGTTTTCTGGAAATTGTGTTTTTAGGAACTCTTCATAATCGAACACACTGGTTTTATCTTTCAGTTTGATGACCTGATTGGCGATACCTATGGATACGTCACTTTTGATGAAGTCTATCTCGATGCCCAATTGTTTGAGCATGGGAAATACGATGCCTGAATTCTCGATGGATCGCAATCCTCCATCAAAATAGACTCCGTTGCGCTCAAATGTTTGAACTAGTCCGCCTGTTTTGTCTTGTTGTTCGAAAAGTATCACCGACCGGCCTGCTTTTGCAAGAAAAGCCGCCGAAGTCAGGCCAGCAATACCTCCGCCAACCACTATTGCATCATACTTCATATACGTTTTCGTTTTTAAGGTTGGTCAATTCAATGCTTTTCTGAAATACCTGCAAACCAATCGCTCTGTTTCTAGCGTGTGGTGCTGGGATTTCTTCGTTGGTCAAGTTGAAGAATTTGCCGCTAACGCCTTCCATTTGGGGCGATGAGGCCAAGTAATAAAGGGCATCTCCGGAAATGTCGGGACTTTTTAGTGAGGGCTGTATGAAGAATCGGGAGAATAAATTATATAGGACTCCATTATTGGTCCCAATGTTCGATTTTACGGCACCTGGGTGCATGGCATTGATGGTCACGCCCTTACCTTTTAGTAGGTCATTCAATTCCCAAACAGTCATCAGTTGAGCAACTTTGGATGCTCCGTAACCCAAATAACCGTTGTAGCGTCGCTTTGCCCAAGTAAGGTCGTCCAATCGAAGCCCATTGAAGCGGTGTCCTTCGGAGTTCACTTGGATGATGCGAGAGGGTGCGCTTTCGACCATGCGTTTAAGTAATTGGCTGGTGATTAGAAAGGAGGCGAGGTGGTTTACGGCAAATGCAGCTTCATTGCCATCGACAGTCAGTTGTCGGGTAGTCATGTGAATCCCGGCATTGTTGATCAACACATCAATTCGGGGGTAATTTTTAAGAATTTCGTCAGTGGCTTTTCGAACTTGGCTTAAATCGGCGAAATCAGCGATGTAATAGTCCGTAGGGTAGGCTGAAATTAATCCGATTTCGGCACACAACAATTCAGCTTTATCCTTATTTCGAACCATCATGACGATTTTAGCACCAGCTTTTGCCAAGCGCAGTGCAGCCTGATGGCCTACCCCGGATGTGGTTCCGGTGATGACACAGACTTTTCCTTCCATGGATGTGGAGGAAACTTTTTGTGGCAATCGGCCAACCGTTACAAAGTCCAATTCGTCGGGGAGTCGAAATTTGCGATGCTTCATCCGAATTTTTTGATTAGAAACCTTCGGTACATTTTATTGAAGTGTGGTATGTTGTTGAAAATATCGCCCCACAAATCGTAATAGTCTCGTTGTTCCAGAATGAATCCATCGTCGCTGATGGTCAGTTTTGTCGAACCGTAAATGGGAGTGCTGGGGTACTTTTTAAACATCATTGTCATGATCCAATCAAAAATTAGAATGTTTTCGTTCTGGGCGATGGAGAGAATTTCCATTTTTAATTGATCCGTACGCTTGGTCAACCGATTGCACATGGCTATAAAGGCCTCTTTGCCTTCTACGCGCTGAATGGTATCCTGAAAAATAATGTCGTTGTGATAGTACTTGAATATGTGCGACCAGTCGGGTTTACCCTCTGTATTGTACGTCTGCGACCACAATGTTTTGATTGTGTTCACATCCAATGTTTTTCTGCCATCCATTTCCCCCATTTTTTTTGAAAGATACTTTTTTTGAACTGGTTCTACAAAACCAAATCAGAAAAAAATTAAAGCTCAATGCTCGGATAGATTTGGTCTATTAGTTGATAGTATTCATAGACATAAAATAACCACCTTGAGGTAGTATAAAATGATAGAAAGTGCTATACTTTTACCCAACGTATTTATATACGGTGGTTTATATATTCATTATTAAGACTATAAGTAGATTATACATCAATCATGAACTTCGATATAGGGATTATTGGCGGTGGGCCAGCAGGTTACAACGCAGCGGAAAAAGCGGCAGAAAACGGATTGAAGACCATCTTGTTTGAGAAAAATGTCCTTGGCGGCGTATGTCTCAATGAAGGTTGCATCCCGACCAAAACGCTTTTATATTCCGCAAAATTGCTGGATAATGCGAAATCCGCCTCCAAATACGGAATAAAAATAGACCAAGCTCCGACCTTCGATCTTGAAAAAATAATCAATCGCAAAGATAAAGTGGTCAAGCAAATGACTGCTGGGGTTAAAATGAAGCTCGATCATGCAGGTGTAACTGTCATTCAAGGGGCAGCAACATTGTCCGGTGAAGAAGACGGAATCATTCGCATTCTTAGTGGTGGAGAAGTGTATCAGACGACCTACGTGCTGCTTTGCACAGGGTCTGAAACGGTAATTCCTCCCATCAAAGGGTTGTCGGAACTAGATTATTGGACCTCTAAGGAAGCCTTGGAAGCGAAAACCCTACCCAAATCACTTGCCATCATTGGTGGCGGTGTCATCGGCATGGAGTTTGCCTCTTTTTTCAACAGCATGGGCGTCAAAGTCAGTGTCATTGAAATGATGCCTGAAATTTTAGGTGCCATGGACAAGGAAACTTCCAAAATGTTGCGAACGTTATATGCTAAAAAGGGTATCGAGTTTCATTTGGAAACAAAGGTGACCGAAGTGAATGCCTCGCAGGTTATCGTGGAGAAAAACGGAAAGAGTTCTGCCATCGATACCGAAAAGATTTTACTCAGTGTGGGTCGAAGGCCGATTTCAGCCGGGCTTGGGCTTGAAACATTGAATGTTGAAATGGACCGTAGTGCCGTCAAGGTGAACGAATTCATGCAAACATCGCATCCTCAGGTCTATGCCAGTGGGGACATTACCGGATTCTCCATGTTGGCGCATACGGCCTACAGGGAGGGCGAAGTGGCCATCAACCGCATTTCGGGCATCGAGGATTCCATGTCGTATCGAGCCATTCCTGGAGTGGTTTATACGAATCCTGAAATCGCCGGAATCGGAGAGACCGAAGACGCCTTGAAGGCAAAAGGTACCCGATACCGCGTTCTGAAATTGCCAATGGCTTACTCAGGTCGGTTTGTAGCCGAAAACGAGCAGGGCAGCGGCCTTTGCAAATTGATTCTGGACGAGTTCGACCGTATCATTGGCTGTCATCTGTTGGGCAACCCCGCATCCGAGATCATTGTGGTGGCAGGGGTGGCCATAGAAAGCGGTTTCACAGTGGAAGAATTCCAGAAAATTGTGTTTCCGCATCCTACAGTGGCTGAAATCATTCGTGAAAGTTTATACGCCTGAATCTATGATTTGCATCGATAATCCTCATACGGATACCTACTTCAACCTGGCAGCAGAAGAGTACCTCCTGAAGAACTTCTCCAGCGATGTGTTCATGTTGTGGCAGAACGATTCGTCTGTGATTATTGGCAAACATCAGGACATTCAAGCGGAAGTCAATTTGGATTTTGCCCGTGCGAACCGAATCAATGTGGCTCGGAGGTATTCCGGGGGGGGAGCTGTATATCACGATTCGGGCAATCTGAATCTGACTTTCATCGAGTCCAACACCCGCCCGGATTTCAGCAAATACACCAAGCAGATTTTGGAAATACTTTCCTCAATCGGAATTAAGGCTCATTCGGATGAACGGCAGTCCATTTATATTGATGGGTTTAAGATATCGGGCTGTGCGCAATTCATTCGCAAAGACAAAGTTCTTTTTCATGCTTCGTTGCTCTATTCCACTAATTTGAACAATTTGTCTTACCTACTGAACGGTACACCTACGGCTCCAGAAATGGATAAACACTATGTGAAATCGGTGAAAAGTCCGGTGACCAACATCAGTGACCATTTACAAACCCCCTTGCAACTGACCGATTTCAAAAAGATCATTCTGAGTAGCCTGCTTCGTGAGCAGGTTGGCAACAGCCTTTATTCATTCAGCGAGGACGATGTTTTAGCCATCTCGAAATTGAGAAAAGAAAAATATTCTACGACCAACTGGAATTACAATGCTTAAAAACAATATAATATGTCAATATTTGAACTGAAAATGCCGAAGCTTGGTGAAAGCATCACAGAAGGAACCATCATAACCTGGTCTGTCAAAGTGGGTGATGCCATTCAGGAAGACGATATCCTGTTTGAAGTCACAACGGCCAAAGTGAATGCGGAAGTTCCTTCTCCTGTAGAGGGCACCATCCTTGAGATTCTATATAACGAAGGGGATACCGTAGAGGTTGGAACCGTTGTCGCTCGGGTGAAACTGGCAGGTGATGATTCAGTTGCTGAGGTCGCTGTTCCTGAGCCCTCAAAAACTAAGCCCTCAAAAAGTGAACCCACCAAAGTTGAATCCGCAAAAATAGAACCAGCTGTTGTTGCTTCGGCGGTTAAAGAAGAAGCCAAGTGGTATTCCCCAGCCGTACTTCACACGGCCAAAGAAGCTGGAATTGAACCTACTGAATTGGATAAATTGCAGGGCACTGGCTATTTGGGACGATTAAGCAAAAAGGACGTTGTCGGTTTCATCGAAACTAAGAAAAATGGAGCACCGTCGGCTGCTGCACCGCAAAAACGACTATTGCCTGTTCCGCCCTCACTTCCGGGCACAGCCGAGCCTGTTGTCAAGGGCTTCGGAGGCGAGGCTGAATTCATCGATATAGATCCAGTCGCCCGCATCATTGCCGATCGGATGGTTCAGTCTAAAAAGATTTCAGCCCATGTGACAACGGTCGTGGAAGTAGATGTGACCAAACTGGTCACTTGGCGCAAACGTGAAAAGGATGCTTTCCAAAAGCAAGAAGGCATCAGCCTGACATTCTTGCCCGCCATTGTCGAAGCAACGACAAAGGCTTTGAAGGAATTCCCGAAAGTGAATGCTTCGGTGGAAGGCAATCGATTTGTTCTGAAGAAGCAGATCAATATGGGCATCGCGGTTTCGCTGGATGATGGAAACTTGATTGTGCCGGTCATTCACGATGTCGATAAACTCAGTTTGAGCGGTGTGGCCCATTCCATCGATACTTTGGCTGTCAAGGCTCGTTCCAACAAACTGAAACTCGAAGAGATTGAAGGAGGAACGTTCACCATAACCAACTTCGGTACCTTTAGGAATCTTTTCGGAACACCCATCATCAATCAGCCTGAAGTGGCCATTTTAGGGGTAGGTTACATTGAGAAGAAGCCGGCAGTCATTGAAACGCCAGAAGGTGATGTAATTGCCATAAGACATAAAATGTACTTGTCGCTGACCTACGACCACCGCATCATCAACGGTGCCATGGGTGGTGCTTTTGTAAAACGAATTGCTGATTACCTAGAAAACTGGAAAGGATGAAAAAATACGATATTATCGAAACCGACAAAGCCGTTCTCAAGGAATGGTATCATTTGATGACCCTCGGTCGTGCCATCGACGAAAAGGCACCCAGCTACCAACTTCAGTCGCTTGGCTGGTCGTATCATGCACCCTATGCGGGTCACGATGGCATTCAATTGGCTATTGGACAGGTTTTTACAAAAGGCGAAGATTTTCTGTTTCCCTATTATCGGGACATGCTCACGGTGCTTTCTGCAGGTATGACTGCCGAGGAAATCATTCTGAACGGTATCTCCAAGGCGACCGATCCTGCCAGTGGCGGGCGGCACATGTCCAACCACTTTGCCAAACCGGAATGGCACATCGAAAACGTTTCCTCCGCCACTGGAAATCATGATTTGCATGCCGTAGGCGTGGCTCGGGCAATTGCGTATTATGGAACCAAGGGTGTGGCCATCACGTCGCACGGTGAAGCGTCCACTTCGGAAGGCTATGTTTATGAGGCGATTAATGGTGCAAGCAAAGAAAAGCTACCAGTCATTTTCGTTTTGCAGGACAACGGTTACGGCATTTCCGTACCCAAAAGTCAACAAACAGCCAACCGCAAAGTCTCCGACAATTTCATCGGTTTCAAGAATCTTAAAATTATTCACTGCAACGGCAAAGATGTGTTTGATTCCATGAACGCCATGACAGAAGCCCGCGACCATGCTGTCAGTACGGGATGCCCTGTCATCGTGCATGCCAATTGTGTTCGGATCGGTTCTCATTCCAATTCAGACAAGCATACCTTATATAGGGATGAAGCGGAACTTTCGTATGTGAAAGCGGCGGACCCCTTGCAAAAATTCAGACGCATGTTGTTGCGTTACAACCGCTTTACGGAGGAGGAACTTCTTCAAATTGAAGCTGAATCCAAAAAGGAACTGAGTTTGGCCAACCGTAAAGCCATGGCTGCGCCCGATCCGGATCCGGCCAGTATTTTCGATTTCGTCATGCCTGAACCCTATCAACCACAGACATACGTGGATGGAACTCATCAAGACGAAGGGGAGAAGAAGAACATGGTAATGGCACTCAACGAAACCTTGAAAGCTGAGTTTCGTCACAATCCAGATACGTTCCTTTGGGGACAAGATGTGGCTAATAAGGAAAAGGGTGGGGTGTTCAATGTTACGAAAGGTCTTCAAAAAGAATTCGGCGACAAGCGCGTGTTCAATGCGCCGATCGCCGAAGACTACATCATCGGAACCGCCAACGGTATGAGTCGGTTTGACAAGAAAATTCGCATCGTGATTGAAGGAGCCGAATTTGCCGATTATTTTTGGCCAGGCATGGAACAATTTATTGAATGTACTCACGATTATTGGCGCAGTAACGGGCAATTCGTCCCAAATGTCACGGTACGACTTGCTTCGGGAGGTTACATCGGTGGAGGTCTGTACCATTCCCAGAACCTGGAAGGTGCCTTGTCGACGTTGCCTGGTGTTCGTATTGTCTATCCGTCCTTTGCGGACGATGCGGCTGGCCTGTTGCGCACCAGTATGCGTTCCAAAGGTTTCACTATGTTTATGGAGCCCAAGGCTTTGTACAATGCCGTGGAGGCGGCCACACCGATACCCGACGACTTTGAAGTGCCGTTCGGTAAAGCCCGCATCCGCCGTGAGGGCGATGAATTAAGCATCATCACCTACGGAAACACTACACATTTTTGCCTGAAAGCTGCCGAACGCATTCAGAAGGAATTGAACAAGAATGTGGAAGTCATTGACCTTCGTTCCCTTATTCCGCTGGACAAAGAAACCATTTTCGAATCGGTGAAAAAAACCAACAAAGTGCTCATCGTGCACGAGGATAAGGTGTTTTCAGGCTTCGGTGCCGAATTGGCGGCGATGATCGGTTCGGAGATGTTCCAATACTTGGATGCGCCCATCCAACGGGTTGGTTCTCCATTCACACCGGTCGGTTTCAACACCATTCTCGAAAAAGCCATTCTCCCGAACGAAGAAGGCATTTACAAAGCAGCTATTGAATTATTGACGTATTGAACTTGAAAAAATGAAAAAGATAGGATTGTTTTGCGGCACAAGCACACATAAGACAGCCGCTGTGGCTAAAAAGATTATAGAGGCTTTTGGTGAACAAGCGATTGAACTCGTTTCCATAGAGGAGGCTTGGGAAAAGGATTTCGAATCGTACGATTGCATCATAGCAGGTGCGGCGACATGGTTTGACGGGGAATTACCAACCTATTGGGATGAAATCATTCCCAAATTGCTCACGTTGAATTTAACGGATAAGAAGGTTGCTGTTTTCGGCCTCGGAGATCAGGTCAAATACCCAGATAATTTTGTGGACGGTATTGGTATTCTGGCAGAAGCCTTTATTACAACTGGAGCTACCATTGTGGGACTGACCTCTTCCGATGAGTACCAATTCAACAAATCACAGGCGTTGATCGGCAATCATTTTGCGGGATTGGCTCTGGATATAGAGAATCAACGGGACAAAACAGATCAGCGTATTAAGGATTGGGTAGAAGGGCTTAAAAGGGAATTTTAGTAAAATTCATTTTAAATAATGTCGATAGACTGTATTGTAATTTGAAGGAAAGCCCCTACTTTTGGTCCCTATATGTGAATATCATGAACAATACAATCGATCGTTTTTTTGAACCTCTTGTAGAACATTTGGGCAAGATCCTTTTTTGGGACCCTTTTGCCGCACTCGGTTTGGATTTGGGAGCCAAAGTCCCTTTCATTGTCGTTTGGCTGATTGGAGGAGGTTTATTTTTCACAGTATATCTGAAGTTTATCAACGTTAGGGGGCTTAAACATGGTGTCAAATTGGCGTTGGGTTTGGATAAAAGATCGCACGGAGGAGGCGAAACGTCTCATTTCCAAGCTGTATCGCAAGCGCTCTCCTCTACCGTTGGAATGGGTAATATCGCTGGTGTGGCCGTTGCCATAACAATGGGTGGGCCGGGTGCGACTTTTTGGATGATAGTCGCCGGCTTTCTAGGCATGTCTTCCAAATTTGCTGAATGCACACTGGGTGTCAAATATAGGGTAGTAGACAAAATGGGTGGAATATCCGGAGGCCCGATGTATTATCTGAGGGATGGCCTGAAGGAACTTGGATGGCCTCGCTTGGGTAAGTTCTTGGCGTATGTGTTTGCCGTAATCATTACGTTTTCAGCATTTGGTATCGGGAACATGTTCCAATCCAACCAAGTCCATTCTCAACTTTCCGTCATGTTTCCCGCTTTGGCTCCGCACGGCTTTTGGGTCGGTGTGGCTTTGGCCATCCTTACGGGTTTGGTCATATTGGGCGGTATCAAAAGTATTGCCAGGGTGTGCGATAAATTGTTCCCATCCATGGCAATTTTGTACATCGGAATGTGCTTGTTGATTATTTTTTCCAACATCTCTCAAATCGGTCATGCATTTCAAGCCATCTGGGACGGTGCATTCACGCCCGATGCAGCCAAGGGTGGAATCGTGGGTGTTTTGATCATGGGTTTCCGCCGTGCTGCATTTTCAAATGAAGCTGGAATCGGTTCTGCCGCCATCGCTCATTCGACTGTCAAGACGACCAAACCGGTTACAGAAGGCTACGTGGCTTTACTAGAGCCTTTTATCGATACGGTCGTCATTTGCACCATGACCGCTTTGACATTGATTTTCTCGGGTGTATATTTGAACCCCAATCATTTGGAAGGTGCGCAACTTACTTCGGCAGCCTTCTCAACATTTGCTCCTTGGGCGCCGTACGTACTCTTGCTCTGCATGTTCCTTTTTGTTTATTCGACGTTGATCGGTTGGTCCTATTACGGAGTGAAGGGTTTCGATTTTCTGTTTGGTGGCATCACAGAGCGCCTCACTGGCAAACGTATATACGCCGAAAAGTTCTATCAGGTGCTCTTTCTTTGTTTCATCGTGGTAGGCACAACGACCAGCCTTTCCGCCATCATCGATTTTTCCGACATGTTGGTGCTGACTATGGCTGTTCCCAACATTATCGGACTTTACATGTTAGCACCGGTATTGAAAAAAGAGATTAAGGAGTATCAGGTTTCTTTGAAAACGAAATAATTTTAAAACAAATCCAAATAGTATGTTACAAACTGATGATAAAGCGCCATCCTTCGTGGGTGTCAATCAAAAAGGTGAAACAGTCTCTTTATCTGATTTCAAGGGTAAGAAAGTCATTCTCTATTTCTATCCGAAAGACAATACGCCCGGCTGTACGGCAGAAGCTTGCAGCCTCAACGATAAAACGGCATATTTTTTGGAAAAAGGAGTTGTTGTAATCGGTGTCAGTGCGGACTCCGTTCAATCACACTTGAAGTTTGCCGACAAGTTCGGGCTCGCATTCAACCTGATTTCCGATACGGAAAAAGAAATTCTTCAAGCCTACGAGGTTTGGGGTGAAAAGAAGAACTACGGCAAATCGTATATGGGAATCATTCGTACAACGTATGTCATTTCGGAAGAAGGCGTCATCGAAGCCGTTTTCCCAAAGGTGGATACCAAAACACATGCCGATCAGATTGTAAAAGCGTTGGGGTTGTAAATGAACGATAAAACTCCATTTTCCATTCTTTTTGTTTGCCTTGGCAATATTTGCCGTTCACCCATGGCTGAATCCATTTTTCAAAAAATCGTGGTCGAGAAGAACCAGTCACGCTGTTTTGAGATTGATTCGGCCGGTATTATTGATGTGCATGAAGGTGAATTGGCAGATAGACGGATGCGCTTTTTCGCTGAAAAAAGAGGATATGAACTGACCCATCGATCGCGCCCGATCCGTTCCGTCGATTTTGACGCATTCGATTTGATTCTCTGCATGGATCATCAAAACTGGAATGCCTTACGGATGTTGGCCAACTCGGACGAACACAAAAAAAAGATTCATTTTGTAACCTAGTACAGTGCGTTGTATAACGGACAAGATATTCCAGACCCTTATTACGGGGGTGACCAGGGCTTCAATCATGTCATCGACATGCTTGAGGAAACGTGTGAAGGATTATATGAATTGATAGAGCCCTGACTGACCAAAGTCAATCAGGGCTCTATCTCCTATTTATATCGATCTTATTTAGCGATCGAATCGTTCGCTACGTTGGCTTGTACTGTTTTGCATTCGTCACCGCAGTGTCTTTGATGATGCTCCATCATGCAACAATGTTCACGTTCACACATCTTATGGCCACGATTGAAATGGTCTGAACCCATACCGAACCATAAACCACCGAATGTAAGGACTGCAACAGCTAATCCTATTAAAAATCCGTTTCTTCTTTTACGCATATTCTTTAATATTATAGGATTAATTACTTTTTGTCCGATTTGCAACATTCGTCGTCACTAGCTTTTGAACCACAGCAATGTCCATGATGATGGTGTCCAGTCGAACAACAATCGTCACCAAAGACGGTTTTAAACTCTTCGAATTCTACATCGCTCATTTTGCGAATACGGTCTGCTAAGTAAAACATCTTTTTAGAGTCCATGCCATGGCAGCCACAGCGGTGTCTTCCGCCACAACAATGGCAGGCATGCATAATAATGCAGAGAATGAACAGTCCGAGCAGTACCTTGGGCACGAAAAATGCCAATGCGCCAACGATTAGTCCGCCGATAACGGCTTTTACAATTGTTCTTGTCATTTGATTTTTTAATTTATAGTGTTAGTAAGAATCTTATTTTTTCAAAGGCATCCAACCAGTTCTTGACACCAAGCCATGCCAAAGTGGAGCGGGTATGCTTAAAAAGTCCTGAGCATTGGTGTCTAGTGTCGTTTCAATTTGGTCAACCGCATTCTCAGCAACTTTTTTAGCCCAAAGCGGTTCCATTAACAATTCCCGTCCCATGGCTACCAGCTGAACGCCAGTTTCAAGAACTTTTTCGGCATCCGCCGGCGTATGAATTCCTCCAACACCTATAATGGGTACAATATGGCCCACTTTTGCAGAAATCACTGTAGCACGACTAGCCGTATCTGCCTTATCTCGTATAGAGCCTGCCCAGAAATCCATGACAGAAACGTGTAAGTAATCGAGTGCCTTTTTTGAAAGTGCTTCTACAAAACTCAATGTATCTTCCATCGTGATGCCTGGATTCTCCATTTCTTCAGGCGAAATGCGGTATCCGACAAGGAAGGATCGTCCCGCCTTTGATGCTGCACGTTTCACTGTATCAACAACAGCCAAAGGGAAGGCCATTCGTTGAGTCAAGTCTCCTCCCCAACGGTCACTTCTGCGGTTGGAATGGGGTGAAAAGAACTGCTGCACCAGGTATGTATTGGCACCATGAATCTCAACACCATCAAATCCAGCCTCAATGGCCCTACGGGTTGCTTCGGCAAAGGCCAGTATCGTATTTTCAATTTCTTGTTGAGTCATCTCGCGTGGAACTTGTGCACCCGGCCTTTCAGCCGGAACAGCACTGGCACTCACGGTTTGTCCGTCAGGGAGTTCTTCGGGAGGAGACATTCTTCCACCGTGGTAAATCTGAAGCACCGCTTTTCCGCCTTTCTCCTTGAGGACTTCAGCAATTCGTTTCAAACTCGGAATCATTTCATCCGTATCAGCTCCAATTTGACCGTGAAAACCTTTGCCTTGTTTCTCAACATACGCACACGCCGTAATCAACAACCCGGCCGATTCGTTGCGTTTTTGATAATAGGCCACTTCGGCATCATTGGTTGTTCCATCATTGTTTCCTGAAAACGTAGTCATGGGTGCCATGACTGCGCGATTTGTCAATTCAATTCCAGAAATGGGGAAAGTGAAAGGAGAAAGTATTTTTTTATTGTTATTCATCGTTTTTTGTATGTTATCTAATGGGTAAGACGAACAACGTCCGATTTTACTTTAAATCGGACGTCGTTTATTTTAAACAGTCGGTTTTTTATTTGCAGCACCTTTGTTTCCATTGGCTCTTGAATTGCTGACGCTCTTCGTCGGTCATTTCCATGAACTTGTCCTTAAAAGGAGCATAGTGGCTGAAATGGTTATGAACCGCATCTCGATGTTTGCGGAACCCGAACCGAAATCCTCCGAAAAGGATGCGGCACAATACGAATAACCCCATTGCCTGCCAATATGTAAGGGCAGTCAAGGTGCTGATGGATGGAATGATCCAATTCCAAAGTAGCGTCACCACGCCACTGACGGCAAAAAGCCCAACGGCCATCACCGGAATTAGGAAGCAATTTCTTGCCCTACAAAAATGTTGTCTCATAGGTTTATGTATTTAGTTCTTCGTACAAATAATTCAGTTTGTTTCGCAAATGTTTTACAGCATAACCTTTACGACTGATGATGGTCTTAAGGTTTTCGCCTTTCTGGTCCGCAATTTCCCGTAACGTCATGTCTTCCATCTCGTTCAGCAAAAAGACTTCCCGTTGGTTTTCGGGCAGTTCGTCCAAAGCCGTTTGAAATTCTTTCCAGAACATTTCCTTGAAGAACGCCAGTTCAGGATTGTTGGTGTCGTCCAACAGCAGTATTTCCTTGAAGTTGAAACCGCCTTCCTCGTCTTCGTAAACGAATTCTTCGAGCGAAAGATTGGTTTTTTTTCTGGACTTGTCCGTAATCTTGTTCCGGGCCACTTCGTACAACCACGCACTTACATTTTCAAGGTCACCGATGTTGCCCAGATTGCTCAACTGCATCCAAACATCCTGCAGGATGTCTTCCGCATCTTCATCGGTTTTCACCCGATTCCGCACAAAGCCCGACAACTTTCGGTTGAACTCCTTGATTGTCTCTGTGATGGAATTGGCTTTCTGCACTCTCATTGGTAGTTGAACTGCTGTCTCCATACGAAAGGAGACGATTGAGTCTGGTTTTTACTTTATTTTTTCACAAATTTGCGAAAGAAATGTTCGTAAATATATCGAACTTATTTGTGATATCCTTATATGAATGTTTACTGACGGCTGGATTGGAGTGGGTAGCTCCATCTGAAAACGATCGCTTTTTAGTTGTCTCCTTGAATGCCAATTAAGCTGTAGAATCCTTCTTTGTAGGTGTCACTGAGGGGGATGAGGTTCTCAAGCATCTTGATGCGGTGGCGTTCCACCGAGATGATTTTGTTGATGGCCACGATGTACGATTTGTGCACTCGGCAGAATTGGTTCTTGGGCAGTATCTTCTCCAATTCTGAAAAGGTCTGCAGCGTTAAAATCTTTTTGGAAGTGGTCCGGATGTTGCGATAATCGCCCATGCCTTCCACGTACAGGATATCATCCACGGCGATGCGTTCCAACCTATATTCAGTCTTGACAAAAATATAACCTTTTTCTTCCTTGTGCGCTTTCTCGACCGTATCGTACACCCGCTCCACGGCACTCAGAAAGCGGTCGAAGCCAAACGGTTTCAGCAAATAATCGGCCACATGAAGCTCAAAGCCTTTAAGCGCATACTTGTCGTAGGCGGTCGTGATGATGATTTGCGGCTTCTTGCTCAGCGATTCAATGAGCTCGATGCCCGTGAACCCGTCCATCTCAATGTCTAAAAACATCAGGTCGATGTTATGCTCCTTGACGAAGCCGATAGCCTCAAAACCGTTGATGAAACTAGCCAAAAGATTCAGATAGGGTACACGGCTTACAAAATCAATTGCCCGCTTCAAGGCCAGTGGCTCGTCTTCGACAATGATGCAATTAATGACCATCTTTCAGTGCTATTTTGAGTGAGACGTTAAACCAGTTCTCGGCTTCCTGTATCTGCAAATCATGCTTGCCTGGATAGAGCATCTTCAACCGTTGCCGAATGGTTTCGATACCAAGTCCTTCATTCTTGATGATGTCGAGATAATGCGCTTCGTAGTAATTCCTACAGGTCATTCGCACGAATTTCTCGTCAGTTTCGAATCGAATGGCGATGGCATGTTCCTTGGATTTGTCCTTGGAGAACTTGAAGGCATTTTCGATGAAGGGTAGGAAGATCATGGGTACGATTTTTTGGTCGCCAATAGTCCCCACCACCTCGAAATCCACGTAGGACGTGTTGGAGGTCCTGATTTTTTGCAATTCTATGTAGTTGCTAATCTGCTCAATCTCGCGGGCCAAGGTCGTTTCGTCTTCCTTGGTTTCGTATAAGACGTAGCGGAGTATGTCGGAAAGCTTCTTCAAATAGTCGGAAGCGATTTTGGGCGATTCTTCGATGAGGATGTCGATGTTGTTCAGGGAGTTGAACAGGAAGTGGGGGTTGAGTTGCGCTTTCAGCAATAATAAGGCATTCTCGCTTTTAAGTTGTTTTTTTTGAAGGGCTCTTTTCTCTGAAGCATCGAGCAACCATAGGATAAGGCCTTTGAGGACACCGGCAAAGATACCCCAGGTCGGTATAATGATGAAGTTGCATGTTGCCCAAACATGATGTATCACATAATTCTCCGAGCCAAGCAACACCATTCCCATGGGTATCGTGAGTAGGATGCTCCAACCCAAATACAGGTAAGCGCGAAATGCTCTTTTCTGATGCAAGCCGTAGGAGGTGACAAAATACAAGAGGTAAAAAAAAACCAGCATCAATATCAGGGGAGGTCTGGATTTTATAGGCTCTACTGAAATCCAGAAATCGAAAAAGGAAGGACCCATCGGGTAGCCGTTCTTAAGCAGGCTTAGATACCCCACATACGGCATCCACACCAAATAGGCAAACCAAAAAAGCAAGTGCAAAACGACTTCAACGATTTTTTTCATGTTTCTAGAATTTGAATTCGAAAGTCATCATTTGCAGCTTCGTATTAAAATAAAATCGTTGACTTGGCACAAATATCCTTTGAAAGGGTAGATGAGATGGGTTCCCGCCCCTAAAAGTACGATTTGTTCCGTTATTTTTTTTATTTTTACCCTATAATAGCATTTAGATGGCACAACCACTCGTCATTATAAAAATCACCAAGGAGTTTGTGGAGGAAATCCGAAAGAAGCGTGAGGATGCACATTTTCACGATTTTGAAGAGTTGGTGGTGGTGACGGAAGGCAGCTTGGAGCATTACATCGACTTTCAGATGGAGGTGATACAGGCCCCTGCGGCCAGTTACATTTCGATGGGAAAAATGCACCGGGTCGTGGAACGCGACGATTTGCGCGGTTGGATTCTCAAATTTCAGAACGAATTCGTGCCCGATTCTAAGTTGAATTTTTACTCCAATTTTATGATATCGCCCAGTGTTCCGTTGACGGAAAAGGGTTGTTTGAGAAAATTCAACAGCTTATGCGAAATCATCCAGGATGAATCCCAGCTGGAAAATCCAGATATGAAGACCATTGGACACTTGGTTTCAGCCCTCATTTCCATGATTGAATCGGAGCGAAAGAGAAACCTACCGATAGAAAGTCGCTCCAAGGTTTCGCAGATAGCCACGTTCACGAATTTCTTGCGCATATTAGAAGAAAACTTCCGTCGTGACGAAGGCGTCACTTTTTATGCCCAGAAGATGAACATGTCTGAACGCAACCTCAACATCATCTGCAAAAACAACTTTCAAAAAAGCGTTTCGGAAATCATTGAAACCCGCAAGCTCATCGAAGCTAAAAGCATGTTGATGCATACGGAGAAGTCTGTGTCTGAAATTGGTTATGAACTGGGTTACAACGAGAAATCTTACTTCTCACGTGTGTTCCGCAATAAAATTTTGCTCACTCCAAGCGAATTTCGCGAGAGGGCTCGCGCCATTCTAACCTAAAAGTACCACACTTGTTCCAAAAAGTGTTACCGAATACCCATCATGAGCGAGTATTTTTGTTGTCATAACATAAAAACCAAAAAAGTATGGAACCCATCATCGCTAAAAAAGAACCCATCGCAGTTGAATTGGAAGCTGGAAAAAATTATCATTGGTGTGCTTGTGGCAAAAGTGCCAATCAACCGTTTTGCGACGGTGCACACAAAGGAAGTGGCATTACTCCTCTTTCCTTTACTGCTGAAAAAACTGGTACCGCTCATCTATGTCAATGCAAACACACCAAAAATCCTCCTTATTGTGACGGCTCTCATCACAACTTATAATTGTAATTGAACTGGGGAAACAACACCTTATTCAGCATGAGTAAAGCAAACTATCAAGGAGGCCGCATGCCGGTGCTTTTTGTCGGTCATGGAAGTCCTATGTATGCCATCGAAGAAAATGAATTCGTTGAGACATGGCGGAAATTGGGTTCGGAACTTCCAAAACCCAAAGCTATTCTGGCCGTTTCTGCACACTGGGAAACGCGTGGCAGCCAAGTGACCTCTATGCAGCATCCGCAAACGATTCACGATTTCGGTGGCTTTCCACAGGCACTATTCGATGTTCAATATCCTGCTCCTGGCAGTCCTGAATTAGCGAATGAAACCATTCAGGCTGTCAAAGGCAGCCCCATAACGACCGATGATCGCTGGGGCCTTGACCACGGAACCTGGAGTGTAATCCGCCGCATCTACCCGAATGCTGACATCCCCATCGTTCAGCTGAGTCTGGATTATAATAAGACGCCGCAGGAACATTACGACATGGCCAAAGAATTGGCCTCGTTCCGTGAGAAAGGAATATTGATCGTGGGTAGTGGCAACATCGTTCACAATCTTCGCCAAGTAGCCTGGGATAAGAAAGACGATGAAGAATTCGGCCACGATTGGGCGTTGGAGGCTAATGCTTTGTTCAAAAAACTGATTCTTGATAACAATCACCAGGCCCTGATTGACTATAAATCGCTTGGAAGTGCAGTTCAACTTGCTGCCCCGACACCCGACCATTTTTTACCTTTGCTCTATGCATTAGCACTCAAACACATGGATGAGGATGTTTCGTTCTTCAATGACAAAGCAGTGATGGGCTCGCTTACGATGACTTCAGTCAAAATTGGCTGATCTTCAATTAATCGTTACAAAGGTTTCATATAATTTGTATTTTTGAATTCGAAATCCAATGCCCTCCCAAAATGATTAAACGCATCAAAAAAATCACACCTCAGTTTTTATTAAATGGGTATAGGGCTATTCGCTTGAGAAAAAGATTAAAGTAGTATGAGAGTGCGATTGTCTTTTGCCCGATATGCAATTCATCATTTAGGGAGTTTATCCCCTTTGGATTCCCGCCCAGAAAAAATGCATGCTGTCCTCGGTGCGCCTCCTTGGAAAGGCATCGTGTCATGAAAAAGGGTGCCTGGGCGATATTGCAAGTACCGATCGATCTGAACAGAGAAGTTACTTATGAGGATTTCTCCATCACAACACCAAAAGGTAGAGAAGAAGCATTTGAGCAGTTTGACCATGTCAGAATTTATGGACAGGACTATGTTAGTCGCTTGAAAAAAGCCGGCTTTAATGTAGTTGAGGATGCTTTTGTCAAATCCTTCTCACCTGAAGATCAATACCGATATGGATTGCTGAATTCAGACCTTATTTACTTTTGCAGTAAGTAAACTTCATCAGCTCAAAAAATAGCAAACAGAGCTCCTTTGGGTTTTTATCCGTTTTTAGCTTGTGTTGATTTAATGAACAACAGATGGTAGTCTAAAGGTTTCCGACACTAATTAAATATCCTATCAATGTCCAGATTTTCAGCAAAATAAACAGCACCAGCATGGGTCAAGTGTCTGCCATCCTGACTAATTAATTGGCAATGGGGTGTAAACACGGGTACTTTTCCGTCTTTGTCAATGTTCATTCCGATTAAATCGATGTATTTCCATCCCCATTGTTTTTTTAAGTCATCATTTATTTTTATATACCCGGAATCAATGGTTGTTCGCTGCAAAAAATAATCACGACTACCCCTATTGCTATAAAAGATGCCATTATTCGTACCGAAATTCTTGGTTCCAACATACCAACATTTTGATGTATCAATGGCGAATTTTTCGGAAAGGATTGCAAATTCTTTACGCCCTAATACTGAAAAGAAAATATAGTCTGCTTTTTTAAATTTCAAATGAAGATCCCTGCCATCATTCATTTTTTCAATGTAGGATAGTTCCATACGTTTTCCGAATTTAGATTCCATAAGGATGTTAGCCCAGTCTCTGGCAAAACTATTTCCAATAACCAGAATTTTGATTTTGTCATTGTCGGAGAATGTTTTATTTAATTTACGTACATTCATGTTATAACACATGTAAATATTCCCACAATAACTTTTTGATTTGTACAATTCCAATTCTGGAACATCCCGAACGATACCTTGGATTTTGTACAGATACAATGAAAGGCTGGTAGAAAGCAAGAAAGCAGTCCCAAGAATAAAGAACAGGACTTTGGTCTTGATCCTTGTTTTATCTCGAAAGGGTTGTTCAACAAAGTAATAGGTAATAATCGAAAGGAAAAAGATAAAAATGACAGTCAAAACAGTTGCTATCACACTGAAATTCTGTGTGATATAATATCGGGTAAAAGCCAATACAAGTTGATGCCACATATAGAGACTGAAACTAATTTTTCCGATACCAACCATCAATTTATTCTCAAGCAAGAAGGTCTCGAATTTATTCGGACGGCTTTCTGAAATAAGTAATCCTGCAGTTGCTAACACGATAAGGACAATTTTCATGCTACTTGAGAACTTAAAATCAACCAAAAGTAGTAACAGAACGATAGGAAGCAATAGGATTTTAAAGCTGCTTTTAATGGGCCTTTTCTGAAAGAATATGGCAGCAATACCACCTATTGACAACTCAAAAAAACGATACTGAATTAAGTAAAATCTAGACGAATCATTCGATGAGGTGGCAAACAAAAAAAGCGAAATGGAGGTTAAAATCATTAGAACCGGCAGTACCCAACGAACTTTTTTCCCACTTAAAAAGAGAAAAAGTAATGGATAAACCAAATAAAACTGTTCTTCTATACCAAGACTCCAAGTGTGCATTAATGGTTTGAATTCGTTCAAGCAGTCCCAATAATTCACAGAGGAGATTAAAAGCAAAATGTTGTTTGCGAATACATTGGTTGCAAATACCGATTGACTCAAACTTTCCAGATCATTTGGTAGCATAACGAACAATCCAAGGATCAGTGCAGCGAACGTAGTCGTTAAAACCAATGGGATTATTCGTCGAATTCTTCTCAGATAAAACGTTGTAATCGAAAACCGATTTTCTTGGGCTTCAGTATAAACAATCTTAGTAATGAGGAAGCCACTTATGGCAAAAAAAATGTCAACGCCCAAATAACCATTTGGAAGATAACCAAAATGGAAAAAAATCACTGCCAATACAGCAAATGCTCGAAGTCCATCAATGTCTTTTCGATAACGAATGGTGTGTTCTTTTTCCATCTTACTTTACGAAAATTATACGGCCACAGTGCCATAATATACTAGTGCCTCAACCCCCTAAAAGTAGGACACTTACAGGGGGTTGGCATTTAAAAATTCAATTCTTATCTATTCGGCAAAGATAGCGTTCTTTTCAAAAATGTCAAGCTCAAACTCAGTGTCCGTTCCGTCAACGCTTGATATTGACTCCGAGCTCTGTGCTGTTTGGCTTCCTTCGGGCTTTCGAACAATTCATATTTGGTCGACGTTAGTCAGAATACATTGCTAAGCATTGTCAACAAGCACCTTCTATTTCTCTTTACAACTTTCAAACTAGAAATTTGCCAGGAAATCAATTGTTTGCAAGCAATACGATGGATAAGAATATTTGCAGATTGATGTTTATAGAATATACTTTAACTGCATTATCTTGCTGGCGATTCCCCTCAATGCAGTTACGGAAGGTTATAAAGTGCTCTCAATGGTACGGATTACGCCCAAAATTGTTATAATTGGTAGGCAATTCCCGAGCCTGAATGGGGGCTATAGAGTGAATTGAGTAATCCAGATTGGTGGGGTTCGATTGCTACTGCAATACCCTTGGCTGACTTTCCGAATCTGACAGGTGCTTTTGAGGCTAAGGGAGTCTTTGGTCAACTTGTTCATATAAACAAAATAGAAAACATAGTGAAAGTGGCTTGGAGTATATGGCCAGCTGCATGGATAGATCCGAAAGGGTACGAGATGTATAGTTTCATGGACGCCACGACAGGATATTTATAAAACTAAAAACTGTAGAATGTACCCACTACTTAGACAGGTCCAATTGCTTATAAAAGAACTTTTCATTAAGCATGAAACCTGAACTTGTAACGTTGGGTTAAATTTTGATAAACAGAAATGTTCTTTAAATTATTGAATGTCGGGCAAAAGTCGTAAAAATTAGTTTGCCAAAATAATAAGCCCCTCAAAATCAATCGATTAAGAGGGGCTTTCTGTACCCAGACCCGGGATCGAACCGGGATGGAAATGAATCCACTGGTGTTTGAGACCAGCGCGTCTACCAATTCCGCCATCTGGGCGAACAGCGGGTGCAAAAGTACAATCTTTTTTGGAATTTGCAAGGAAGTGGCGATGATTTTGTTCGTTTTACAGCTTTTAACCGAATGAAATTGGCTGGATAGGTTTTTTACTTTACTTTTGCTCCACTCGAAATTAAAGAAAACAAAAAACAACATGAAGAAACTTTCAATCGCAGTCGTCCTGATTCTTTTAACAATCGGCATCGTACAGGCTCAGATGAGGTTTGGTGTCAAGGCAGGGGCCAATGCCACCAGTCTTTTCAATATTTCGTCTGTGGTGGATGATCATTCACCAGCGGTCAATTTTCAGATAGGCGGCATCATGCAGTATGATTTTTGGATTTTCACATTGCAACCGGAATTGAATTTGGTTCGGAAATCGGTAAAGCTCAACAATGCATACGATAAATATTACCTACAACAATATGCCGATTTGACGGAATATGCTCCTGAATTGACTTTTAGTTCTACACACATTGAATTGCCTGTTAATTTGTTGTATAAGGTGAATATTGGGAAAACCAAGATATTTGCCGAAATGGGCCCGTTCGTTTCCTTCAATTTGGGCGGATCCTTCAATGGCAACAGTACCCGTTATGACCAATATGCCGACCAGCTTCCATTCCATTGGATCGATTACGGAGTTGGCGCAGGAGCCGGTGTGGAATACAAGAAATTCCAACTGAATGCAAAATGGAATTGGGGTCTGAACTGGATAGGCTCTAAAGAAACGAACCTATATGACGTCAGCAATCTCAACGTTTTCAACGATATGAAATACCTGAACCTCAGCCTTTCGGTGGGTTACTTCTTCTAAACAGATTCGAATCCTACGCGTGTTATGAAAAAACTGACTTTTGTTTTGCTGTTTTTAAGCGTCGTATTGGTTTCCAACGCACAATTCCGTTATGGGATCAAGGCAGGTGCCAATTATTCCGACCTGAGTGTTACAACCAGCACCTCTTCTGCATCCTTGATTAAGGAAGTGAATACAATTACTGCCTGGCGTGCTGGTTTCATGTTGGAATACAAATTACAGGATTTTTCCTTTCAATCGGAACTGCTTTACAGTGTCGAAGGCGGAGATTTGCTGAACCCCATACAAGGTAGTGGTAGTTTAAGCCATCCGATGAGTGCACCATTGAATTCATTGGCACCGGGAACAACCGTAGCCTACCGCAGCCAGAATTTGATAATTCCCCTCAATTTACAGTATGGACGTGATTTTGGCCCCCTACACTTGTATGCATTGGCTGGTCCCTTCCTAAACGTTCTTTTAACTGGTACCATCAATGGCGAAACCAGTATTTGGAACAAAGTGCAAGATACTTGGGGATTCAACAAAGTGGATTTGGGTTTTGGTTTTGGAGCAGGTGCTGAACTAAAAAATCTACAACTTACCCTGCGTTATGATATGGGAGGGTCTGAAATCGGAAAAAAAGTTACCACCTCGCATGTGACCACCAATATCAATCCATTTTTCGATATGAAGGAAAGGAACCTCAGTTTATCGCTGGGCTATTTCTTTTGAGGAAATTAAGAAGCGATTTGAAAACCGAGAGTCTATGCTCTCGGTTTTTTTATACCAGCAATTCCAACAATTCCAAAGGTTTGTCAATGATGGTTTTGGCGCCGTTTTCCTGAAGTTCTTCCCTGCTGCGGAAACCCCAAGTGACGCCGACAGGATACATGCCTGCTGCGACGGCGGTGAGCATGTCGGTGCTGGTGTCACCCACGTAAAGAAAATCGGAAGGTTCGAGTTGAAGGGCTTCACAGATCATTTGCGCACCAGTTGGATCCGGTTTGCGGGGAACATTATCGCCAGAGCCCAACACGACTTCGAATTGCCAAGATTTCAAGAGTTCAGCCGCTATCTTTTTTGTAAAATTGTCTGCTTTGTTCGAAAGAATGGTGAGTCGGATGCCTTTTAAAACTAGTGCGTCCAGCAATTCGGGAATGCCACGGTATAGTATGGTTTTTTGGAGCAGGTTCACCTCGTAGTCGCGAAGCAATTCCTGATAAAGGTTCCGAATGTTTTGCTCGGTTTTCTCCGATTCGGGAAGTGTTCGGCCAACCAAATTGTACAAACCCCGACCGATGAAGTAACGGTATGCATCGTAATCGTGTGTCTGATAGCCTTTTTTCTCAAGAACACGGTTCATGGAATCTGCAATATCGTGCAGTGAATTGATCAACGTGCCGTCCAGATCAAAAAGAACTGCTTTATAGGAGTTTGTATTTGTTGACATGGAAGTATTAAAATCTTGTAAATGCTACAAAGGTAGGACATTTTATGTTTGGTTGAGTGGGCATTTTGCCGTAAATTTGTCGACCTAAGAGCTGCAAACTCCCCTTAACCAAAACATATTTCAGAAAAGATGAACAAGATTGTGCGAAAAATCGATTATTCGGATTTGGTGGTCCGTTTTGACATCGAAGCCCCGAAAATCGCAAAAGCCAGAAAAGCCGGCCATTTTGTGATGGTTCGCGTCTCCGACAAAGGCGAACGGATTCCATTGACCATTGCTGAAGCCGACGTTGAAAAAGGAACCATTACATTGGTTGTACAAAGGGTAGGAGCTTCTTCCCGCAAATTGTGCGCATTGAACGAAGGTGATTTTATTCTGGATGTAGTTGGGCCGCTGGGAAAAGCAACCCATATTGAAAATTTCGGCACGGTCGTTTGCGCCGGTGGTGGTGTGGGTGTGGCTCCGCTGCTTCCCATCGTACAGGCTATGAAAGCCGCAGGAAATCGGGTCATTACTGTTTTGGCCGCCCGCAACAAAGACCTCATCATTCTGGAAGAAGAAATGCGAGCCAGTTCGGACGAAGTCATTTTGATGACTGACGACGGATCATCCGGCAGACAAGGTTTGGTGACCAACGGTGTGGAAGAGGTGATTCTGCGCGAAAAAGTGGATCTCTGCGTGACCATTGGTCCGGCTGTGATGATGAAATTCGTTTCCATCCTGACTAAGAAATACGAAGTGCCCACGATGGCTTCCCTCAACACGATAATGGTGGATGGAACCGGTATGTGCGGAGCTTGCCGCGTCTCTGTAGGCGGTAAGACAAAATTTGTCTGTGTGGACGGTCCCGAGTTTGACGCGCACCAGGTTGATTTTGATGAGATGATTCAGCGCCTCCGGGCTTACAAAGATGTCGAATAAGCTAAAATCGTACTACAATGTCCATATTTGAAGAAAGCCGCAAACTGACCTGGCGTGAGTCCTTGCGCAAAAGCATGAAAGCCAAGGAACGTACCGATCTACCCCGTGTCCACATGAACGAGCAGGATGCAGAAATCCGCAGTCACAACAACTTAGAAGTCAATCTTGGATTGAGAGCCGAACAAGCTATGGTGGAAGCCAAACGCTGCTTGGACTGTGCCAATCCGACCTGTACGACAGGTTGTCCTGTTGGCATCGATATCCCCGGGTTCATCAAGAATATTGAACGTGGCGAGTTTTTGGAAGCCGCCGTCAAATTGAAGGAAACTTCGGCACTCCCAGCTGTTTGCGGTCGTGTTTGCCCGCAGGAAAAGCAGTGTGAAGAACAATGTTTCTACACGCTTAAATTAAATAAGGAAGCGGTTGCCATCGGCCATCTGGAGCGTTTCGCCGCCGATTTCGAACGCGAAAGCGGACAGATTTCCATTCCGGTTTGTGCGCCTTCCAACGGTCGCAAGGTTGCTGTCGTCGGTTCAGGCCCTGCTGGCTTGTCTTTTGCTGGCGATATGGCCAAGCTCGGTTACAAAGTCATGGTTTTTGAAGCCCTGCACGAAATTGGTGGGGTGTTGAAATATGGTATTCCCGAGTTCCGCTTGCCCAACAGCATCGTGGATGTAGAAATTGAAAACCTCAAGCAGATGGGGGTCGAATTCATTCTGGACTGCGTAGTTGGTAAGACCATGACCTTCGAAGACCTAACGGAAGAAGGCTATGAAGGTGTTTTCGTAGCAAGCGGTGCCGGATTGCCCAATTTTATGAACATACCGGGTGAAAACCTGATCAACGTCCTTTCCTCCAACGAATACCTGACACGCGTCAATTTGATGGACGCCGCCAATCCTGAATCCGATACGCCAGTGCCTTTTGGCAAGAACATCGCCATCATCGGTGGTGGAAATACAGCCATGGACTCCGTACGCACGGCCAGACGTTTGGGTGCCGAACGCGCCATGATCGTGTACCGCCGTTCCGAAGAAGAAATGCCTGCCCGTTTGGAAGAAGTGAAACATGCAAAGGAAGAAGGCATCGAATTCATGACCCTTCACAACCCCATCGAATACATTGGTGATGAACGTGGTTTCCTCAAACAAATGCGTTTGCAGAAAATGACTCTGGGCGAACCGGATGCTTCCGGCCGTCGCAAACCAGTCGAAATTCCCGGTGCCATTGAAGTGGTCGACGTGGATATCGTTGTTGTCAGCATCGGTGTTTCTCCCAACCCGCTCGTTCCAAGCTCCGTGAGCGGACTGGACGTCAGCCGTTGGGGCACCATCGTGGTCAACGAAGGCATGCAGTCGACCATTCCCACCATTTTTGCAGGCGGTGACATCGTACGTGGTGGCGCCACGGTCATTTTGGCCATGGGTGATGGTCGCAAGGCTGCCGCTTCCATGCACGAATACCTCACTAAATGAAGCGTTTTGTCACCGTTATCTTGTTGGTGCTGTGCAGCCTTTCCGGTTTTGCACAGTTCACCATCAACGGTGCTGATGATTATTTAAAGCAAAAGGCCGAAGCAGTAGAAAAACAACGTGTTCAAGACAGTATCCGTCAGGTTCAGTTGGAAGAGCAGCAATTGATGTCTACGGACATCCGCTACCGCATCAAATGGGTGAATATGATTACGTATCGGCAATCCATCGGACTGATTGAAAATGCGTATAATCTATCCTATTATGGGTATATGGTGACCAAGGATGCTTGGACGTTTCCCATCAGTTTGCGTCTGACTGGTGCCGAAAATTACAATGATAAAGCATTGAAATCGGGTTTTTCCAGTTGGTCACAACATGTAACCGATTTTGGTATGTCTGGTTTTCACAAAATCAGGGGCAACGAATACATTTCGCTTGGTTTGCATCTTCCGCTTGGATACGAAAAATACAAATTAACCAGTTCTCCCGACAAACATTTGCACTTGCTCATTGGTGCCAGCACCGAAGAACGATTGATGTACATTTCGCCCAATAAGTCGGGGTTGGTAATGAGTGTCGGTTTCTACCAGCTGTTGATGTCTTCGAAGCGATACACGTTTGATGCCGGATTTTCGCTGGAAGTTGGTATGAAATTTTAGGCTTTACTTGACTTGCGAACCGTTAATCAAGGCTTTCGTAGGCTGAACAAACTCCAGTTTGCCATCTGCATTTTCTGCCATTAGAATCATACCTTGCGATTCGATGCCCCTCAAGGTGCGTGGTTCGAGGTTGACCAGAATGCTCACCTGACGCCCAATGACCTCATCAGGTCTGAAATGTTCGGCAATGCCCGAAACAACAGTCCGTTGGTCAAAGCCAGTGTCAATTTTAAGTTTCATCAATTTGCTTGTTTTGGGTACCAATTCCGCTTCCAGGACGGTGCCGACCCGAATGTCCATGGCTGCGAACTGCTCGTAGCTGATGTTCTCTTTGGCAGAAGCTGCTTTCCACGCACCGACTTCGTTGGCCTTTTTGGTGTCCAAAAGCTTTTGAACTTGCGCTTCGATGTCAGCATCTTCAATTTTCTCGAACAAAAGTGCGGGTTGAGCCGTTTGTTGACCAGCATTCAGCAAATCAATGCGTCCTAGATTCTCCCATTTGAATTCGTCCATCCCCAACATGGTGCGAAGTGTCAAAGACGTAAAGGGAAGGAACGGTTCGAATGCAATGGCCAGGTTGGCTGCAATCTGCAAACTCAGGTGCAAAATAGTGGCCACCCGGTCCATATCCGTCTTGGCAACTTTCCAAGGTTCAGTGTCTGCCAAGTATTTGTTGCCTATGCGGGCAAGGTTCATGGCCTCTTTTTGAGCATCCCTGAATCGGAACACATCCAGATAGTTTTCCACGTCCTTTTTCACACTCACGAATTCTTCGATGGTGGTTTGATCGGATTCAGTCAAGGTCCCCATCGGGGGAACGATGCCCTCGAAATATTTGTGTGTTAGAACCATGGCTCGATTGATGAAGTTGCCGAACACAGCCACCAATTCATTGTTGTTCCGTGCCTGAAAGTCCTTCCAGGTGAAGTCGTTGTCCTTGGTTTCGGGCGCATTGGCGGTCAGCACATAACGCAGCACATCTTGTTTGTTCGGGAAGTCCTGAAGGTATTCGTGCAACCAGACAGCCCAATTGCGAGAAGTGGAAATCTTGTCACCTTCCAGGTTCAGGAATTCGTTAGCAGGAACGTTGTCGGGCAAGATGAAACTTCCTTCTGCCTTGAGCATGGCGGGGAAAACGATGCAGTGGAAAACGATGTTGTCCTTGCCGATAAAATGCAACAGGCGTGTGTCTTCGTCTTTCCACCACTTTTCCCAACTATCGGGCAACAATTCAACCGTGTTTGAAATGTAACCGATGGGTGCGTCGAACCAAACATAAAGTACTTTACCTTCGGCACCATCCACCGGAACAGGAATGCCCCAGTCCAAGTCACGGCTCACTGCTCGGGGTTGCAAGCCCATGTCAAGCCAGCTTTTGCATTGGCCATAAACATTGGGTTTCCATTCTTTATGTTCTTCTAGAATCCATTGACGTAGGAACGGTTCGTGCTTATCCAACGGGAGGTACCAGTGTTTGGTTTCGCGCAGGACAGGCGCATTTCCACTGATCATGGAGTGCGGGTTGATGAGGTCTGTCGCATTCAGGGAAGTACCACATGCTTCGCACTGGTCACCGTATGCTCGTTCGTTTTTACAATGTGGGCAGGTACCTACAATGTAGCGGTCGGCCAAAAATTGTTTGGCTTCCTCGTCGTAATATTGTTCCGAAGTTTTCTCGATGAATTCGCCTTTTTCGTACAATTTACGAAAGAATTCGGAGGCAAATTTATGATGCGTTTCGGAGGTAGTACGCGAGTAAATGTCGAACGAAATGCCAAAGTCCTCAAACGATTTTTTGATGATGCCGTGGTAACGATCTACGATATCCTGGGGAGTAACACCTTCGTTTTTGGCTTTCAGTGTGATGGGTACACCGTGTTCGTCCGAACCGCCTACAAAAAGGACGTCTTGATTCTTGAGGCGCAAATAACGCACATAAATATCTGCGGGAACATACACACCGGCTAGATGCCCGATGTGTACAGGGCCGTTGGCGTAGGGTAAAGCCGCAGTGACGGTAGTCCTTTTAAAACTTTTGGTCATGATCGTTAAATTTGAACGCAAAAGTACCAAAAAAAATGGTTTTAGTCTATACGGATGCCCCTGACTTTAAGGTCTTCGATGTAGGTTCCGGTATGACGGTCCAGTTTTTCTTCAAAAATGTCGCCCACATTGATCATGATCCCAGTCTCTTCCACTTTGCCGAATCCATCATGAACGCATGTGCCAAAAACACGCATGGTCGGGGAGAGGTTCATGTAGGCGTTCACCAGAGGCGGAATGTTACGGCTCAAGTTGCGCACATTTGCGTTCAGGATCTTATAGTTTTCCTTGAAGTTGCTGCCAGTAAATAGGTCGCTAAGCTTGGCCAAATCCATTTTGGTATTCAGCGAAATGCGTGGGTAAATCAACCTTTCCGGGTCTGGAAAATGCCGATGTAGGAAATACAAAATCATGTTTCGGCCTTCTTCTCCGAAATCCGGATACATGGTCACTTTACCAAAGAAATATTTCAAGCCTGGGTATTCGATAATCAAAGCACCCAGCCCGTCCCAAAGATTGTCCATGACAAATAATGCCCTGGAGCCAGCCTGTGAGGATTGATAGCCCACTGCCACAAAAGATCGGCCCAATTCGATGGTGTAAGGGAGGAATTCCTTGATGAACAGTTTGGAATAATAAAATAAATGAGAGGAGGAGAAAAGTAAGCCTCCATTTTCGTTGCGAGGCACTTCTTGGCCATGAATGAATCTGTATCCGCCCATAATTTCCTGCTGTTCAGGATTCCATACGATCAGCTGCTTGTAGGACTGTTCCATTGTGTCGAATTCATCAATGTCAACTTCTTCTCCGGTTCCGCCGCCTGAATGTCGGTAAGCTTCTTCGCGGAGGCGGCCAATTTCCAACATGGTGTTTGGCGCGTTGTGGTGGGTGACGACGTAAATTTCGTTGTTGGCTTTGTTTGTTTTGCGCAGTAGACGATCTGGTGTCAGCTCAGTAACGATCAGTTCTTTTGTGATGGGTTGTATGATGTCTTTCATGAGTTGATTTTTTTTCCGAGTGCCAGCGTCATTTCTCTCACATGATCTGCCCATTCCTGATGCGTCTTACTTTTATCGAAAGTGGAGACTGGAATGGGTTTGCCGAATAGAACTTTGAAGGTTTTGCCTCGTTGTTTGAACATTTCATCGGAAAGATACAACATTTCAATGTTCGTCTTAATGCCTAGAAATTTACGAAGATTAGCCAAGTTGTAGAAGAAGTTGGAATTTCGACCTTGAAAATAGACGGGTACAACGTCACGGTTGGATTCTATCGATTTGCTAATAAACGATTTTTGCCATTGCAATTCGGTGATTTCACCCTTTATGCGCCTGGAACAGATGCCTGCAGGAAAAATGACCATTTGTTCGTCTGAGCCATACGCTTCGCTCAAACGCTGAGGCAGAGATCGCTGTTGGGACTGATTCCCAATTTTATTGACTGGAATAAATACAGGACGCAGGTTTTCAATATTGGTAAGCAAATCGTTGGATATGAATCGAATACCCTGTCTTGGGTAGCGTTTGTAGACTTCGTAGCCCGTGGCCAAACCGTCAATCCCACCCAAGGGATGGTTGCCGACAAAAGTAAAACGACCTTCAGGTAGGGTATCCAAGCCTTCTACTAGGACCTTGATGTTAATGAATTTTACGGAAGCCTCGACAAATTCGATACCAGAAATTCCGGCTTTTTCTTCTAAAAATTGATTAAGCTCGTCCTGATGCGCAATGCGTTCCAAGTAGCGAATTAGAAATTCCGGTACTTTTTTATGGGGAGCTTTGGTGTGCAATATTTCCCGAACGTTGATTTTCAACACGTTATTCTGGGGATTCTTTTCCAATTTTTCCTCTTTTAAATTTGAAACCTTGCAAAAGTACCGTTTTTCTGAGTAATATGAAAATGGCAGGTCTAAATTGACATGAATTCTTAAAGACAAAAACAATGCAAACAAATGCCCTTTGATTTATCAACAAAAAAGTTGATTTAAAAATGTTTATAACTTCATTAAAATGCAATGAATAAAGCAGATAGCATGTTGATAACTAGTTGATAACATCTTCATTACTTTTGTTGAAAAAAATTGTGGGGAAATGTGTGGTAAAGTGGTGTGTAATCTGTATTTTTGCATGAATTATATAGCATAAACAGCAGCAAATGCGATTTTTAGGAAACATAGTAGCCAAACTAGATGCCAAAAACAGGGTGTTCATCCCCGCGGCATTCAGAAAACAGCTTCTTCAGGATGACGTCCAGAAGTTGTATTTGCGCAAGGACGTTTTCCAAAATTGCATCACGATCTATACCGAAGCCGTTTGGGAAGAAGAGTTGCTTCAACTTCGCGCTAGCCTCAACCGTTGGGAGCCAGAGCAACAGGAGATGTACCGACAGTTTATGATCGATGCCGAAGAAGTGCTACCAGACAGCAGCGGACGCATTCTGATTTCAAAACAGTTGCTCAGTTTGGTTGGAATCGACTTGGAAGTCCGCTTTCTGGGCGTGGACGATACCTTGGAAATTTGGCCCAAAGAGGCTTTGGAAAAGCCCCGTATTGCTCCGGAGGTGTTCGGGCAAAAAATGCGGGAACTCCTGTCAAAATAATTAACCAGCTTTACCATGAGTGAATACCATGTCCCCGTAATGCTTCAGGCGTGTATGGACGGTTTGGCCATCAAACCGAACGGCACCTATGTAGACGTAACCTTCGGTGGCGGCGGACACTCCAAAGAAATAATCAAGCATCTGAAAAAGGGCAAGTTGTACGGCTTTGACCAAGATGAGGATGCAGAACAGAATATCCCCGACGATCCCCGTTTCGTCTTTGTACGGAGCAATTTCCGATACCTCAGCAATTTTTTGAAATACCACGGTGAAACCCAAGTGGACGGCATCTTGGCCGATCTGGGTGTTTCCTCCCACCACTTCGATGATAACGAGCGTGGTTTCAGCTTCCGTTTCGAAGAAGGGGCACTGGACATGCGTATGAACCAGAAAGCTGGAATGAAGGCTTCAGACATTGTTAACACGTATTCCGAAGAAAAACTAGCCGCCATTTTTTACCAGTACGGTGAACTGAAGAATTCAAGGAAAATAGCCTCGGCACTGGTTAGGGCGCGTTCGGAAGGGATCATTGAAACCGTGGCCGATTTCTTGGAAGTGATCCGTCCGTTTTTCTTCCGTGAAAAGGAAAAAAAAGACATGGCCAGGGTTTTTCAAGCCCTGCGCATCGAGGTGAACCAAGAAATGCAGGCACTCGAAGAAATGTTGCTTCAATCGCTGGAAGCCTTGAAACCAGGCGGCCGCATGGTAGTGATGACCTATCATTCGCTCGAAGACAGATTGGTCAAGAATTTTTTCAAGACAGGCAATTTTGAAGGGAAAAGCGAACAGGATTTTTACGGTAACTTCCTAACCCCTTTTAAACTCATCAACAACAGGGTGATCATTGCCGATGAACAGGAGCAGGTGCTGAACCCTAGGTCTAGGAGTGCCAAATTACGCATTGCCCAAAAGAAATAGTGAAAAGAAATAAGATGGAAAAAGACAAACGCACCAAAAAGCAAAAGGAAACCGGAAACCGAAAAGGTTCGTACCGGGTGTTCCTTAATGAATTGCTAGACGGCAGCTTCATGACCAAGGATGTCATGCGCCGGAATGCAGGGCTGTTGTTGCTTTTGGTGGGGTTGGTCATTGTTTACATCAGCAACCATTATGCCGTCATCATGCGGCTTTCCGAAATTGATTCCCTGCAAAAAGAATTGACCGAAGCCAAATATGAAGCATTGACTCGCACCTCCGACCTGATGCGCGAAAGCAGGCAATCCTTTGTTCAGGACATGATCCTTCAAAAGGGCTTGGAACTGGAGAACTCCACGATTCCGCCATATACCATCGCTAAAGACATGGAGGAAAAATAAGATGGCCGAAGAACCCAAAAACAACCAACAGAACGAGGAAATCCGCAAGGAAATCCGAAATCGATATACTATTTTGGTGGTATTTTTCTTTGTGCCCGTCCTCTTGATTTTGTATAATGTGGCTAAGATTCAGTTTGTTGAAGGCAAAGCATGGAATAAGGAAGCCTTCAAGGACAGACAGGAAAACCGGGAAGTCCCTGCCAACCGTGGTAACATCCTTTCCTGCGACGGGCAACTGATGGCCAGTACCGTACCCAGCTACACTTTATTGATGGACTTCAAAACTGTCGAAGAAGATACGTTGATGAAGTATTTGCTTCCATTGAGCGCTCGTTTAGCTGCCAAACTGAAAGACAAATCGCCCTTTCAATACCAACAACACTTGCTGCAGGGCATGCACAAACAGAGTACCGCCTGGCAAGTGAGCCATGTCAAAATCAACTACCTCGACCTGAAGGAAATCTATAAATTCCCACTTTTCAGCAAGGGCCAATACAAAAGTGGCTTGTATGTCCGTAAATACTTGCAGCGGAAGAAACCCTTCGGCTCTTTGGCATCGCGTACCATCGGCGATATCTACGGCGATTTCACCAAAGGTGGTAAAAATGGTTTGGAACTTCGATACGATACCCTGCTGAAAGGGCAGTCCGGCAAATGTGTTCACCGAAAAATTGCTGGAAAATACATGGATGTCAACGAAGTGAATCCGATAGACGGCATCGATTTGGTCACGACCATCGATGTGGCCATGCAGGACATTGCCGAAACGGCACTTCGTCGTGAGTTGAATCGAATACACGGTTCTTCCGGTACGGTTGTCTTGATGGAAGTCGCTACGGGTGAAGTCAAAGCCATCAGCAATTTGGGGCTGACCACTTCGGGCGAATATGCCGAGACCAAGAATTTTGCTGTTTCCGACCAAAGCGAACCTGGGTCCACTTTCAAGACGTTTTCGATGATTGTCGGTTTGGAAGATGGCTACATCCATCCGGACGATCCGGTGGATGCAGAAGGTGGTGTGGTCGTCATGTACAAGCAATTTATGCGCGACCACAATGCCGACAAGGGCGGATATGGAATGATTTCGGCTAAAAAAGCCATTTGGGTTTCATCCAACATCGGTGTATCCAAACTCATTGACCGGTATTACCATTCACAACCAACCAAGTTCATAGACGGATTGAAACGATTGGGTTTGTTCGATAAGATGAAACTGGAAATTCCGGGTTCAGCCAGTCCGAGAATTCCGTTCCCAGGTTGTAAGTTCTATTATTGGTCACCAGGCTCACTGCCCTGGATGTCCATTGGTTATGTAGCTACGGTTCCTCCCATTTATACCCTTTCCATTTACAACGCCATTGCCAACAATGGGAAACTGATTCGTCCGTTCTTTGTAAAAGGTTTTTCCAGGGATGGACAAATGGTTCAGGAATTCACAACTGAAACCATCCGCGAGAAAATTTGTTCGGACAATACCCTGAAGCAGATCCGCCTGATGCTGGACAGCGTAGTGGGAAATCACGGTACGGGCAAGAGCATGATGACGGACGTGGTGACCATCGCAGGTAAAACCGGAACGGCACAATTGAATTACGGAACCAGTGGCGGACTGAGCCATCAGGTCTCCTTTTGCGGCTATTTCCCTGCCGACAAGCCAAAGTATAGCGGCATCGTAGTTATTCGCGACCCCAAGGGTGAAGTCCCTTCCGGTGGTCATCAGGCAGGTGGTGTCTACAAAGAAATGGCTGAACGTATTTATGCCAGAGCATTGCGGCTTCAACCAGGAGAACCGGCTCCGAATGAAAAAAAGAAAACAGCAAAGATTGACTCTCTGAAACCGTTGTATCCAATTGTCAAAGCGGGCAACCGAGCTGCCATGAAAGCAGCCCTAACCTCACTCAACGTGCCTGTCGGTAGCTTTTCTGCCAATGGACCTGAATGGGTTGAACTAAAGTCGAACGGTTCAAGCATGCAATTGATCTCTCGTTCGGCAGGTGGTAAATTAGTGCCGAATGTTCTGAACATGGGTGCCAGGGATGCTGTATATTTGTTGGGTAATTTAGGGCTGGACATTGTGATGAACGGACACGGTAAAGTCCGTAGCCAGTCCATTCAGCCGGGTACATACATACGCAAGGGCCAGCGCATCGGCCTGACATTAGGCAATTAAAAATGAAAAGGATATGAAACTCAGTGACCTCATCCAGGACCTGGTCCTTAAAAGCTGCATCGGTACAACGGATGCCGAAATTTCCAACCTATGTTTCGATTCCCGAAAGGCGGAACAAGGTTCTCTGTTTGTAGCTCAAAAAGGGACACAATCGGATGGGCATCAGTACATTCAACAGGTCATCGAAAAGGGTGCCGTTGCCATTGTTTGTCAGGATTTACCTTTGGTCCAGCCTGATGGTGTTTGTTTTCTACAAGTTGAAAACAGTGATGAGGCGCTCGGCATTTTGGCTTGCAACTGGTACGGGAATCCATCCCGCCAATTGAAATTGGTCGGTGTTACTGGCACAAATGGTAAAACGACCATTGCCACTTTATTATACGAAGTTTTTCGCAAATTCGGCCACAAAGCCGGATTGCTTTCTACGGTTTGCAATTATGTGGACGATGAGATTATCCACGCGACCCACACGACGCCCGATGCATTGGCCATCAACGAGCTGCTTGCCAGGATGGTTTCAGCCGGTTGTGAATATGCCTTTATGGAAGTTAGTTCACATTCGATCGATCAGAGACGCATCGCCGGTCTTCAGTTTGTCGGTGGCATCTTCACCAACTTGACACGTGACCATTTAGATTACCATTTGACGGTCGAAAACTATTTGAAAGCCAAGAAGCGCTTTTTCGACGACCTGCCCAAGAATGCTTTTGCGCTGACCAATGCCGATGACAAGAACGGTTCGGTGATGTTGCAGAATACCAAGGCAACCAAGTACGATTATTCTACACGAACATTATCCAACTTCAAGGCGCGAGTGCTCGAAAACCACTTTGAAGGCATGCAACTCGAGATCAACGGACGCGAAGTAAGTGTCCAATTCATCGGGCTTTTCAACGTGTCAAACTTGTTGGCAATTTATGGAGCTGCCTGTTTGCTGGGCAAAGATCCAGATGAAGTCCTGGTGGTTTTGAGTACGTTGAAGCCTGTTTCTGGTCGCCTCGAATTCATGCGTTCCCCCAACGGTTTTTTGGCCATCGTCGATTATGCGCATACACCCGATGCTTTGAAGAATGTGCTGAAAAGTATCAATGAACTCGTTGAAGGCGAGGTTATTACTGTGGTAGGTGCCGGCGGAAACCGAGACAAAGGCAAGCGGCCGATCATGGCCAAAGAAGCCTTGACTGGCAGCCACAAGGTGATTTTGACTTCGGACAATCCCCGTTTTGAAGAGCCTCAGGATATTTTGAACGACATGTACGCAGGTGTCGATGCAGGTGATCGTACCAGGGTGCTGTGCATTATTGACCGAAAGGAAGCCATCCGCACCGCCTGTATGTTGGCAAAACCGGGAGATGTGATTCTTGTTGCTGGTAAAGGCCACGAAGATTATCAAGACATTAAGGGTACCAAGTATCCGTTTGACGACAAGAAAGTGATAGCAGAAGTATACTCCACCATGAAATAGCACGAAACATGTTAGTAGAACTTTTCAAATATTTGGATTCATTGGATTTCCCCGGAGCCGGGATGTTCCAATACATTTCATTCCGTTCATCCATCGCGTTTATCCTGTCGATGTTCATCGCCACGACCATCGGTAAACGAATCATCGCCAAGTTGCAGCGTATGCAGATTGGGGAAACCATCCGCGATTTGAATCTGGAAGGGCAGATGAGCAAAAAGGGCACACCAACCATGGGGGGTGTCATCATTCTGGCAGCCATCCTTATTCCAGTCTTGTTGCTGACCAAACTGAACAACATCTACATCATCCTGATGCTCATTTCGACCATTTGGCTTGGAGGTATCGGTTTTGCAGACGATTACATCAAAGTTTTCAAGAAAGATAAAGAAGGGCTGAAAGGTATCTTCAAGATACTTGGTCAAATTGGAATCGGACTAATTGTAGCGATGGTCCTATATTTGAGCCCGCAAGTCGTAATTCGTGAGAATGTGGAAGTGTTCCGCAACCAAAAAGTACAGAATGTGCATTATCGGCAGGATGAAGTAAAATCCACCAAGACGACCATTCCGTTCTTCAAGAACAACAACATGGACTACGCTGGCTTGTTCAATAAAATGAAAGAACACAAGCAGGCAGCTGGTTGGATTTTATTCATTATCGTGGTCATTTTTATCGTAACTGCCGTTTCCAACGGTGCAAACCTGACTGACGGTCTAGACGGTCTAGCCACCGGATCATCGGCCATTATCGGGGTGGTACTCCTGGTCTTGGCTTACGTGTCGTCCAACATCGTGTGGGCGTCGTACCTGAACATCATGTACATACCCGGCACCCAAGAATTGGTAGTCTTTGCGGCAGCCTTTATTGGAGCGACCATTGGTTTTCTTTGGTATAATTCGTATCCGGCTCAGGTCTTTATGGGTGATACGGGCAGCTTGATGCTTGGTGGTGTCATTGCCATATTCTCCATCATCATCCGCAAGGAATTACTCATACCTATATTCTGTGGCATCTTTTTGGTGGAAGCTTTGTCGGTGATGATGCAACGTTACTATTTCAAATACACTAAGTTGCGGTTCGGCGTTGGAAAACGCATCTTAAAAATGGCTCCTTTGCACCACCATTTCCAAAAACAAGGTTTTGCTGGCATCGATGCCATCATTCAAAAACCAACCAGAGCGATTCCGGAGTCGAAAATCACCATCCGTTTTTGGATCGTCGGTATGATTTTGGCGGTATTAGCTATTGCAACACTTAAAATGCGTTGATTATGAAGCGAATGGTAGTCCTGGGTGCGGGGGAAAGCGGCACTGGAGCGGCAATACTTGCTCAGAAGGAAGGCTTCGACGTCTTTGTTTCCGACATGGCTGAAATCAAGCCGCAATACAAAGCTGAACTCGACAAGCGGGGTATCCCTTGGGAGGAAAAGCAACATTCGGAAGCGCTGGTCCTGAATGCCGACGAGGTGGTAAAAAGCCCTGGCATTCCCGACAAGGCACCCCTCATCAAAGCTTTGAAGGAAAAAGGCGTGCACATCATTTCCGAAATTGAATTTGCTGGCCGCTACACCAAAGCCAAGATGATTTGCATCACTGGTAGCAATGGAAAGACGACCACGACCTTGTTAACCTACCACATTCTCAAAGGCGGGGGTTTGAATGTCGGTCTGGCAGGCAACATCGGAAGCAGTTTCGCTTGGCAAGTAGCCGAAAAAAACTTTGACTATTATGTGCTGGAACTGAGTAGCTTTCAGCTCGACAATATGTACGATTTCAAGGCAGATGTGGCCATCTTGCTCAACATTACACCGGACCATCTGGACCGATACAGCTACAACATGCAGGAATACGTGGATGCCAAGTTCCGTATCCTTCAGAATATGACCGAGGCCGATTCCTTCATCTATTGGAACGATGATCCTTTGATTCGTGCCGAAGTGGCCAAGCGCGACATCCGTGCCCGCAAGTTCCCGTTCTCATTGAAACGGGGTTCCGGTATCAAGGCGTTTATCGAAAACCATTTGTTGGTGATCGATACGCCGGAACAACAGTTCCAAATTGAACAGGACGAGCTTTCACTGATGGGAACGCACAACCTGTACAATTCACTTGCAGCAGCGGTTTCAGCCAATATTGCGAAGATTCGCAAAGAAAACATACGGGAAGCACTCAATAGCTTCGAAGGCGTGGAACATCGTCTCGAAAAAGTAGCTTTGGTGCGTGGTGTCACCTACATCAACGATTCGAAAGCCACGAATGTAAATTCATGCTGGTATGCGCTGGAGTCAATGACAACACCGGTAATTCTAATTTTGGGCGGAACCGACAAGGGAAACGATTACTCGGAAATTGAACATTTGGTCATTGAAAAATGCCATACACTCATTTACTTGGGCGTGGACAATTCCAAACTACACGACTTCTTCGATGGAAAGGTTCAGGCAACTTTTGATGCACGTTCCATGGAAGAGGCGTTACAGCTTTCGTACGAACACGCTCAAAAAGGAGATACAGTCCTACTTTCACCCTGTTGCGCCAGCTTCGATTTGTTCAAGAATTATGAAGACCGTGGTGAACAGTTCAAACAAGGTGTGCTAAAATTGTAATAATGGAAAAGGTCTATCAACTGTTTAAGGGGGACAAGATTGTCTGGATACTGTACGCTGTACTTTGTATCATTTCGTTGGTCGAAGTATACAGCGCTTCCAGTACTTTGACATACCGTTCCCACAATACAACTGGACCGATACTGAGACATGCCATGTTTCTGCTTCTGGGAACAGTGGTGGTCATCATTATTCACAATTTTCACTACAGGCATGCTTCGGCACTTGGATTTTTAACGTTGTTCGTCGCTGTCATCTTGTTGATTTTGACACCCATCATCGGGGTCAGGGTTAATGATGCTTCCCGATGGATCGAATTTTTCGGCATTCAATTCCAACCCTCGGAATTTGCGAAATTGTCCATGATCATTCTCACAGCCTTTATTCTGAGTAAGAGCCAGCGATCTGAAGAGCAACTCAAAATTTCATTTTGGATCATACTGGTTTTAACAGGCGGTTTTGCTGTACTGATTATCGGTGAAAACCTTTCCACCGCTTTGTTGCTTTGCATCGTCGTTTACGTTCTCATGATTTTCGGACGTGTTCCGTGGAAGCAATTGGGTCGTTTGTTGCTTATTGTGGTGGTGGCAGGGGGCTTGTTTGTAACCTTATTGTACCTGATTCCTAAAATTGACAAGGTGCCGCGCTGGGAAACATGGCACAACCGCATGTTCTTGCATGAGCCTGGCGTGATGGAGGCTGGGTTTGAAATCACCAAGGCAAATTACCAACCGGCGCATGCCAAAATGGCCATTGCCAACGGTTCAGTCACGGGTGTTTTTCCTGGAAACAGCACGCAACGAGATTACCTACCTCAGGCCTATTCCGACTTTATTTATGCCATTATCATCGAAGAAATGGGGTGGTTTGGTGCATTGCTCATACCTTTTCTTTATTTAGTGTTGATGTACCGCGGATTGCGAATAGCTAAGAAGTGCACCAAGATTTTCCCCATGCTTTTGGTAATGGGTTCGGCTATGATGATTGGTTTGCAAGCCTTTGTGAATATGTTGGTGGCTGTCGGCGCCGGTCCGGTGACGGGGCAACCCATGCCGTTGATCAGTCGAGGGGGAACCTCTACCATCATCACCTGCATTTATTTTGGCATTATATTGAGCGTGAGCCGTTTTGCGGTTTCCGATGAAAATAATTCGAACGAAGTCACTCCTGAGGAAGAAGCACTTCAAGTGGAGGAACACGATGTTTCTAAAGAATACGGTGTTTAATTAAATCTACAGCTATGAAAGAAATTCGCATCATTGTTTCAGGCGGTGGCACCGGTGGCCACATTTTTCCAGCCATTTCCATCGCGAATGCCTTGAAGGCACGATATCCGGAGCGTGTCAAGATCCTCTTTGTCGGTGCAGAAGGCCGCATGGAGATGGAGCGCGTACCCGCTGCAGGCTATGAAATCGTGGGTCTGCCCATCCGCGGCTTCGACCGTACCCATGTGCTCAATAACATCAAGACTTTATATATGGTGCTGAAAAGCATGGTCAAGGCCAGACACATCATTAAAACCTTCAAACCACAGGTGGCAGTTGGGGTAGGAGGTTACGCCAGTGGTCCGCTTTTGAGAGCTGCCGCCGCGAAGGGAGTGCCCACTGTTATCCAAGAACAGAATTCGTATGCAGGGGTCACGAATAAGTTGCTTTCGGCCAAAGCCTCTAAAATTTGTGTGGCCTATACCGGTATGGAACGGTTTTTTCCTGCCGAAAAGATCTTGCTGACTGGAAATCCAGTGCGTCAGGATTTGCTTGAAGGTTCCAATTTAAAAGCTGCTGCTCTAGAGTTTTATCACTTGGATCCTGCTAAAAAGACCTTGTTGATCATTGGTGGTAGCTTGGGTGCCCGTACCTTGAACGAAAGCGTTATGGTTTATTTGGATGAACTGGAAGCGGCCACCGATTTACAGGTCATCTGGCAAACGGGCAAATACTATTATAAAAAACTGTTGGAACGTATCGACGGGCGTACCCTCAAAAACGTTCAAGTCGTCGAATTCGTCAATAAAATGAATCTGGCGTATGCCGCAGCCGATCTAATCATTTCCAGAGCAGGGGCCAGTTCCATTTCTGAACTTTGCCTTCTGCAGAAAGCGGTCATACTGGTTCCTTCGCCCAATGTGGCAGAAGATCATCAGACTAAAAATGCGCTGGCCTTGGTAAAAGAGGATGCTGCAGTCATGGTCAAGGATGCGGAGGCACGCTCCACCCTTATTCCACGGGCGCTAACCTTGATTCATCAACCAGAACGACTTGCCATATTGAGCACGAATATTCTAAAGCTTGCCCAACACAACTCGGCTGAACGCATTGCCGATGAAATTTTCAAATTGATAAAGGTGTAAATCATGTCCTATCACTACTCCCATATTTATTTCGTCGGTATCGGCGGCATCGGCATGAGCAACTTGGCCCGGTATTTCCGTACCCGAGGTAAAGCTGTAGCCGGATACGACCGCACGCAGACGCCTTTGACATTGCAATTGGAGGCGGAAGGCATCGACGTGCATTACACCGAGGAACCTGCCGCCATACCGCTTGATTTCTTGAATCCAACCACGACGTTGGTCGTGCGAACACCCGCTGTTCCAGAAGACCATGCCGAACTTCGCTTTTTTCGCAAAAACGGATTCAAGATTCTGAAGAGGGCTCAAGTGCTAGGTGCCGTCTCGCAGGACAGCCGCAGCCTCTGCATTGCAGGAACTCATGGGAAAACCACCACGACGACGCTGACCGCACATCTGTTGAAACAGTCGCATGTCGATTGCAACGCTTTTTTGGGAGGCATTTCCAACAATTACGATACCAATTTGCTTTTAAGCGATAAGAGCGACCTGACGGTTATCGAAGCAGATGAATACGACCGTTCATTTCATCAATTAACGCCCTACATGGCTGTCATCACTTCGGTAGACGCCGACCATCTGGACATCTACAACACCCATTCGGAGTACTTGGAGAGTTTTGCCCATTTCACCGAATTGATTCGCCCCGACGGTTGCCTGATCATCAAAAAGGGTCTTCCGCTGAACTTTCGTCTCCAAAAAGGCACCAAAGCCTATACCTACAGCGTAGAAGAAAAGGCCGATTTCTACGGTGAAAAGGTGCATTATGCGAACGGACGTCTGTTTTTTAACTTCTATTATCCCGGTGGAAGCATCCTGAACATAGAATTGGGTGTGCCTATCCGCATCAATGTGGAAAATGCCGTGGCTGCCTTGGCCTTGGCTCATTTAAGTGGCGGCACCGACGAAGAATTAAGAGCGGGCCTGGCATGCTTCAAAGGCAGCAAGCGCCGTTTTGATTTCAGAGTGCGCCGGGACGACTTCGTTTACATTGACGATTACGCTCATCATCCCGAAGAATTGCGTGCTAGCATTCGTTCCATCAAGGAACTTTACCCTGGTAAAAAGATCACTGGAATCTTTCAACCTCATCTTTACAGCCGTACCCGGGATTTTGCCGATGAGTTTGCGGCTGTCTTGTCTGAACTCGATGATTTGATACTTTTGGACATCTATCCGGCACGCGAATTACCCATTCCGGGCGTCACATCCGAGATGATTCTCGAAAAAGTGACGAGTACCTCAAAAACAGTGACTTCACTCGATAAAGTTTTTGACTTATTAACCCAAAAGAAACCAGAAATCTTGGTAACTTTGGGGGCCGGAAGTATTGATACGTTGGTGCCTGAGCTCACAAAACGCTACAACGCATGTTAAAGAAGATACTTGGAATATTGGCGGCCCTGGCAATGTTGGCTTATCTGATTTTTGCAATCATGCAATTTTCGGATGAACCAGGTGCTCAAAAGTGCAGGGAAGTCGTTATCCAGGTTATGGACAGTACGGATCATTCGTATGTCAGACCAATTGAAGTCAGGCATCTGTTGCAACTCAATAATCTCGGACTGGTCGGGCAGCGGCTCGATAAAATCCGATACAGAAGGGTGGAATTCGTGGTTTCCGTGATGCGCATGGTCCGTCGGGTGGAATGTTTTTCCACCAATTCGGGCAAAGTCATCGTTCGGATTTGGCAATATTCACCCGTTCTGCATGTGATGCAGGACAACGGCAATTTTTACGTCGAGGCCTCTGGTCAGCGTTTGGAGATTAGTTACAATTCCGCAGCCAACGTGTTGGTGGCATCCGGTTCCATCCGCGATTCCGTCCACATCAGACGGCTTTACCGTATGGCACTGTTGCTTCGCCAAGATCCGTTCTGGGATGCGCAGATTGAACAAATTTATGTGGAACCGAACGGGGAATGGATTTTGATTCCCAGGGTCGGTGATTATGAAATAGAGTTTGGACTTCCCAATGATGTGGAAGATAAACTGGCAAGGTTAAAACTTTTTTACAAGAAGGCCTTGCCGAAAGCAGGTTGGGAAACGTATTCCAACATTAGTGTCAAATACAAGAAACAGATAATATGCACCAAAAAAGAGGAATGATATGAAAGGAACAGCCGATTATGTAATGGCGATTGATCTTGGTAGTTCAAGAATCGTTGCGAGTCTGGGTAAAATGGAAGAGAACGGAGAGCTTCGTATACTTGCCCTGAAGCAGATGCCTTCCGATTCGGAGATTCGCCGTGGTATCGTTCACAATATTGAAGATGTGGCCGGCACTGTTCGCAAACTCAAGGAAGATCTGAGCAATTCTCAAATGCCCCCTTTGGTGGTGAATCATGTTACCGTTGGTATCAATGGTTATACCCTTCGTACCAAGGATGTCAATGTCTTTTCCCAATTTGGAGGTACCGAATTGTTTACCGAAAATGACTTGGACGAACTGACCGATCAAATTCCCGAAAACTTGCCGGACGATTTTTATCCGATCAGCGTTTTCCAACAGGAGTTTCTGGTGGACGGCAAGCTTGACCGCAGTCCCATCGGCACTACGCCCAAGCGCGTGGATGCTCATTTCAAAGTAGTCGGTGGCATCGAAGACCTGGCTAGAAAAACAGAAACCGCATTCGATAGCATCAAATTGAACGCCAATTTGGAACTGGGGCCCATCGCTTCAGCAGAAGCCGTCCTGATGCCAGAAGAAAAAGCCAAAGGCGTTGTTTGCGTCGATTTTGGAGCAGAAACAACCTCTGTTTGCATTTATAAAGGTGACCTGATTCGCTATGTTTCCGTACTTCCTTTCGGTGGCCGAAACCTCACCCTGGATTTATTGCAACTCAACCTTGATGAAGAAGATGCAGAAAATCTGAAATTGCTGAAAGGTACGGCTTTGCATTTTTCGGAATTTGAAGGCCTTGAAGGCGAAGAATCTTTCTCCAAGGAAGATCAGGAAATCAATGAAATCATGGTAGCCCGCATTGAAGAAATCGTCGAAAATATATGGGCTCAAATCAACCGTTCGGGCATTGAGCCCAACAAATTGCTATCCGGCATCGTTCTAACAGGTGGTGCATCCAAACTTCCTGACCTCGAAAAACTGATGGCTCGCAAAACAGGCATGATTGTTCGCATGGGTGATCCTTCCTTGTATTTGGACACGACTTCAGCCGCCATGTTCGGTAAGCCTGAATATGCCCGCTGTATCGGTTTGACGTTATTGGGCAAGGAGGGTTGTTTTGCTGTGATCGAAAAAGAGCCAGTCATCGAAGTGGTAAAACCGACGGTGATTCAGGAACAGACGCTTTTTGAAGAAGTCAAACCGATCATGCAACCCAAGCAAGTCAAGGAAAAGCATATCAAACCCCCGAAACCTCCCAAGCCTCCTAAAGAACCGAAAACAGGCGGTATCAAGACTTTTCTTGGAAGCATCACTGAATTTCTCAACAACGATAATTGATCAACCCTACGAATATGGAAGATTTTTTGGATTTTGATTTCCCCACGGTGGCTAAGACCATCATTAAGGTCATTGGCGTTGGTGGAGGTGGCAGCAATGCTGTAAACCACATGTACAAGGAAGGCATTCAAGATGTAACGTTTATGCTTTGCAACACCGACAATCAGGCTTTGCTGCATTCTCAAGTTCCCACCCGCTTGCAGCTCGGTATTGAGACGACCAAAGGTCTCGGTGCTGGAAATGATCCTTCGAAAGCCCGTTTGGCTGCCGAAGAAAGCCTGGAAGACATCCGCAAGGCATTGAGCGATGATACCCGCATGGTATTCATCACTGCCGGTATGGGTGGCGGAACCGGAACCGGTGCTGCTCCTGTCGTTGCCGAAGTGGCCAAAGGCATGGATATCCTAACCGTAGGCATCGTGACCATTCCATTCGAATGGGAAGGTGATTCTAAGATTGATCAAGCCCTGGACGGCGTTGAAGAAATGAGCAAACACGTAGATGCCCTTCTGGTCATCAACAACGAACAGCTTCGCCGCATTTACCCTGATCTCGAAATCAAGGACGCTTTCAAGAAGGCGGATGATACTTTGACCATCGCTGCCAAGAGCATTGCAGAAATCATTACTGTTCCAGGTCACATCAATCTGGACTTCGCCGACGTAAGTCGTGTGATGAAAGACGGTGGTGTGGCCATCATGAGTACGGGTTACGGAGTCGGTGAAACCCGCGTTTCGGACGCCATGACCGATGCCATGAACTCACCGCTCTTGAACAACAACGATGTGTTCAATGCCAAGAAAGTGCTGTTCAACATTTCCTGCAGCGAAACCAAAGGTTTGTTCATGCACGAAATGGGACAGATCAATGAGTTTATGAAAAAGTTCACCTCCAGACTCGAAGTTATCTGGGGTATTTCCTTCGACAACGATTTGGGCGATCAACTTAAAGTGACGCTGCTGGCTACCGGTTTCAACATCCAGAATATTCCGCATGTTGGGGACCGCACACAGAAAATGTCGGACGAGGATTTGCGTAAAGTGCAGGAAGCCAATCAAAAGCGTGACGAATGGAAGCGTACCCTATACAAAAGCAAACTTGAAAAGACCCCGCGTTACAAAAAATACGAGTCCTATGTGCTCACCGATGAGCAAATGGATAACGACGCCATTATCGATTTGCTGAATCAAGAACCAGCCAACAAGCGGGACAACAATTTCCTGACCCGTGTCAATTTTTAAAAATCAACGAATATGACTTTAGCTGAACAAATAGACGCCGACCTGAAGGCTGCCATGATAGCCAGGGATGAGGTTCGTAAACTGACCGTCCGCGGAATCAAGAAAGAAATCATAGAAGCCAAAACGGCTCCAGGTGCCAATGGCGAAATTACCGACGATACCATCCTCAAGATTGTTGCCAAACTGCTCAAACAACGCAAGGACTCTGCCACCATCTATGTGCAGCAAGGTCGTCCGGAGCTGGCTGAAAATGAAATGTTGGAAGCTGCCATCTTGGAATCGTACCTGCCCAAACAAATGAGTACCGAGGAATTGGAAGCAGCTATAAAGGCTATTGTGGCAGAAACCGGTGCCGCTGGTCCCAAGGATATGGGCAAGGTGATGGGCATGGCCAGCAAGCAATTGGCTGGCAAAGCGGAGGGAAGATTGATTTCGGAAATGGTTAAGACTGTACTGAATAGCCTGTAAACTTTTTAAACCACATAGAAATGGCTGCTTGTTTCAATACAGGCAGCCATTTTTACATCAAGTTTTTTAGATAACTCGCGTTCCGCCCCCCTTGAAAATATTGTCGGATTTGGTAATAATGACTTCCTTCACGCCAGCATCGATGGCTTCGTAGGCGTTTTCCAGTTTGGGAATCATGCCGCCCTGAATGATGCCGCTTTCCACGTAGTTGGCAAAGATTTCGCGGGTCAAGTGAGGAATAACGCTGCTGTCATCATCGGCATCCATCAACACGCCTTCTTTTTCGAAACAGTACATCAGGGTGACGTCGAAATGTTTGGCCAAGGCTTTGGCGGCTTCACCAGCAATGGTGTCGGCGTTGGTATTCAGCATGTTGCCTTTCTTGTCGTGGGTCAGTGGAGCCAGAACGGGCACCACGCCTTGGTGAATGAGGGAAGCCAGGATTTCGGAATGAACTTCCTTTACATCACCCACGTAACCGTAATCCACGTCACCGACCGGGCGTTTTTCGGAGCGCATGTAGTTGAGGTCGGCGCCGGTTAGGCCGAGGGCGTTGACGTCCAGTGCCTGCAAACCAGCTACGATGCTTTTGTTCACCAGTCCTGCATAAACCATCGTCACCACTTTCAGGGTTTCCAGGTCGGTGATGCGGCGGCCGTTGACCATTTGGCTTTCGATGCCAAGCTGGGCAGCAACTTGCGTGGCAGAACGACCACCACCGTGAACCAACACTTTGTGACCTTCGATGCGGGCGAAATCCTGCAGCAATGCTTGCAAAGACTCCGGCTCTTCGACAATTTTACCTCCGACTTTGATGACAATCAGTTTTTCCATACGTTATTGAGCGTCTCTTTGGCGAATTTCCACCCTACGGATTTTTCCGCTGATGGTTTTGGGCAGTTCTTCCACGAATTCGATGATGCGTGGATATTTATACGGAGCGGTCACTTCTTTGACGTGATCTTGCAATTCTTTGATGAGTGCTTCACCCGCTTTGTCTTTCCAATCTTTGGTAAGGATGCAGGTGGCTTTGACGATTTGACCCCGAATGTCGTCCGGAACGCCCGTAACGGCACATTCCACGATGGCCGGATGTGTCATCAAGGCACTTTCCACCTCGAACGGGCCGATGCGATAGCCTGAACTCTTGATGACATCGTCGGCACGTCCAACGAACCAGTAGTATCCATCTTCGTCCCTCCAAGCCAGATCGCCGGTGTAATACACGCCGTCCTTCATGGCATCGTTGGTGAGGGTTTCGTTGCGGTAATAGCCTTTGAATAAGCCTACTGGGTATTTTTCACCGTAGCGAATGACGATTTGTCCTTGTTCCCCGGCTTCTGCCGAGCGTCCGTCCGGTGTGATCAGGTCGACATCGTATTGGGGGCTGGGCAAACCCATGGAGCCTGGTTTCGGTTCCACCCACGGTGTAGTGATGACGATGACGGTCGTTTCACTCTGGCCGTAGGCCTCGCGCATCTTGATGCCGGTGAGTTTGTAAAATTGGTTGTACACTTCCGGGTTCAGCGCTTCGCCGGCAATGGTGCACCATTCCAGTTTGGACAGGTCGTATTTGGTGAGGTCTTCGCGAATAAGAAAGCGAAAAATGGTGGGTGGTGCGCACAAGGAGGTCACCTGATGTTTTTCCAACATGGCCAGCATGTCGGCAGGGGTGAACTTTTCATGATCGTAGACGAAAACGGTGGCACCAGCTAGCCATTGACCATAGAGTTTGCCCCATACCGCTTTCAACCAGCCTGTATCGGCAATGGTCAGGTGCAGACTGTCTTCGCGAAGGTTGTGCCAGTAAGTGGCGGTGATGATGTGTGCCAAGGGATAAACGCTGTCCAACATCACCATTTTTGGATTGCCTGTCGTGCCCGAAGTAAAGCTCACAATAAGTGGATCGCTGTTTTTGGTGGGTTCAGCAGGGCGTTCAAAGGGTTTGGCGGTTGCAATGCCTTTGTGGAAATCTTCCCAACCTTCGGGGATGAACGGTCCGATGGAAATGAGTGTTTTGATGGACGGCGATTCGGGCTGTGCGGCGTTGATGTGGCCGATGACCAGTTCGTCACCGTCGCAAACGATGGCCTTGATGTCGGCTGCGTTGGCACGGTAGATAATGTCTTTTTTGGTCAGCAAATGCGTGGCCGGGATGATAACGGCGCCGATTTTATGCAGCGCAATGATTGTAAACCAGAATTCAGCCCTCCTTTTAAGAACGGCCATGACCATGTCGCCCTTGACAATGCCGAGGGAGCTTAAATAGCCTGCTGTGCGGTCGGATATTTCCTTGATTTCACTGAAAGTATAGGTCTTGCTGGCACCTTGGTCGTTGGTCCAAAGCAGCGCTCTTTTATTGGGCTGAATGCGTGCCCATTCGTCCACGACGTCATAGGCAAAATTGAAATCTTCGGGAACGATGAGTTCGTAATTCTTCTTAAAGTCCTCGAAATCTGTGAATTTCGTCTGTTTCAGATATTTCTCGATCATAGTTGTTCGTGTGGGGTGGTTAGAAAATGATGGCCAGGAATTTGACGGCCGCATCGTTCAGTGCTTTCATGCCGTGTAGTTTGGTGGCGTCGAAATAAAGGCTGTCACCAGCATTCAATTGAAGGTCCTTGCCATCGATGCTGATTTGCATGCTGCCCTCAATCACATAGTTGAACTCCTGACCCTCGTGGCTGTTCAAATGCATGGGTGTGCCTTCGGGTTTGGGCTCCACCGTTACAATGAATGGGTCGGCTTTGCGGTGCGCGAATTCAGCGGCAAGCAATTGGTATTTGTAAGCGCTGCTGCGTTCCATGGCGGTCCCTTGACCGGCGCGCGTCAGGTAATAGGTGGAAACATTGGGTTCAGCTCCAAAAAGCAGAGCGGTGAGTTCTACATTGAAATGGCGGGAAATGTTTTGAAGCGCACTTACGGGGATATCCTTCTTTCCAGTTTCGTATCCAATGTACTCTTCTTCCGAAGTGTGGCAGACTTTAGCCATTTCTGAAACACTGATTTCCAGGATGTCACGCAAACCGCCAAGACGCTGTGCGATTTCTTGAATCTGTTTGTTCATATCGATTGGGTGTTTAAGGTCCGATTTGTAAGCAAAGGTACGTTTTTCACTATAAAATCCGTAGTTTTGCGGCTAGAAATACGATAAAATACATCCTGTCATGAAGATTTTAGTAACATACGCTTTGGAGGCTGAACGCAGTAACTGGCAAATTCCTGGACACGAACTTTTTTTATGCCGAACAGGCGTCGGAAAAGTTTCGGCAGCCTTGCATACCTACGAACAGGCCATCGGTTTTAAGCCCGATCTGGTATTGGCTGTAGGGACGGCGGGAACCTTGCACCATCAAGTTGGTGACATCGTCGTGGCTGATAAATTCGTGGACAGGGATTTGGAAAAGATTGCCCATTTAGGTGTGCCTTTTCAACTGGATTTCACTGCTGAATTGGCTGCTTTTCCATTTACGCAAGCGGTTGACGGAACGGTTTCGACCGGTGATACTTTTCAAGAAAATTCCGACGATTCTTCTGCTGGCGAATGGGCCGATGTGTTTGATATGGAGGCTTTTGGCGGGGCGCAGGCTTGTAAAACGTTGAATATTCCTTTTGTAGCCGTCAAATACATAACCGACGTAATCGGTCAGAATTCCATCAAACATTGGGAAGACAAACTGGAGGATGCAAGACTCGGCTTGGAGGTTTTTCTTAAAACGCTATTCGAGTAGTCGATTTTCCAATATGCGACTCTGTGAGAAATCGTCGATTTGGAGGTAATGAACGGCTGAATCGATCATGGCTTCGAGTGGCAATATTCCGATGACTTCACTGCAAGCGATGCTGACACCCCGGCTGGCCGCCTCTTCACGAATGCAATCAAATACCTGATGCATAGACGTTTGCGTGAAGTCTGTCAAGTTCATGGAAACCTGAACCTGCCCTTTTTCGGCCAAGTAAATGCCCAATGCTTTAACGCAAGGAAAACCGCCGCTGGAATGACGGATCTTTTTGGCTATGGCTTTGGCGATGTCCAAATTGTCAGAGTTCAGGTTGACGTTCCAAGCAATTAAGAAGTTTCGGGCGCCAATGATGCTTGCACCTGCGGTCGGGTGGGGTATGGACGGCCCAAAGTCTGGTTTCCACAATGGATTTTGCATTTTTAAAGCGAGCCCTTCGAATTGCCCTTTGCGTACATCGGCCAGGTTTTCACGGTGGGGTGCGCTGGCAGCTTTTTCGTACAGATAAACAGGTAGATTATTTGCTTGGGCCACTTCCGCAGCGACATCTTTGGCCAACTGAACGGCCTCCTCCATGGTCATGTTACGGATGGGGATGAAAGGTACCACATCGGCTGCACCCATTCGGGGATGCTCGCCCTGATGCTGATTCAGATCGATGATGCGTAAAGCTGTACCAATGGCGTTCACTACAGCACTCTTCATCGTTTCGGGTGAGCCAATTGCTGTGATGACCATGCGATTGTGGCTGAAGTCATTGCTGTAGTCCAGCAGTTTGACGCCCTCAACGCCTCGAAAACAATCGATGATTTGCTCCATCTTGGCCGTATCCCTGCCTTCACTGAAGTTGGGTACACATTCAACAAGTTTTTCAGAATTAATCATATAGCGAAGATACAAAAACAAAAAAGAAGCTGTCCTTGTGAGACAACTTCTTTCGTTATAAAGAGTAAAACTCTTAAGCTAACTTACCCAACGCTTCTTTGACACGACACATGGCTTCCACGATGTTCTCGTCCGAAGTGGCGTAGGAGAAGCGGATGCATTTAGGGGCACCGAATGCGGCTCCACCAACGGCAGCCACGTGGCCGACTTCCAACAGATACATGGCTAAATCGCCGGCATCGTTGATTTTACGACCTTCGAAGGATTTGCCAAAGAACGAATCGGCTTCGGGGAAGATGTAAAAGGCACCTTCGGGTTTCGCGCATTTCAAACCGGGAATCTGGCGGGCAAGATCCACGATGAGGTCACGACGACGGTTGAACGCGATGCGCATGTCCTCAACGGGCTGTTGCGTTCCGGTATAAGCGGCTTCTCCAGCTTTTTGTGAAACAGAGCAAGGCCCTGAAGTATATTGGCCCTGCAAGGTGTTGCAGGCGGAAGCGATCCACTGGGGAGCGGCAATCCAGCCGATGCGCCAGCCAGTCATGGCATACGCTTTGGAAACACCGTTGATGATGACTACTCGGTCGCGGATATTATCGAATTCAGCAATGCTGACGTGTTTGCCAACGTAGTTGATGTGTTCGTATATTTCGTCAGAAAGTACGATGATGTTGGGGTATTTGGCCAGAACATCTGCCAAACCCTTGAGCTCTTCCCTGCTGTAAACGCTTCCGGTCGGATTGGACGGAGAGCAGAGGATGATGGCTTTGGTCTTGGGAGTGATTGCGGCTTCTAGTTGAGCGGGTGTGATCTTGAAATCCTGCTCAATACCAGCACTGACAATGACGTTGGTGCCTTCAGCCAGTTTTACCATTTCAACATAACTCACCCAGTAAGGTGCAGGAATGATTACTTCATCACCAGCGCTGATGATGGCAAGCAAAACATTGCATACGGACTGTTTGGCGCCGTTGGAACAAACAATCTGTTCCGGTTTATATACCAAACCGTTTTCGTTTTTCAGTTTGGTTACTATGGCATTGCGTAGTGCAGGGTAGCCGGGGACGGGGGAGTAAAAGGAAAAATTTGCGTCAACGGCCTGCTTGGCGGCTTCTTTGATGTGATCGGGTGTGAAGAAGTCGGGTTCACCGACACTCATGTTGATCACATCGATGCCTTGGGCTTTCAATTCGTTGCTCTTTTGTGACATCGCCAGTGTCTCTGAAGGCGAGAGGGCTGCTAAGCGCTCGGAAACAGGGTTCATACGTTTAGTTTATTTGGTTGGTCATACAGGGCAAAAATACGAAATTGGCACGGATTTTCGACCTATAGAGTAATTAATCTGTTTTTTTATTTAGGTTCTGAAGGCTAATGAGAACGGCATCGGAGACTCTGAAAGCTGTTCCGTGACGAACACCTGCCGGAAAGCGAATCATATCGGAGATGTCTTCCCAAACAGGTTTGTTTAAATTCTTGCAACGGACGGCACCATACTTCTTATCGCGGTATTTATCCCAATATACATAAGTGTATTTGCCAATCTGCAAGGCTGTAGGTCCTTCGGCCCACTGCTTTCCAGTAAACGGTTCAGCCGTTGGTTTTGGAAAGGCTGTGATTTTGTTGGAGGCAACCATTCGGATGTTTTTTTCAACAGGATCCTTGGTTTCGTTCTTGATAAACATGTAAAAGGAACCGCCCTTCTTCATGATAAAAGCGTCAATGCAATTGAAACCTGGGTCATAAAATAAAGCTGTCTTGGTGAATGTGACAAAATCCTGTGTTGTTGTATAGAATATTCGGTGGTTGTAGCCCTCTTCGGCCGTACCTATTTCAGGGAATCTTCCTGGAATGGTGGATGCCCAATAAATGTAGAATGTTTTGGATGGCTTGTCGTAATACAACTCGGGTGCCCAGGTATTTCTAGCGGTAGGTTCATCTGCCATGACTGGAAGTGTCTTTTGTTCCGACCAGTTTATGAGGTCCTTGGACGAAGCGTATCCGATGTTTTTTTCGGTCCAACCACAGGTCCACACCATGTGAAAGACCCCGTTGGCATCCTGGACGATGCTGGGATCACGCATGATCTTCGATTCACCTGCGGTGGGAGTCAAGAGTGATTTATCGCCATTAAGTGTCCGCCATACTAGTCCATCCAAGCTGTACATCAAATGCAATCCATCTGCACCGTTTCCGGTAAAATAGCAAAACAAGTAAGCTGGATCGTTTTTGGAAATCATGGAAATGATGTCCGTTTCCTTCTTCTCTTTTGCTTTTTCCTTACCTTTTGACTTGTCGGCAGCATAAAGGGCCATAGGAACGATCAGTAACGCCAATAGCGTCAATTTCAGATGTTTAAAGGTCATATCGTCGATTGTTGAATTAAAGAATATTTTTCAACGTGTGTCCCATGCGTACTTTTTTAGTCTGCATGTAGAACTCGTTGTATTGATTGGGTTCCACTTCAATGGGTACGTTTTCGGTGATGGTCAAACCATACGCTTCCAAGCCAATGCGCTTAACAGGGTTGTTGGTCATAAGCCGCATTTTAGTTACGCCAACCTGACGAAGTATCTGAGCACCTACGCCATAATCGCGTTCATCGGCATTGAACCCCAGGTGAATGTTCGCATCGACGGTGTCCATACCTTCTTCCTGAAGTTTGTACGCCATGATTTTGTTCATCAGACCGATGCCGCGACCTTCCTGGTTCATATAAACGAGTACGCCCTTGCCTTCCTTTTCGATGGCCAGCATGGCTTTATGCAGTTGTTCGCCACATTCGCAACGCATGGATCCCAAAATGTCACCAGTAAGGCAGGATGAGTGTACGCGAACCAAGATGGATTCATCGGGTTCCCAAGTGCCTTTTACCAATGCCACGTGTTCCAAACCGTTGGATAGTTGTTTGAAAGGAATCAGGTGGAACATGCCATACTTGGTCGGCATGTTGACTTTCGGACCCATTTCAACCAATGATTCTTGTTTCAGGCGATAAGCAATCAAATCCTGAATGGTTATGATTTTCAGGTCAAATTGTTTGGCCAGGATCATCAATTCAGGCATTCTGGCCATGGTACCGTCTTCGTTCATCACTTCAATAAGCGCAGCTGCAGGAGTTAAGCCGGCCAAACGGCACAAGTCGATGGATGCTTCGGTATGACCTGCACGTCGAAGCACACCTTTGCTTTTGGCATACAGCGGGCTGATGTGACCCGGTCGACCCAGATCTTCGGGTTTGGTTTTGGGGTCTGCCAACGCGCGGATGGTCATGGCTCTGTCTTGTGCAGAAACGCCGGTAGCACAGCCTTCCAGCAAGTCCACTGTTACGGTGAACGGTGTTCCGAGCAGGGATGTGTTGGTGGAAACCTGTTTCTCCAGATCCAGTTCAGTACAGCGTTCTTCGGTAATGGGTGCGCATAGAACGCCACGACCCTGAGTAATCATGAAATTCACTTTCTCCGGCGTGATGAGTTCTGCCGATGTGATGAAATCGCCTTCATTCTCACGATCTTCATCGTCTACGGCGATAATGATGTTCCCTTTTGCAATTTCCTCAATTGCTTCTTCTATACTGTTCAGTTTAAATTCACTCATGGTGATTTTGTTTATGGCGAATCCACACTTTGGCATGTTTGTACATGCGTTTGGGGTTCAGCCAGGTTTTGATAAAAATTAGGTATGCATCTCCGTTCAGGATTTGAGAATCCTTGACGGCTTTGTACGTCAGGAACAAACCCAGCGGAAACAATACCGCTGAACTGATCCAACCACCCAAAACAGGTTCCCACAGACCGTCGCGGGCCATTTTGTAGCCAGCAACATCAATCATGTAGTAGAATATGAATAACAAGACCGAAATGACTGCGGGCAATCCAATTCCGCCTTTGCGGATGATTGCTCCGAGCGGTGCTCCGATAAAAAAGAAGATCAAGCAGGCTATGGACAAGGTGAATTTCCGGTGAAATTCAATACTGCTGCGCCTGAACTGATAGGTTTCGTTTGCTACGGCAATTTGTTTGTATTCCAAGTCGTTGCGGGTGTTGGCCACGCTTGCAATCGCCCTTTGTGCCACACCACGCATCGATTCCTTACTCAAACTGCGAATGAGGCTGTCCATTTTTGGGTAAAAAGGCTTTACAGGAGACATTTTCTTAATTTCTTCAATCGAAAGCAATTTTCGTCCATTATTCAAGTCTCTTCCCATATATTTACGTTGGGTGAACGATTCTTCCGTCTTCTTTGCAAGGCTGTCAAGAATACCCCCCACCGAATCGATGATGATGCTCAATTCTTTCGTATTTTTACTGAAGTGCATGGAGGTGAAATTCGATTCATCCACCATGTTGAAATTCCCATCGTAATCCATGACAATTTGTTTGGTGCGAAAGCTCTCTCTACGGTAGGGAATGTTGGCCGAATTCGACATTTGGTTGCTAAAATTGCTGAAACCCTCGCCGTTGTGCAACGTAAAGATGAGGTTCATCTTGTCGTCAGTAAACTTCAGTGTGGCATAGTCTGCCAATGTCACAGCGGCGTTTTCGTAACCTTGAGAAAAATCATAGATGACAATATCCTTCAGCAACTTCTTTTCTACATCTTTTGAGCGCACATACAAGGTTATTCCAGGGATTTCGGAATAGAATGCGCCCTCTGGAATGGACAATTCAGGTGACTTTTGTTTGAATGAGGCAAGTAGGGTCATGAGTTTGACCTGAACGACAGGCATGGCTCTGTCCTGAAAATAAAAAGCACCGATGCTGATGAACACCATTAGTACAATTAATGGCTTCATGATTTTAAACAAGGAAATGCCCGCGGCTTTCATGGCCAAGAGCTCGAGTTTCTCGCCAAAATTACCAAAGGTCATGAGCGACGCAAGCAGCACTGCCAGAGGTAAAGACATAGGAACCAGACTCAATGACGCATACCAAACGAATTTACCGAACACAGCCATATCCAATCCCTTGCCTACCAAATATTCGATGTACCGCCACAACGACTGCATGACCAGTATGAAATTGCTGATCATGAAGGTCATGAAAAATACTGGTAAGAAGCTGGTAAGTACGTAAGTATGTAACCTTTTGATGCCTAGCATTGCGCATTGCGTTTGAATTGCAAAAATAGCGGAAAAAAGTCATACGACCGCAAGAAAAACCCTGCCTTGCTAAAAAAATGGAAAGCGGGGTTTGCGTATAATCGGAAAAGCACTATCTTTGTCGCGCTTTTCAAAAATGATGGCGAGATAGCTCAGTTGGTTAGAGCGCATGATTCATAATCATGAGGTCGCCGGATCATCCCCGGCTCTCGCTACAAGCTAAAATGCAAGCACTTACGAGTTTATCCCGTAAGTGCTTTTTTTATGCCGTTGCACACGTTTTGCACACAACTATTGAAAAGGGTTGAAAAAGGATGAAAAACGGACTGTTTTACCGGATGCCGTATTTCTCAGCAATTTCGAATAATTTGTCTGAATTGCCACGGTATCCCTTCCCAATCATATCTTTATAAAGCCTAATATTGACTTCTCTTCGACAATTTATGTAGAAGCGGCAAATCTCAAGTTGAGAACTTCTTCTCTTTTCGCCTGCATTGGTAAACCATCGATCAAATATGATACAAATGCTTTAATGTTTGAAATTTTTAAGCATTTGGTTGTGAATTGAAGTTAATGATACGTTATGTTTGCAAATAACTCATAATGAATGATGTTTATTATCTTCTACTGAAAAAGGTTTAAAGAAAGGAAATTGAAGATATTGAATTTTAAAGAATACACCTTGAAGTTGGTTTGAAACTGTTTAGATAGTGGGGTACATTATATTGAAATAGTATAGCTTACAATACGACAGACACATTAGTTAGATAAACTTTAGCATTATGAAAACTTTTCGAAACAGCATTATATCTGTCCTGATTTTAATTTCATTTTCATCCTGTATTTTCAAGAATTTATCGATTGCTAAGAATAAACGGATTGGACAGCCGTATGATCCCGAATGGATTAAAGAACTTCAAAAAAGCGAAGCCACTTTAAAGGAAAAATGGATTAATTTCGTGACAATAGATCCAATTTTTTTTAAAGAGGTGGGACTAAATTCATCAAGGGAAGATCTTAAAAACCTCGAATTTATGCCCATCATCAATGTAAACATTGACAATGGCACCTTGCAAAACTTTAACGGATCATTATCAAATAAAAAACTTATAATTGACAAAGAAAATGCGGACTATTTCGTATGTAAAGATGGCAAGCTGATTTTTGATATTAAAACAAAGATAAAGAATGGGGAATTAATTCTGACCAGTAGTGGTCAAGCTTCAAAATATATATCTAAAACGATATCAAATTTAAATCGAAAGGATAGAGAGTCAATTTTCATAATAGGAGTAGACTGTTCCAAAAATGATAAATACCGAAAGAACTACTGTGTCTTTTTCAATGAGGAGGGAAAGTTAATGAATATAAACGTATTTGGAAGAATATCTTCATTTGCAGATGAACTTATGATACTTAAAAAGAACATTAACTCTGATGTTATTTGGTGAAAAGTTCATTACTCTCTTACATCTTTGGGATTTTGGGTAATTTTAGAAATATATTTAAAGTCAAAGTGCTACTGAATATAGGCATGATAGCTTGCTGATGAATTAGAAATTTTGAAAGAACTATTGTAAATAGTAATACAATAAAAGATGTTTGTACTATAATGACAACGTCATTGTTAAATTTTCTTTGGTTTTAGTGTTATAAGGGATAGAAAAATAAAATGTTGAACCACAATT